>OBVY01001163.1_pt1 | contig 17303 bp, 13 predicted proteins | sample 1538051 | NCBI WGS metagenome assembly OBVY01 (sample SAMEA2580017, study PRJEB22360) | human gut metagenome | biome: human gut; feature: human-associated habitat; material: faeces | place: Denmark | collected 2008/2010 | reverse complement strand
GATCCGTTGATCGGGCGGGGCCGCCGGCGCATCCGAGGTCGCCGGCCACGGCTAGTAGCGCGAACATCAGCGTACCGCCACCGGGCATGGCGTCTGCAGCCATCGAGAACGTTCCGGGCCACATAATACCCACTGAAAAACCGGTGAGCGCACAGGCAAGCAGACCCAGTACCGGTGCCGTGGTTAGGGCTGCGGTCAGATACATGGCCACGCACAGTACGGAACTGCTGGCAATGAATGCCGTGAGATCCAGTCGATGCCCCAGCACTCCGTAAATCGTGCGGGACAGGCCCATCATCAGGGCGAATGCGGCAGGTCCCGCCAAGTCGCCAATCACCTTGGTCACGCCCAGACCGGACTCGGCGAACGCGCTGGCCCACTGGCTCATGCCCTGTTCGGCCGCGCCCGCGCACAGCATCATAAGGAACATCAGGTAGAACACCGGCTTCTTCGACAAGTCGGCGAACCGCATGGTCGCCGTGCCTTCCGGCACAATGCGCGGCATGGGAGCGCCAGCGAACATCGCGATGCCGATGGCAGGCACAATCGCCCACAAGCAAGCGAGAACCGGCCATGAGCCGGTGCCGAACGCAAACAGAAACAGCGTGGAGATGGCCACGGTGCCGAGCTGGCCCCAGCAGTAGAAGGAGTGCAGCAGGCTCATCGCCTTGGCCTTGTGTTCGCTCGGGCAGGCCTCGACGATGGGGGAGACCATGACCTCGATGAGTCCGCCGCCGAGCGCGTAGAGGAAAATCGCCGCCAGAATCGCGAGATACGGGTCCGGCACGCGGGTGGGGAGCAAGCCCAACGCCAGCAGTCCGGCAAGGGCGGCCAGGTGGGCGGCGATAATGCACGGCTTGTATCCGATGCGGTCCACGAACTTGCCGGCCAGCACGTCCACGACCAGTTGGGTGACGAAGTTGACGGTGATGAGGGCGGAAAGCCGCGCCATGTCGATGCCGAGTGTCGCCGCGAACGTGACGAACAGCAACGGCATGAAGTTATTGATTACCGCCTGAGTGATGTATCCCACGAAGCAGGCGGTGACAGTGTGGTTGTAGTTCGGGGCTGTGGCGCTCATAGAGTCAGTATTGCAGAAAAAGCACCCGCGAAATGCGCGTGCGAAGAGAATCGTGTGGGACGGCAGATGAACAATGGTAAAAACCGCGTGCCGTCCCACAAAAAGGAATCAGGCCTGCCACCATTGGCGCAGGGGGTACCACTTGCCGTCCGGGTGGGCCACGCGATCCGGCTTGACGGCCAAGAACTGGTGAATCTGGATGCCGTCGAGCTCGAAGTTCAGAGCGCAGGCGGCCATGTACATACCCCATACCTTGGCGCGTTCAAAGCCGACCTGCTTGACCGCGTCGTCCCAATGCTCGGAGAGGTTCTGGTTCCAGTGATGCAGGGTGAGCGCGTAGTGCTGGCGTAGGTTCTCCTGATGCACCACGTTGAAGCCGGCGTCATGGATGCACGATTCGATGAAGCCGGGCGCGCCGAGATCACCGTCCGGGAAGATGTAACGGTCGAGGAATTCGTCGGTACCGGGCTTGCCGTGAGGCTTGTCATGGCTGATGGTGATCTGGTGGTTCAGCAGTCGGCCCATCGGCTTCAGAAGGCGGAACATCTCTTCGAAGTAGCTCTGGTAGTTCTTGACGCCTACGTGCTCCATCATGCCGATCGAGCAGATACCGTCGAAGTCGTGCTCAGGCACCTCGCGGTAGTCCTGCACACGCACTTCGGCCAGATCCTGCAGCCCTTCACGGGCGATCCATTCGTTGGCGTACGCGGCCTGTTCCTTGGAAAGGGTGACGCCGAGCGCCTTGATGCCGCGACGGGCGGCGGTGATGACCATCGAACCCCAGCCGCAGCCGATGTCCAGTAAGCGCTGGCCGGGCTGCAAGTCCAGTTTGTCGAGAATCAGGCGCAGTTTGTTGGCCTGTGCGTCTTCAAGGCTCATGTGTTCGTTGTCGAATACCGCGCAAGTGTAGGTCATGGAGGATCCAAGGAAGTCGGCGTAGAACTCGTTGGACATGTCGTAGTGGAAGCTGACGGTTTCCGAATCGGCCTTTTCGGTGTGCGGCATCAGGCCACGCTTGATACGGGCGAACTTGCTCGGGCCCTCGGTGGCGGGCACCGGCGGCTTCTTGAAGCCATGGCTCAGGATGCCGGCAGATACGCGGGCAATTGATGTGGGAGTGAGTGGGCGAACGTATTTGGACAGCGACACCAGCTTGCGCATCGCCGGATACGGGTCGGCGTAGTCAATGCCGTCCACGTCGAAATCGCCCAGAATGTATGAGCGCACGATGCCGATTTCATTCGGGTGCGCGAGTAGCTGGTACATGCAGTTCGGCGTGGCGATTTTGACCTTCAAATCCGCGTCTGCCGGGCCGAAATGCGAGCCGTCGAAAGCGTCGATACGAACGGGAGTGGCGGGGTCGAGAAACAGGGACGCCATCTCGCCGACCGTCATAGCCTTGCCATTTGCCATTATCTACCTCATTCTCTTATGATGATCACCCCAACTGTCGAGGTATCTTAGTCCTCTTCAGGAGACTGAAACCGTTGAATACACCATCTGGTGAACCAGTTCGCGTTCGGCTGATGAAGCACGAATGGAATTAGGCATCTCGCATATTGATTGCGCTACGCGCGAAGTAAGCGGATGAGAGACGAGTTTCTCGGAGAGCGTCAGATGACTCCGGAAAATGGTCTTATCGTTGAGATTTCGGGCGATGGAACTGGTTTGGTCAATGGACAATAATTCGACAAGTGCGGAATTCCGCCATTTCTTGCCATTATTTTCAGTGTTGTTCTTTCAGCGTGTTTTCAGGTGAATGCTCATGCGCGGAGTAGACTGGGGAACCGTTGGACCACTCAAAGACAGAGTGGACCACCAGTTAAGACACTAGCTCAAAAGGAGAGCCCCTATGGTGTACCGCATGATTTTCAACCAGACTGCATACTTCGGACGTGGCGCGATCAAGGAGATTCCGGCCGTCGCCAAGCAGCACGGCTTCACCAAGGCATTTATCGTCACCGACCCGGTGCTGCTGGAGACCGGCACCGCCGAGAAGGTCACCAAGGTTCTGGATGAGGCCGGCCTGCCGTACGAGGTGTTCTCCAACGTCAAGCCGAACCCGCCGGTCGAGTGCATCAAGGACGGCGTCGCCAAGTTCGCCGAGTCCGGTGCGGACTTCCTGATCGGCCTGGGCGGTGGCTCCCCGCAAGACACCTGCAAGGGCATCGGCATCATCACCGCCAACCCGGAGTTCGCCGACGTGCTTTCTCTGGAAGGCGTCGCGGATACCAAGAACCCGTCCGTCCCGATCTTCGGCGTGCCGACCACCGCCGGCACCGCCTCGGAGACGACCATCAACTACGTGGTCACCGACACGGCCAACAAGCGCAAGTTCGTGGCTGTCGACCCGCACGACATCCCGATCGTCGCTTTCGTGGACCCGGATCTGACCGACTCGATGCCGCGCGGCCTGAAGGTCGCCACCGGACTTGACGCCCTGACCCACGCCATCGAGGGTTACATTACCCCGGGTGCCTGGAGCCTGTCCGACTGCCTGTCCATGCAGACCATCCGCATGATTGCCAAGAACCTGGCCAAGTCCGCCGACGGCGACATTCCGGCCGGCGAGCAGATGGCCTACGCGTCCTACATCACCGGTATGGCCTACTCCAACGTCGGCCTCGGTCTGGTACACGGCATGGCTCACCCGCTGGGCGGCCGTCTGGGCGTGGCCCACGGTGTGGCCAACGGTATTCTGCTGGCCCCGGTCATGGAATACAACAAGGACTTCACCGGTGAGAAGTACCGCGACATCGCCGATGCGTTCGGTGTTGAGGACGCCTACACCGGCGACCTGGAGAAGGTGCGCGAAGAGGCCGTGCAGGCCGTCCACAAGCTGACCGTGGATCTGAAGAACCCGACCACGATTTCCGAAGTGGGCGCCACCGAGGCCGACCTTGAGCCGCTGGCTCACGATGCCTTCAACGACGTGTGCACCCCCGGCAACCCGCGTCAGGCAACCGAAGAGGACATCCTCGCGATTTACAAGTCGCTGATGTGATCAGTCAATGACAGTAAACATTAGCTCCCTCTGATGAGGGAGCTGTCAGCGTAGCTGACTGAGGGAGAGAAGTTGCGGCGTAGCCGCTGAATAATAGGTATCGGCCTGCGTCCGATTCAATGTTTTAGCGACTGCGTCGCAGTCTCTTCCTCAGTCTCACTTCATTCGACAGCTCCCTTATCAGAGGGAGCTTGCATAAGCAGAGGGGGCTCGTATATCTAGCTACTTTTCGTGCTTTTCGTCGTAGACTTCGTCGGTGGGGGTCTCGTCGTACAGCTGCTTGCCTTGCGCCTCCGCCAGTTCCATCTGCTCGTTGATCCACGCGGCTTCAGCCGGATTGATATCCGCGGAATTCAGCACTTTCTGCCACACCGGGTAGAACATATGCATCGCCGGATACATGGCGGTGAACAACACCTCCGGCTTATGCGTGCGCGTATGTTGCGGATGCGCATCAAACGTATTCTTAAAACGTCGCATGTAGCTCAGGAACGAACTCAACGACGTATCCATCCGTCGCGCACTCATCGCGGCGATCATGCGCGGCGAGTACACGGTTTTCAGATCCTTGCCCATCAGATGCAGGGAAATATCGATATCCTCATGCATCACATCGGCCTTATCCCGGCAGACCTCATTCACAATTTGATGCCAGGCCGAAGCGCGCAAGGCCATATTCGAGCCGAACAGCAGCGGCCGCCATCGGCACGGTAGATTCGCTTGCGTAAGGAATTGTCGCCTTTCAACCCGAAATGGCGTGAGGGCATGTCGTAATACATCACCGGACCAGTGGCACCCATCGCGGCCGGGTCTTCGGTGAAGATGCCGGAGACCACCTCCACCCAGTCAGGCCGGATCATACAGTCGGCGTCAAAACGGCCCAGCACATCGCCGGTCGCGGCGTTCAGGCCAAAGTTGCGGGTGGGAATCAGCCCCTGTTCATCGTTCTGGTGCAACAGTTTGACCGGGGCCTCAGGATGTTCGGCAATGAACTGTTCGACAACCGCACAGGTGTTGTCCGTAGAACGATTGTCCACCACCAGCACCTCATGCGGCATGATGGTCTGACGGGTGGCGTTCAGCAGGCAGTCGCGGATGCGTTCGGCTTCGTTCCACGCTGGGATGATGATCGAAACGTTGAGCATAACATCAACAATAGAAAAGCGGGTGTACGCCGCCGGCGTATCCGAGCTTCAAACCCCTCGCTACAATGGGGAGCCATGAGCGAACGCGTGCGAAACGTAAACAGCACCGACACGTTGAGAACCGGTGCCGCAGAGGCCGGGGCAGACCCGGACGACGAGAATCGTATCGACTTTGGTACTTTGTTCCCCGCCAAGGGAGATTCCCGTAGGCCACCGGAATGGTTCGGCCGCGCGCTGCTGTATGTGGCCCTTGCCGTCATCGTATTCATGTTCTGCTGGCGCTCGTGGGGCGACATCTCCTATCTAGTGCTCGACATCATCATCTCGCTGTTCCTGGCGCTGGCCGTCGAACCGTTGGTGGTGGCGCTGGTGGCTCATGGCTGGAAGCGTGGCGTGGCTTCCGCCGTCAGCTTGGTGGGCGTGGCCGTGGTCGTGGGTGTGCTGCTCACGCTATTTGGCAACATGTTCGTACAGCAGATGATTGCCATGGTCCGCGGTTTGCCGGCCATGTATGAGCAGATTCGTGAGTTCGTGGACCAGTATGCCACGTTCAAGATGCCGGAAATCAGCAATCTCGGCATGGAAATCTTCAACAATATCCAGACCTCGTGGGTCACCGATTTTGCCGGTACCGCCATGAGTACGGTGGGCGGCCTGTTCTCCTTCCTGCTGAACCTCATGACCGTGGTCATGACCACGTATTACATCTCCGCCGCCGGCCCCAAACTGCGCCGCTCCTTCTGCCAGTGGCTGGCCCCCAACACGCAGCGCCGATTCCTGCTGGTGTGGACCGTGGCCCAAGGCCAGATTTCGTCCTTCCTGTTCTCCCGTTCGATTCTGGCGTTGATCAACGCCACCTGCACTGCCATCTTCTTAGAGATTCTGCATGTGCCCTACTGGCTGCCGTTGGCCCTGTTCTGCGGCGTGGTGTCCCAGTTCATCCCCACGGTCGGCACCTATATCGGCGGCGCGCTGCCGGTGCTGTTCGCTTGGGGCAACCGCGGATGGACGTACGCCGTGGCGGTGCTGGTGTTCATCATCGTCTACCAGCAGATCGAGAACCTGATTCTCTCGCCGAGGATTTCGCAGCGCACGATGGATATCAACGCGGCCGTCGCCTTCCTCGCGGTGCTGGCGTTCGGCTCGCTGTTCGGCGCGTTTGGCGCGTTCCTGGCGCTGCCGGTCACCGCATCGCTGCAGGCCATCTTCCGTGCGTACACCAAGCGCTATGAGCTGATTGACTCACCACTGATGAACGATCCGACTCCGGAGAAGAAGTCCAAGATCGTCGAGGCGTCCGAAGCGTTCGGCGAGCATGTGCTGCAGCCGATCGGCGAGCACATGCCGCGTGCGGCCAAGGGGTCCACCAGCCGTGTGCCGATGAATGAGGAACTGCGTTTGCTGCAGGAACAGATCTATGCGATTCCGCCACACGAGACGAAAGAATCCGATTTGGACGATTCCGCCACCGTGGCGATTCCGCAGCGTGGTGCCGCGGATACGCAGCAGTCTGAGCAGCCCAAGCAACGCAAGCAAACCAAGCAGTCTGATCAATCTGCCTCCAGCAATCCTAGGGCGGGGTGGCGCTGATGACCCTGCTTTCCGTACTCGATATTCTTCTGGTAATCGTCGGTGGTGCCGGCATGATATATCAGGGACTGTGCATCGTGATGTCCCTGTTCGCCAAGCCCGTGCGCTTCCCCGACGCCCCGATGACCAACCGGTATGCCGTACTGATCTCCGCGCGCAACGAAGAAAACGTGATCGGCAACCTTATTGGGTCGATTCGCGATCAGACCTACCCGTCCGACCTCATCGACATCTGGCTGGTGGCCGACAACTGCACCGACAACACCGCCGACGTGGTGCGGTCTTTGGGCTGCCATGTGGTGGAACGCCACAATCTTGAACTGGTTGGCAAGGGATATGCGCTGACGTATCTGTTGGGGCATATGCTCGACATCGGTGTGGCCGATGATTATGAGGCCTACTTCGTGTTCGATGCCGATAACAAGCTGGACAAGCATTACTTCGAGGAAATGAACAAGGCGTTCTGCTCCGGATTCAAGATTCTGACCAGCTACCGTAATTCGGTGAATCTGGCGGATAACTGGGTGTCTTCTGGTTCTGCGCTGTGGTTCATCCGTGAATCGCGATTCCTGTCTAACTCGCGTATGATTCTCGGTTCCTCTTGCCATGTGGGCGGTACGGGATTCATGTTCTCCCGCGAGGTGATGAAGCGGAACAAGGGATGGAAGTTCCACCTGCTCACTGAAGATCTTGAATTCACTATGGATTCGATTCTGCATGGCGACCGCATCGGCTATTGCGGTACTGCGATCCTCTACGACGAGCAGCCGGTTACCTTCTCGCAAAGTTGGCGTCAGCGTTTGCGTTGGAGCAAGGGATTCCTGCAGGTATTCCGTTATTATGGCTCGGCATTGCTGAAACGCGCGGTTCGCGAACGTGATTTCTCCTGCATCGACTTCACCTTGATGCTGTGTCCGTTTACCGTGTTGGGCGTGATTCGCGCGGTGATGGGCTTGCTGTTCGCCGCGTGTGGCTTCGTGAGTTGGTCGAGCCAGCTGCAATCGCTGGCCGGTTGGTCCAGCGGCATCATCACATCGGTGTTGGGTCTGATGGCATTGGCTGCATTGACCATCATTGTCGAGCACGACCAGATCGGTGCCACGAACAAGGAGCTGCTCGCCTATGTGCTCAGCTTCCCGATTTACATGCTCAGCTACGTGCCGATTTCCTTCCAGGCCATCTTCGCCAAAGCCCAGTGGAAGCCCATCGCACATAAGGGCTGACCGAGTCCGCTAGTCCGGAGCTGCTCAGCGGGGCAATCCAACAGCAACCCGGGGGTGCTGCGCTGAGGGTTGACTGGTGGGCTAGAGTAGATGCATGAGCTTAGACAATACTCAAAGGAATGTCGGATTTCAGCCGCCGATGATGCCAGCCGCCGCTCCCGCGTCTTCGCAGTCGCAACAGCCACAGCCGCAAGCATGGCCGCCGAACCCGAATACGGCGGTGTCCATTCGCGGCCTGTTCAAGCACTTCGACCGGAAGATCGCCGTCAACGGGCTCGCGCTTGACATTCCAATCGGCTCGTTCTACGGACTGGTGGGCCCTAACGGCGCCGGCAAAACCACCACGCTCAATATGGTGACCGGTCTATTGGTGCCGGACGCCGGCACCGCCATGATTCTGGGCCATGACGTGTGGAGCGACGTGAACACGGCCAAGCGCATGATCGGCGTCATGCCCCAGCCCGACCAGATCTTCGACCGACTGACCGGTTTGCAATTGCTCGTCTACTCCGGCATGCTGCGCGGCATGAGCCGCGAGGAGACCACGCGTCGCGCCCAGGACCTGCTCAATGCTTTCGACTTGGCCGGGGCCGCCAACACGATGGTCACCGATTACTCGGCCGGCATGACCAAGAAGATCTGCCTGGCCTCCGCGATGATTCACAGCCCGCGCATTCTGGTCTTGGATGAGCCGTTTGAATCCGTGGACCCGGTGTCCAGCGCCAACCTCAAAGACATTCTCATCGAATACGCGAAGACTGGCGGCACGGTGATCATCTCCTCACACGTGATGGCATTGGTCGAAAAGATGTGTACGCATGTGGCCGTAATCAACGACGGTCTGGTATGCGCGGCCGGCACGGTGGACGAGGTCGCTGCTGGCGAAGAACTCGAAGACCGCTTCCTGCAACTAGTCGGTGGCCGCCACGAAGCCGCCCATCTCGCGTGGCTCGATGGCGGGCAGGCCCAAGCCCAAGCACCAACTTCGGCCCAGACGATTCAGCCGATTCTGCCTACGCCCGCCACACCCACCGATGAGGCCCGCCAATGATCAAGACCGCCATCACCCTGGTCCGCCTGCGCTGGACGCTCACGCTCGCCACCCTGCGAAAATCGGCGTGGCAGACCGTCGCCTATGTCTTTTCCGCTGTACTCGCGGCCGGCACCATCATCGGCACCGGCGTGCTCGCATGGTTCATCGGCATACTGCCGCCCTTCACCGTGAACGCGGATGGCTTTCCGCTGAACATCCTTGGTCCCGGAGGCATCGTCAACATAGTCGTCGTGCTGGTCGGCGCGACCATGACCATCTTCATCGGCTTCATCCAGCTCATGATGCTTGGCGAAGGCTCCACCATGAACCCACGCAAATTCGCGATCTACGGCATCGCCGACCGCAACCTGCAATTCGGCTTGCTGCTTTCCGGCCTGTCCGGCATCCCCTCCCTTACTGGCGTGGCCTCACTGATGCTCTGGACACTGGCCTATCGGCATATGGGACCAGCCGTAATCATCAGTTCCCTCCTCGCCGCAGTGCTGGCCGTCATCACCATGATGAGCATCTCCAAACTGGTCATCGCCCTATCCACCACGCTGGTGACCAGCAAACGCGGCAAAGGCGCGTTCTACATCTTCATCGTGCTGACTTTCGTCATCATCTGCCAGTTGCCGAACATTCTGGTCAACTCCGGCATAGCCTTCAGCCTCAACACCGAGACCTGGGGCGCGGCGACCGCCATCGCCGCATGGACGCCGTTCGGTGCGGCCTTCCAACTGCCGTTCGACGCGCTTACCGGAGCTTGGGCGGTGCTGATCGCCCGCATCGCCATCCTTGCCGTCACATGGATCGTCTGCTTCGCCGTATGCACTTGGTGTCTGAGGCATGAACGGCTCACCATCGGCGCAAACAGTCCGTCCGAGACCGCCAAAGGCATCGGCGCATTCGCATGGATGCCCGATTCGGCATCCGGCGCGGTGTCCGCACGCCTGATCACCTATCTCAAACGAGACCCCCGCCAAGCCATGACCTTCGCCATGCCGGTCCTGTTCCTGATCATCTTCGCCTTCCAGGCGCACGGCATCAGCGCGGTCGTCTGGCAGTCGCTGATCTGGTGTGGCTGGTTCATGTCAGTGGTGGAAAGCAACGGGCTCGCATATGACGGCCGCGGCTTCACCATGGAAGTCATCGCCGGCGTGCGTGGCCGGACCGACAGAATCGGCCGCGTGCGCGTCTACGTCGGCATCATGGTCGTCTACATGGTGCTGCTCTATCTCGCCGGCATCGTGCTGGTCGGCGCACTGACCGGCCGCTGGGCGCAGCCCGATGACCTCGTCACCGGCCTGATCTTCCTCGCCGTGGGCATGGGCGTCGCCTTGAGCGGCCTGGGCGTGGCCGAAGTCACGTCCTGTGTGCTGATGTACCCGGTCGCCTCAATGGACAAGCCGTTCTCCGCGCCTCAAGGCCGCGCCATGGCCCAAGGCTTCTTCCCGTTCGTCTACGTGCTTGGCAGCCTGCTGCTGATGCTGCCCACCGGCATCGTGGCGCTGGTCATGCTGCTGACGGGAGCCGAAGGCGGCATATGGCTGGCGATTATTCCGGTCGCACTGGCCAACGGCATCGGCATCCTGGCACTCGGGACATGGCTGGGCGGTAAGCTGATGGATGCGCGAATGCTTTCGATTGTGGCAGCACTCGACTCGTTCGCCTCATTGCAGAAATGATCGCCTTGGCATAAGGAGCACGATGGTATCTACAGCGGTATCACGCCGTCAGCGGCGTGAAGCGCAACGGCGGACCCAACGATCGCATCGCCGAACACTGACCGTCATCATTTCCGCACTGACCACCATCGCCCTGTTCGCGGGGTACTGCGCCGCCGACATCACCGACGTGGCCCCCGGATTATTGACGTTGAAGCCCGTCGCCGCACCTGTTTTTGCCGATCCAGCCACCGCCAAATCAGGCGGCACCGTCGCCGGCACCTTGAACGCGAACAAGGCCATTGATTCCACGGCCGCTTCTGCGCTGGTCAACGAATTGCTGTCCGCGCAAGGCGTGGGAAACGATACGTCGGTGATCATTGAAGACGCCCAAGGCACCGTCGCTGCCGAACATGAGTCGAACACTCCACGCGAGCCTGCATCCACACTGAAAACGCTGACCGCGCTCGCCGCCTCATCCACCCTGAATATGGCATCCACCTTGGATACCCAAGTGTTCCTCGCCCAATCCGATGACGGCACCAATACGTTGACCCTCAAAGGCAATGGCGACATGCTGCTGTCTGCAGGCGATTCTGACGCCAACCATACCAACGGACGTGCCGGTCTGAACACCTTGGCCAAGGCCACCGTGGCCGCGCTCGCCCAGCGAGGCATCACTTCCGTCAATCTCGAGTACGACGACACCCTATTCGGCGACTCACGCATTCCGGCAGGTCTGTCGGAAGGCGGCGCAGTCTTAAGCGACTACACCGTCTACTTCACGCCGGTCTCATCAATGGCGATTGATGGAGGCCGCCAATACACCGCCGATACGCCTGCGCCGGCCGACCCCGATGATTCGGCCGGATACCCGGAACTGTCCCAGCACGCCGCCAGCGACGTGGCCACGAAATTCGCCGAACTGCTCCAATCGAACGGCGTGGCCGTTACCGGAGACGTGACGGCAAACACCGCTCCATCCGGCGAAACGCCTTTGTCTTCGGTGAGTTCGGCAACACTGTCCGAAATCATGGCATACACGTTGCGGCATTCGGACAATACGCTGGCCGAGGAGTTCGGCAGACTCACCGCCTTGGCGAAATCAGCGACAAACAGTCCTGAAGGCGGCACGGAAGCGGTCAAATCCACTCTGAACGATCTCGGTCTCGACACATCCGGTCTGACCATGGCCGATTGCTCCGGCCTGTCTCCCGGCTCCCGGCTCACCGTACGCACGCTGGCGGCCGTCCAACAACGTAATCTGACCACCGAGAGCGGTGCTGCTGGTGCGGAAGGTCTATCCATCGCGGGATTGGTGGGCACGGCGCAGGATCGGTATACGGATGATGCCGTGGCTGGTCTGCGGCGCGTCAAAACCGGCAGCCTCGGCACGGTTACGTCGATGGCCGGCAATGTGTCCCGCACCAATGGGGGAGCGTTGTCGTTTGCCGTGGTGGTCAACAATCCTGAGGATTATGCCGCCGCGCGTAGCGCCATCGACTCGTTTATCACCAAGCTCGCGGGGCTGTAAAAGAGGCATCAAGGGCCATCAAGGGCTATAAAGGCCGTAAACGTCCATAAACGCACGAGTGCCTATAACCAGAAAAAAGGTGGTGAGTACATGGCATATTCCGCACGATTGCGCAAGGCCGTAGGCGCGGTCCGCGCAACGCTGAGTGCCGTGGAACTATGCGATGTGCAGGCTCCCGAATTCGCGCAGCATGGGGACCATGCCGTTGCCGCCGATGCGCCGCTCGTGCTCGTGGCCTGTTCAGGCGGGCGCGATTCGATGGCACTGGCTGCGGTGAGCCATATCGTATGCACGTCCATGGGCGTGCGTTGCGGTGCCGTGATTGTGGATCACGGCTTGCAGGCAGGCTCCGAACAGGTCGCCAGCGAGGCCGCGGATCGTTGCCACGCGTTGGGACTGGGCCCGGTCATCTTGCGCAACGCAACCGTACAGGCGCGCGGCGAGGGCCTCGAAGCGGCCGCACGGCAGGCCCGGGATGCCGGGCTGAGCGCCGCGGCGCATGAATCGGGTGCCATTGCCGTGCTGTTGGCCCACACTATGGACGATCAGGCGGAAACCGTATTGATTGGCCTGCTGCGCAGTCGAGGCGTGGATGCGTTGGCTGGCATGCCGCAGGTCTTCACACGCAGTGGCGCGACTTTTGCGCGGCCGCTGCTTACCCTTACTCGAGCCGAAACCACCGGCATCTGTGAAGACTTAGGTGTGGAATATTGGGATGACCCCACCAATGGCGATGCGGTAGACGGCGAGTTGCCGAACGACTATCCGTTGCGCTCGCGGGTGCGTCACGACCTGCTGCCGGCCATCGAACGATTCGCTGGATTCAATGTCACCCGCCATTTCGCCGAAAGCGCACGGTTGGCCAGAATGGATAAGGAGTATCTGGATCAGCGATCCGACGAGGTGATGGGGGAGGCGGTTGCGGCAGTTGATTGGCCGGCATCGTCGGCAGCTGTATCGACCGATGCGCCACGAGCCTGTGTGGCAGGCGATACCAACGATTCGAGCCATGGCATCGGCCTGATGATCAGCGTCAAACGTATTGCACGTGAGCCAGAGGCGATTCGGTTGCGGGTCATCGCTCACGCGCTGAGCCAAGCCGGTGTGAACGCCAGTGCTGCCCAGATTGCCGCCATCGACCGGCTGGTCGTCGATTGGCATGGGCAAGGCGGCGTCTCACTTCCCAGAGGTTATTCAGCCAATCGCAAGAAACACGTCATTCGCGTGTGCCAAGATGGAGCGCATGCGAATCGCTGACGTTGAGGAAGATATTGACCACGAGCTGGTCAGCAAAGAACAGATTGATGCCAAGATCCACGAGATGGCTGCTCTCGCGAGCGAGGATTACCGCGATAAGAATCCGCTGCTCGTCGCGGTGCTGAAAGGGGCCGTGAATACGCTGGTCGCGTTCACCCAGGCCATGAGCATTCCTGTACAGATCGACTTCATGAGCCTGTCGAGCTATGGCTCGGGCACAGTGTCGAGCGGTGAGGTCACAGTCAGGCAGGATTTGTCCGCCGATGTTCGCGGACGGCACATTTTGATTGTGGAGGATATTGTTGATTCAGGACGCACGCTCGCGTGGCTGGTCGCAGAACTGAAACGTCGTGGTGCCGCTTCCGTGGAAGTCTTCGCTTTGCTGAGCAAGCCTTCCCGCCGAGAGGTGGACGTTGATGTGAAGTACGCCGGCTATGAGATTCCGGACGAGTTTGTCGTCGGCTTCGGCCTCGACTTTGACGAACGCTACCGCAACCTCGATTCGATCGCGGTCCTCAAGCCGTCCGTCTACCAAGGAGTGCAAGCATGAGCTTCCCGCAAGGGCCGGGTAACGGCAATAACCCGAACCCGAACAACAACCGTAACAACGGCAACCCGTTCACCAACCCGTTCAACCGTGGCAATAACGGGAACAATGGCAAAGGCAACAAAGAGAACCGCCCGATATGGCAGTCCCCCTGGCTGTGGGGTGCCGTGCTCGTGGTCATGGTTGTGCTGATGTTCCAGATGTTCGCCGGCGGTGGCACCAAAACCATCGATACTAAAGATGGTTTCGCGCTGATCAATCAGGGCAAGGCCACATACGCCGAGATCACGGACAACAAGCAGGTCGTCCGCCTTGAGCTGAAGAATGACTACACCAAGAAGAACGCCGACACCGGCAAGGTGACCAACTACGGCAAGAACGTGCAGTTCTACTACACTTTCGCCCAGGGCGCACAGGTGGCCAAGGCCGTGGAGAACGGCGATCTCGAAAAGGGCTGGACCTCGAATATCGAGCAGACCAGTGTGATGAGCTACCTCATCACCTCGATTCTGCCGTTCGTCATCATCCTCGCCTTGTTCTGGTGGCTGATGAGCCGCATGGGCGGTGCCGGCGGCATGCTCGGCATGGGCGGCAAGAAGAACAGCGGCAAGCTGCTCGAGGGCCAGACCCCCACCACCAAGTTCGCCGATGTGGCCGGTGAAGACGAGGCCGTGGCCGAAGTCGAGGAAATCAAGGACTTCCTCAAGGATCCGTCCAAGTACAAGGCGCTGGGTGCGCGCATCCCGCGCGGCGTGCTGCTGTACGGCCCTCCCGGCACTGGTAAGACGTTGCTGGCCCGAGCCATCGCAGGTGAGGCCGGCGTGCCGTTCTACTCGATGGCCGGCTCCGACTTCGTGGAGATGTTCGTCGGTGTCGGTGCCTCCCGTGTGCGTGACCTGTTCGATGAGGCCAAGAAGAACGCTCCCGCCATCATCTTCATCGATGAGATCGATGCCGTGGGTCGCAAGCGTGGCTCCGGTATGGGCGGTGGCCACGACGAGCGCGAGCAGACGCTGAACCAGCTGCTCGTCGAGATGGACGGTTTCGACAACGACACCAACCTCATCATCATCGCCGCCACCAACCGTCCCGACGTGCTTGACCCCGCTTTGCTGCGTCCGGGTCGATTCGACCGTCAGGTGGGCGTGGCCGCCCCTGATCTGGAAGGCCGTGAGGCAATTCTGAGGGTGCACGCCAAGGGCAAGCCGTTCGTACCGGACGTCGACCTGCATATGGTCGCCGTGCGCACGCCGGGCTTCACCGGTGCCGATTTGGCCAACGTGCTCAACGAAGCCGCGTTGCTGTGCGCCCGTGCCGGTGCCCAGTTGATCGACAACCGCGCCATCGACGAGGCCATCGACCGCGTTCAGGCCGGCCCGAAGCGCAAGTCCAAGGGCATGGCTCTGGAAGAGCTGCGCAACACCGCATACCACGAGGGTGGCCATGCGCTGGTGGCCGCCGCCTTGAACAACACCGATCCGGTGACCAAGGTGACGATTCTGCCGCGAGGCCGCGCCCTCGGCTACACCGCCGTCATGCCGACCTCCGACCGCTACTCGCAGTCGCGCAACCAGCTGCTCGACCAGATGGCCTACGCGATGGGTGGCCGCACCGCCGAGGAAATCGTCTTCCACGACCCGACTACCGGTGCTTCGAACGATATCGAGAAGGCTACGAGCATCGCCCGTACGATGGTGATCGAATACGGCTTCTCCGATAAGCTCGGCGCCATCAAGTGGGGTTCCGACGACGATCAGACCACTGTGATGGATGGTCTGCAGCCGCGCAAGTACTCCGATCGTACCGCTGAGGTAATCGATGACGAAGTGTTGAAGCTGGTGGAGACCGCACACACCGAGGCATGGACCATCATCAACGACAACCGCGAGATTCTTGACGAGCTGGTCCGCCAGCTGCTGGTCAAGGAGACCCTGAACGAGAAGGAACTTGCGGCGATCTTCGCGCCGATCAAGAAGGCTCCGGTTCGTCCGGTGTGGCTGTCCAACGACCGCCGCCCCGACTCGGACAAGCCGCCGGTGGAGATTCCCGAAAGCCTCAAGCGCTCGGTCGGCATGAAGCCGGAAGAGTAGACACGATGACGATTCGGCCCGACCTGTTCATGTGGTTTCTCACGTACGCAGGCCGGGCCGACGTCGTTGTGGACAATGACAAGGGAGAGATGAGATGAACGAATATATAGAGTCTTGCCAGCAGGAGAAACGCACATACGACGAGGAAGGCGTGCGCGAGGCCGTACGTCTGTTCCTGAAGTCGATTGGCGAGGATCCCGAGCGCGAGGGACTGGTGGAAACGCCTGACCGTATCGCCCGCGCGTGCCGCGAGCTGTTCGCCGGTCTGCAGGCCTCGCCGGCCGATGTGCTGGAGAAGCACTTCGACGTGGATACCGACGAGCTGGTGCTGGTCAAGGACATCGAACTGTATTCGGTGTGCGAGCATCACCTGCTGCCTTTCCATGGCGTGGCCCATGTGGGCTACATTCCCGCCAAGGATGGGGTGATGGGGCTGAGCAAGCTCGCCCGACTGGTTGAGGTGTATGCTCGCCGGCCGCAGGTGCAGGAGCGTTTGACCCAGCAGATCGCCGACGCGCTGGTCGAGTATGCGGGCGCACGTGGTGTGATTGTGGTGACCGAATGCGAGCACCTGTGCATGTCGATGCGCGGCATCAAGAAGTCTTCCGCCCGCACGGTGACCTCTGCGGTGCGCGGTCTGCTACGCAACCCCGCCACCCGAGCCGAAGCCATGAGCTTGATTCTTGACAAGTGACGCAACCTAGGCCCCCTCTCTGAGGGGAGCTGTCGCCGTAGGTGACTGAGGGGAGCGAAGGGAAAACAACGAAGGGGAGATGACCTATGACTGATTTGCAGGCGTTGCATGACGCCACGCACACCATGGTGATGGGTGTGCTCAACATCACCGAGGACTCGTTCTCGGACGGCGGCCTGTGGCTGGACCCGGCCAAGGCGGCCCAGCGCGGGCGCGACATGATGGCCGCCGGCGCGGATATCATCGACATCGGCGCCGAATCCACGCGCCCCGGTGCCAAGCGCGTGTCCGAGGCCGACGAACTGGCCCGTATCACCGGTGCCGTCAAGACGTTGATTCCGGCCGGTGCCGTACTGTCCATCGACACCACGCGCGCATCCGTGGCCGCCGCCGCGCTGAGCGAGGGCGCACAGATCATCAACGATGTTTCCGGCGGTA
>OBVY01001161.1_pt1 | contig 17332 bp, 23 predicted proteins | sample 1538051 | NCBI WGS metagenome assembly OBVY01 (sample SAMEA2580017, study PRJEB22360) | human gut metagenome | biome: human gut; feature: human-associated habitat; material: faeces | place: Denmark | collected 2008/2010 | reverse complement strand
AAATTCAGGCGGTTTTCGGCGGGGCTTGATACGTCTTATCCCAGCCAGTCGCCGGATACCATTGCAATGATTTTTATGGGAATTACCACAGACCGGAGGCTGATCGTGCTGGATGAGAAGGTATACAGCAACGCAGAACTGGATCAGCCGCTGGCCCCATCCGATACAGTGACGAAATTTTTGGAGTTTCTGGATCGGAATCAAAAAGAGTGGGGACTTGCGAGAGATGTGTTTATTGATTCTGCTGACCAGGCGACCATCACAGAGCTACGAAAATATAAGCGGCTTCATGGCAGCATCCATAACTTTCTGGACGCTTATAAGGCTCTGCAGATTATTGACCGTATTAAGCTGCAGCTGGGCTGGATTCAGCAAGGCTGCTATCTGGTAGCAGATACCTGTACAGAGCATATAGCGGAGCTGGAGCGGTATTCCTGGCTGGAAGACAAGGACGAACCGGAGGATCGGAATGACCATACGATCAACGCATCCCAGTATGGCTGGATTCCCTGGAGGAATCTGATTGGGTTTGAGGAGGATGAGAAATGAGGTGGCTGACGACATTGAACGAGAATATTAAACGGGGCATCCGTTCCTGGCTGAATGTGCAGCCGGCAAGCCCCTACAGCATCCAGATTCAGGAAATAGTGGATTTTGAGCTGAATGCAATCCGCAACCGCATCTGGTATCGTGGAGACGGAAATGAGCTGGAACAGCTCTATGAGCAGAGCGGAGAAACCGCGGACCGGTACAAGTTCTGGGCGTCTAAATGCACGCCTGGCATGGAAATGAGGAAAATCCACACAGGCCTTCCTGGGTTGATTGTCAAGGTTCTCTCATCCATTGTGATGGCAGATATGAATGAGTTCCAGTTCGAGTCTGGAAAGCAGGAAGAGACCTGGAAGGAAATCGAGAAACAGAATCAGTTTCGGAAAAAGTTAAAGAAGGCGCTGAGAGAGGCGCTGTATATCGGAGACGGAGCCTGGAAGCTGACGCTGAATACTCAAAAGAGCGAGTATCCTTTCATCAGCTGGTATCCGGGAGACCGGATAGAGCTGATTTATGACGGGGACGAGATGGCGGAGGTTGTCTTCAAGACGCCGTACAAGGAGAAAGGGCAGCTGTACGTGCTCTATGAGCATTATGGGTATGGCTGCATCCGGAATGAGCTGTACCTGGGAGAGAAGGAAGTTCCTCTCGATACCATAAAGAGGACCCAGGGGCTCAAAGACTGGGCATTTGATCCGTCAGTGATTCTGGCGGTTCCGTTCCACATCTATGACAGCGCGAAGTGGGAAGGACGGGGAGGCAGCCTGTTCGACGGGAAATTAGACAGCTTCGATGCCTTTGATGAGGTGTGGAGCCAGTGGATGGACGCGCTGCGAAGCGGAAGAGCCAGGACCTATATTCCGGACTGCCTGGTTCCGAAAAATCCGAAAACGAGCGAGATGCTGCGTCCCAATCCCTTCGATAACCGGTTCTTTGCCGGGGACAGCGATATGTCGGAGCACGGGGAAAATAAGGTGCAGACGGAACAGCCAGCCATTCCACATGACAGCTATCTGGCTTCCTATGTGACGGCTCTGGATTTGTGCCTTCAGGGCATTATCAGCCCTTCCACGCTGGGAATCGACGTAAAGAAGTTAGACAATGCAGAGGCCCAGAGGGAAAAGGAAAAGACAACCCTTTACACAAGGGACGCTATCATCGAGGCGCTGCAGACAACGCTTCCGGAACTGATTTCCGCCTGTTTGAACTGCTGCCAGGTTCTGGCGAAGCAGCCGGTGGAGGAAGTAAAGGTAGATATTCCTTTCGGAGAGTATGCAAATCCTTCCTTTGAGAGCCAGGTGGAGACCCTTGCCAAGGCCCGGCCCGGCGTGCCTATGATGAGCATCGAGGCGCAGGTGGAAGAGCTTTATGGGGATAGTAAGGATGAGCAGTGGAAGGCGGAGGAAGTGAAGCGATTGAAGGCAGAGCAGGGCGTTGCAGAGATAGAAGAACCGGGAGTCAATCAGACTGCCGGCTCTTTTCAGATCCAGATGAAGGAAGGGGAGACAGATGCAGGTAAAGGTAATGAACCGGGTATACCGAATGAGCCGGAAGGAGTACCAGGGACTCCTTGAAGTGGCCAGTGAACAGGTTCCGTTTGGAATTTATGCCCTGGAAAAGGAAGGCTATGCGGAACTTCGCCATGACAGGTGTGAGAGCATTACGCAGTTGAAGAGTCTGTCCAGGGAATTTAAGTCTCGGGGATTCCGTGTGCTCAGCAACCGGAGCCAGTCATCGGCGGGGCAGTAGAAACCCAGAATCAGGAAGGAGGCAGGCGTGTGCAGCAGGATGAATACGAGATCGGCGCCGCCTTTGCAGCCATCGAAGAGGAGCTGACTGCTTCCATGATGCGAAACATGAAGCGCCACCGGGCCGAAGAGACGAAAGAGGGCATTCAGTGGAGCATGTGGCAGGCAGAGCAGTTGAAAGCTCTGGAAAGATACAAGAGGGAGAATAAGAAGCGGTATGCAGGGAAGTTCCAGTCCTTGAACAGAGAGATTGAGGAGCTGATCCGGAAAGCCAGGGAAACAGGGGGTATGGAGCAGGAAAAACGAATTCTTCAGGCTATCCGAAGAGGTTTCAAAGGGTTTGGAAAGAATCATTCTCCAGCTCATCAGTCTATGACAGCAGAATTTTTTAAGCTGAATGAGAGAAAGCTGGGAGTTCTGATTGAGGCCGTTACCCACGATATGGAGAAGGCAGAAACAGCCGTTCTCAGAATGGCGGAGGATCAGTACCGAAAGATTATCTTTAACGCCCAGGTTTATGCCAATACAGGGGCCGGAACCTACGAGCAGGCGATGGATATGGCTTCCAGGGATTTTCTGGCGGCAGGACTAAACTGCATCCAGTACGCCAATGGGGCCCGTCATACGCTTTCTGATTATGCGGATATGGCCATTCGAACTGCCAGCAAGCGGGCTTACCTTCAGGGAGAAGGAGAGAAACGGCAGGAGTGGGGAATCAGCACAGTGATTATGAATAAGCGCGGAAATCCCTGCCCTAAATGTCTTCCCTTTGTTGGAAAGGTGCTGATTGACGATGTGTGGAGCGGCGGCCGAAAAGATGGAGTGGATCCGGAAACAGGGAAACGGTATCCGCTGATGAGTAAAGCCATCGAGGCGGGACTTTATCATCCCAGATGCCGCGATTCTCATACGACCTACTTTCCGGGCATCTCTACGGAGGACGATACCTGGACTAAGAAGGAGCTGGAAGCGATTGGGCAGAATTATGCCAGGGAGCAGAAGGAGCAGTATGCAAAGCGGCAGGCAGAGAAGTATGGGAGGCTGGCGGAGTATTCGCTGGATGAGGAGAATCAAAGGCGTTATGGAATAAAAGCAAAGGAATGGAAAAATGCGAGATTTAAGACTAGTGGAATGACAAGTGGAGAATATGCAGATTCAAAGAGACCACTTGCAAATTTCAAAGCAGTGCCGGCAGGCCAGGTAGTACGGATATTGAGAGAGGATTCACAAGAATGGATTCAAGAACTGACAGATGCAGAAAAAAGAGCAATCCGAAAGTATACATATAATTTCGGTGATAAAAAGCCTAATCGTTTCTTTGAGAGATTAAACGCAATGCTTAGAGGAGACATCATAGAAGATAAAAGATTACATGAATATGCGGAACTTATATCAAGAGGGTTAAAGAAAAATAGACTAAAATATGATGTTATTGCATATAGAGGAATGGATATAGATCCATCATTTGGCATAGCGAAAAATGGTCTGTTTAGAGCAAAGCAATTTTTTAGTACATCCGTTATTGAAAATCGTTCCTTCGATGCAAAATATAAAGTTGTTATTTACGTAAAAAAAGGAAGCAATGCAGCGTATATTGAAAAGCTAAGTTATTTTGAGAAACAGAGGGAACTACTGCTTGACAAGGATTGTATTTATAGAGTAATATCAAGGCAAGGAAATATTATCGAATTGGAGGTAATCTGATTGATGAAAACTCAACGCGATAAGGAATTAGAAGAACGTGAAAAAGCATTGAAAGAGGAACAGATAAAGGCGTTTGAATTAACGCAGGAAGAAATTTCAAAATTAAAAAAAGAAGGACGTATCTAATACCACCAGTCAGTAATGGCCGGTGGTATTTTTATACCCATTTGCAGTTGCGGCGTCGCAACAGGAAGGAGATAAGATGGATTTAAGACCTATGGAATTAAAGGACACAGCTGCCATGATGTTAAGCGAGGACTACAAAGAACGCTTTCAGGCTGAATATGTTCAGCTCAGACTCCGGTATCAGAAATTGAAAAGCATGTTGGATAGATGGGATCAGGGTATGATGGAGTTCGAACCCACCTGCCCTAGAAGCATTTACAATATGCAGATTCGGGCAATGGAAGATTACATTGCAGTTCTGGAAGCAAGAGCAGTAATGGAAGATATTGTATTATAGTCATAGCAAGTCATAGAATGAGTCATAAGCGCGCAGGGATACCCTGGGCGTTATTTTTCTGCCCGAAGGCATTAAACTACCCGGAGACACCGGGAACCAACTGAGAGTGAGACACACATAAAACTGGATGGGGAGACACCCCGAAAACTGAAAGGAGACACCTATGAAACGAAGATTTCCAATGAATTTACAGCTGTTTGCAGAGGGCGGAGCATCCGGCGGCCAGGGAGACGGCGCAGGAGCTTCTGGAGCTGCAGGGAATCAGCCGGGAGCTTCCGGAACCGGGGCGGCAGGAACCGGCAGCAGCACAGGCGTGCAGTTCGATTATGAAAAGCTGGCTGGGCTGATTGCGGGAAAAACGTCTGTTACGGAGGATACGGTGCTGAAATCTTATTTTAAGCAGCAGGGACTCTCTCAGGAAGAGATGAGTCAGGCAATTCAGGCGTTTAAGGCCCAGAAAGCGGCAAATCAGCCAGATGTGGGCGCACTCCAGACTCAGGCGGCGCAGGCTCAGGCAGCAGCCCAGAAAGCTCAGCTGGAGAATGCGGCGATTATAGCGGCAGTAGGCCTGGGTGTGGATGCGAAAACCATTCCCTATCTGATTAAAATGACGGATTTTGGCCAGGCTGTCGGCCAGGATGGGAAGATCAACGAGGAAACGGTAGCCAACGCCCTGAAAAAGACGCTGGAGGATGTTCCGGGATTGAAGCCGGCGCAGAGCAGCCAGGGAGGCTTTGTACAGATGGGAGCCTCCGGAAGTGGAAATCAGACACAGACCGACGACGCTGCGCTGAAAGCAGCTTTCGGCATTAAGTAGAAAGAGAGGTAACACATGGCAGTTTACGATTATGCGACACAGTTTACGCAGCTTCTGGCTCAGAAGTATGCAAAAGAGCTCTGTTCGGACGCGCTGTCCCAGAGCAATCCCCAGGTGAAGTTCCTGAACGCTCAGACTATCAAGCTTCCGAGAATTACAGTATCCGGCTACAAGGACCATACCAGAACGATTGGATTTAACGCAGGAACGCTTTCCAACGACTGGGAGCCGAAGAAGCTGGCTCATGACAGAGATATTGAGTTCTGGATTGACCCAATGGATATTGACGAGACAAACCTGGCTCTTTCAGTTGCCAACATTCAGAATACCTTCGAGGAGGAGCAGGCGATTCCGGAGAAGGACTGTTATCGGTACTCCAAGCTTCATGCGGAACTTACCACCCATTCAGGAAGAATCGACACCACAACGGTAGTCAATGCTGCGAACTTCCTGGAGGCTTTTGACACAGAGATGGCTCTGATGGATGAGGCAGGAGTTCCGGAGGAGGGAAGAATCCTGTACGTAACGCCAACTATGAATAAAATTGTAAAAGAGGCAGAGGGAATCCAGCGTGCTGTGACAGTCACAACTCCGGTCAGCATTAACCGCAAGGTTCACAGTCTGGATGACGTGCAGATTAAGATGGTTCCTTCCGCCCGCATGAAGAGTAAATACAATTTTACCGATGGATGTACAGCTGCTCCGGACGCGGATCAGATCAACTGGGTTCTGGTTCATCCATCCTGCGTGGTAGCAAGAGATAAGTACAGTTACATTAAGCTGTTTACTCCAGGAACAGATTCCAGAACAGCAGACGGATACCTGTATCAGAACCGCTGCTACGGCGATTTATTCCTGCTGGAGAAGAAAGTGGCCGGCTGTGCCATGAACGTAACGAAGCATTCATAGGAGGTACAGAATGAAAGCAGTAAAGGGAAATAAAGTCTACGATGTAAATGAAACCACCCAGAAGAGCTATCAGGAGGCTGGATTTGACATTCTGGATGACGACGGCCAGGTGATTTCCTATGGCCGGGGGAAGACAGTCCACTTTGACGAGTACATGGCTCTGAAAAAGGAAAAGGAGCAGCTGCAGCTGGAGAACCGTGAATTAAAGGAGCAGCTGGCTTCTCTGGAAAGAATGCAGGCGGATTCAGGGGAGGAGAAAGCCCAGGAGGGAAAGCGGACGAAAACAGCAAAGGCAGGTGAGTAGCATGGCCTACGAACCATATGCTTCTCCAGACTATTACAGAACTGTTTATGAAGGTGCCGCTATACCGGAAGAGAAGCAGGAGCAGGCTCTTCGCCAGGCCTCCCGCCATATTGATTCCCTGACCTACAACCGGATTGTGGGCCGGGGATTTTCCAGTTTGACAGAGTTTCAGCAGGAAGTTATCCGCGAAGTGGTATGCAGGCAGGCGGATTTCGAGTATGAAAATGCAGACCTTCTGGCAAGCGCGCTGTCTTCCTACAGTATCAACGGTGTCTCGGCGGGATTTAATGGCCAGGCGTGGAATGTATTCACTGGGAAAGGAGTCGCCATGAAGCGGGATGATTACGCACTGTTAGCCCAGACTGGCCTAACCTGCCGGCTGGCGGTGGGGCGATGAGGTGGCCAGAGCTTGTGCCGGAACGGTTCTGTCAGATTCCGGTGAAGGTGACTTTATACGGAGAGGGTCTGACAGAGGATGGAGGCCCGGAGGTGATTTTTTCCGGGGAGGTCCGGTGTAATTACCAGGATAAGGGGAAAACGGTTCTGACTGCAGAGAAAAAGCTGGTGCAGCTGTCCGGATGTGCGCTCCTTTCTGGAGACGCCTTCCCGCAGGCTCCTGTGATTTCTGGTGGAACGATCATGGTATTTGGAGTTAAACGGAGAATCTGGCAGGGAGAAAAAGCCAGAAATCCAGATGGAACCGTCAACTACACACGATTGGATGTGATATAGGTGAAAGTAAAATCAACGGTGAAGTTAAATGTGGGCCGGATCCAGGAGTTAAATCAGGCGGCGGTGTCGGCTTTGGAGAGAACGGCGGAGGCCCTGCATACAGAAGTGGTGCAGGCGCAGGTAATGCCTTTTGAGACTGGACATCTGCAGGGAGACACTACCTTTGTGGAGTATAAGAATTCTGCCCAGGGAAAGGTCTCGATTATTTCTTCCACGCCGTATGCACGCCGCCTCTACTATCATCCGGAATACAACTTCCAGACCGATGAAAACCCATTTGCTGGCGGAGAGTGGTTTAAGCCCTGGCTTCCTGGCGGCGTCAGCGCAGGCTTTGCGAAAGAGGCCTTTCAGCGGCTTTATAAGAAGGAGGCAAAGATATAGATGCTGACATTATCAGACATAAAGGACTGGCTTAAAACCTTACAGACCGGCGAGCATTTTTATTGTGGAAAGATTGACAGCAAACCAGAGAAAACCATCGGCGTATATCAGAGAAAGCCGTCTGGGCGGCCTAGAGTAGCCCTTGGAGGTCTGGAAAATACCACATACGAGGTAAAACAGATTTCTGTGCTGGTGCATTGGAATCAGTATGCTTCCCGGACAGAAGAAGCGGCTGTCAGCCTATTTGAAAAGATCCGTCAGGCAGGGGAAAGCAGCCTGATGGTGGGGGATACGCAGGTGTATTTTATTCGTATGGAGGTTCCGGAGCCGATAGATGTAGGAACCGATGAAAACGGTGTGTATGAGAGGGTAATCTGGTTTGATATGATTTATGAAAGGAGCAGATAGCGATGGCAAAAACAGGAGTATATCCATGCTATGAAAATCAGTTTAAAGTAGGAAAGGCGAAAGGAGATGCCTCTCCAATTGCGGATATGGAAACCTTTTCCGTCAGCTTCGACAATGGCGTGGAAGAGTGGACGCCGTTTGACACGGAAGGCTGGGTAAGACGGCTTTTAACGGCAAAGGGCGTTACAATTTCCGTAACTGGAAAGAGAAATGTGAGTGATACGGGAAACGATTATGTGGCGGACAAGGCGTTTAAAAATGGCCGGGATGCAGAAGGGTATTTCGCCTGGACATTCCCGGATGGAACTACAGTTTCCTGGGAAATGGCGGTAATCAATGTGAAAAATATCGGCGCCGGCGATTCGACGGCAGTAGGCCCTCTGGAGTTCGATGTACTGAGCAACGGAAAGCCTACCATTGAATCTGCTATGGCTTAAACTGAAAAGGAAGAGAGGAGCAATACGATGGCTAAAATAATTGATATCACAGAAAAATTAAATTTTGAGGAATCTCCGGTTCTGCTCATCCAGGGGAATGAAATCCATGTCAATGATGATGCAGTAACGATGCTTTCCGTCATGCAGCTGATGGGTGCAGAAGAGCCTTCTGTAAAGGAGATTATGAAAGCATATGAGCAGTTATTTCCGGCAGCAGACAGGATGATTATGGAACAGGAATTAAAGCTGAAATTCAGCGCTCTGATGACAGTCATCCAGGAGGCGGTTCAGCTGATTTCCGGAGAAGTAACACAGGGAGAGTGATGACCCGTACTACGATTTATTTGAGGACTTTGATTTAATCGTGTCATCGTTCTTTGCGCAGTACGGGTTCCGGTTGTATTCCAACGATTTCAAAACCATGAAATGGGATGAATTCCGGGCGCTGATTTCCGGCCTGGGACCGGATACTCCTCTGGGTCGTGTGATACAGATTCGTTCAGAGGAGGATGAGGAAGTGCTGAACTATTTTACTCCGGAGCAGAAGAGAATCCGCCGGGAGTGGAGAGTCAGAAACGCCGGGAAAAAGAGCGAGGAAGAGCTTGCTTCGGTGCTGGAATCCTTAAAGCAGGCCTTCATCCAGATGGCAGGAGGTGTTCCGGATTGAGAAGATAAAGGAAACGAAGAAAAAAGTATGCTGTCCCTTCTGCGGGCATCCGGTGAATGCAGTTCAAGCCGAGGATGCCTCCTGCAGAGGGGTCTTTTTTAAATGCAAGAATAAGAACTGCAGAAAAGAATTTGAATTAAAAATCTAGGACGCTGTGCCCATGTGCCTGTCCATAAAAAAGGCAGGTGGGATCTATGGGAGCAGACAGCGCAGGCCAGATTGGACTTGATCTGGTCATCAATAAAAACGATTTTGACAGGCAGCTAAAGGGAATTCAGACTACTGCAAAGAAGGCAGGAGCTGCTATAGCGGCAGCCTTTGCCGTAAAAAAGCTGGTCGATTTTTCCGCCCAGTGTATCGAGCTGGGAAGCGACCTTCAGGAAGTGCAGAACGTCGTTGACGTTACCTTCCCGTCCATGTCGAAACAGGTCAATGAGTTTGCCAAGAATGCAATTTCGCAGTTTGGCCTGTCTGAGACAATGGCAAAGCGATTTACCGGAACCTTCGGAGCGATGGCCAAATTTTTTGGCTTTAATGAGCAGGCAGCTTATGAGATGAGTACTGCTCTGACTGGTTTGGCAGGGGATGTGGCCTCCTTCTACAATATCAGCCAGGATGAGGCGTATACCAAGCTGAAATCGGTATTTACCGGCGAGACGGAATCCTTAAAGGATCTGGGCGTAGTAATGACTCAGGCTGCCCTTGACCAGTACGCTCTGGCCAATGGTTACGGGAAGACCACGGCAGCCATGTCGGAGGCGGAGAAGGTGGCTCTTCGCTATAGCTTCGTTCAGCAGCAGCTGACTGCGGCAGCCGGAGATTTTGTAAGAACATCCGACAGCTGGGCCAATCAGGTCCGGGTTCTGAACCTCCAGTTTTCCAGTCTGAAGGCTACCATTGGCCAGGGCCTTATTAATGTGTTTACCCCGGTCTTAAAGGTCATTAACTCCGTGATTGCCAAGCTTCAGTCGCTGGCTGACGCTTTTCTTGCCGTGACAAACCTGTTTTCTGGAAAGAAGCAGAAGACGTCCGGCATGGGGCAGGTAGTTCAGGATGCTTCAGAAGCCGCGGGAGCGGTGGGAGGCATTGGGTACGCCGGGAATAGATTCTTACAAAATGCAGAAGCCGCGGGAGCGGTGGGAGGCATTGGAGACGCGGCCAAAGGAGCGGCAGGAGCTGCGAAAAAGGCGGCCAAGGATATGGCCAGGGCGTTTTCCATTGACGAGCTGAACATTGTATCTCCTGAGCCGGAATCAGGCGGCGGAGGGGGAGCTGGAGGAGCAGGCGCCGGAGTTTCGGGAGGCTTGGAACCGGTTCCAGTGGATACGACGGCGCTGGATACATATGACAAAAAGCTCCAGTCTCTTGTTGAGCGTGTAAATGAGCTGAAGAATCTATTCGCTTCAGGATTTCAGATTGGGTTTGGCGATGTTGGGGTTCTCGACTCCATTCACAAAAATTTAAAATCAATTCAGGATACCTTTAAGGAGATTGCATCTGACCCAGCAGTTTCAGATGCTTTTTCCAATATGTTAGACAGCCTTGCCTTCAATATTGGAAAAGTAACTGGCTCGATGGCTTCAATTGGGGCCAGTATCGTGGATAATCTTACAGGTGGAATGGCACAGTATTTAAGCCAGAACACGGAAAAGATTAAAGATTATCTGGTTTCAATGTTCGATTTGACGGCAGAGGTAGCAGGGATTGTAGGAGATTTTTCTCAAATTCTCGCTGAAATTTGCGAGGTTTTTCGTTCTGATTCAGCAAAGCAGATTACAGCTGATCTGATTGGTGTTTTTGCCAATACCTTTATGGGTGTGACGGAGCTGGTTGGAAAGTTCGGAACAGATGCAATTGGCGCTTTGGCTCGGCCTTTTACAGAGCAGGCGCCTCTGATCCAGTCATCGCTTCAGACGATTATTGATATTGTATCTGAGGCAACAGGAAGCATAAAAGGGACCTTAGATTACTTTTTCAAAGGCTTACAGGAAACCTATGATACTTCCATAGGTCCTATGGTGGATGCATTCGGGAAAGGATTTTCCGAGATAGCAGGGGTTGTGCTGGAAACATTTCAGACCCACATCCTTCCTATCCTCCAGTCTGCAGCAGAACAATTTTCGGCATTCTGTACGGAACGATTGCAGCCTCTGATAGATAAATTCTTGGAATTTGAGAGTAAGGTTGCGGAGTGTATTACAGCGGTATGGCAGAATGTATTGGTTCCATTTATTGCGTGGTTTGCTGAAACAGTAGCACCTGTAATCGGAACGCAGATTCAGGTAGCTGTTGATGCGTTTTTTCTGTTTTTAGAGGCTGTATCGGAAATTATAAATTCGGTACTGGATATCTTAAACGGCCTTCTGGATTTTTTGACGGGTATATTTACTGGAGACTGGAAAAAGGCATGGAACGGAATTAAAGCATTCTTGTCATCCACCTGGGATTTAATGAAACTTTTGGTTTCAAATGCGATTCAGATAATTTGGAACATCGTTGTCTCTGCCTTGACTGCAATACAAAATTTGTGGACCACCATCTGGACGGCGATCAAAGATTTCGTAAACGCTATCTGGGAAGGAATTAAAAATATCGTCAGCAGCCTGATTGACTCCATCCACCAGAAGATTAGCACCGTGATGGACGGTATTAAGAACGGCATTTCCACTGCACTTGAAAATATCAAGAAGGCCTGGGGAGATACCTGGGATAATCTAAAAAAGAAAACAGAGGATATTTTTAATGGTATCTGGTCGACGATTAAAGGAATTATTAATAAAATCATCGGTGGCGTGGAGAAAATGGCCAACAACGTAGTGCGGGCCATTAATAAGATGATTGAGGCAGTGAACGATGTAGCGGACCATATTCCAGGTATTGACGATGAGCTGATTCCGGAAATCCCAGAGATTCACCTTCCACGTCTGGCCCAGGGTGGCTATGTGAAGGCCAATACTCCGCGCCTGGCGGTGATTGGAGACAACCGAAGAGAGGGAGAGATTGTATCTCCGGAGAGCAAGCTGCTTGATATGGCTCAGACGGCGGCTCGGATGGCTGCAGGAGGCGGCAGCAACGAGCAGATAGAGCGCATGATTGCACTTCTGGAGAAAATTATCAGCCTGATAGAAGCGCTGGATCTGGTAGTCAACGTGGATATTCGGGAAATTCACAGAAAACTAAAGGATTTGGATAAGCGCACCGGGTACTCGCTGCGGACAACATAGAAGGGAGGCCATGAATGGCAAATTTTATTTACATTAACGGCAGGGAATTTCCGTCCCCGGATCGGGGACTGGAGTTCCTGGTGGCCACCTTTGTGAGCACTGGAAAGAATGCCAACGGGGAGTTTGTGGGCCAGCGAGTAGGAAGAGATCAGTATAAACTCAATAACCTGGTCTGGAACAAGCTGGATGCGGCTATCTGGTCAGAGATGCTGAAGGAGTTCAAGGCTTTTGTGGTGACGGTGCGATTTCCCGATATGGTAAGCAACGACTGGCTGACGATCCGGATGTATCCAGGAGACCGAACCGCTCAGCCACTGTTTATCGGCCCGGACGGCCTTCCGACTATGTACAGCCAGTGTAAAGTAAATATTGTAGACTGTGGGGAGTTGAGTTAAATGCAGGCAGTAAGTAATGCGTATAAGCGGGAAATGAAAAAGAAATACAGGGATGAATGTTCCTTCCTTCGGGTGACAATCGGAATGATTAATCAGACAGCCCAGGCTTCTGCTTCCGTGGCTGAGCCAAAGGCATTTACCTATTTTTCGGATCTTACAAAGCCTTTTGATAATTATCAGGTGGCGGAGCTTTATGCCGGCTGTGACGAGAACTGGTCTGCCGTGGATGGCAGTATGTATTTCCTGCCAAGAATGAAGCGAGATGTGGTTTTGAATGCAGGGCTGGTGACAGAGAAGCTTTTGGGAGCGGTTGAGATGCGTTTCCCAGTGTCTCTATCGATTAAGGGACTGACCATTGAGTTTGGAAAGGCGTATCCGCAGAATTTTGTGATTGAATCAGATCAGAATACGGTTCAGGTAAAGGGAAATGCTTCCGGCCACTTTGTGACAGAAGAAATTTTCCCGGATGCTACGTTTCTTCGCCTGGTTCCCAAGAAAATGGTAAATGGTCAGTCCAGATTTCGAATCCATCAGATAACAATGGGAATCGGCATTTATTTTGATAACAGGAAGATTCTTTCCGCAACCAAGAAGGAGCATATCAGTCCAATTACAGAGGAGCTTCCAACCATTGACTTTTCTATGACGGCAGCCAATCGGGATCGGGAGTTCGATGTGGAAAATTCCGAGTCTTCTGTTCAGTTTTTGGAAATTGGACAGAATGTAGAGGTGCTGTATGGACAGGAGCTGGAGGGCGGAAGCGTGGAATGGATGCCTGGGGCGAAGCTGTCTTTAAAAGACTGGTCGGCAGATGACGAGGAGCTGGAAATCGGAGCCTCGGATCGGTTTGACACAATGGAAGAGACTTATTACAGGGGGCGTCTTCACCCAGAAGGGATTTCTTTGTATAAGCTGGCGGATGATGTGTTTCAGGACGCAGGAGTGGACCGTCGGGAGTATTATATCGATCCCTATCTTCAGGATGTCAAAATCCAGAATCCTGTTCCAGCGGTGGCTCATAAAGAGGCGCTGCAGCTGATTGCCAATGCAGGGCGCTGTATTATTTATCAGGACCGGGAGGGGAAGATTTTTATAAAATCCAGCTTTATCCCGGATATGGCAGCGGCTTCGGAGAATGAGGCCTATTTTTCTCACGCGGCCCGAATTCTGGACGGAACCGAAAAGGAAGAGTATGTTCTGGCTGGCAGGAATTATACCCAGGCAGCTGGAGCGCAGACGTTTCTTCCCAGAAAGGGCGGGGAGATTGTGCTGAATACTGGCTATATCAGCGAAGAGACAGCGGACGAGAAGGGAAATTTCTCAAAGAATCCTACAGTTGCGATTACCCTGGAGGCGGCATTTAAGTGCTTCGGGCTGACGCTGGAGTTTGGCCGAAATGCTCCGGAATGTGTGGTTTTTCATTCTTACTATGACGGTAAGCTGCAGGAGGACTACCAGATGGCAGATCTGCAGGCAACCACAGTAGTTTCCCACGAATTTCCTGCCTTCGACCAGCTGATACTGGAATTTACAAAAGGTTCTCCAGGCAACCGGGTGGTTCTGGATAATGTCCGGTTTGGAGACAGTACGGATTATTCCCTAGAATACGGAACAGAACTTACCAAGACGCCGAAGGGGACGCAGCTGACGAAGGTTCAGGAGCTGCAGGTCATCCGGACTCTTTACGGGGAGAGCGAGGAGGAGAAGGAGCTTGCAAAGGAAACGCTTCGTTTTACGCTGGAGGAACCGCGGTATACCTTTTATCTGTCTAATCCCTCCTATGGCTTTTCTGCTGTCCTTACGGAGCCTCCAGAAGGGGCGGGCGTCGCCGTTACAGACAGCAGCGCTTATTATGTAACGGTAGAAGTAAAAGGCATAAGCGGGACGGCAGAGGTGGCTGTGAATGGACGGGAATATGTCACTTCGCAGGCCAGAACTGTGAAACGGCTGCACACGACGGGGACGGTTGAAGTATGGGAAAATCCTCTGGTGTCGGATGCGGGACTGGCAGAAGATCTGGCAAAGTGGATTGGCGATTACCTGGCGTCTGACCGGGAATATAACCTATCTTACCGGGGGGAACCCAGGATTGACGCCAACGATATCGCCTTTCTGGAAAATAAGTACGTTCCGGATCTGCTGATCCGAATTTATGACCATTCATTGAGCTTTAACGGCGGGGCACTGTCTGGAACGATGAAAGCAAGGAGGGATATGAGCGGTGTGGTTAGAACCAAAAAACAATTGGAAATCCAGTGATTTTTTCAATATTCAGGATTACAACCGGATTAAGGGGAATCTGAATGAAATCAGGAAACTGGCGCTGACGCTCTGGCCGGATTTTACCTTTGAGGAAATGGGGGAGGATAAGACCTATGAAGATTACAGCTTTTATGCGGATGAAATGAACCGGTTTGAGGCGAATGTGGAGCATATCTGCCAAGGAACGTTTCCTTTTCAGGTGGGGGAGCGGCAGACGTTTTATGATAATACGCCGTTTATCGGCTGGCAGGAGCTGAATCGTTTGGAAGAAGCCTGCCGCTTGATGTACAGCAATCTGAAAAGCAGGGAGGAAGGCCGTAAAATGCTGGCGTTTACATTGAATGGAGGTTTATTTGGATGAAGAGACTGAAAACAGATTACAAGGACGCCATGTATGACGGGCAGAGGCAGTACCGTCTGGTGAAAAATGAGGATGATACCTACGGTATTTTGGATGCCACAACGTACACTCAAGTGGGTGATCGGTTTGGAGAAAATGACATTAATGAGACGAACCAGGCGGTGAATGCTCTGATGGATACCAAGACGATTACCCTGACGGCAGCAGGCTGGCAGGGAGAAGGGCCGTATGCTCAGACGGTAGATGTTCCAGATGTGAAGGAAAACGATACGCCGGTGGCCAAGGAAGTAATTCCGAAGGGAACAACAAAAGAAGATGAAAAAGCGATCCGCAAGGCTGCGGCCTGCGTCAGCTATTTTGAAACTGGAAACGGGATGGTGACGTTTACCTGTATCGGAAAGAAACCGGCAACTGATTTTCAGGTAGTAATAAAGGGGGTATAAAATATGGCAATGGGAATTTGGCTGCCAGGTGGTGGCGGGGCGGATCTGGATGCGGTGACAGCCAGCGCCGGAGACGTGCTGGCAGGAAAAGTCATAGTCGGCCCGGATGGGGAACCGCTCACCGGAACCCTGGCATTATCCGGAAATGCTTCTGACGGTCAGGTATTAAGCGGGCAGACGTATTATGATACAGATGCCAAAACAAAAAGAACTGGTACGATGCCGAATAGAGGGACTGTGAACCAGTCCCTTGCTATCAATGGGAGCTATACGATCCCGGAGGGCTATCATAATGGCAACGGCAAGGTGACGCAGAGCGTTAAGACGAAGGGGGCTCAGACCTTTACACCAGGGCGAAGCAATCAATCGATCAGCGCCAATCAGTGGTTATCTGGAGCGCAGACGATCATGGGAGATCCTAATTTAAAGCCAGAAAATATTAAGAAAGGCGTTACGATTTTTGGAAATAAGGGAACGCATGAAGGATATGTTACAAGCCCATTGAACATATTTAACAAAGGTACTTGGGGCGGAGGAGTTTCCGGCTACAGTGCGTTAAACGTTGGCAACGGAGGCATTCACTTAAACTCAGAGGCTAATTTACAGCTTACGACGGGTAGAAAAAATTCAGCGATCCCCAGAACCGCGAATCTGAGATTAAATGCGGCAATAAATATAAGCGCGTATTCTTATCTAAAAGTGGATTTTACTATAGAAAGTAGCACGCCGTTCACACTTCCCACCTGTTCCGTGGGAATATCAACTAATCCAGGATTGATGCTATCCGCGTCCGATCCGCTCAGCAAGGTTAGCGGGATAGCGGCGTATAGTTCGGCCAATAACAACGGCACTCTGATCTTGGATATCAGCAAACTTAGCGGCAACTATTTCATTTATTTAGAAAATTATACAACTGACGCTTACGCGGCCAGTTTCTATGTGACCAGAGTATACCTTTCAAGTAATTAAATTGAGGCGGGAGAAATGAAAATTTTTGTTAATGAATTTCACGAAATCAAAGCTATTGAGACAAACGACAATGGCGACGATACATTAAAAGAAATCGAAGTTCCTGACGATTTTTTACAGCCGTTTTGTGATACAGTGATTAAAGGCTTTTGCTATCAGATAAATAAGGATGGTTCGACAATGGTCTATCCATATAAAGATTTTGAACTTTTAATGAGCATCCAGCAGCTCCATGAAGAGAAAGAAAAACAGGTAACAGAGCTTCAGCTGGCTCTGGCAGAAATGTATGAAGAGAGGCAGGTGTAATAAAATGGCTAAAATTTATGCTGATTTAGTGGAAAAGGGATTAAGAACTCTTGAACAGATTCCGGCACCTATTCGGAAAGCTGTTGAGGAGGAGCTTAGAAGCAGAGGAGAAGAGAAACTGTTTATGAAGGATAGATAAAATAGAAACTTTGTGGTATACTCTTCCTGTTACCGCCCCAATACTGGCAACAGGAGGGGGGTGTTCATGTGGAAGCAATCACATCTCTTGTTATCGCAGTTGTGGCAGGCGTGA
>OBVY01001159.1_pt1 | contig 17342 bp, 24 predicted proteins | sample 1538051 | NCBI WGS metagenome assembly OBVY01 (sample SAMEA2580017, study PRJEB22360) | human gut metagenome | biome: human gut; feature: human-associated habitat; material: faeces | place: Denmark | collected 2008/2010 | reverse complement strand
TTGCCGGTTTTTCTGATGTGGATTTTAAGGAAGCCAGCCAGTACAGATTGTCTGAAGCCGGTGAACTGGTGGAAGTGAAGGAAAATGGCGAGTTTGAACACGATGAACTGACCGAAGGCAGCGCAAAGAAGAAAGTACTGACTTTTGGCCGATCCTTTACCTTTACCCGTCAGATGATCATCAACGATGATCTGGGGGCCCTGACCCGTATTCCAGCTCTCTATGCAGCCGCTGCTAAACGTGGCATCAACCACCTTGTATATCAGCAGCTGACCGCTACCGGAAACTACTCTACTAAAAATGGTAATGTAGCATCTGCTGCTGGCGCGCTGTCTCTGGATACTATTAATGCGGGGCGTGTGGCTATGCGCAAACAGAAGAACCTGCGCGGAGAAGCCATGCTGAACATTGTGCCGAAATTCCTGATTGTTCCTGCGGAACTGGAATTCAAGGCCCGCCAGATGTTGACTTCTACTTCTGATCCGAACAGCAATAACAGCGGCGTCGTCAATCCGCTGATGAATTCCATGCAGGTCATTTCTGATGCGGAACTGGATGCTATCGACAATGCAGCATGGTACATGGCGGCCGATCCGATGCTGATGGATACCATTGAAGTCACCTATCTGAATGGCCAGCAGACCCCGACGATTGAAAGCCAGATTGCTTTTGATACGCTGGGTATTCGTTATCGTATTTACATGGATTATGGCGTAACGGTACTGGATACCAAAGGCTTGTACAAGAACGCCGGGAAATAAAGTAAAGGAGGATATGAAACATGGCTAAAGCAGCATTTGCCCGCAAAGGGAATGTAATTGATTATAAAGCCACCAGCAACGTGGCGTATCTGGATATTGTCCCATTTACTGGCTGTATCGGTGTAGCTGAAATGGATATCGCAGAGGGGGACTACGGTTCCGTTTCCATCGCGGGGGCTTATGAGATGCCGAAAGCAGCCGGGGCTATTACAGCCGGTGCAGTTGTGTACTATGACACAGCCAACAATAATATTATTTCAGCTTCCGGAGAAAAAACAGTGGAAGCCGGCATTGCCCTGGAAGACGCCGCCAGTGATGCCGCAACCGTAGTGGTTCGCATTGGCTGACTTCAAGTCCATCATCAAAGATGATATCTCTGATGTCTTTCTGAATGCAGAGGAGTTTGCTGAAACGCATAACCTGAATGGCACAGAATGTATCACCGTTGTGCAGGAGGTAGTCATCAATGATGATCTGACCACAGAAACCGCAGCCGCAGCCAAATATACCGACGCTATGTACGGCAGCGGGTGCGTCATCAATGTCAAAAAAGAAGATTTGCCCTATGTTCCGCAGACCGGAGATACCTTCCGGGTAGATGGGAAGTATGGACAGGTGGTTCTCTGCAAAGACGACGAAGGCGTATTGACCATTACATGGGCGGTGAATGAAACATGATTGATATTGATGTGCGGTGTGAAGGCGCTGCTTTGCTTATCCAAACATTGACGGATGCCCCGGAAAAAGCAAAACGGGTAGTCAGCATGAGCGTCAATAAAATTGCCCGCTCTGCCCGTACGCAGATGGCAAGAGAAGCCAACAAAAGATATTTTGTCAAAGTTGGCGAAGCCAGAGATACGATTTACGTTAAAACTGCTCACGGCGATAACTTAAAGGCAGAACTTACCAGCAGAGGGTATCCTATTTCGTTGGCACACTTCAAAGTTTCACCGAAAAAGGTTCAGCATAAGGGCCGTAAGAATAAAAAAATCCGCGCTCGCGTTAAGCGCAATGGTGGCGGTGCAACGCTGGACCAGGCGTTCATTACGGCTATTGGCAGTGGCGTAGGTGTTTTTGAAAGAGATGGGAGAGCCAGAAAACCGATCCACAAATTGTTCGGGCCGTCTGTTCCATCTATGCTGAAGAATGAGGAAATTCAGCAGGAAATGGAGAAAACTACGACGGAAAAACTCAACAAAGAGCTGAACCGTCAGCTGGCCCGGATTATGGGGAAATAAGGAGGAGATACTATGACCGCTGTTATGCTGGCCAAAGCATTAAAAGCGTTACTGGATGAGAAACTGGCCGCGTATACATATACAGATTCTTCCGGGAAAACGAGGAATATCACCACGTATACCTATTATCTGGACGATAAGCAGCCTGGGAGTGAAGAAGTAGCCCCCTATATCGTGATTCGCCCGGTTTCCGGTGAGGATGATGTGGAAAATAGCACGGCTAAGTGCATTATTGTAGCTTGTGTGAGAGATGAAGTAGCCGAAGCCGGTTATTTAGGCGCAGTCAATCTGATTGAGCGCATCCGGCAGATCCTTTTGACCACGGGTACCGTTGGTAAAAAATTCCCGCTCAAGAAACCACTGAAATGGAGTATTGATAACGAGCCAAACCGGCCGTATTACAGTGGCTATATTGAAGTGGATTACTATGTGGGGCATCTGGATGACTTCCAGCAAATGCCCTTTTTGTATGAATAAAGGAGAATAACATATGGCTGATACAAAAGCAGCGGAAGGCGCTGCGAAGACAACGGATACGAAAACCGCAGCTGCAGCGGAAGCAAAGAAAGAAAATGCAGTAGTGACTGTATCCTATATCGGGCCGAATATTCCTAAGCTGGGCCTTACCCAGTACCAAGTATATAGCGGCGGTATCCCTGCTTTCTCTGATGTTGTAACAGAGGAGCAAAAAGCCAAACTTTCAAGGCTGTTTATTCCTGTTTCTCAGCTGAGTATGGCAATGGCAGCCATTGAGAAAAAGGGGACATCTTACAATAAATTTTACACAGACGGCGTAACCGTCAGAAGGGAGCTTAATCAATGAGCTATTATCATGGCATCAAAACCTCTGAGCAGGCTACGACTATTAAGCCGGCAGTCAATACGGAGGGGTGTTTGCCGGTCATTGTCGGCGTAGCACCGATTCACTTGGCAACGGATCCGGCAGAATTGAATACGCCGGTACTCTGCTACACATACGCAGAAGCTGTGGCGGCGTTCGGCTATAAACCGAACTTTGGAGATTACGGGATTGCAGAAGCCATCTATACGTTCTTCTCTTTGTACGGAGTATCCCCGGTTATCTTTGTCAACGTGCTGGATAAGTCGAAACACAAAATGGCTGTTTCTGCTGCTCAGCTTGTTGTTACGGATCATACCGTAACGATCAAAGCAGATGTATTAAAAGATACACTGGTTGTTAAATCTTCCGAGGCAACGCTGGCAGTGGATACGGATTACACAGCCTCCTTTGATGATGATGGGAGCCTGGTGATTGCTTTAGTATCCAGCAGCAGCCACTATAGCGATGAAACGCTTACCGTATCCTACGACAAGATTGATCCCAGCAAGGTAACAACGGAAGACATTATAGGGGGGATTGATGCTGAAACTGGCAAAGAAAAAGGCCTGGAAGTCATCAATACCATTTTTACAAAGCTTGGCGTTGTTCCGGGCATGATTGGGGCACCGGGATATAGCGACAATGCGGAAGTTGCCGCAGTCATGGCATCTAAAGCAGCAAGTATCTCCGGTTTATTCAAGGCGGTATCTATTATTGATGGCAGCACTACGGTAGCAAAGAAATATACCGATGTGTACGAATGGAAAAATAAAGCAAATATTACAAGCAAGTATCAGGTAGTCTGCTGGCCGATGGCGACTATGGGAACGAAGAAGTTGCATCTTTCTACCGTGTTTATGGCGACCCAGGCGCTTTTAACCTATGAAAATGATGATATCCCCTATAAATCGCCTTCCAACAAAACCGCACAAATTGATGGGATTTGTTTATCCGATGGAACTGCTGTTGAGTTAGGGCTGTCTTCTGCCAACTATTTGAATGGTAATGGTATTGTGACGGCTATCAACCTGTTCGGCGGCTGGAAGCTTTGGGGCAACAATACGGCCTGCTATCCGACGAATACGGACCCGAAAGACAGATTCTTCTGTGTGCGGGCCATGTTTAACTGGGATCAGCAGACGTTTATCCGGACGTACTGGACGGATGTAGATCAGCCGATGATGAAACGATATATTCAGTCGATTATTGATTCGGAAAATATCCGTATGAATGGGTTGGTATCTTCCGGTGTGATTTTGGCGGGCTCTTGCGAATATCGTGAAGCGGATAATCCGGCCACGTCGATTGTAGACGGTATTTCCCATATTCATAAGACTTTCATCCCGCCGGTTCCAAACCGTGAAATTGATGTAGTCTATGAATTTGATTCTGAACAGTATGCAGCTCTTATGACTGCATGAGAAAGGAGGTAATGACATATGGCAGAATTACCCAGCCTGCTCGTGAACTTCCGCGTATATGACGGAGGAAGTAATGACATGATCGGAGTGGCCGACGTAGAGCTTCCAAAGCTGGAAGCCATGACAGAAACACTGAAAGGTGCTGGCGTAGCCGGTGAAATTGATATGCCAGTCATCGGGCATTACTCCAGCATGGAAACCAAGCTGAGCTTTAGAACGGTGGATAAAAACGCCTTGAAGCTCAGTGCGAACAAAGGCCAGCAGTTGGATATCCGGGGTGCACAGGAGGTATATGATAAAGCCGCCTGTGAAATGAAGGTAGTCCCGGTAAAATTGGTGGTCAAAGGGATGCCGAAATCTACTGAACTAGGTAAATTTGAAATGGGTTCCGGTACAGACAGTTCTCTTACATTGGAAACGATGTATCTGAAGCTCACCATTGACGGGAAGGTGAAGGCTGAAATTGACAAACTGAATTATATTGCTACCATTGACGGAACGGATTTCCTGACAGATGTACGCAGTGCGCTAGGTCTGTAGTAATACCGTATCCACAGCAATAAAAAAGAGCCCCCTTCCGACAAAGAAGGAGACCCCTGAGATATTCGTTGATTTCACGTTAAGTACTTCCTTTTTAACTTGCAAGAGGCCTACCTCCGTAGTTCACGCCAGCCGTTGATGTTTAGAATGATAAAAAAGAGTGTGGTAAAGAGGAGTGCTGCTTGTAGGAAGTATTCCGAAGGGAAAATCACAAGACAAACGAGTGCGATGCCAATTCCAGATATGCACGTCCAAAAAAGCGTGATGGGAAGTGCTATCAACAAACCAAGTAGGGCAGTAATTCTTGAATTAGATTCCATGATGATCACCTCTTTGCTTTTATTATAGCAAAAGAAAAGGAGAAAAGAAAATGATGAAGATTAAATTAACCAAGCCGATTCAGATTGGTGGGAAAGAAGTAAATCAGATCGAATTAGATTTTGGAAAAGTAACCGGCCGTGACTTAAGCCAGGCTGAATCGACAGTAAGATCTTCCGGGGAAATGACGCCTTTGCTGACCTTCAGTGGGAAGTATCAGGCGGCAGTAGCGGCTAAGATGTTGGGAATTAAATATGATGATGTGTTAGATATGCCCGGATCGGATTATGTCAAAATTACGACCGCTGTCCTCAATTTTTTAACCGAACAGGGCTAAACCCAGCCCCGCTAATTCATCCTGATGAAATAAGGCAGCTTATTATTGTCATGGCTAGGTATACCAAGGGCTCTATAGATTCATACTTGGATATGCCAATTACCAATGAGCTTGTTCTATGGATTGAATCTATGAATGCTGTGATTGATAGAGAACGAAAGGAGGTACAGAAGAGTGGCAGATAGTATGATGATTAAAGTTGCTATTGGAGCAAGTTTAGCAGGGACATTTGTCAGCGCGTTTACTGCAGCCAAAAGTCAAATTAAAGGGTTGTCCAATAGCAGCAATGCTCTTGCACAGAAACAAGCTGCGCTTACACAAAAAATGGCAGATGTAAAAGTGACGCAGGCTGCTGTGAGCCAAGCTTATAGGCAGGGGGCCATTTCGGTAAAGTCATACAATAATGCCATTGAAAAACTGGGGCAATCCATGTCGGATTTAAAAGAACAGCAGACAGCCGTAAGGCAGCAGAGATACGATGCTCATGGTGCAAAAGCGAGTGCAGCAATGAGCAATGCGGCAAAATCTGCAGCCGTTGGATTTACCTTGATGCAGCCAATCCGAGAAGCTATACAGTTTGAATCTGTTATGTCGGATGTTCGCAAAGTTGTTGATTTTGATACACCGGACCAGTTCAAAGCAATGGGCAATGACATTTTGGAGTTATCCAAACGCTTGCCGATGTCTGCTGACGGTATCGCTAAAATTGTGGCTGCAGGCGGCCAATCTGGAATCGCCCGAGAAGATTTGATAACCTTTGCAGAATCGGCCGCTAAGATGGGTGTTGCCTTTGATATTTCAGCAGATCAGGCCGGGGATATGATGGCCAAATGGCGCACTGCCTTCAAAATGAATCAGGGTGACGTTGTTGAACTGGCGGATAAGATCAATTACCTAGGAAATACGACGGCTGCATCGGCTCCGCTCATCTCAGATGTAGTTACACGGATTGGCCCGTTGGGCGAAGTAGGCGGTGTAGCTTCTGGTGAAATCGCAGCGTTAGGCGCATCGATGATAGGATCCGGGGTACAAAGTGAAGTAGCTGCTACCGGTATTAAAAACCTGATCCTTGGAATGACAGCAGGGGAAGGAGCAACGAAGTCACAAGCGGAAGCTTTCGCCACGTTGGGCCTGAACGCTGCCGACATGGCCGGTAAAATGCAAACAGATGCCAAAGGGGCCATTATAGAAGTCTTGAAGGCTTTAAAAGGTTTAGATAAAGAAAAACAGGCAGCGGTTTTGTCTGATTTATTCGGAAAGGAATCTATTGGCGCTATTGCCCCGTTGTTATCGAACCTTGAAGGGCTGCAGGCTAATTTTGATAAGGTCTCAGATAAATCACAGTACGCCGGATCTATGCAAAAGGAATTCGAAGCACAAACGGGGACAACGGCCAATCAGCTAATACTCCTGAAGAATGCGGCAACAGCAACAGCAATTTCTATTGGGAGTGCTCTGCTTCCTTCTATAACTCCGTTACTTCAACGTATATCTCAAATTGCCATGGGGGTCTCTACTTGGGTATCTAAAAATCAAGATTTAGCTAGTTCCATTTTAGGGATTGCATTAGGCATGGCTGCCGGTGCTACAGGTGTTAATGTAGCAATCGCTGGATATCATAAAGTATATCAGACTTTTATGCGAGTAAAAGATGCCATTGGTTTTGTTCAGAAAGGCATTGGCAAGGCCCTTCCTGTGATTCGTGAGTTTGGCTCCTTTTTGGGAACTGGTTTGATAAAAAGTATGAATTTGGTGGTTGCTGGGTTCAAATTATTGGCTTCAGGTATTCGAGCTGCGACAGCCTTTTTAATGGCCAATCCGATTCTGTTGGTAATCATGGCTATTGCTGTAGCTGCTTACTTGATTATCAGCAACTGGGATACGGTAAAAACGTATCTCATGAATTTCTGGAACGGGATTCAGGCTTATTGGGCATCTTTTGTTACTTGGGTTACGGATAAATGGAATGCCGTCACCGACTTTGTCGCTTCTGCTTGGGGCATGGTGTCGGAGGCGGTTAGTAATGCTGTCTCTACGATTATGTCGCTTATGGGAAATGCGGCATCTTGGTGCACGTCCTTGTGGAACCGGGTATCTGAATTTCTGTCTTCCGTCTGGGATTCGGCGGTTAATGCTGTATCAGGATTTGTCAGCAATATTTACGATCTGATCGGGTCAGCTGTGCAATGGTGCGTCGATAAGTGGAATTCGTTGAAAGAAATCTTTTCTGCTCCGATCCAGGCAGTAGTGAACTTTGTGAAGGGCGGAGATGGTGATGCCGCTAACGCAGCCGGAAATCGTATCCCGGAAAATGCGTCTGGAGGCATTTATGCACGCGGAGCATTCCTGACATCTTTTGCAGAACGGAGCCCGGAAGCAGCTATACCTATCAATGGAACAGCACGGGCGACTAGGTTGTGGACCCAAACCGGGCAAATGATGGGGCTTTTGCCTAAATCTGTTGGAGACAATGCGCGGGAAGGGACAAGCGCGCTTTTATCTGGCACTGGACGGTTAGGTGCTGGAATGGTAGCAGATAAAAATAAATCTGTTGGAGTAGAAATCAACTACAACCCTCAGATCACCATTACAGGGAATGCAGATTCTGGCGTCATTCAGAGGGCTTTGGATGACGAACGGGAACGGCTTGAAAGCATGATTCAAAACATTTTGCATAATAGACGGAGGCTGAGCTATGAGTAAGCGTGTGTATAAGACGATACAGGGCGACACCTGGGACGGTATTGCCGTAAAAGTCTATGGGGATGAAAAGTATATGAATGAACTGCTGGAAGCGAATCAGATGTATATGGAGACCATTATTTTTCCCGCCAATGTCAGCATTTCTCTCCCTGATATCCAGGCGCAAACTACGACGATTCTGCCCCCATGGAAGAAGGTGTAAGGAATGTCTGTAGTAGATTCGTTGCTGGGAAATGCTGTTACGCAGCAGCCAGGATACGCACGCAGGGCGTACCCTAAGGTTACCTACAACAAAGTGGATATCTCCGAGGCACTCAAATCATATTTAAAAAGTGTGGAATATACGGATGCACTGACCGGACAGGCTGACGATCTGCAGCTTACACTGGAAGACCGTGACGGATTATGGCTGGAAGCGTGGTTTCCTGATAAAGGGGCTACGCTTACTGCTTCTATCTTGACAAAGTACTGGAATGACACAACGGAAGCAGAAAAAGAGCTGCCACTGGGATTGTTTGAAATTGATGAAATCGAGTGTAGTGCGATGCCGTCCGAAGCCAAAATAAAAGCGGTATCCGTTCCCAACAATACGACGCTGCGCGGAGAGGAACATACCCGGGCGTGGGAAGGCTATACAGTGCAGAAGATTGCACAGGATATTGCTGCCAATGCGGGAATGCAGCTGAACTTTTCGGCTAAAGATAATCCTACGTTGGAACGCGTGGAACAAACAGAACAGTCGGGCCTGGCATTCCTGGATAAGCTGTGCCAGGACAACGGTCTGTCTCTGAAAGTGACAGATAATCAGATGGTTATTTTTGATATGTCGGAGTTGGAAGCTGTGGATCCCTCAATGATTTTTATTCGGCCAACGGTGAAAGACTTGGCGACCTCTGCTAGTACGGTGGATAGTTCTACTGACACAAGCAGTAAAAGCACACTGAAACAGATAAAACCGGCTTCTTGGCGGTTTACTTCGTCTGTGCGGGACGTATACAAAGCCTGCACCGTAGAGCATTCGCAAGGGAAAAAGAAGGCAAAAATAAGTGCGACTTTCACGGACCCGAACAAAACAGAAGGAAAAACACTGCTTGTAAAAAAGGACGTAAAAAGCATAGAAGAAGCGGAACGCATGGCCCGGAAAGAACTTCGGGAAAAGAATAAGGATGAAGTGACAGGCAGCCTTACTTGTATGGGAGATACAGACCTTTCCGCCGGACTTACGGTAACCGTAAAAGGGTTTGGCAAGTTTGATGGTAAATATATCATCTCACAGGTAAAACATTCGCTTGGGAGCGGGTATACGTGCTCTGTAGACCTCAGGAGGTGCTTGAATGGCTACTGATGACCGCCAATTATTTTCAGCGTTGCGCCGGATTATTCGGGTTGGCAATGTCTCCAGTGTGAATCCTGAGGCAATGACTTGTCGTGTCGTTTTCCGGGATATGGATAACACCGTCAGCGACGAACTGCCTTTGTTGAACACCGGGAGCTTGTATTGCAAGGAATACTGGCTGCCGGCAGTAAACGAACAGGTCGTTTGTCTGATGCTTCCGAACTCCGGCGGTACAGGGAATAGTGAAGGTATTGTGCTGGGGAGTTTCTTCAATGAAGCAGATCCTCCGGTTAAAACAGGAATTGGCATCAGACGGATTGATTTTGGCGACGGATCCTATGTGGAGCATGACAGTAATAATGGTAATCTAACGATTAAGACTACCGGTACAATCACCATAAAAGGTACTACCGTGAAGATTAATGAGTAGGAGATGATTCAATGCCAGCAGCAACACGCTTAGGCGATAATAATACGGGGCATGATTCCTGTCCTCCGGTCGTGCTTTCCTCAGCCAGCGGGAACGTATTCATCAATGGAAAAGGGGCCGGACGACTGAATGATATGTATGCCAGTCATTTCTGCTCAGAACATAGCCCACATGTTGGACATGTTTCAAGCGGGAGTACCACTGTGTTTATTAACGGCAGGCCAGCTGCTCGGATTGGCGATAGCGTAAGCTGTGGTGGCAGTGTGGCTGAAGGCAGCCCGGATGTGTTTATAGGAGGATAGTATGGCAACGGTAGGAAGCCTTGGCGGCATTACTTTTAATGTGTCCAGCCGGCGGGTATTAACGTTTGATAACTACTCCCGGCAGGGAAACATCAAACAGGCAGAGCATGAAATTATTGCCGAAAAGTCCAATATGGAATTCACAGGGCTGGAACCAGAGGAAATCACCTTTGATATTCAGCTCTTTTCGCAGCTCAATGTAAAGCCAGAGGACAAGCTGGAAGCCCTGAGAAATATGCGAGATACAGGGCAAGTCGTGAGCTTTATCCTGGGAAGCAGCCCGGTCAGCCAGAACAAATGGATGATTGTTGGACTATCGGAAAAACCGTCTTACTGGAAGCAGCGAGGGAAAATGCATGTGGTCACTGTATCGGTCATGCTGAAAGAATATCGGGTAGACGCAAATACGACATCTGCAAGCCGTTCTGGAACGCCATGGGAAAACGTTTTATCTCAAATATCCGAAGCGCAAGATACAGTCAGCGCGTATAAGCAGAAAGACCTGGATGTGTTGGATCAGATAGATGATACAATGGGGGGTATTTTATGATTGTTTTGGGAAAGATGAGTGTTATCGACTGGGAGCCAGATTCACAAGTGGCAGAGATTGCGCAAAATCTTCGGACACTGCTTTCTACGTATGTATTTAGTGTCCCATTAGATCGACGGTTTGGCGTTTCGTGGGACGCGGTAGATAACCCGTTAGACGGATATTCTGAGGCGACCTTACGTGAAGACCTGTTTAATGCTATTCAGACTTATGAACCAAGGGTTGCCGTTAATTCTATTGATTTTGAATATGATACCAATGAGCAGCGATTGATCGCAGTTGTTGATGTATTTATAGAAGGAAGTGATGTGGTTTGAATCTCAACAATTTGACTGATATTACTTTCGTTTCGTCTGATAAAGAACAGGTAGTAAAATACTTATTGGATACATATAAAGCTGTCACAGGGCGTACATTAGCTAAAAGTGACCCTGTTCGGCTTTTTGTTTTAGTTATCGCATCTGTAATTATCATGCTGCTAAATAAGATAAACTATGTAGGCAAACAAAATCTACTTAAGTATGCCGTGGGGGATAATTTAGATCACATCGGAGCGCTGGTCGGAGTTGCAAGGCAGCAACCGAAAAAGGCACAAACCATCTTGCGATTTACGTTATCCGCTGCGCGAGATAGTGCCGTGATTGTTCCGGCCGGAACAAGAGTATCGAACGGCAGTCAAGTGTATTTTGCTACAACAGCACAGCTTACCATTCTTGCCGGCGCGATCACAGGGGATGTCAGGGCGGTCTGCATGGTTGTCGGAGAAGCAGGTAATAATTATGATGTAGGAGAGTTGAATGCAATTGTTGATCAAATACCATATGTTAAAAGTGTTACTAATATAACGGTTTCTGACGGGGGCGCTACGTTAGAAGATGATGATTCATTTCGCGATCGGATACAGCACGCGCCTGAGTCTTTTTCATGCGCTGGGGCAGCTGGAGCATATGAGTTTTTTGCAAAGAAGGCATCTACTATTATTGAAGATGTAAAAGTTGTTTCGCCAGCGCCTGGAGAAGTTGTAATTTATCCATTACTTAAAGACGGGCAACTACCTGGGGACGAAATATTAAATGATGTATTAACTATTTGCAATGATAAATCAGTGCGCCCGTTGACTGATCACTTATCCGCTAAGGCACCAAATGAAATAAAGTACGATATTGATATTACGTATTACATTAATAGTAGTGATAGTGCATTAACATCTGTAATTCAGGCCGATATTGATGCGGCTGTATCGGCGTACATTGTTTGGCAGCGTAGCGTAATGGGGCGCGATATTAATCCGTCAGAATTAACTAAGCTGGTTATGAATGCTGGCGCAAAACGAGTTACGATTAACGCTCCTACGCGCGCCCCCGTAAAGAATGGCAGCAAGGAAGATAATTACGAGGTAGAAATTGCGGTTATCAATTCGAAGACGGTGACATACGGGGGGCTTGAAGATGAGTAGCTTGAGTAATTTAAACATAATAGATATTACGCCGTCTTCGATATCGAGCGATACTAACATAGTCGGGCTTGCTAATATGTTAACAAGTAAACTCTTAGAAGTTGATGCGGCTATTGATATGATACGATTATTTCCTAAAATATCAGCGATTCCTGAAGCGGCGGTTGATTTACTTGCCTGGCAGTATTCCGTTGATTTTTACAGCACTGATTTGCCGAGGGATGCAAAAGAAAATCTAGTTGTTAACTCGATTGCATGGCATCGTCGGAAAGGAACCGTATCTGTTGTTGAGGATATGGTTTATGCTGTATATGCTACTGCGGCGGAAGTCGTCGAGAACTGGGAATATGATGGCGGGGATCCGTATCATTTTAAAATTGTCGTGGACGGAGATACAATCAAAGATATTGCGGTTTTGAATCAGATGGTAGCCGCGATTAATACCGTAAAAAATGTAAGGTCGTGGTTAGATGGTATTGAATTTAAGCAAGTAACATTAACAAATTTAAAGGTTGGCGCCATTATGTATGAGCATAAGGAGGTCGTAATAAGTGGCTAATTGGGGAAGCGTAACCATAACTATGAAAGGATTGGCACTACAGGCTAAAACTTTGCAAGGTAAAGAATTACAATTTACAAAAATGGTGCTCGGCGCTGGAAGACCATCTGACTTAAGTACCGCAACATCACTAGCAGCGGCGAAAATGGTACTGGATATTGCAAGTAAGACACGCAAGAATAACTCGGTTACAATTTACGCAACCGGTACAAACGCAGCGCTTACAGAGGAATTCAGCGCGTCTGAATGCGGCCTTTTTGCAACAGACCCAGACGAAGGGGAAATCCTTTATGCAATTGCGATTGATACTAATCCTGATGTGGTCCCTGGGAATTCCAGTGTTACCATACTGTCACAGCGAATTGGAATGGCTATTGCTGTTGATGCGGCGACAAATGTTACAACGATTGTCTCGACAGACGGATTTATAACAGCCGCCGATGCGGAGAATATTGCAAATGATAAGGTGAACGATCACGATACTGCTACCTCCGCGCATGCAGCTGGGATCGCGGGCAATGCTGGGAGCGCGACAAAGCTAAAGACGGCGCGCAAAATCACACTGACTGGTAAAGCGAAGGGCACGACAACGTTTGATGGCAGTGGCGACGTTACGATCAACGTGGATAGCGTAACGGCTGATAAGGCGACGGCCGATAAAAACGGCAAAGATCTTACCACATACGTGTCAGACGTAACAGGTACAAACGACACCATCACAGTCACGACAGGTGCCGGAACTACGAATACGGTTACAGTCGATAATGTAGCGCATGCAAAAACAGCCGATTCATTAACTTACACAATAATTCCAAACGGCGCTGACTTAAACAATTATTATAAAGTCGGTGAGTACGTCTTTGTCGGTGACGTAAATCTAAGCACGCTAACAAATACGCCGAATGGGCTTACTGAATCTTTCCGGCTGTCAGTCACAAAAGACGTGTATTATCAGCAACGGCTGGTCACTTATAATACACACCGCGTATTTTGCCGCAGAGAAAACATGGGCTGGATTGAGCAGCCGGCGGGGACAGCACAAACGGCTGCAAACAATGTCTTAAAAACTGGCGATACGATGAGCGGCGATCTTACAATCGCATCAAGTGACTACGGTGGCGTAAATATTAAAAATTCATCCGGTACTAAATTTAAAATCAGATGCTTGCCGAAAAATAACAGTTCAATCGGCAATGTTGCGTTTTTTGATTCAACCGGTAATCAGCTATACAGTCAATTCTTCCAGCAAAAAAACGGCACAGTTGCATTACTCGACGACGTTAACACAAAAGCCGATAAATCCGGTGGGAATGCGACCGGAACATGGCCAATCAGCATTACTGGAAATGCCGCTACGGCAACAACCGCAGCATTTGGAAAATCATTATCAATAGTATCTGGAAATGAAATCAAATTTGATTCATCAGGATATACAAACGGCGGAATTGTTAATATCGGGTGGTATGACGTCCAGAAAGGCACTAAGCGAGTCAATAAATGGGTTTTTAAAAACCTTGGTGGGGAAGACGCTGACGTGCAAGCAAAAGCGTTTTATTCGAGCAATGGCGGCTTTTACGGCAACGTTCACGGAAACGCTGATACAGCAACGAAGCTATCCTCCGCCCGCACAATCTCACTTACCGGCGCAGTCACAGGTAGTGCCAGAACAGATTTGAGCGGCACTGTTAGTATTGCGACAAACATCGCTGGGGTCGCTGTGCTGACCGGAACAATTAATGACGGCGGCACATTGCCAATTCCGTCGGGATACACAGAATCGCAATGTAAATTTTTTGTCTCACCAAACAATCTCAATAGCGAAAGATACTTTTTTGACGTTGCAGAAGACGGCAGAAACAACTGTATTGCTGCAGAATGCTATGTAAGCAGCCGCGTCGTACATGTCGCTATGATTAGTCGCGGCATGCAGGGGGATCTCGCACCGTACAGCGGCACCGGAAGCGTCGGAAATTTAGCTGCTAACTATACGAGTGATGTCAGATTACCATCATCTGCAAATTACATGGTCATCGGAATAAAGTAAAAAAGGAGTGATAATATGTTTTATGTTTTTGATAAAAACGGGATCTGCATCTACTCATGCAACGACCAGCCGGATATTGACGACGTGAGCAGCAGAGAAGAAGTAATTGTACAAGATGGCGTCATATATGACATTAATACTATTATTTTATCGGACAATAAAATAACTAAAAAACAGAAAGAACAACAAGTAACACAAGAAATAAAGACGCAGAATGTATCATTAGATGCCGCATCTGTCCTTGAAGCGCTTGTTGATTTGCAAACGCAAATTGATGCAATTAACGCAACGAAAGGGGTGTAAATTATGATAAAGGCATGGTTAGTGTCAGCGTATAGTAAGCTCGTTATTTTAGGCAAATATACTCTTGACGAAAAAGAAACCGATAAAATACTTGTTCCGGAGCTATATCAAGCAGCGGTTGCAGAATGGCTTGTCGCAAGAGAGGTATAAGATGAGCGAATATGAATTGGCACAAGAGATGTTAGCAAAAGTGACCAGAATAGAAGCGATGGTCGAAGCGATGAAAGAAAAGTATGAGCCGATGACCGATGACTTGAAAGAGGCAACGCGGATTGCGATCATCGCGGAGCAGTCAGCAAAGTCGGCTCATCATCGTATTGATACGATGTACATCATTGCCGGTATCATCGGTGGCGTGGTCAGTTTTATTGTGGGCCTTTTTCAGAGGTGATAAAAATAAAAAAGAAAATATTGGCTGCATTAAAAAGTTTAAAAACATCAGGAATATTGGCAACACGGGCGCTAGTAGTTTTACTGCTAGTGCCTATTTTATTAGTGATTTTGGCGTATGTACTGGCGTTTACGCAAGGCTTTGTCAGCGATAGCCTGTCAAAGTTGATCGATACCGGATTAAAGATTATCGATCATATTTTTATTCCCTCTGTGCTGACGGCTGTAGTTGGCTTCTTGGCGCTTTGGGTTGATCGTGACGGAGACGGTGTGCCGGATAAACTTGAGGAGGATAAAAAGTTATGAAACAAGGTATCGATGTAAGCTACGCGCAAAAAGGCTTTGACTTTAAAGAAGCGGAGCGACAAGGTATTGAATTCGCAATATGTCGCTTGTCGTGGGGCGATCATAGCGGATATGTTGAGCAAGACGAAGCGTTTGTAGAAAACATAAACGGAGCGATTGATGCAGGGATAAAAGTAGGGGTATATCATTTCTTTGGTGCGACAAATCCGGGCGACGCAAGGCTGGAAGCTGAGCAATTTATTTCTCTGTACAAATCTCTTGTAACAGAAGGTATTACTGATGATGTTGGAATTTGGCTTGATGTGGAGGGGGAACCGGGACAGGTCTTGACGGGTGTTGATATGCAAACACTAACCGATTCGGTATCGGCATTTATTGTGAAATGCAATGAGGCAGGAATTAATATTGGGATATATGCAAATTACGACTGGCTGGAAAATCATATTGATGTATCGCAGCTTGCTGACTACGTCTGCTTTTGGCTGTCAGAATTGGACGATAAACCATGTTGGAAATATGAGCATCCAGAAAAGAATGTTCCGTTATGGCAGTATTCTTTCACAGGAAATGTCGGGGGTATTGACGTTGATCTTGATATGATGTTTTAAAACAGGAGGTGATCCCTTTGTATCTGTCGCAATTAAAAAAGGAGGTAGATAAATTTGGCTATAAAAAGATACTTATTTGTGCTGGCTTTTGCCTTGCTGTCGCTTGTACCGGTACTTGGCTACTGTACAGATACTACGAACATGACGCAGCCGCAGATAGTCATGATACAACTGTCACAATACAATCGATTGCAGACGATAATCACACAGCAAGAGATGACATTGACGCAGCTGCAGGACAGATTGATGCTGCTGAAGAGCAGTTCGACGGAGCAACAACAGCTCTTGATCGATCTACAGAATCAGCTACAAGACTGCAAAACTCAGTTGCAGGAAACTCGGCTCAGCTTGACGAGTGCCAAAAACTCGTTGACGAAGGCCGACGAAACATTGCAGAGGCAAGACAAATCTTTGCAGACGTTGACAACGCAAATCAAATCAATGGAGCACAAGCGGGCAGTCATTAGACGACAACGCGATACATGGGCCGTAGCTGCCGGAGTGCTTGCAGGAGCATTGATATATAAGAGCAGATAAAGTAAACCGGACAGCAGAGAGTAATTCTTGTTGTCCGGATTTTTTTATTGAAATACATTTGATTTCTATTGACAATATACGTTTAAACGTATATAATATAACTATAGAGAGGAGGTGAGAAGATGTGAAGCGTGGAGAAAAAATAAACCTCATAACAGCAATAATCCAGTTGGTCACCGCGATTATATTGCTGATACAAGGTTTAAGACAGTAAGCTAAAAGGCTTGCCCCTCGAAAGAGGGGCGGGTCTCCTGCTTATCTCCAGTATAGCACATCAATAAAAATGAAAGCAACGAGATATATTAGTGTGGCAGCACTTGTTATTTCTGTTATTGCATTACTGAAAGCTTTGGGGGCCTTTT
>OBVY01001154.1_pt1 | contig 17399 bp, 13 predicted proteins | sample 1538051 | NCBI WGS metagenome assembly OBVY01 (sample SAMEA2580017, study PRJEB22360) | human gut metagenome | biome: human gut; feature: human-associated habitat; material: faeces | place: Denmark | collected 2008/2010 | reverse complement strand
ATGCCCACGATGGCGCCAACAGAGACGATCGGCAGCGCAGCCACGCACTTTTCAACGTTTTTATCGCCCGCAAGCTTATGGATGACGACGCCGGCGGCGATCGGGAGCAGGATCATCTGGACGATCGAAAGGAACATCGAAGCCGGATCGATGGCAAGCCACTGATTGGCAAAAACATACATCAAGGCCGGCGTTACGATCGGCGCGAGGAGCGTCGTGCAGGAGGTCACCGTCACGGAAAGCGCCACATCGCCGCGGGCGATGAAAGTCACCACATTCGAGGCGGTGCCGCCGGGCGCGCAGCCCAGGAGCATCATGCCGACCGCAACATCTGCCGGAAGGTTGAGCAGGACGCAGAGCGCATAGGCCGAAAGCGGCATGATCGTGAACTGTGCCACGACACCCGTCAGCACTTCTTTCGGACGGCGGACCACCTCACGGAAATCAGCCGTCGAAAGCGTGAGGCCCATGCCGAACATCACCACACCGAGGAGCACCGGAACATAAGGGCCGACCAACTTGAAAATCTCGGGGAAAATGAATCCGAGAATGCCGAAGATAATCACCCACAGGGCGAAGGTCTTGTTCACAAACTGGCTCACTTTCACGAGATATTTCATATCGTTCATTCAATGCGTTTTTAGCGCATTGACTCCTTAAATGCCCAAAGGCTGACAAATGTCTTCATAGTGCAGCGGCGGGAAGAACGGAGCTGCCGGAGTGCTGAAGTCCGAAAACTGCTTCCCTTGCAAAGAAGTGTTTGAAGAAGAAATGACCTTAGCTGGGGTCATTCCGGCCGCACTTTTTTGTGCGGGTTTGTCTACTCTACGGGCAATGCGCTTTGTTTTGGGGCGCTGGGGGAGCGAAGACCGTCAGTTCTGAAACATTCCCTGAGAAATGTTGACTGCAATAACGTTTTCACCCTAAACGAAAGCGCTTAGTGAGGCATTGCGAAGGATGATGAATCGAATTTGAGCCGAGCAGCAGTACGTAAAAGAAGCCGGGCTCGGCTTAAAGCAAAGATTCAATCTGCAGCGTATAGCCTTCCGGTTCATTTTCGATAGTAATCATCGAACGTGAGCCCATCTGGGTGATGTGTGCGCGCAAAAGGGCAGTCCCCTCGGACGAGAGTTCACGGATTTCGGTGGGACCTTGGCGGTGACTCGAAAACACGAAGCCGCTGGGGACGGCGGCCGCAATGCTTTGTTTCGGCCATAAAGTGAAGGTCAGGTCACGCAGAAGCCGTTCGGCCGAGATGCGTTCATCCAGACGCGGGCTCCGTGCTTCGGTGATCGTACTGCCGTCCCAGCTGATGCGCCAGACCGTCATGCTGAGCGCGGAGAAAACCGCATTGACGCTGCTCGGGGCAGAGAGGACTGTCGCACGAAGGGGCGGAACCGCAGCCGGAGCGCCATGCTGGGCGGCTTTGGGGCTGAAGCGAATGACAATCTGCTGGTCGAGGGAGAGCTGCGGAGCGTCAGCAATCGCCGGCAGAAAAACAGGTACGAAAGAGCGTTCCTTGGCTGCAGCCGCCGGCTTCTGAGGCTTCGGACGTTCAATGGTCTTGGCGGAGTTTACGGAGGGTTTCCGCTGAAGCGGCTTGGCTGTCTTCTGCGAAGCTGTTTGGCTGCCTTCAGCGGCCTTTTTCAATGCACAGCCCGAAAGCAGCGAAACTGCGAAGAGCGCGGTAAGGAAAAGTCGGCGTGAGCGGACGGGCATGAAAGCCTCCGAAGAAGTTAAGGTTCGGCGGCGGTTTCCGTCCGATATCAAATGTTAGCGCATGGCAGGCTTTTGCACGTTTATCGATGCCATCGAGGATGGGGCTGCCGCCGGGGGCGAGGGGGGGCGCCCTTGAGACTATAGCGCGGGGGCGGCGGGGGTGCACGGTGCGGGGCCGCGACGCAGCCCGAGAGCGTCAGCACCCCGGCGATGCCGGTGACAAAAGCAGCAGACCGCAGAAATGTTCGGCGTGAATACAGCATACCGATCTCCCAATCCGATAGAACCAATGGAATCCGCGCAGCTGCCCGGAACCTTCGCCCTCAAGGGCGAGATGCCGCTGACAGAGGCTTTCTCTCATCTTAGGAACAACGGACTTAGGAAAGGCTGTGGGCGGCAAATTGGAGAGAGAAGCACGACCTCAGCGCTTATCAGCGGCCGGACGCAAGAGCGGCGTGGCTGCCCAAACAATGCTTTGCCCCACCAGCACGGTAATGCCGAAAGCGCGGAGTGCAGGCGTAGCGGAAAAAACCAGCAGTCCAAAAGAAAGGAGCGTCGTAACGCCCGAAAAAAGGACGGCGGCAGAGGTGCGGCCGTCGCTGGGGCTCCCTGTGAGGAAGATGCCGTAGTCAACGCCCAGACCGAGAACTAAAACGAGACCCAGCGCGGTGAAAATGGTGACGGGCGTTCCCGTCCAGCCAAAGACGGCCAGTGCGGCAAGAATGCCTAGGGCCGAGGGCAGTACGGCGCGCCAGCTCTCACGCCTGAAACGAAGCGTTAAAAGCGCCCAGAGGAGCACAATGCCGGCGGCGAGCACCATGAGAATGAGATCTCTGTAAAGCGAGAGCCCCTCGCTCATGCCGCGGGTGATGTCCACAAAATAAGCGCCCGGCACAGCTTCAGCGGCCTTCGTTAAGAAAGGAAGATGCTTGGGCTCAACGCCGGCGAGCATCAGTACCGTGACGGCGCATCCGGGCTGGTTCGTGAGCACGAAGCGATGAGTGAGTTCACGCCACGGCGTACTTTCTAAGTCATTTAAGGCAATTCGCTGGGCGTCAGGCCCTTTTGGCGAGGCACCCAGCAGCTCAAGAAGCCGGGGGGCGGCGGCAGCCGTTGCCGCGGCAACGAGATCTCTGTCAGCATCCTGTTTGGCATCCGAGGGCAGCAGCATGGAAAGCCCTGAAGGCGTGAGGCTCTTGAGTTCAGGTATGGCCTCCATGGCCGACAAGAGCGCTTCTTCGTGTGCGAGCGTTTCACTCAATGTCGGGCCCTGCAGGACAAAAGCTTGAGCCGGTGACGGCAGCGCCAAGGCGCGGGACACTGCCAGCTGACTCTCCAGGAGCTTGGGCGGCGCTCCCTGCAGGTCTCTGATGCCCGCGTCAAAATGCATGCGCGAGAGGCCAAAGAGAAGCGCTGCGGCAAAAATGGCGAGACCGAAGAGAACCGCAGGACGTCTGAGTGCCGAGGCGTCCAGTCTGGGAAGCCGGGGGAGCGCTTGGGCCAGCATTCGCATCAGCCGCGTCTGGTCTTTAGGCACCCAACGCTCCAGTCGAGGAAGCACCGTCAAGACGGTGAAGAGCGTTCCCACGACGCCGCAGGCGGCGAGGACGGCCATCTGCCGAAGACCGGGCAGCGGCGTCAGCGCAAGCGTGCAGTATGCGGCGGCAGTGGAAAGCGCTGCCGAGAGGCGCGCGCCGGCCATGCGGCGGCGGCGCGCTTGTGCGGATTCTCCGGCAGTCTTGAGGGCAAACCAATGCGAAGAATAGTCAATCGATACGCCGATCAGCGTTGCGCCGAAAACGAAGGTAATGAGCGAGAGCGTGCCGAAGACGGCAAAGGCGGTGCCCAGTGCAAGCGTGAAGCCGAGGAGAATGGTTCCGGCCATCAGCAAGAGCACAACGGGACTGCCGAAAAGCGCCCAAGCCAATGCAAAGACACTGATGGTCGAGAGGGTGCCGATAAAGGTGAGCTCGCGCTGTGCGCGGGCAGCGATCGCATCGGTAAAGAGCGGCACGCCGGCCGCTTCGATCTGGACGGAGGCTCCGTGCCCCACCGCATCCTGAGCGGCGTTTTGAGCGTCTTCGAGCGTCTGCGCAAAATGTGCTTTCCCGGCTGCCGCAAGGTTTTCGTCTGCGGTGAAAAAAAGCACGCGGGCGGTTTCTCCGGGCAGCACAGTCTTTAATTCGAGCTCCGTGCGGCCGTTGCTCGAAGAGGCGCGCCAAGGGAGGCGCTTAAGTTCTTCGGTGAGCCAATGGTCATAGGTGCAGAACGGATCATTGGCAAAGCCGAGAATCCTGAGCGACACGGCGCTCGTGAGACAGCCGACGGCTCGCCCTGTCAGCCGTTCCAGTCAAGATGCGGCTTGGTTCCGGCAGGCCGATGAGACTCCTGAGCGCACTTCTGTCGGCATCCGAAAGCAGTCGGCCGGCGGCATGAGGAATTTTGGGGACAGCACCGGCCCCAAAACGCTCTGGAGAGCGCTCTGATAGGGCGGGTGAGGCGAGCAGTACATTCCGTACTGCCGCTTGAGCAGTCTCGGCGAGCTCTCTGAGTTTTTCTGCCGAATCAGCCGTTTCGCCCTTGACGCGAAGGAGCACGAGGACATTGCCGGCTTCATCTTGACTCAGGCGGGCGCGCAGGGCGTCTTCAATATCGTCGGGAAGTTCCGGGGCTAATTCCGCTGGAATAAGTGACGCGAGACTTGTATCAAAAGCGCGGTGCGTGAATCGGTCGCAAAGCACCCATGAAGAGAGTGCAAGCAGGACGATGAGGCAGCCGAGCGCAAGCCGACCGCGTCCGACTTCCAAAATACAGAGAAGTCCGTCAAGGATTTTTTGGGCGCGGTGCTGTACGGTCAACGTGAAAACTTTTTTGAAAAAGAGAGGAAGTCGGCGTTCGAGTCGATTCGCCGAAGGAGAAAAGCGAATGAATGAACGGGAACGCCGCGAAGAAGATGCTCGCGGCAATGCTGAGCATCTCGCTTCAGTCAGAGATCAAAGCGCCTCAGGCCGGATGACCGCAGGTGAAGCAGAAGACGGGTTCATATGTGGCCGGCAGCTTCATACGTTTGCCGAGCTCGGGACCTGCAACCGAACCGCGCGCAACGCCGCCGAGACCGAGTGCGGTGCCGGCCAGATATGCGGCTTCGACCATGGTGCCGGCATCGAGATAAGCCCAGTGCGGCCGAGCCATCTGCGTGCGGGGCGTCGCTTCAACGACAAAGACGAGTGTTACAGGGGCCGTATCAACAAAAGCGTGCTGTCCCATCGTTGACGCTGCGCGAAGGTCTTCTGGGGTCAGAAGTTCGAGCGTATTCTTGGACGCATTCCAGCGCCATGCGCCGTCAGCGCGCAGAACACAGACCGAGACAGTACGCAGATCGAGACAGGAGGGAACGGTCCGCTTTCCGTCAGGACGCGTGATGCCGGCCGTGCACCAAAGGAGCGTTGAAAGATCTGCGTCGGAAATGGGCTCTGTCGTGAAAGAGCGAATGGTTTTGCGTGCTTTCAGCGCCTCCGTGAGCGTCATCTTCAATTCGCGCGGAGCGGGCAGCTCAATTGTTTTTGTTGTCATAAAACCCTCCAAAGTAAGACGGTGCCTTTCAACCAGTAATGATTGTAGTTCCGCAGTGTGACGCTGTTTGTATTCCTGCTTCGTCCGGGAGCAAAAAAAAGCGGCGGACTTCACTAAAGAGGTCCGCCGCTCATCGCTGTCACGCAGCGTTAGGGTGATTAACGATTGGTGTCGACCTTCGGGTCAAGCGCATCGCGCAGACCGTCGCCCAAAAGGTTGAAGGCAAGCACCGTGAGGAAGATCGCAATCACGGGAAAGATCGCCGCGTGCGGCGCGGTGAGCAGATCAGCGCGGGCTTCGTTAAGCATTGCGCCCCATTCAGGCATCGGCGGCTGAGCGCCGAGCCCCAGGAAGGAGAGCGAGGCGGCGGTGATGATTGACGTGCCGATACGCATCGAGAGATAGACCAGAATCACCGAGATCGTGCCGGGCAGAATATGGCGGAACAGAAGCATCGTGTCGCTGATGCCCAGGCTTCGCGCCGCTTCCACATAGGTCTGGGTTTTCAGACTCAGCACATTCGCGCGGACCAGACGGGCAAAGGCCGGAATCGAGAAAATCGCCACGGCCGCGACAACATTGAGCATGCCGCCGCCGAGAATCGCCACAATGCCGATCGCGAGCAGAATGCCCGGGAAAGCAAAGAGCACGTCCGAAATACGCATGATGATGCGGTCGGGCCAGCCTTCGTAGAAGCCAGCGATCAGACCGAGGATCGTGCCGATGACAGCACCGGCGAAAACGGACGAAAAGCCGCAGACGAGCGAGATGCGGGTGCCGGCGACGATGCGGCTGAAGATGTCGCGCCCGAGGGCATCAACGCCAAACCAATGCACGGCCGAAGGACCTTCATTCAGACGGTCGTAGTCGAAGAAGTTTTCCGGGTCAAACGGCGTGATCATGGGGCCGACAATGGCGACGATGATCAAAAAGGCGACGAATCCGGCGGCGGCCATCGCCACCGGCTGCTTCTTAAACTTGCGCCAGAACTCGCCCATCGGGGTGCGCAGCGCATCGTTGGACTTGGCAATGCGCGGATCCACTGCAGTTTCAGTACTCATTTATTCACTCCGATTCTTCTTTTACTTGTAGCGGATCGACGGATTGATCCATCCGTAGAGCACGTCGACCACGAGGTTAATGACGATGAATTCAAGCGAAAAGAGCAGTACGCTCGCCTGAATCACAGGGTAGTCGCGCATGTCGACGGCGTCGACGAGCAGACGCCCCATACCGGGCCAGTTAAAGACCTTTTCCACCACGATGGAGCCGCCGAGCAGGAAGCCGAACTGCAGACCCATCATCGTGACCACGGGAATCAAAGCATTGCGGAGCGCGTGCTTGGCAACGATCTTCGTTTCCGTCACGCCCTTGGCGCGGGCGGTGCGGATGTAGTCGTCATGGAGCACTTCCACGAAGGAGGCACGCGTGAAGCGGGCCATCACGGCGGCAACCGCTGCGCCGAGCGTGATCGACGGGAGAATGTAGTGCTTCCAGGACGAAGCGCCTACCGTCGGCAGCCAGCCGAGCTCAACGGAAAAGATTTCCATGAGCAGGATGCCGAGTGCAAAGGCCGGGAACGAAATGCCGGAGACGGCGAGCGTCATGCCGATGCGGTCAGGCCACTTGTTGCGGTAGACCGCGGAAATCACGCCGATCACCAGACCGAAGATCACCGACCAAACCATGGAGGTAAGCGTGAGCCACAGCGTCGGGCCGAAGCGTTCGCCGATTTCCTGAATCACCGGACGCTGGGAACGAATGGAGGTGCCGAAGTCCCCTTGACACGCGCCCACCACAAAGTTCACGAACTGCTCAGGGATCGAGCGGTCGAGACCCAGACTGTGGCGGATCATTTCCACCGTCGCTTCGTCAGCTTCCGGACCGGCGGCCAAACGTGCCGGATCGCCCGGGAGCAGGTGAATGAAGAAGAAGACGCAGACCGCCACGATGATGAGCGTGGGGATCATCCCGAGGAGTCGCTTGATGAAATATCTCAGCATGGAACTTTCTGCCTGCTTGTTTGTTGTTGATTTGTTCCTGAACTCGTCTTCAGGGCTTCATGAGGGAAGCCGGCTCTAAGCTGGCCTCCTCGAAGTTAAAGCTCGAGTCGGGCTGAATGTAAAAACCGTGGAGCGCTTTGGAGCTTGCCGCGATGTTCTGTTCACTCACAAGGAAGATCCACGGCGCATCCTTCCAAATCGTTTCCTGCATCTGCGCATAGATCGCTGACTTCTTCTCGCGGTCGGTGGTGCCGAGCGCATAGAAAAGCGCCTGATCAACCGCGGGATTGGAATAGTAGGACTCGTTGGAGCCGCGGGGCGGGAAGCTTGACGTTGCCAGGACTGGGCGCACCGCGTAGTCGAGTTCGCCCGTGGAGCTCGACCAGCCAATGTAATAAAGCTCATGACGGCTCTGCTCGGGCTGGGGCGTCGACTCTACAAAACTCGTGCGTTCGCCGGCCTCAAGCGTGCGTACGCGAACTTTGACGCCGACCTGAGCGAGCTGCTGCTGCAGGAACTGAATGATCTTGGAGGCCGTCGTATGGTTGTAGCCCGACCAAAGTTCCACCTCAAAGCCGTTCGGGTAGCCCGCTTCTTTAAGAAGCGCCTTGGCCTTCTGCGGGTCATAGGGCCAGGGACCGAGCTTAACGGCATAGTCAACCGAAAGGGGTGCAATGCCTTCGGCCACGTCGGCGTATCCGGCAAAGGCCACCTTGACGAGCGCCTCTTTGTTCACGGCGTAATTAAGCGCCTGACGAACGCGGACATCCTTGAAGACGGGCTTCGTGAGATTCATTTCCACAAAGCGAAGCATGATCGAAGGCGTGACGTCGACGCGGAGCGTGCCTTTGTCCTTCACCATTTTGACCTGCTCGGAAGGCAGCGGAAACGCATAATCGGCTTCCCCCGTGAGCGCCATGGCCACGCGCGTGCTGTTTTCCACTACAGGACGCCAGATGATGGCATCGAGCTTCGGGTATCCCGCGCGCCAGTAGTTCGGGTTCTTCTCCACCCGCAAAACGTCGCTCGGGTTGTAGTTCTTCATGACAAAAGGCCCGGTGCCGCAAGGATGGAAGGCAATGCTGACTTCCTTTTCGCTGAGGCTCTTCGGGCAGATCATGACAGCCGACGGATGCGCAAGACGGTTGATGAAGGCCGAATTCGGGCGCTTAAGCGTGAAGCGGACCGTGTAAGGATCGAGCACCTTGAGTGAAGCGACGTTTTCAAAAAGGAAAAAGCGCTTAAGCGTGCTGCCGGGAGTTGTGATGCGGTCAAAATTGGCTTTCACAGCTTCGGCCGTGAATGTCGTGCCGTCATGGAACTTCACGCCGCGGCGCAGGTGCACGACATGCTGCATGCCGTCGGGGCTCGATTCGGCCGATTCAGCAAGGCTCGGAACCACGTTCATTGCTCGGTCGAACTTGAAGAGCCCTTCATAAAAGGACTTTGCTACGGCCTGAGAGAGCGTGTCCGTCGCGTTCCACGGGTCCATCGTAGTGAAGGTGCTCGCTACGGCGACGGTGATTTCATTTTTGGTTTCAGCTGCGCCGGCCGGTGAGAGCACGGCAGCGCAAATGAGCGCAGCAGGGAGCAGTTTGGTGAGGGGTTGCCGTTTCTGCATGTTGTTTCCCTTTGCTTTTATTTATGACCTTCCATCGTGCCCACGATATGCTTGGCCACGAAGTGTCCGGGTTCAACTTCAACGAGCGGTTCGATGACGGGATCGTCGCCCACTTTGCGTACCGGGCTCGGGAGGTCTGAGAGATTGAGCAGCTTCAGAAGGTTGCGCTCCTGCGGGTCGGCAATCGGAACGGCCGAGAGGAGCTTTTGCGTATATGGATGGAGCGGATTGCCGAGGACGGCGCGGCGCGAGCCCATTTCAACGATCTGGCCGAGATACATGACGGCCACGCGGTGGCTGATGCGCTCAACGACGCCCATGTCGTGAGAGATGAAGATATAGGAAAGTCCCATTTCCTCCTGCAGTTCCATCATCAGGTTCACCACCTGAGCACGGATGGAGACGTCGAGCGCGGCAACGCATTCATCGGCCACGATGATCTGGGGTTTGAGCGAAAGCGCACGGGCAATACAGATGCGCTGACGCTGACCGCCGGAGAATTCATGCGGGTAGCGGTTAGCCATGTCCGGGGAGAGTCCCACGCGCTTAAGGAGCAGCGCTACGCGGTCGTACATCTCCTTTTTGGAGCAGTAGTTGTGGATCATCATCGGCTCGGCAATCGAGTAGCCCACGGTCTGCCGCGGGTCGAGCGAGGCGTAAGGATCCTGGAAGATCATCTGCAGATTGCGGCGCTCTTCCTGAAGTTCGTGCCGGGTCATGCGCAGCAGCGACTTGCCGCGGTGGAGGACTTCACCGCTGTCGACATCGAGCAGCCGCAGAACGGCGCGGCCAGTGGTTGACTTGCCGCAGCCCGATTCGCCCACGATCGAGAGCGTTTCGCCTGCGCGCAGATCAAAGCTCACATGGTCGCAGGCGCGTACGACGTAGGTGGGGCGCCCCCAGAAATCGGTGCGGACCGGGAAGGTCTTCACCAGATTCTTAACTTCAAGAATCGTTTCTCCCGGCGGCGGGAGTTTGTCCGAGGGCGGTTCGATGACTTTGCCGTTGTCCGGATCAATCAGCCGGAAGAAGCACGGATGTTCAATGTCTTTCAAGGCACCCAGACGGGGTACGGCGGAGAGCAGCGCCTGCGTATAGGGGTGCTGCGGATGCGCAAAGATGGCTTGAGCAGTGCCGGACTCCACAATTTCACCGTAGCGCATGACAGCGACGCGGTCGGCGATCTGCGCCACTACGCCCATGTCGTGCGTGATGAAGAGCACTGCCATCCCGATTTCTTTCTGAAGTTCAGAAATCAGGGCAAGAATCTGTGCCTGAACCGTGACGTCAAGCGCCGTTGTCGGTTCGTCTGCGATCAAGAGCTGCGGCTTGCAGGCAAGCGCCATGGCGATCATGACGCGCTGACGCATGCCACCCGAGAGCTGGTGCGGGAACCGTAAAGAGATCCGTTCAGCATCGGGAATGCGCACGAGTTCGAGCAGATGAACGGCTTCCTTGAGCGCTTCCTTTTCATCCATGCCGCGGTGCAGGATCAGACTTTCGGCAATCTGCGCACCGACCGTGAACACCGGGTTCAGGGAGGTCATCGGCTCCTGAAAGATCATGGCCACTTCAGAGCCGCGCAGATGCTGCAGTTCAGACTTATTGGCATGACGCAGGTCAACCACGCGGCCGTCGCGGCAGCGCAGTTTGATGGAGCCGTTGACGATCTTGCCGCCGCCGTGTTCGACAAGACGCATTACAGAGAGGGAGGTAACGGACTTGCCGGATCCCGATTCGCCTACCAGCGCAAGGGTCTCGCCGGGGCGGATGGAGAAGGATTCATCGACTACTGCCGTGGTAGTGCCCGAGTCCGAAGTGAACTGCACGCGGAGGTGTTCAACCTCCAATATGGGGAGCTCTGCCTGCGGCGTGATGTTTGTTTCTTTAGCTTCCATCATTGTTCTTGTAAATTGGTTGGCTCAAGCGGATTGAATGCGTTGCGGCCGTGTTGATCCCTTGCGGGCTTTTGACATCCGAACTGCCCGTCAGGGCAGAGATGTTCTGCGCCGATCACTCTTTATGGGCTTAAAGCAAAGCACATGCCACGAACTCTTGCCGCGTCATGCAGAAAACCCTTGCATTCGGTCAGCGCAATACCGCCGGACGCAGTGTGCATTGTTGAGTTCGTACCATAGCGCCTCGTTTTGTCGGCGGCTTTTTCAGTACGCACAACGATCGGCAGATTCACTCGATTATTGATTTGTTCGACGTGGGGTAAGGCAAAGTACTCAGGGTTTACGACAAGACGCCTTGAATCGGATCGGGACGTTGCAAAATTGTGCGCAGCGCACTGAATTGATGCATTTGCGTCATGATTGGGGCGTCGCCTGATGTTAGGCCGTTTGCAGGCCTCTCGAACCAGCCGACTGGGCAGCAGCAATGACTGCATTCATGCTCAATTCATGTGCTGGAGGACTGCCGCATAGGGAATTTGTTGAGGTCAGCTCTTCAGAAGTCGGCGGCATAATGCTCCAATGCCGTGCAGTCGGAGAACCCTGTCGACAGAGCCTTGAGAGGCATGCAAGTCTTCGGGTGCACCGCAAGGAATACAAATATAAATTGGAGATACATCCATGCAGCCCATTCTTGCCGACAAGGCATTTCCTGAATTGGTTCAGTGGGCGGACGAGCTTGCCGCTCTGCGCCGTGACATTCATGCTCATCCGGAACTCGGTTTCGAGACGCCTCGTACGGTTGATCTGATCGTCAAAACCCTCAAAGGCTGGGGACTTGAACATGTGGATCCCGATGAGGTCAAGGGCGGCGTAGTGGTTGTCATCAATGGAGCGGCGCCTGGAGCAACAGTGGCGCTGCGCGCCGACATTGATGCGCTTCCGATGCCTGACAATTCGGCAAATCCATGGAAAAGTCAGACAGAAATGCGCTGCCACGCCTGCGGTCACGACGGTCACGCTGCCTGGCTTTTGGGGGCGCTGCGCTATCTGCACGAAAAGCGCGCGAGTTTCAAAGGCCGCGTCGTCGGCATTTTTCAGCCCGCTGAAGAAATCGGCCGCGGGGCGCTCCGTGTTGTCCAGTCCGGCGTTTTTGAGCATTGGGGCATTCAGGAAATCTACGGTGCCCATGATGAACCGACGGTCGCCAAGGGACAGTACGGTTTGTGCGCGGGCCCCGCTCAGGCGTCAACCGACTTCTTCTACATCACGGTGAAGGGGCGGGGTGTTCATGCGGCTCGCCCGCACCTCGGCGTCGATCCCATTACCACTGCCGGCGTGCTCATCGGTGCTCTGCAGACAATCGTTTCACGCAAGGTCAATCCCATTGAGACGGCCGTGCTCTCCATTTCGTCGGTGAACGGCGGGAACTTCCATACCCCCAACGTCATCCCTGAAACCGTCACGCTGTCGGGTACGGTGCGCACCTTCAATGAAGATGTACGCAATCAGATTGAAGCAGAGATGGCGCGCATGGTGGAGCGCGTGGCAGAGGCCGAGAACTGCACGGGCGAATTCCGCTACGATCGTTTGGTGCCGTCGCTTTTCAATACGCCCGAAGCCGTCGAGCACATTCGCAGCTTCATCACGCACCAGTTCGGCGCGGAGCATGCCGAAGAGATGCCCATCTCAATGGGCGGAGAGGATTTCGCTGAATATACGTTTAAGGTGCCCGGCTGCATCATCCGCGCCGGTATTCGCGATGACAGCCATAAAGCCGCGCTGCACCACCCGACCTTCGACTTTAACGACGAAGTGATTCCCGCTACGGCTACTGTTCTCGCCGGAACCGTGCTTGAACGTCTGGCGGCGCTTTCATAAACTCTGAAAGTCATGCGGCCGAGAGCCTCTGCGCCCTCGGCCGCATTCTGTATTTCAAGCGCACAAACCTATGCCTTTCGGTATCTTAGCCACCTTCGCCGCGTATTTTCTCTGGGGTCTTTTCCCGTTGTACTTCCATGCCTTACAGGGCATCGGAGCCTTGGAAATTCTTGCCCACCGCATCATCTGGTCGCTTGTATTCATCACGATCGTGGTCGTCGCTATGCGCCGTACGGCGTGGCTCAAAGGCGCACTCATGACGCCGAAGGTGCTTGGTGTCTTCTGTCTCTCCGCGCTCATCATCGGCGCCAATTGGGGCATTTACGTTTATGCCATTGTTTCCGGCCGCACCATTGAGGCCTCGCTCGGCTACTTCATCAACCCGCTGGTGCCGATGCCCTGGGGGGTCTTTTTCCTGGGCGAGCGGCTGCGCCGGCCTCAGCAGGCAGCCGTTGTGCTCGCGGGCGTTGGGGTGCTTTGGATAACCTGGACCACAGGTGTTGCCCCCTGGCTCGGGCTGATGCTTGCCGTGACATTCGGGCTTTACGGGCTTATCCGCAAGATCGCTCCGCTCGGCAGTCTTGAGGGCATGGTGCTTGAAAGTCTGCTCCTCACTCCGGCGGCTGCGGCTTGGTTATGGTTTCTGTGGTCTGATCATGAGCTCGCCTTCATTTCGGCCGATCTGACGACGCAGATTCTGCTTGTCGCTGCCGGTCCAGTTACCGCTGTGCCGCTCCTCTTTTTTGCTTCCGGCGTGCGCCGGATCCCTTATTCCACGTCGGCTGTTATTCAGTATGTCAGTCCGACGATGGTTTTTCTGATCGGTGTTTTTGCGTTCGGCGAGCCTTTTTCAAAGGGCATGCTCGTGGGTTTCCTGATCATTTGGGCTGCCGTGGCGCTTTTCTTGGGAGAAATGCTTCTCTTCGCGCGCCGGTGCCGCAACGAAGCTCGTGAAGCCGCCGACCGGGTCTGACGCGTGAAGCTTGGGCGCAGGATATTCCCTGCAACGCAAATGAAAGAGCCTCCGGAAACATTCAAGTTTGCGGAGGCTCTTTTCGAATTCAGGGCGAATTATTTGACGGTCAGCTTCACGTCTTCCGTAATCGTGCCGGTGTAGCGGGCGACATATTCGCCGCGTTCAAGGTGCGGCGGAACAAAGAAGGTGCCGCTCGACACGACCTGACCGGCTTTGAGCTGACGGCCGCGTTTTTCGAGCGCTGCGACGAGCCACTTGAGCGCATGGATCGGATTGTCGAGCACTTCCGTCGAATTGCCTGCCTTGATGAGTTTGCCGTCCTTGAAGAGTTCGCAGCGGATGGCATTGAGGCCGGCAACGGTGAGCGTCTTGCCGTCAACGGGCGTGCCGTGAATGATGCAGCCGCCGACGGCGCAGTCGGCAACCACCAAGTATTTGTTGAGCGTCGGGAACCAAGCTTCAAAGCGGGCGTCCGGAACTTCAATGCCGCCGGCGACGGTGATGTTTTCAAGAAGTTCTTCGTCGCTCATGCTGCTCGTCAGATCCACCTTGGGGATCATCGAGAGTTCAACCTCAATGAGCGGTTCGTTCATGTGGTCAAGTTCGAGCGTGCAGGGCGCTGCAAAGATATGCGACTTGGTTTGTTCGCCAAAGAGCGGTTCGGTGGTGCCGAACATGTCCTGCGTCGTTTTGCTCGTGAGCGAGATCTTGTAGCCGCCAGTCGGTTCGCCCTTTAATTCGGCAAATTTGCGCTGAACGGCGTAAGCGCTTTCATAGTCATTCAACACACCCGAGCAAGCCTTCATGTCAAGCGGCTTGTTGGTGCAAAAGGCGTTGTAGAGCGCCTGTGTAAGAGATGCTGCGTCCATCTGTCAAAATCTCCAAAACGAATTTACTGCAGAGAATAGGTTCTATTTTTCAACGGATTGATGCTTTATTCCTCAGGCATTTGTCTTAGAGAAGAACTTTAAAAGCAAGGGGCGGCGGTTCACTGTTGACGCAAAAGAAAAGACCGCCGACTCAAAAGGTCAACGGTCCTGCAGGTGATTCGAAATGAATCGGCTGACTTTTTTAGAACATCTGAATTTGGGGTCTGGCGCCCTCGAGGAAGGTGATGGCGCCGCTCTTGGCGGTGCCGTCCGGGCCGTCGAGCTCCCAGTCGGGAATCACCCAGCGTTCATAGCCGTTCTGCATGTGCGCGGCAGGCTTATGGGTGTGGCCGTGAATGACCAGATCAACGCCTGCGGCTTTGACGGCTTCGGCAACCGCTGATTCGACAACATCCATGTCAGCCATGCTCTTTTCGCCCTTTTCGGACTCGGACTGCGCTCGGGCCTGTTTGGCAATGGCCAGTCGTTCCTCAACAGACTTCATGAGCATCATGGCCTGCCAGCGAGGATCGTGAGTGAGGGCGCGGAACTTTTGATAAGCCACATCGCGCAGGCACCACTGGTCGCCGTGCGCAAGCAGAGTTTTGCGGCCGCAAATGTCTGCGACGATAGGGTCGCGGATCAATTCGGCGCCCGCGGCGCGGGCAAATGCAGCGCCCAGCATGACGTCACGGTTGCCGGGCATCACAATGACGCGTCGACCGGTAGCGGCGTGGAGCTTAAGCAGCGCGATCACAGGCTGTGCTTCAGGATGTGCGTCGTCGCCGATCCAGTAGTCAAAAAGATCGCCCAGAATAACGAGCTCCGGGTAGCGCGGCGCAATGGTCTTCATGAAGCGTACGAAGGCCATGATGGTTTTGGGCTTCGTAGGGGCAAGATGAAGGTCGGAAATGATGATCGGGCTCGTTAGCGGAGCGATCTCGGTAAGTCCGGCTAGTGCGGGCGGAGGAAGCTGATTCTGGGTGTCCATGACGGTTCTCGTGCGTATGCGGGAGGCGGGAGCCGGTCGGAGCGAAATGTCGTCCGACCGTGCATTCGCCGCTCTTTAGATGATCTCGGCCTTTTCGATCACAACATCTTCAACAGGAACGTCGCCGTAGAAGGAGACCATGCCCGTACGGACCTTGGCGATCTGGTCGACCACATCCTGACCGGCCACAACCTTGCCGAAGACGGCATAGCCCCAGCCCTGCGGAGTGGGAGCGGTGTGGTTGAGGAAGTCATTGTTGGCCACGTTGATGAAGAACTGAGCCGTTGCAGAGTGCGGATCCTGCGTACGGGCCATGGCGATCGTGTACTTGTTGTTTTTAAGACCGTTGGCTGCTTCGTTTTCGATCGGAGCATTGGTGGGCTTCTGCTTCATGCCTTTTTCAAAGCCGCCGCCCTGAATCATGAAGCCGCGGATAACGCGGTGGAAGATCGTGCCGTTGTAAAAGCCCGACTTCACATAGTTTTCAAAGTTGGCGCAGGTAATGGGAGCGTGTTCCGGGTCGAGTTCAATATCAATGACGCCGAGATTTGTGGTGAAGCGGATCATGAGATTTGTTGTTCCAATTAATGATTCATATGCAGTCGGGCTAACGCTCCGAGTCTGGATGCATCAGCAGGACTGCTTTAAGGTAAATCCAACATTTTCGCACAGCCCATAGATGCTGAGCGAAGCGCTATAGGAATTAAGGCAGCACTTTGACGTCAACGATCTTAACGACGTCAACGGGTACATCGTTCATGCCGCGGCGAGTGGTTGTGCGCACAGCGGCAATCTTGTCAACAACGTCGGCGCCTTTGACGACCGTGCCGAAAACACAGTAGCCGTTGCCGTCGCTTGCCTGATCAGCGTTGAGGAAGTCGTTGTCAGCAACGTTGATGTAGAACTGAGACGTAGCCGAGTGCGGATAGCTCGTGCGGGCCATGGCGATCGTATAGCGTTCGTTTTTCATGCCGCCGCGGGCTTCGAGCGGAATGGGATCATGGGTGGGCTTCTCACGAAGCTGCTCGGTAAAGCCGCCCCCCTGAATCATGAATCCCGGAATCACTCGATGAAAGATGGTGTCTTTGTAAAAGCCTTCGCGCACATAAGTGAGGAAGTTCTTGACCGTGATGGGGGCGCGGTCGGGCGCGAGGCGCACAACGATATTGCCCAGAGTGGTGTCGATTTCAACAAGCTCTTCTTTGCCGGCGGCAGCGGCAGGGAGCGACGTTAGGGCGGCAGCAAAAGAAGCAAGCGGCAGCAGGATGCGGAAACGATTCTTCATGTTGATTGGGAAATGTCAAAAGGGAAAACGGCGGATCCTGATTGGAATCCTCGAAGCGGGGTGAATGACGAATACACTCAATGCATCGTCAGTGTGCGGTGAGACGGCGCAGCGTCTTCAGGCGCTGCTGCAGTTCGGTGTTGGAGGAGAGGCTCGGTGCGGCAGCTTCGTAGCTCTCGAGCGCGAGCGCGAGGTACACGTCGCCGCGGTTTTTCTGAGCCGTTGCAAAGTTGGGATTGAGGAGCAGGGCGCGGTCAAGGAGCTTCACGGCCTCTTCAAGACTGCCCATGCCGGCTTCAATCACCGCCAGGTTGTTGTATGGCTCCGGAATTTCGGGATATTCGGCAATGAGCGAACGAAGGGCTTTGGCGGCTTCCTCCGTGCGGCCGAGCCGTTCGAGCGCGACGGTTCGGCTGAAGCGAAGCTGGGCGCTGCGGGGATTTTTTTCCAGGCCAAGGTCGGCAAGTTCAAGCGCTTGTGCAGGGTGTCCGGCCTTGAGAAGCTGATCAACGCGGGGAGAGAATTCCGCAGCGTGCAGCGTTGCGGCGAGTTCCTGCATTTCAGAGGCGGCCATCGCGGAGCCGGA
>OBVY01001150.1_pt1 | contig 17414 bp, 14 predicted proteins | sample 1538051 | NCBI WGS metagenome assembly OBVY01 (sample SAMEA2580017, study PRJEB22360) | human gut metagenome | biome: human gut; feature: human-associated habitat; material: faeces | place: Denmark | collected 2008/2010 | reverse complement strand
AAGATCCTTCTGGAAACGGGAAGCATCGAAGTGGGACGCCGCGTCTGCCTGGCCTGCGGAGCCGTTATGCTCTTTCCCAAAAGCTGCATTGAAAATACAGAAGAGCTGAAGGAAAAAGCCTGCGTCTACCCTGTGCTGAATTCTGCCACAGACCGCCACTGCTATCTCTGCTTCAAAAAAGGCCTGTACCTGACAAAATATATGCGTGATTTTATGGATATTCTTTTAAACGCCAAAATCGGGCTGTAGCGCGTTCCTGCGCCCCTGCCGTTCTCATAACAGATCTGTATCAGCCGCCTGGACTCTGCAAAAAGCAGGGCAGACGGCTGATGCGATATAATGAAGATAGTTGTTTAGAATGGATGTCTCATTTATTTTCTGCTGCAGTTAAAACTCAAATTCCTTGATCTGCCTTACCACATCCATGATGGTTCCGTCGCGTCCTTCGATAATTCCCACAACCCTGTCCTCAAACTGAACTGGATCCGGGGTTCCTGTCATCGCGTACGCCTTGTCTCTCAGCTCCTCAATGGTGCAGAACGGAAGCTTTACGTTCTTTTCCTTCATGCAGTCAATGAGATCCTGGCGTTTCGGATTGATGGCAATGCCGTAATCTGTGATGACTACGTCTACGGTCTCTCCAGGCGTGGTGACAGTTGTTACGTCTGTGCAGACAGCCGGAATCCTGCCCTGCAGAAGCGGAGCAATCACAATCGTACACTTGGCGCCTGCGGCTGTGTCGGGATGTCCTCCCTGAGCGCCTGTAATCACGCCGTTAGATCCGACCACCACGTTGCAGTTAAAGTTTACGTCCACCTCAAGAGCCGCCAGGATCACGAAATCCAGCTTATTGACATAAGCGCCCTTGTTGAAGGGGTTCGCATATTCGGAGGCGGAAATCTCAATGTGGTTTGGATTTTTCTTAATCGACTCGATGGCTCCCATATCGAAATCCTGCGTATCTACCAGAGTTCTGATTAAGCCCTTCTCCAGCAGCTGGCACATAGGCGTCGTAATTCCGCCGAGCCCCAGCCCCATCTGGATGCCCCGCTCCTCCATAATCTTTCCCAGGGAAATTGTGGAGGCGATGGACGCGCCGCCTACGCCTGTCTGGTAGGAAAATCCATCCTTAAAATAAGGCGTGTTAATTACAAACTGGGTACAGTAATCGGCCATCATCAGCTTTCTCACGTCTGTGGTAGGCTTTGCCGCTCCTGTGGCGATTTTCTCCGGATTTCCGATGGCGTCTACCACGCACACATAGTCCACGTTAGTCATGGAAATGCTGGCCGGAATGTTTGGAAACGGCACCAGGCAGTCTGTAACCGCCACGACCTTGTCTGCATACTCCGCGTCTACCATGGCGTAAGATAATACGCCGCAGTCGCTCTTCCCGCCGTTTGGACGGCAGTTTCCGTACTCATCGCAGGTGGGCGCTCCGATGAAGGCGATATCAATGTGAACCTCGCCTGACTCGATGGCTCTCACACGGCCGCCGTGGGAACGCATAATCGCCAGATCTCTCAGCTTTCCGCCGGAAATAGCCTCTCCAATCTTTCCTCTCACGCCAGAGGACTGGATTCCTGTGATGGTTCCGTCTTCAATGTAAGGCACAATGGCGTCGTTTGCCTTTCCTAACGAGCTGGCGCAGACGGTGATGCCCTTGATTCCCATATTGTGAACCTCTTCCATCACCATATTTACCACATAATCTCCCTCGCGGAAATGATGGTGGAAGGAAAGAGTCATATTGTCGTGGATTCCGCACTTTTCCAGGGCTTCGCGGATGGAAGAAACCATCTTGGAGCGCTTTGGATCCGATAAGGCCCGGACAGTAGGAGCCGCTTTTGTATATTCGTAATTATCGTATGCGTACGCGCCTTCAAATACCTTTTTCCCGGTGGCCTTTAAAATCTCCTCCGGAATCTCTCGTCCTACTTTATTTATCATCTTACATATCCCCCTCATATACGCCGGACGCCTTCGCCAGGGCCAGAGTTCTCTTAGCTCCGTCATAGAAGGCGATATCGATCATTTTTCCGTCAACGGTAAATACTCCGATTCCCTTTGCCTTTTTGTCGTCGATTTCTCGCACTACCTTCTCGGCAAAGATAATCTCCTTCTCCGTCGGGGTGAAAATCTTGTGTACCACTGCGATCTGTCTCGGATTGACAAGAGATTTTCCGTCAAAGCCCATTCGCTTTATCATCTCTGTCTCCTTCGCAAAGCCTTCCATGTCGTCCAGATTGGTAAATACCGTGTCAAAGCACTGAACGCCCGCCGCTCTGGCAGCCATGATCATGTGCTGTCTGGCTCCCATCAGCTCTACGCCTGTTCCTGTAATGACCGTCTGCAGATCCTTTGTGTAATCGCCGCCGGATAAGGCCACGCCAATCAGGCGGTCAGATGACTCACAGATTTCCAGAGCGTTTAACACGCCGCGGCAGGACTCCAGGGCAGCCATCAGAAGAGTGCTTCCCTCTGGACGGCCGAATTCACGCTCTGCTGCCAGCACATGCTCCTCCACAGTCCTTACGTCCTGGGCGCACTCTGTCTTGGCGATAGGGATGGTGTCGGCTCCGCCTGCCACGCAGACACGGATATCCTCTTTCCAGTGAGGAGTATCCAGGCCGTTAATGCGGACTACCCGCTCCACGCCTCTGTAATCAATCTCCTGAAGGGCATGGTAGAGAGAATATCTGGCCGCATCCTTCTGATTCTCCGCTACCGCGTCCTCCAGATCCAGCATAATGGAATCAGGACCATAGATATACGGATCCTTGATAAGTCCTGGTTTCTGGCAGTTTAAAAACATCATGGAACGTCTTAATCTCTTTTTATTTGGATGGCTCATTACCGAATGTCACCTCCCCACGGAAGATTTTCTGTGATGCCGTTGGCCCGATACACGGCGCACTCTACTCTGGCCTTGATAGTGCAGTCCAGCGCTCCCTTGTCAATGACTGTCACTCTGGCGTCTGTCACATGCAGACGGTCAAGAGTCTCCAGCACGACCTTTCTGATCTGTTTTCCAAACTGGTGGATTACGCTGCTCTCAATGGTAAGCTCCACCGTTCCCTCGCCCGGCTCCACCGTAATCTGAGCGTCGCTGGATTCCAAAGTTCCTGCTACTGCCGGTTTTTCAATAACCATACCCTTCTCCTCCTTATGATCTTTCATGGAAACATCTTCCATTCCTATTATCTTGGTAGTTTCTTTACTACCTGTATCGTATCACCGGCAGACAGAAAGGGCAAATACTTAAAGAATTATAGGAAATATAGGAGAAAGCCTATTGTTCCTCCAGCAGACGGCTAAGCTGGTTCCTGATATCCCTCATCTCCTGTCCCGACAGGGAGACTCTGCACTTTAAAAGAAGGGACGCATCCTCCGAAGAATCTCCTGCCGCCCCGCATTCATCCAGAGAAACGCCGATCCAGGATGCTAAAAGTTCAGCCCCCGAATCCTTGGAAGCTCTCTCGTTTACCGCCTGGATTCTGCCGTGCTCTGCGAAGACCCGGACGTTTTCGATCCCCGCTTCAGCTAAGGCCTGCCTAAGCTCTTCTGCCGCCTTCTCCTGCTCCTTTGCAGCATTTCCGCCGCTTTCACAGCCTGGAAACCGGACCACCGCCTTCAGCAGGCTGCCCCTTCTCCTGTAATGGAAACATCTTCCTCCCTTACAGGCAGCCCAGCGCTTCAAATAAGCTTCTGTGTCTTCCTGAAGCGGGAAAACGGCCTCTTTTCTGCCATTCTCTCTCTTTTCCTTTAATATGACGCAGGAACCGCTGCTGAACACGCCTCCGTCCAGGCAGTCCCAGATTCTCCGGCAGCGTTTTCCAGCCTCTTCCATCGGAAGGGAGGTAGCTAAAAATTTCCTTCCAGGAAGGCTGCGAAACCACAGAGCCGTCTCCTCACTCACCGCTTCTCCTTCCTCTGCCAGCGTACCGTCTGCGTCGAAAAACCAGGCCTTCACTGGTTCTGGAATACGAAACTGGGGATAGGGGCCAAACACACCTCTTCCCGGAAAATCGCTGCGCCCGGAAGCCGCCAGGTAGCAGGTACACCGCTTTCTTCGGCAGACGGCCTCTTTGGCAGCCTCCTCCTGTCTGGATATCAGTCCTCCCTTTGATGCCCGGGATGCGGAAAGATTGCACGGAGAAGCGGTACCGCCTCCCCCCAGAAAAAGCCGCCTGCCGCAGAGAGAAGCGTCTGCCTTCGGCCAGAAAAATTCCCGGAAAAACCAGGGATCCAGCTCCAGAAACCCTTTCTTTTCCTCCCGCGTACAGGGACGTCCCAGCCCATCCATCCGGTTGATCCACAGATAAATGTCCTCTGGCAGCAAATCCGCCAGCTTCCTGATATCCGCAATGGCCGCAGGATTTCCCACTGCGCCCACGGAAAATCTGGCTCCCCGCTCTGAGAGGTATCTGCATTTTTCTGCAAATGCCTGCGGCTGCTCTATCTCTGGGTGAAAAGTGGCCCAGATTCTGAGCTTTCTGAGCTCTCCCCCTTCTTTTTCATAATGTTCCAAGCAGCGTTCCGGCTGAAAGCTGAGATTCGTCTGCGCTCCCACCGCCTCCACGAAAAAAAGGCGGCTGAGAGCCGCCATTTCCTTCCAGTAATAGCTGTGGATCAGGGCCTCGCCATAGGGCGCTATCAAGATGCCCAGTTTTTCCTTAAAAACAGAAGCGCGTTCTGAAAGTCCCAGGACCAGACGGCGCAGAGCGGCCTCGTCCTTCTCAAGCTCCCGCCTGCTGCCGGGCCGCTTGGCAAAGGGACAGTAGGAGCAGGCGTAATTACAGCTTTTTAAGCTTCCTCTGTACTGAATTTCCCGAATCTGCGTCATATCTGAAATTCCTCCATTTTCCGCCTTACCTCAGAGGAAATAAATTCAGGCCCCAGGGCGTCCGACCACCCGATTCCCTCCTCTGTCAGCCCAAGAATCAGGCCCCGTTCTCCCGTCTCCTGTATCCTCTCCTCCTCTAACGCAAGGCCCTGCTCTTTCCATTGTCTCAAAAAAGGAAAATCTGCTTCTGGCTCCGTTCCAAATCTGCTTCGGTAGGCGTCCAGGGAAATCCCCGGTCCAAACAGCAGATGTTTTGCGCTGTAACGCCTCTTTTCCTCGTCCTCTGAAAGCACAATCCCATAGGGAACCGCCAGATAATCCTCTGTATCCAGAAATTCCTGAATCCGCTTTCTGCACTGGCTGGGGCGCACTGCAAAGGGCGCGCAGGCGTGGAGATTTCCCAGATAGCTTCTTCCGCCGCATCCCAGAGACAGCGTATTTCCGTAGCCGCACTCCCGGAAAGACATCGGCCTGTCTGACCGCACAAAGCGGCGCATGGAATCTCTTCTGTAGCCTCTGGCCTTCAGAAAAGAAACTGCCTCACAGTAGAGACTGTAAGCCTGTTCCTCGTCTGCAATTCCCTCTGCCATGGAAACTCCCTTCCGCACATACAGAGGGTACAGAAACAGCTCCTGGGGCTCAAACGAAACAGCCTTTGCCACAGAGAAGAGAAAGCTCTCCTTCGTCTGGCCTGGAACTCCGTAAATCAGATCCAGATTCACGCAGTCAAAACCTGTCTGTTTCATCAGCTCCAGCGCTTTTTCGGCCTGAGCTGCCCTGTGGCGTCTTCCCATTGTCAAAAGTTCGCTGTCCAGAAAACTCTGGACGCCTATGCTCACTCTTGTGACGCCGTTTTCCCTTAAAAGGGCAAGTTTTTCCTCTGTTGTCTGGTTGGGCGCCGTCTCCACAATGATTTCCGGCTTCTCTGTCATGGGCGCCGTCCTTTTCACAATGGAAAACATCCGCTGCAGCTGGGCCGGAGAGAGGAGAAGGGGCGTTCCTCCTCCCACAGTCAGACTGGAAAAAACCGGCATTTTTTCCTGACGCTCAAACATCTCCCGGTACTGAGAAGCCTGGATCTCCACCCGGTCCAGATAAGCTTCTATCAGCGCCGGGTCAGCGCCTGCCACAGAAAACAGATTGCAGTATCCGCATTTGCTCTCAGAGAAGCCAAGATGGATATCCCACTCGTTCTCCCTATCCGCCAGCAGACCGGCCCTGTCCTCCAGACTCACTCCCTCTAACGGCCGGTATGCCGTTTTATGGGGATAGCTGTACATATATTGAACGTATCTGCGCATTACCTCTCTCCTTTGCTTCCCGCCGCCTTCTGCGAAAGGAAAAAATGCTTGTACGGCACTGCTTCCACTGCCGGATGGCTGATGCCGTGAAACTGGCAGCCGTCCTCTCCATAGCAGGTGCCGTGGTCAGAACAGCATATGACAAAAGCGTCTCCTCTCGTCTCTCTCCACCAGTCGAACAGACGGCCCAGCTGGGTATCTGCGCAGCGCAGGGCGGCCTTATGGCTCTCTATGGTGTCGTGCCTGGAAGCGTTCTCCCCCAGATAAAACCAGTTGGGATAGTGGATGGCATCTATATTCACATAGAGAAAAATCCTCTTCTCCCTGTCTGCCTCCTGAAGCTTCTTCTGAATGAAGTCCACCTGGTTTTTCGCGCTGTCCGGAACCTGGCAGCCAAAGCCAGGCTTCCAGAAACTATGTTTAAAGTATCCTGGAAACACGCTGCCAAGCTCTGTGCGCTTATCAAAAAACGCTACCCCGCCTACGCACCAGGTATCGTATCCGATCCGCTCCAGCCCCTCCATAATCGTGGCTCCCTCAAAAGCAAAGGCTCCGGGCGGCGTCATTCTTCCCATACCGATATTCTTGGGAAAAAACAGCATGCTTCTGTCTGCAATGGACCTGGCCTCCCATGGGCAGGGCAGAAAACCTGCAAACATGGCGTGGTGGGACGGATATGTAAAATTCCCCGGCGCCTGGCACTTCTGCCACGGTCCATACTGATTCAGCACAGGAGTATTCCCCTTTTCTTCCTCTTCCTTCGCCGCGTCGTAGCGCAGAGTATCCAGGCAGATAAAAAGGATATCCTTCTTTCCTGCCACCTCGTTCATATCAAAGGACGGCGCTTCTTTCGCGCCGAACTGCTCAAATGGTACGTCTGGTTTCAAATTTGTCCCCCTGTTCTTCCATCCAGGCTTTCATCACCTCTGCCTGGCGTCTGTAAATCCTGTTTTCCTGGTAAATATCCTGATAAAGCAGATCTCCCTGTCCGTTGATCTCAATGATTCTCGGCCTCAGACTGCCCCTTTCCAGCAGAATATCCGCGCCGAAGCTCATAAGGCCCGGAAAGACAAGCGAAGTCTGTCTGCAGAGTTCTTCCAGCTCCTCGCGCACAGAAAGAGGAAGTCCCAGCTCCCTGGCAGGCAGGGGATGGTTATTCAGGTGCAGATTGGTGAGAGGCCCCTTTGACAGGCGGGCCAGCAGAAAATCCAACTGTCCGAACTGCCAGACTGCCCTCAGATCGTAGCTGTAGCTCTGAAAGGAGGCCTTGGGGTACCAGCGCTCTGCCAGACAGTCCATGGAAAGAAGCTGGTCTAAAAAGGCTGCGATTTCTTTCCTGTCCCTCAAAACACGCAGCTTTTTCGTGTTGATCAAACTCTGTCCCCTCAGATTATCCTCCGCAGAAGCCGCGCAGGTATAAAGGGCGCCTGTGCCTTTCTCAGGATGAAATCTGAGCGCGCAGACTCCCGCCGCACCGGATCCCCAGACTGGCTTTAAAAAAATCTGGCTCTCCCTCTGCTCTGCCATCCAGGAAAGCAGCTCTTCTCCCCCTGAAAAACCGTTCTTCCCCTGTATCTGCAGCCCTTCTCCCGTCACAGGGATGCCAGCCTGAAGCAGGCGGCTCTGGCACTCCCTCTTATTGAGAGCCGACAGGATGCCGCCCGGCGTGTTCAGCCACTGGGTCTGAAGCCCGCTTTGCCTTCTGAGCTTCTCACTCTCCTCCAGGCGTTCCAGCGCTGTCCGGTACGCTCGGACGTTCTGCTCCAGATCCTGCAAAAAAACACCTGCGGCAGGAAACGGATCTAGCTTGACAAACAGATCCTGATCCGGAAGGGAGGGATGCTCCAAAAAGAGCTTCCAGTCAGAAAAGCCGAAAAAAAGCCCCGCTTCCGCTGCCGCCTTCTGAAAGTACCTGGTTCTCTTATGGCCGGAAACTCCCAGAAGATGTGCCTGTCTCACTCTGTCAGCATGGGGTACATCCAAAGCTCCCCATTATACTCGTCTGGAAGGTTCCGCTCTGAAACGTCCAGTTCCAGAGGAAGCGCCTTCAATTTTCCCTCCATCTCCTCTGTCATATAGTGGTAATGAAGATCCAGCTTTTTAACGTTGGGATACCCAGGCAGCCCTGCCAGAAGAACTTCGCCTCCCTTATCGTTCAGAGTTCCCTCCGATAAATCCAGAGTCTCTATCTGTCCGATATATTTGCTCTCCAGCACAGCGGCTGCCACCTCATTCTGAAGCTCGCTGTCTGTCAGGCCCAGGTAAGAAAGTCTGGGGAAGTCAGAATTAGCCAGAAGGCTCCTGATAGTGTCGATGCTGCCGTCAAAGCCGTAATCCTCCACCCCAATGTACAGCAGAAGCTTTTTCAGGTTTGGAAGATGGGCCTGCTCAATGCTTTTAAATACGTCCTCTGAAAGGCCTCCGCAGATAATCGTCAGTTCCTCCAGTCCCTCGTGAGAAATAGCCCCAAGCCGAAGTTCTGTGCTTCCTTTAATCGTCAGGGACTTTAACTGCGGCATGGCCTCATAGATCCTGCTGTAATCGCCCTGAATAATCCAGGAAACCTCGCATTCTTCAAAATCCATATCTCCGATAAACAGCGACGTAATGTGGGAAAACTTTTCTTTGTTCGCCACAATATCATCGATCATCTGCTGGCAGCCCTCTTCCCAGGAGGTTCCCCAGTCGCCAATCACCAGCTCTGTCAGAGAAGGAAATTCGCTGTCCGCGAGAATTTCCGGAATCATGGTCCTCGGTCCCTTTCCCTCCTCGGCCATATCGTAGTCGTAAAAATACTTCTTGCTTTTCGCCATAGGCTTCTCCTCTCTTTTCTCTAAATCTTCTCCAATTTTCCTTAAAGATAGTGTCAGTATACCATTTCCGCCTGATAAAGTCATCTAAAACAGTTGTGCTTCTCACAAAATTTCATTATAATAGTGTAGCTATGTAATCCAATCGACAGGAGAATGCACATGAACCATTTTTATTCTGATAAATCACTGAAAAACGGCGCAGATTCCGGCCGGCTCTGCCGCCCTGTTTCTGTGGAAGATATGATGGAAGCCAGAGAGCGGAGAGCCCGTCTCCAGGAACAGCTGATTGGGACGTATCAGGTCCCGGTGGTCAGCTTTACCCTGAATATCCCGGGACCGGTCAAAATTCTTCCGGGAACAGAGGAGTTTTTCCGCCGGGGATCAGAGTCTGTCTGGCAGGCCCTGAAGCAGGCTTCCGTGCCAGTTTTATTCGAGACCCAGCTGCGGGAGCACACTGGACTGGAGCTGTTTCTCTGCGCAGACGCGAAGCCGGAAACTCTCAAGCAGATTACCTCCTCTCTTGAGGAGGAGACGGCTGGCGGACGGCTCTACGATATTGACATCATCCGCACAGACAAAAGCAAGGTTTCCAGAGAGGAGATCGGACTTCCCGGCCGCCGCTGCCTGCTCTGCGGAGAGCCGGCCCACGCCTGCTCCAGAAGCCGAAAGCACACGGTGGAGGATCTGGTTTCCCATATTCAGCAGCTGATGGCAGAGGACGCATTTTTAAACCACCTGTATCTGGCTGCCAGGGAATCCCTGACAGACGAGGTGTCCGCCACTCCGAAGCCCGGTCTGGTAGACCGTTTGGACAACGGTGCCCACCGGGATATGTGCTGTGAAACCTTTCTAAAAAGTGCCGGGGCAGTGGCTCCCTATATCAGGACTATGGCAGAACAGGGAATCCATTTTTCCAGGCAGACAGCGGATGAGGACAAAAAAGAACCGGATCTCCCTCTTCTCTTCTCCCAGATCAGAAAAACCGGCCTTCTGGCAGAAACAGCCATGTTTGACGCTGCAGGAGGAGTCAACACCCACAAGGGAATCATTTTTTCTATGGGAATTCTGGCTGCCAGCGCCGGATTTCTCTTCGGCCAGAGCAGGCTGAATCTGCCTTCTCTGAATCTGTCTGAGCTTCTCTCTCTGGCCGGAAAGCTCTGCCGGAAGGAAATTCAAGAAGATTTTTCAGCTCTGGAGCAGCGCAGACAGCAGGCAGATGCGAAGTCCGGAACAGGAAACGTCCATTTTTCCCACGGCGAAAAACTGTACCTCGCCTACGGCTGCCGGGGCATACGGGGAGAGGCCTCCGACGGATTTCCCGCTCTGTCCTCTATTTCCATGGCAGCTTTCTCCTCAGCCCTTGAGGCCCTTGGCGGAAAAACAGAGATTTCCGGAGATATCTGGAACAGAGCCTGCCTTCAGACTCTCCTCTCCCTCATGGCCCAGGTGGAGGACACCAATGTGATCCACAGAGGCGGAATGGACGCGGCCCTCTACGTCAGGGAGCAGGCCCGAAAGGCTCTTTCAGACGGCGGCGCAGTGACAGACGGATGGCAGGCACGCCTTTCGTCCATGAATCAGGACTTCATCGAGAAAAATATAAGCCCCGGAGGCTGCGCGGATCTGCTGGCTCTCACTGTATTTCTCCTCCGCCTGCAGGGAATCTCGCCAGAGGAACGCTTTTAATTATCGCAAATAAGGAGGATTTTATTCATGGCTTTTGACGGAATTGTCATCGCGTCCCTGGTTCACGAATTTAACCAGACCATCGCCGGCGGAAAAATCGCAAAAATTGCCCAGCCGGAAAAGGACGAGCTTTTATTTACCATAAAAAACAACAGGGAAAATTACCGGCTGCTTTTATCGGTCAACCCCAGCCTTCCGCTGGCTTACCTGACAGACAAAAACAAAAACAGCCCTCTGACTGCGCCGAATTTCTGTATGCTGCTGAGAAAGCACATTGGAAACGGAAAAATTATTTCCATCACCCAGCCAGGTCTGGAGCGGGCGGTGGAGTTTGAAATCGAGCATCTGGACGAGATGGGAGATCTCTGCCGGAAACGGCTGATTGTGGAGCTGATGGGAAAGCACAGCAATATTATTTTCTGTACCAGCGAGGGAATGATCATCGACAGCATTAAGCACATTTCCGCCCAGGTCAGCTCTGTCCGGGAGGTACTTCCAGGCAGGGAATACTTTATTCCCCAGACGGCCCGCAAACTGAATCCTCTGGAAACTGGCGAGGAGGAAATGGCCGCAGTGATGGAGCAGGCGCCGGATCCGGTAGGGAAAGCTCTCTACAGCCATTTTACAGGCATCAGCCCCGTCATGGCGGAGGAATTCTGCCATCTGGCCAGCATCGAATCCTCGGTTCCGGCAGCAGAGCTTTCAGAGGCAGAGCGGATTCATCTAAGCCGCACCTTCTCCCTGGCTATGGAGTCCGTGAAAGGCGGACAGTTCTCTCCCTGCATTCTCTATAAAGGCGAGGAACCGGTGGAGTTTTCTGCCCTTGCCTTTACAGCCCTTCCGGCAGACTGCTGCCTGAAGGAGTTCTCCTCCATGAGCCAGGTGCTGGAAACCTACTACGCCTCTAAAAATGTCATTACCAGAATCCGTCAGAAATCCTCGGACCTGCGCCGGATTGTCCAGACCGCCCTGGAGCGGAATTACAAAAAATATGACCTCCAGTTAAGGCAGTTAAAGGATACGGAAAAAAGAGATAAATTCCGGATCTACGGAGAGCTTTTAAACACCTACGGCTATGAGCTGGCCGGAGGGGAAAAGGAGCTTTCCTGCCTCAACTACTACACCAACGAGACCATCAGGATTCCTCTGGACGAGACGAAAACAGCCCAGGAAAACGCAAAGCGCTACTTTGAAAAGTACAATAAACTAAAGCGCACTTTCGAGGCGCTTACCGAGCTTACCGAGGAGACAAAGCGTGAAATCGACCATTTGGAGTCCATCAGCGCGGCTCTGGATATCGCCTTAAAAGAGGAGGATTTAACCCAGATTAAGATGGAGCTGACAGAATACGGCTTCATTAAAAAACATGGCCCCAATATGAAAAAGCAGAAGGTAGTAAGCAAACCCTTCCACTACCTGTCCTCCGACGGCTTCCATATTTATGTGGGAAAGAATAATTACCAGAACGAAGAGCTGACCTTCAAGCTGGCCACTGGAAACGACTGGTGGTTCCACGCCAAGGGCATCCCAGGCTCCCACGTCATTGTAAAAAGCGAAGGAAAAGAACTTCCAGACCGGGTATTCGAGGAGGCAGGAGCTCTGGCCGCCTACTACTCCAAAGGCCGGGACAATGAAAAAGTGGAAATCGACTATATTCAGAAAAAGAATATCAAAAAGGTGGCCGGAGCGGCCCCAGGATTCGTCATCTACCACACCAACTACTCCCTGGTAGCCGTACCAGGGAATAAGCTGGAGGAGGTAAATTAAAAACGGCAGTAAAGCAGGCAGGGATGAAGGGCCCTGCCTGTACTTGAAGGTGTGTTTATATTATTATGTATCCTGCTTGTTTCTCCCTTTCCAGTTTAGCTGAATCAAGCAGCTCTGGAAATTCTTCCGAGATTTACTAAAAAATAATATGAACCGATGTATCCTGAACTAGAGCTAAAAACAGATCATTATCAACCACTTCCGTTACTAAAATTACAGAATGGTCATCCTGTATCTTACTGTAAGTAATCTTACGAATATCCTTCCTGTAATCCCCCAGATTTTCAATATTTATTTTCCCATCACGGAAAAGCTGGCAAAGAATAGCATCATTGCTCTTGTACGAAACCGGCACTGGCGTCCTTGAAGTAAATATTTCTCTCAAACTGGCCTCAGCCTTACGCTGGAACTCATAAGTATCACTATCTTGTGAATATATAGTCAGTGCCTCTGTTTCCGGATAATACCAGGAAACCACTTCTGCCAAAATTGTAATTGAAACCTCTCCGGCATTTTTCTTTTTTCTTCTACCTGAAGATAACGTTTGACCTGGAATCGGCCATTCCTCATAAAGCTTATTAATCCAATCCTTGTACGCATTCATGTCAAGCATATCATCTTTTTCTACAAATCGACGCAAATAGCTTTTTATTCTTCCAATCTGATAGGTTGAAGCAAGAACTATTTGATAGAGGTTACCTTCCTCTTGATTTGAAAGATTTGAATAATCTTCCTCTGCAATACTATGTATTGGATATCCCAGTTCAATCAATTTTTGCAAATAATTCGCTCTGCCTTCAGCATCATTGATTTCCACCAGCACCCATTCTGGAATAAGGATAAGATCATAATCCCTCAGAATATCATTGGATGGTACTCCTTTTACTTCTAATCCCTGCATAAATGAAATGGAAGATGTATCTAAAAGGGCGATATGCTTTTTATTGTCAATATTTGTTATTCTTGTTATTGTAATCATTCTCCCTTCCTCGTAATTATAGAGATTTCTTTCATAATATTTATTAGGAACTCTTCATTCTCTTTATGATAAGTAAGCTCTGGATTTGTGGCTTTGCTTCTTCTTATCCTCTCCTGCAAGGGCGATGTATTGATTACATAAGATGGTTTTACCAGACTATCATCCAAACCTAGTTCTTGAAACCGCTGCGGCATATCCTCAAATTCCAAGTCAAAAACTTCTTTAATTCTTTTAGCCAGTATTTCATTTTCACTCTGAACCGCATATTCATAAAGAGAAACCAACACCGCTTTATATGGAGACTGAAATGCTGACATACAGTGGAATATTTTCGAAACAAAATCCATCTTAGGCAGTTCTATAAAATATCTGTCAACACCTGCCAAAAGCATACTCGCTGCAAAGCATTCAGCTTTTCGCTCCTCCATCGTATTATCTCTTTCAATAAAATGGTCAAATGACACTTTATCGAAAATGAGATGATAGATTTCATGCCATGCTGCAAAATATTGATTTGCACGTGGCAGTGCTGTATTAAGGACAGGTATTATTTTTCCATTTTTTACAAAAATTGCCCCACTCCAAAATTTGTCTTCAATAGGTATCTGAATCAAGCCAAATCCCTGCAAAATCAGCAATGCAAGCTGCGGTATTGATGCAACCTTCATTATTTCAGGATTCATCTGCAATTTCATTGTCTGACCCAGCACTTCATCTCTAATTTCATTATTCTTTTTTATAACCCAATCTATATTCGCAGCAGTTATCAATTCACTCATATATGCACATCCTTAATAATATATTTCGCACAGCTCAATAACATCCAGAAGCAGATTATACTGCTTCTTCGCTGTTTCGCTCATTTCATGTTTCAAAGGGGCATTCTGTGAAAACACTGTTGCTGTAACAGGCTTAGCAGATACAGAATGGTAAAGAAGCAGCTCTTCCACCGACATATTCAACACTTTCAAAATCTTCTGTAGATGACGATCAAATGTACTTTTGTTTTCAATAGCACCATTTAACAATCTATCTAATGTCGGACGTGATATGTCCGCCTTTCTGGCAAAGGACACTTTTGTATAACCTTTATCTCTGATACACTCTTTTAACTTTGAAGCCACCAGACTCCTCTGTTCAAATAATTCATCAAACCTCATTGTGATGACCTCCTTCTATTTTCTCACCATTATTATATGCTAAAGCGAAGGGGTTATCAATATGGTTGTAAAATATTTTTTTACATTTTGACTTTTCTTATTTAATTTAGAATGGGGGCAGAACTGGGACGCTATCCCTCCAATCTTCAAGTTTTCCGCTGAGATACGCAAGGTCATTTATACCACCAATACCATGGAAAATCTGAATACTGCTTAAGGAAAGCCGCCAATGGTTTTGATTCAGTTATTATATCTTTTTTCTTTCTTTATTAAGATACTGTCTTCCAGTTCTCATGATAAATGCCTGAATGCTTCAACGGTAAATATTAATAGCACGATGGTATTTCTTGGACAAAAACTGCAGGCTGGGCGATAATAGCGAGGCTTTCGCAGAGAGGTTCGTGCTAATTTCCGCCACCGAGCGAAGTGTTTGAGCCGTAAGGCGAGTTTTCGCGAATGGTGGATCATGGATGCACGAACCGAACAGAAAACGCAGTTAGTCGCAAAGTCTGCAGTTTTTGTCTGACTTGCATGATTGAAAAAATAATTTTCCTTCCCATGTTTCAGCCCTTTCTACACAAAAAACGATCAAACGCCCAATAAATGCCAAAAAAGAAGATGCCTTCCCATGCCTTTCATTATCACAGGAAAACATCTTCTTTCTTTCTATTATTCTGCTCTCTGCACTCTCTACCGGATCTCCGCTTTTCCGCCCATATATGGCCGTAATACCTCTGGGATTCTGACAGATCCGTCTGCCTGTAAGTTGTTCTCTAAGAAGGCAATCAGCATACGCGGCGGAGCTACTACCGTGTTATTCAAGGTGTGGGCAAAGTATTTGCCGTTCTCGCCGTTTACACGGATCTTTAAGCGGCGCGCCTGAGCGTCTCCTAAGTTGGAGCAGCTTCCCACCTCGAAATACTTCTGCTGTCTTGGGGACCATGCCTCTACGTCCACAGACTTCACCTTTAAGTCAGCCAAGTCTCCGGAGCAGCACTCCAGAGTTCTCACTGGAATATCCAGGGAGCGGAACAGGTCAACTGTGTTCTGCCACAGCTTGTCATACCACTTCATGCTGTCCTCAGGCTTGCAGACAACGATCATCTCCTGCTTCTCAAACTGGTGGATTCTGTATACGCCTCTCTCCTCGATTCCGTGAGCGCCCTTCTCTTTTCTGAAGCATGGAGAATAGCTGGTCAGCGTCTTCGGAAGCTCTTCCTCCTTGAGAACTGTGTCGATGAACTTTCCAATCATGGAGTGTTCGCTGGTTCCGATCAGGTACAGATCCTCTCCCTCGATCTTGTACATCATGGCGTCCATCTCGGCAAAGCTCATAACGCCTGTCACTACATTGCTGCGGATCATGAACGGCGGCACGCAGTAGGTAAAGCCTCTGTCAATCATGAAGTCTCTTGCATAGGAAATCACTGCGGAGTGAAGTCTGGCGATGTCTCCCATCAGATAGTAGAAACCGTTTCCAGCCACCTTTCTGGCGCTGTCTAAGTCGATTCCGTTGAAGCGCTCCATGATCTCCGTGTGATACGGAATCTCGAAATCCGGAACAACCGGCTCTCCGTACTTCTGGATCTCCACATTCTCGCTGTCGTCTTTTCCAATCGGAACGGACGGATCGATAATGTTCGGGATTGTCATCATGATTTTGGTAATCTTCTCGGAAAGCTCTTTCTCCAGAGTCTCCAGCTCAGCTAAGCGGGCAGCGTCCTCGCCTACCTTCTTCTTCAGCTCCTCAGCCTCTTCCTTCTTGCCCTGAGCCATCAGACCGCCGATCTGCTTGGCAATTTTATTCTTTCCAGCTCTCAGATCATCGGCTTCTTTCTTAACTGCACGGTTCTGCGCGTCCAGCTCGATCACCTCGTCCACCAGAGGCAGCTTGCTGTCCTGGAATTTATTCCTGATGTTCTGCTTTACGATCTCCGGATTTTCTCTGACAAATCTTAAATCTAACATATCTTCCTCCTGCAGCGGTTCCTGAAATCCGCTTTTATTTTCATTGAAATCAATGATATTTGGCCGTTCTGACAGCCAAAACGTAGTCTGACCTTGATTATACTACAGTTTCCTGTTTATGAAAAGCCCATTTCTGCCTTTTCCTGAAGTCCCTTTAGTCTCTGCGGCTTAACCGGAACAGATAAGGCAGGCATTCCTCGATACAGAGCCCCTCTTTTTCCGGAATCTGAAGTTCTTCCGACCTCTCCACGCACTTTCTCGTAAAGGTGGCCGCCCGGCGCACCGCCTCTTCTAACGGTACAGAGTGGACCATCTCTCCCGCCAGTACTGCGGAAAATACGTCGCCTGTACCGTGGCGGCTTGTTTCAACCCGTTTTCCAGTGAAAAAGACAGGTTCTTTTCCACGCTCCAGCACTACATTGATAATCGAATGGCTTTTTGCCGCGCCTGTGAGCACCACCGCTCCCGGCCCCATGAATAGCAGCTTGTAGGCCAAATCTGCCAGCCTGTTTTTCGACCATCCTGTTTCGCTCCATGGAGTCTCCGTCAGAAGGCAGGCTTCTGTCAGATTGGGCGTAATCACGTCCGCGTACTGAATCAGCTCCCGCATTTCCTCGCAGAGCTCCTGGGTACAGGTCCTGTAGAGCGTTCCATTGTCTCCCAGCACCGGATCTACCAGAACCTTCGTTCCCTGTGGCTTTACTTCCATGAGAAAGTCCACTGCAGTCCGGACCTGCCCGGCGGAACCGAGAAATCCAGTCATAACAGCGTCAAAGGAAAACTGAAGCTTCTTCCACTCCTCCAGGTAAGGCGCCAGACCTTCTGTGTAGTCGTCAAAGTAACAGCTTGGATAGCCGGTATGATTTGACAAAATAGCCGTGGGCGCCGGGCAGC
>OBVY01001136.1_pt1 | contig 17600 bp, 18 predicted proteins | sample 1538051 | NCBI WGS metagenome assembly OBVY01 (sample SAMEA2580017, study PRJEB22360) | human gut metagenome | biome: human gut; feature: human-associated habitat; material: faeces | place: Denmark | collected 2008/2010 | reverse complement strand
ACTATCCCGGAAGCCTTTGGAGCAACGAGCAGCATGAGCGCAGGATGCAGTATCAATGCGCCGTGCAGGGCTACCGCCGCCGCAGGGATACCAACGCCTATTATGCGGCCATGTACCTGCTGACCTCTAATGACGACATTTACCGCCGCACGGCAAATTGCTTCTGCAAGGACGGGATTGAGTTCGGCTATGCGGTGTTGAAAAACACCTCGCCGCACAACTACGCACTGTTCATGGCAGCACGCGACCTCTGCGACAAGACGGAGGCTGTCACGATGGCAGACTTGGCGGAGCCGGAGGTGATCGACCCGGAGGCGCTGCGCCTGATCGTCAATGCCACCCTGATTGCCCGCTATGGGCTTGCCGCCTTTCAGATCAGAGCGCGAGGTGCCGAATATGAACGCTGATGATTTTGTCGGCGGACACAGCATCCTTGCGCTGGAACGCTTTATGGACGATACCCGCCACATGATTATTTTCGATGTCCTGTCGTGGAAATCCCCTGTGGGCGAAAAGGGCGAACGGCTGCGGCTGTTCCTCTCCGATGTGGGATACGCCAAGGCGCAGGCATCCGAGAAACGCGGAGAAATCAAAATCCGCAAACACGCCGCCGTCATTGAGGGGCATATCCTTCCTGACCGGAAAAAGCGGCGTCACTAAAGTGATTGGAGGAATTACTATGAGCAGAGTAACTGAGCTGGAAAAAGCGCTGACCACGCTGTTCCGCAAGGGTACGGAGGTCGGCTACACGGAAACGGAGATCGACGAGTTTCTGGAAAACATTGACTATCACGCCCTGCTGCAAGCCGTTTGGAACAAGGCCGAAACGGTCTATGCCTACCGCGCAGACGGCAAAAATGCGCTGAGCTTGGACTATCGCAGCTCGGAGCTGTTCAAGCAGCGAGCGACGCTTCTCTATGAGGACGTAGGCGACAGCTATATCGGCTCAGTGTTTGCTGCCCGGTCGATGGAGCTGTGGCTGCTGGAGGATATGGGCTTTGCCGTCGTTGCCAAATTCAGCGTGAACGCAGGAGAAGGCGAATACGTCACCGAGTACCGCGTCTACAAGGGCAGCGATTGGGCAGACAGCGAGATTTCTCTGGATTTGGAGGACTTGGTGGCCGAGCTTGCCGCCCTGTGCGATCCCTACTACGAACACGAGCAGCCCATCTATGAGCTGTGATGTGGGAAAGGAGTGAAAACGGAGCGGCTTCCCAATGCGGGAAACCATTCAGAACGCAAACGGCAAGCAGTTTCACGCCGTCAGCCTGTCCGGTGGCAAGGACAGTACCGCCATGCTGCTTTTGATGATCGAACGAGGTATGCCCATCGACATGGTGCTGTCAGCGGACACCGGCATGGAGTTCCCGGAAATGTACGAACACCTTGCCAAACTGGACGAGCATCTTTTCCGGGAGCGCGGCATCCATATTACCACGCTGCGGCATCCCAAGGGCTTTGAATACCTGATGTTCGATGAACCCAAGCAGAAGCCCCGCAGTCTGGAAAACCGCGCAAGACTGGGCATCCCGCCCTACGGCAACGGCTGGCCGGGAATCCGCGTCCGCTGGTGTACCGGGCAGCTCAAAACGCACCTCATCACCAAGGATGTCAACCGGCTCAAAGGCGAGCTGGGCGCGATCCACTATGTCGGTATCGCCGCCGATGAAGCGTGGCGCTGCAAGGATGAGCGGTATCCCCTCGTGGAATGGGGCATCACGGAGGCGCAGGCGCTCCAAGCCTGTTACGACCGTGGCTTTGACTTCGGCGGACTGTATGAGATTTACCACCGTGCGTCCTGCTGGTGCTGCCCGTTCCAGCGTATCGACGAGCTGCGGAAGCTGCGAAAGCATCACCCGGAGCTGTGGGAAAAGCTGCTGGAGCTGGATCGCCGTGCGCTGGCGCAGTTCGGCACCGGCCCGCTGGGACAGTTCAAGCAGAACTGGAGCGTGGAGCGGCTGGATACGCGGTTTGCCGAGGAGGACGGCAAAACAGGTTGACCGTCCTGCGGAAAGGATTGAAGCAATATGGCTGTATTTCGCGTTGAACGGACGCGGGATTACACGGTGATGTGCAACCATCACCTGAAAGACAGCAATCTTTCCCTGAAAGCCAAGGGGCTGCTCTCCATGATGCTCTCCCTCCCCGACGAGTGGAATTACACCACGCGGGGACTTGCTGCAATCTGCAAGGAGGGCGTGGATGCCATCGGGAAAACGCTCAAGGAGCTGGAGCTGGCGGGCTACATCATCCGCCGTCAGCTTCGCGGCAAGGACGGGCGCATTTCCGACACGGAGTACACCATCTTTGAAAAGCCCCGAAAGCCCTCTCCACCGGATACGACTTTACCAGATACGGAAAACCCGTATCTGGATAACCCGGATACGGAGGCACCGGATACGGATAATCCCGCGCAATTAAATACTAAGAAATCTAATACTCAAAAATCAAATACTGATCTATCAAGCACTCATTCATTCTTTCTGCCTGCGGCGGACGGAATGACGGACGGATTTGAGAAAAAAGCGGAGATCAGAGAGCAAATCGAATACGACATTCTCTGTCAGCAGTATGACCGGATGCAGCTTGATGAGCTGGTGGAGATTATGCTGGAGGTTGCTATGAACCGCAGCCCCACAGTCAAGATCGGGCGGGATGCGGAGTATCCCACCGGCTTCGTGCAACAGCGCTTTGAAAAGATCACCTCCATGCACATTGAAAAGGTCATGGACGGTATCCGCGAGAACACCACCCGCGTTTGGAATACGAAAGCCTATCTCATGGCGGCGCTGTTCAATTCCGTTTCCACCATCGACAACCACTATGCCATGCTGGTCAATCACGATTTTCACGGCGGCCCCTAAAGGCCGTCATTTTTCATACCCGATTCCGGGAGAAAGGATTTGATACCGATGAAACGCCCCTTTGCCTACATCACCGCTCCGTGGAGCGAGAATGAGTTTGAGAACACCGAAAATGCCGCCAAGTATTGCAGGGCGGTCTATGACGCGGGCTTTTCGCCCGTCTGTCCCACGCTGTTTCTGCCGCTGTTCCTACGCGATGAGATTCCGCAGGAGCACAAGGACTGCATCGACATGGCGCGGGAGTATCTGCGCCGCGCTCGTGTGCTGGTGGTTTGCGGCGGCACCGTGAATGAAAGCGTGAAAAACGACATCGCCGTGGCCGAGCGCCTGCGGATCACCGCCACCACGCTGGACGGCATCCTGACCGTCAAGGGACAGGGGCGCAGAAATGAATGAGCATCTTCTGCACCGGCTGGTGGTACCGCCTTAGTGTCCCGGCGTTCTCCCTGCAAATCGGAGGAAAGGAGCGTGATAAGTCATGCAGGAAGAAGTTGAACAGAGAATGGGCTACACGGTGCTGCTGTGCTTCTGCCTGTTCAAAACCAGCAGCCTTCAGTTTCTTCCGCAAACGCCGCACCGGGCAGCATGGAGCAAAGCATTACCGCCGCTGCAATCAGCACGGTAACGCGATGCCGTAATTTGTAATGTGTTTCTTTCATAATGAAATCCTTTCACAAAACAGAGATTTTTTCACGAAAAAAAGCGCCTGTAAAATACAGACGCTGCGGTTATCTTTCGGGTGTACCGTGGGCGGGTTGGGCTTTGGCCTTTTCAAATTTTCGCACTTGATTCGTAAAGCCATCCAACACACAGGAGTGCGCTTGCAGACTTGCATAATAGCAAGCCCGGTCAAACCCACGCTCGTCCATGTCCTTGATAGGGCGCACAGAATTTGCCCATTCTTCGTTTGTGCGGGAAATGCGCCCATCGCCGTCGCGGATTTGAATGGCCGCTGCCAACACATATTTGGTGCGCTCCAAACCGTATTCCTCCACCACCTGCTTAACAGCACCGTCACCCAAGCGCATACCATCGTAGTGCAGCGCGATTGCGTCGTTGATTTCATCGCCGCAACGCTCGTTAAGGCGATAAGATTCCCGGTACTGCTGTACCTCGTTATGCTGGCGGGCATAGGTAATGGATTGTCGGTACACTTTGGGCGGATTCTGCTGCTGTTCTTTTTTCAGCAAGTCATCCGCGCGGTCCTCCACGCACTGCGCAACAATGCTCATGTAGTCAGTTTCCAACTTAGAGAAATCCTTGTAGACATCTGCCAGCGGTGCGGGAGATTTCAGCAGCTCCCGCACCTGTGCAGGGGTGAGGTTCATTTCTTCCGTTGCAAGAATAATGTCCTCGCGGACGCTGTACTCGTAGGCGTGACGTAAGATTTCTTCGGGTGGCTGTGCGGTCAGCCAGTCATAATACTTGTTCTGCTCCTGCCGCATTTTTTCGCAGAGCTGCTCCTGCGGGGTCATTCGACGCCCTCAAAAACCAAGGAATTGCTTTCGAGAATGTACTCCCAAAAGAAACGCTTCCCATCCGTGTCCGCATTGTTATAGCAGAACGCAATAAGTGCCGGGAACATGGCTGCCGCCGCGTCCTCGGAAACATTCGGCTTCTTCCCGCTGGCAGCACAGTGGTTCAGATACTCCACCAGTTCGCCCAGCGTGGTCGCGCCACTTTCTTTCAGAATCGGTGCGCACTCCTCCGGCCATTCCTGTTTGTCCAACGGCAGAATCAGCATTTCCTCGCTGATCGGGGCGCTGACCTCAATTTCTGTGTCCGGGCGCTGGCTGAAGCCGTCCAAGACTTCAAGGCAGCCCACCTCGTTCGCCTGTTCAAGCAGTGCGAGTGCCAAAACTTCAATAATACTATCGTAAGACATAAGTACCTCCCAATAGAAAAAGCGCCCACAAAAGTGGGCGCTTGGGTAAAATATTCAGTTATGAGAACACAGGCAAACTTCCGTTTGCTGCATCCGTTTTCAAAATGGTGATCCAGTTGCTTTTTCCGTAAAGGAATCGCACTATATGCACGGTCTGCGTGGCATCGTCCACCGTGTAGAACGCAAGGTAGTTCATAACGATGGTGAAGCGGATTCCCCACAAGGAAAGTAATTTATCGGCTACGACTTCAAATTTGTGCGGGAATTCTGCCAGCGCACCGATTTTTTCATCGGCTACATCCAACAGCTTGTCGGCGGCAGTTGGATTTTTCAGTACAAGGTCGATATAGTCGTAGGCGTTCGCCATATCTCGTTCGGCGGCTTGGGTGACATGAATGTTGTATTTCATCTGCGCTCCCTGCGGTGGCGCAAATCAGCCATAACATCGGCAAAGGGGCGTGTGTTCCCAGCGTCAATGTCGGCAAGGCCCTCTTGCAACTTGCTGTACAGTTCAATGCGGCCCGCCATTTCCTCGTAGGTCTCCATGCTCATAACGGCAAGGTCGCCCTTACCGTTTTTGGTAATAAAGACCGGCTCGTTGTAGGCATGGCAGTAAGAGGAAATATCATTGTAGTTGTTCCTTAAATCTGCGCTGGAACGGATGTTCGGCATAGATAGCACCTCTCTTTCATACAAAAATTATATCATAATTTCTGTATGAAAACAAGCAAAATCTATCAATTAAATGTCACAGTCCAATAGGTGTACTGCCCCTCTGCGGTCTGGCAGAACCAGCAGCCAACACCCATGCTGGTAAAGCTGGAATTGACGATGTTGGCATAGTGGGCGGGGCTGTTCTGCCAATAGCTGCACACGCTGCTGGCCGAGCCGATAGGCCCTGCCGCGCAGATTTCGCTGCGGGTCGTCATGCCGGAGTGGTCAAACGCACCGCCCGCGACAAAAGACTCACATCGGGCATCTGCCGCCGCGCTCAACCCGCCATCCATTGCCAGTGGGGAAAGCCCTACTGCCGCGCGGATGGCGTTGATGTTTTCCTGCACGGCCCAGTACGCAGAATCCGAACTGTCGATGCTCCACCATTGCTCCGTACCGGCAGCAAGGTCAAACGGCACAGCGCCGTAACTCATGTTGACCTGTGCAGGGGTGTCGGCTACGGATTCCTCAACGGGGGCTTGCGTGGGTGCTGCCGTAGGCGCTGCTGTCGGCGCGGGCGTGGGTTCTGCTGTGGGCATTGGGATGGGGTCTTGTGTGGGTGCAGGGGTTGCAGTTTGCGCAGGGTTGGTGGTTTCAGCAGCTTCTACCGTCTGCGCCGTTTCCTCGGTGGCCGGAGAGATCTCCACCAATGCAGCCGGTTCAGCCGCAAGCGGTTCACTTTCTGCCGCCGCGCACCCGGCCAGCATCAATACCATGCCCAGCATTGCAATCGATTTTTTCATAAAAACTGCTCCTTTCATTTCGGGGTGGTCGCGTATACGATTGCTTTTTCTGCTTATCATCATAGAGATTATCGTTCCTCCTGTCCACGCTGTCGATTGGCTGCTTGACACTGTTGTTCCGGCTCGGTATCGGTCACAATGTCTTTGTCGTTCATATTCAAAAGTCCATCCAATACTGCCAAACGATTGCTTTTTTCAGCAAGCTCTGCGGCCTGTGGAAATGGCTGCTTGACTTCTTCCTCGGCGCTGGCAAGCTGCTGTTCCAACCGCGCTTGCTTGGCTTTAATTTTCTCGATATTCGGCTCAATTCCGTTTGCCAGATTGGAAATGCGGGTAAGATTACCCAGTACATCATTGCCCAATTCGGCGGTATAAGTACCTGCACCAACCAGCTTTACACTGAACACATTGCCAAACACGGCATGAGAAACTTGCAGTGCCAACCCTTTGTAATTGCCGATAGGTACAGGCTTTTCGGTATCAAGAGCAACTCCCAGCAGGCCGAGCAGCGCTTTACCGGCTGGCTCTTTTTCGGTGTAGGTTTTCTCCATCAACTGCATGGAAAAAATGTCTTTGCCTTCTGCATCCTTGTGGGTATGCGCCTGCACGGTAGCGGCATCCGCCGTCAGGTTCACAACCAGTTCTTTGCAGCGCTGAATCTCCTGCGGGAATCCCACGGCGATTTTGTTTTCAAGGTCATAGATTTGGCTGTCGTGGGCAGCTTTCAGCGTTTTCAGCCGGGTCAACTGAATATCAAGATCCATTTTCTCTTTAATCAGCGGATTGCCCGCCGCCAGTGCCTTGACTTCGGCATAGGACAGTGCCGCCTCGTCCATGTCATCACAGCTTCGAGCAGGGCTTTTGCTCGTCATAATCTGCCCGATGAATTTCTGCTTATTTTCAATAAGCTGCCAACTGTAAGCGTCAAACGTACCCTCGGTGACATAACGGAAAACGTAGACTTCTTTATTTTCATTGCCTTGCCGCAGAATACGGCCCTCGCGCTGCTCAATGTCAGATGGCCGCCACGGTACATCAAGGTGGTGCAGCGCAATCAAGCGCTTTTGGACATTGGTGCCAGCACCCATTTTGGCCGTGCTGCCCATTAGCACACGCACCGCGCCGCTGCGGACTTTTCCGAAAAGTTCAGTTTTGCGGGCATCGGTGTTCGCTTCGTGGATATAGGCAATCTCCGCTTCGGGGATACCACGCTCAATCAGCTTTGCTTTCATATCGTCGTAGACATTGAAAACGCCCGCCTTGGGCGTGGACAGGTCGCAGAAAACAAGCTGCGCACTGCGCTGGGCCTTGGTCTGCTCCCATATCTCAAAGACTTTTCCCACGCAGATATTCACTTTGCTGTCGGGGTCATCCGGCAAGTCGGGGTCAATCAAGCGCTGATCCAGCGCCAATTTGCGCCCGTCATTGGTGATTTTCAGCATATTATCCACATAAGGTTTTACTTCTCGATTGCGGATTTTGTCGGCGCGTTCGCCCAGTTCGGCTACCATCTGTTTTTGTGTTTCAGACGGCTTTAGCCGGATATTGGTCGGTTTGCCGCCTACAAGGGCAGGAACAGGCAGTTTCAGCATATCTGCCGTCTGAATGTCGGCGCATTGCTTGAACATTGCCATAAGTTCCGGCAGATTGAAAAAGCGGGCAAAGCGCGTTTTTGTACGGTAGCCTGTTCCTTCCGGGGCAAGTTCGATAGCTGTGACTGTTTCACCGAAAGTGGCCGCCCAAGAATCAAAGCTGGCAAGGCCGTTGCGCTCTAAAGTATGCTGCTGTAAATAGCGCTGCATGGTATAAAGTTCGGTCATGCTGTTGGAAATCGGTGTGCCAGTGGCAAAGGTCACGCCCCGCGCACCTGTAATTTCATCGAGGTACTGGCACTTCATCAGCAGGTCACTGGCCTTTTGGCTTTCGGTGGTGCTGACACCCGCGACATTGTGCATTTTTGTGACTGTCATAAGATTTTTGAAGTTGTGGGCTTCGTCCACCATAAGGGAGTCAGCACCCAGTTCCTCAAATGTCACCACATTGTCGCGCTTTGGGGAATCCAACAGATTTTTCAGCTTCGCTTCCAAGTTCTTTTTCTTGGCTTCCAGTTGCTTCACCGTCAGACGACTATCGTTGTCATCCAGACTATCCATTTGCATTTCCAGCGCTTCAATCTGATTACGGATAAAATCGGCTTTCCTTGTGTCTGAAAGAGGAATTTTCTCAAACTGGCTATGGCCGATTACCACAATGTCATAATTGCCGGTGGCGATTTTGGCGCAAAACCGTTTGCGGTTCGTCTTTTCAAAATCTCGCTGCGTTGTCACCAAAATGTTTGCATTGGGGTATAGCTTCAGCGCTTCACTGGCAAATTGGCCGGTCAGATGATTTGGCACGGCAACAAGCGTTTTACTGCACAGGCCCAGCCGCTTTTTTTCCATTGCGGCGGCAACCATTTCGTAAGTTTTACCCGCGCCAACCACATGGGCCAGCAAGGTGTTGTGGCCGTACAGGATGTGGGCAATGGCATTGCGCTGGTGGGGCCGCAGTGCGATTTCCGGGTTCATACCGAAAAACTGGATGTGGCTGCCGTCGTACTCACGGGGGCGGATGCAGTTGAACTTTTCATTGTACAGCGCCACCAAACTTTCCCGGCGCTCACGGTCCTTGAAAATCCAGTCTTTAAAAGCATCTTCTATCATCCGCTGCTTGGCCTGTGCTTCTTCGGTGGCAGGACCATTGAGCTTATGCTGCTCCTTGCCGTTTTCGTCATAGATTGTATCGTAAATTTTGGTGGCCCGCAGGTTGAGTGCGTTCTCCAACAAATGATAGCCGTTGATACGTTTTGTGCCGTAAGTGTTCGTGACGCGGATATTATCGTTGCCCTGGCTCTTGTTGGAAATATACCAGTTATTCAGGTATTCATTGTAACGGACAGCTATTTTCTGTTCGCGGTAGGTTGACTGAAAAAGTTCATCGGCAAACTGCTTGATGATTTCCGGCCCGATCCATGTAACACCCAACCGAACCGTTATCTCGCCCGCCGTCAAGTCCTTGGGCTGCACCTGTTCCAACGCTTCTACATTGATGCGAAACGCCGGGTCTTGGTCGGCGGCAACATGAGCAATACGCAGCTTTTCGCGTACATTGCCGGATAAATACTCGTCTGCCATAAGGTAAACAGGGCTGCCGTCCTCCTGCTTGCGGAAAGGCTCTACAAAAATAACGCCCGCCAATTCCTTGGCAAGCGTTGCTTCGTCTTTTCCAGTAAGGTGCATCATGTAGGGCATATCGACCTTGGCACGTTCCCCGATGCTTAGTGCCAGTGCATCCGATGCCGTGTCGGCGTGGTCGGGTATCTGCGCAGAGCGGATAGTCCTTTTGGTGAACATATCCGACTTGCTGATAAAATTGCCTTTTTCATCGACATTTTCCAGTGAACACAGCAAATAGTAGCTGCTGTCATCCCGGAAAGACAACTCCGCGCTGCGGCTGTTGATTAGGCCGTGCTTGGCGCGGAAGGCATCATACTGGCGGTTAAGCTGGGCTTGCAGACGGTGGATTTCTTCGTCCGGCAAGTCCTGCAACTGCGCATCGATCAGAGCGCGGGTGGTATCGCGCAGTTCCACCAGTTTGCGGATGCGCTCGGCGGATGCTGCGTTGGGATTACATTCCCGCATGACTGCGCCTTCGCGGTAATAGATTTTATCGTCCTTTACCGTGTAGCTGAAATTACGCACAAAGGGATCGGCATCAATGTACTTGGTGTCCTCGCCGCTTTCTTCCTGCACAGAGATTTCGGCTTTTGTCAGCGTGGCGGTTAAGTGCTGCATAGCGGTGTCGATTTGCGTTTCCAGCAACGGCTTTCCGAAACGATCCACCGCATCGGGGTCTATCGGCTGGCAGGTGGGAGTCGGGCCATACGGCCCGGAGACTATCTCCATCCTGCCGCAAATCATTTCAGGGTGCTCCACAAAGTAGCGGTTCATGGTAATGCCGTTGGCATCTTCTGCAAGGTGCAGCCACGGCTCGTCCTGCTGGCGCAGTGTGTCACGCTTTTGCAGGAAAATTACATCCGTCATAATTTTAGTGCCGCTGCCCTTGAACGCATTGTTGGGCAAGCGCACCGCACCGATGAGGTCGCAGCGCTCGGCAATGTACTTGCGGGCGCGGTCATCCTTTTTGTCCAATGTGCCGCTGGAGGTGATGAATGCTATGATGCCGCCGGTGCGCAGCTTGTCGATGCTCTTGGCAAAGAAATAGTCGTGAATGGGAAAATGCAGCCGGTTATACTGCGGGTCATTGACTTGGAAATTGCCGAAAGGGACATTGCCAATAACGCAGTCAAAATAGTTGTCTGGGAGAAGCGCATTTTCATAGCCGGTCACTTGGATATTTGCCTTTTGATATAGCTGCTTGGAGATGCGGCCTGTGATGCTGTCCAATTCTACGCCGTAGAATTTGGCATCACTGCTGCCAAAATGTCCGTGTGCGAGAAATGCGCCTGTGCCCATGCTGGGTTCTAGGATTTTGCCGCCCTTTACACCGAAACGCTCCAGCCCTCGGTAGATGGGGTGGATAACGGTGGCGGGCGTGTAAAAGGCCGTCAGTGTGCTGCTGCGGGCAGCTTCGTATTCGGATTCGGACAATATTGCTTTCAGTCGGCTGTACTCATCTGCCCACGCGCTTTTGTTCGGGTCAAACGCATCGGGCAGACCGCCCCAGCCGGTATACTGCGCCAAAATTTGTTGTTCTTCCTCGTTGGCGGGTACGCCGCCATTGGCTACGCGCTGTTCAATTTCTTTCAGCTTTTGGATGGCGGCAATGTTGGCGTTAAACTTTTCGCGCGGCGCTGTCGGCAGATTATCCAGATAGGGGGCTTCATAGGTAATAGGTTCGCGGTGGTAAGGTTCATCTTCTGCCGAAAGGCGTTCCACATCTGCCATAACCTGCGCGACAAAGGGGCTGGGTTCTTCGATGATCTCGCCATCGATGGGTTCAACAGCTTCCTCCGGCTGCGCTTGTTGACTTGGCTTTTCCGGGGCAGACCGCGCTGCATTTTTGGGGTTGGCCGCAAGTAGCCGCGCAAATTCTTCATGGCTAATGGCACGCCCTATCAGCGGGAAACTTCCATCGCGCAGGTGGATGTTTTCTCTGCCGATTTCCTCAACGGTAAATGGCCTGTCATCTTCAAGATAAACTGTGCTGCCAATAGTCACGGGCGATTTTTCAATTTTCCTTGTGGTCGGAGGGTGTTTTTCAAATTCCTCTTCGGCGGTATTGATGAAGTCAGAAAACTCGCTGTTTTCAATGCCCTGCGCGGCAAGCTCGTGATTATCCCCGAAATAGTCGATATGGATAATATCGCCATCCACCGTATAGCGAATCTCGTTTCGCAGAAAATTCGCATAGACTTGGATTTCGTGTTCGCCATCCCCAGTAGTGGAGTACGCAAAGTCAACATGGGTCAAGTCGGAGAAATTCGGTTCGTTTAATCCCTCATTTTCGCAAAAATCCGTGATGGCGTGTTTTGCGTGGTCGAGGGCTGCATCGTTGGCTGCGCGGACAGCCTGTTGTTTTTCTGTCCACCTTTTGTAGAGAACCTTTTCATCCTCGGCCAGATACTGGCCGTTGTAAACTAAAAGCCGTAAGCGCTGGGCGGCTTCTTTCCATTTCAAAACGCGGCGGTACGAGCCATCTGCCGTATGGCGGATAATTTCAAGATTTTTTCCCATATGGTCGATTGAGCCGCGCCCACCGTCACGGAAATACCATGTGCCGCCGCCGATACCGTATTCTTTTTTCAGCCAGCGGGCTTGATCTTCTTCAAGGGGCAGCACCCGTGCGGAGAAATACTGCTGAATGCGGAATTTGCCATCTTCAAAACCACTGCCATTGCACAGGGCATCGGTAATGTCCTGCTCGGTAATATACTTGCCGGAAGCGTCAATAATGGGCTTGCTCCACTTTTTGACTTCCGCCGCAAGTTCGATATTCTGCGTCTGTTGCTCTTGGCTCGGCAACCCTACTTTTTCAGAATCTTCGGGAGTGAGGGTAAGCTGCTCCATCTGCGGCAGCGCGGGTGCAGCTTTAATTGGAACAATGAATTTGCCTTGCTCGATAAGTTCGGCAATTTTTGTGGATACAGCATCCCATGTCAAATTGACCTGTGCTGTTTTGGTGAGGTAATTGCCCTCCCAAAGTTCAAGGTACATATCATGCCGGATAAAACCTACGAAATGGTCGTCCACGAACAAATTTGTATAAATTTGCTTGTAGCAATGCTTACAATAGGCGCTGCGCTCGGCAAGGTCGGTGTGTTGCGTAAAATATTCCAGTATGGCCGCATTATCGGCGCGACTACTAGATTCTTGTGCCAACAAGCCCATAACCAGTTCTTCATCCAACGGGGGCAGGTCGGAAACAGGCATAGAAAAAGCGGAGAGCGACAACACGCTCTCCGCTTGGGGTTCTTGTATTACAGGCTGTAAATCTGCTGCATCGCCAGTTCCTCGGCTTGGCTCTGCATAGCGTTCATCCACTGTGCCCAGCCCATCGGGTCGGTCTGCCGGTTCGGGGCGGCGCTCTGCTGCATCAGCGTTTGCATGGTCTGCTCGATCTGCCGGTGTACTGCGTTGTCCATCTCCAGCAGATGCGGGTACAGCGTTCCCTCCAGCAACATCTCGTCGAACACCATCGGGGCGTTCTCCTGCAAGAATTTCCGGCGCAGGCTGCCGTACTTGCCGATTTCCGGCATCGGCGGCTCGTCCAGCGTCAGTTTCGGGATTTGATAGCCGTTCACCATCGCGTACTCCATTATTAACCTCCTTGGTGTCGTTGGTTTTCTCTTGCTTACCACCATAATAGCGGACTTTTTCAGTCCGTGCAACACTGTCAATTTCGCGTGTGATGCTGCCAATCTGCTGCATAAAAGGCCGCGCCGCCTGTTGGCAAGCACTGCCCAAACACAGGGCAATGCGGTTGGTATCAAACTGCCCCACGGATTCGAGGGCAGACAAGTCCAGCCGCGCGGTATCTACACCGCACCGCAGCGCGGCCATATACAGGCAGCTTTGGGTGACGATTTGCAAAAATAGCCGACGCTGTTCATTTGGCTTTGCCCACTGTAAGCTGCTGCCGTCCACTGCCTTTTCCAGTGCAGTCGTGAACATGGCGCTGCGCTGGGCAACATAGGAAGTTGAGATCATGAGCAACGCACTTTGGATGCTGTCGGCATGATTATCGACAATGATTTTATCCCAAACAGGCTTCCAGTTTTGGTCTGTTACCGCCCACGGTAATGCTTCGGAAATTTCATGGATAGGAATAGTGTCGGAAATATCAAACAGATACCGCAGCCGGGGAGAATTGGCGCGGGTGTCAAATACCGCTGTGCCGTGCGCACCACGCTTTACCCTACGGCCTGCGTTTTTATTCCAGTAGTCCATGTCCGCCACGGCGGTGGCGGTGGGGTTTTGTGCATAAATTAGAAGTTGGTTCGGGAAACTGTAATTATAAGCAATGGCCGCTGTCCTCAGAAATTCTTTCCAGCGGTCACTACTCTCCGTGACAGTTTGCAGTTGCTTTTTGGCAAGCGCACGGATGTTTTCGTATTTTGCCATAGGCTGCTCCTTGATTTTATCGTTCGGAATGGTACTTTGATTGTGCCTGTTTCATTCTGTGTACATAGTCCACCACGCTGTAACGCTTCATGTATGGATTTTCGCTGGGGGTTGAATTTTCAAAATGGATGCCATCCAACCGCGAATCATTCATGTCCAGCACGGCCTCAATGGGGATAACTTGAAGTTTGCCCAAAATATTAAGGTTTCGTCCAAATATTCCCGAAACATTGTGGAAACAACGGTCTCCGCACACCCATAACAGCTTTTTTCCCGCCGGTATTTTCCCAAAAGAACGTTTCAGAATTATCACGGAGAGGGGTTCTGCGCCGAATAGCTTGTAGTAACCTGCGGCTTCGGCCTGTTCATAGGCACGAATCAAATTTTTGAAATTCCACTGTGGCTCAATATAGACCCAGCTTTCTTGGTATCCCATTATCGTTCCAGCCTTTCCCAAAAAGATAGTTTGTTCCCATAGCGCTCATCCTGAGGGCGGATCTTGGCTGCGGGCAACTCACCGCCCTGCATTGTTTCCACCTGTGGCAGAAACAGGAGGCGGCTGTATCGGTCTGCTTGGTCTTTGGATAAACCCACGACCTTATCGCCGTTCAATCCACAAATGAGAAACCGTCCGCGCACGGTCATCCCCTCGTCGTTGATTTGCCTGTTATATTTCAATCGGCTTTGGGTTTTGCTGCATATAAGCCCGATGCGGGGCGTTCCAAACGGCTTTAGAATTTGGCTCTCGCCATCAATGACTTCGGAAACCGCAGCCGCCGCGCTGGTGAAAGCAGCTTGATAAGGGCAGTAGCCGGGTTCGACAACCAATAATCTTGTCATCTGCATCACCTCACCGGCTGCCGTGCTGATGGGCACGGGCGTAGTTTTCCAACAGATGTACAATGACTTTTTGCATCTGCTCACTGCTGAATCCCTTGGGGAAAAATCGCTCGATTTCCGAAACAGGAATCATAAGCTGCGGTGCGCGCGGCTTTACGCTGGGCGGCTTGGCCGACATGATATGCTGGATTTTTTCGGGTGTAAGTACACTCTCCTTGCTCGCCTCTTTGAGTTTCTGCGCCTGTGACAGTGACGGGGTGCAGCCCTCTGATTCCATGTAGGAGAGAAAATCTTCCTGTTCTTCGGGGGTAAGGTAACTAAGTTCTACGGCGGGGGTGGTTTTCAGCTTACCATCGTCAACCATCTGCATAAGAGGGGGTGTGAGTTTGTTAAGACGGATAAAACGCTGCACTGTTTTATACCCCTCACCACTTCCATCTGCAACTTCTTGTACGGATAACTTCTGGACAACTTGTCCAGAAGTTAAATCTCGGCGTTGACCTTGCCTTTTGATAGCCTCCAACTTCATCTGATATGCTTTTGCCTTTTCACTCGGCAGAATATGCTCCCGCTGGCAGTTAGAATCCACCATCAAAATAATAGCTGTATCATCGTCCATATCCCGCACGATGCAGGGCATGGTTTCCACGCCAGCCCGCTGGCTGGCATGGCAGCGGCGGTGGCCCCGCCACGATTTCATACCCACCATCCTGCCGAGGGCGAACAATGGCCGGAGTCATAACGCCGTATTCCTTGACACTGTCCACCATTTTGTCCATCTCGTCATCGTCACGAACTTGAAAAGGGTGATTCCGAAAGGGATGTAGTTCCGTCAGCGGCAAGATTTGAATTTTCTCTAATTTTGCTTCCTGCCGCTCCTGCTCACTCGAAAAGAGATTATCGAGTGAGGGGAGATTGATGTTGCTGCCGTACTCTCTCATGTTCCGTCACCTCCTTAGCAAGCGCTTTGTACGCTAAACTGGCCGGGCCATTGGCGTCGTAGATCAGCACGCTATGTGTGCTGGCGGCGCTCTCTGCCGTGCGCGTACTGACAGGGATTTCCGCGCGGTAGATTTTCAGTGCGTGGCCATAGGCGCTGCGCAAGGCGGCACACACATCTTTGGACAGATTGGTGCGCTTATCTACCATCGTCAGCACAATGCCGTCAATGTCCAACCGCGGGTTGATACGGAGTTTCACTTGGTTGACAGATTTGAACAGGGATACCAGTCCTTTCAGCGCAAAATGCTGTGCTTGCACCGGGATAAGCACCCTATCTGCCGCCACAAGTGATGCCACGGTGATGATGCCCAGCGAGGGCATACAGTCGATCAGGCAGTAGTCGTATTTGTCCTTGAACGGCTCCAGTGCCTGTTCCATGACTCTTTCGTGTGCCATGACGGTTACAAGACTCACTTCCATGTCGGACAAACCGATGTCGGAGGGAATGAAATCCACTTTTTCTTCGTGGTGCAGCACCACTTCGGGCGGATTCTCGCACTTGATAACAGATTCAATAAGGTCGCTGATTGTTGCACCGTTTTCGCAGCCATCATAGCCGAGATAACTGCTCAAATCGCCCTGCGGGTCGGCATCCACCAACAGCACCTTGTAGCCCATTGCCGCCAGCGCTGTGCCAAGATTTACAGTGGTGGTCGTTTTTCCTACGCCGCCCTTTTGGTTTGCAACTGCAATAGTTTTCATATTCTGCTCCTTTACCGTTCCATGCTAATAAGCCGACGAGCCGCCAGCAAATAGTCGTTATAGTCCTTTCCGATGGCCGGAGGTGTGTCCTGTACAATATATCCGCGCTCTGCCAGTCTTTTTGCAACGATTTTCGTGAAGTTCCTGCCGGGGTCATCGCGGTCAAAGCAAAGCGACACATACCTAACTTCGGGATGTTGCTGCAAAAAGTAGTCAATCGGCTGGTGGTTCAGCCCACCCAACGCCAAGTAGTGGACGCTGCGCCACGGTGCATCGTGCTTGTACTGCCGCAGTGTTGCGCCGGACATAGCATCAATAGGGGCTTCGTAGATTTCCACAGTATCACAGGTTTCAGTCTCGGCAGGAATCAGAAAACCATACTGCTTTTGACTGCCCGCGACATCGCCGCGAAACCCGCCTTGACAGCAACGCTGAAAAGCAGAGCGCGGTACACCTTCTGCGTCCTTGCCCACAAACACGCAGTTGCGATAGCTGCCGCGTGTGGTTTGGTACAGGATACCGCTGTTCACGCAATAACGCAGGACTTTCGGGCTGATGCCACGGTGCATCAGATAAGCGGTGGCCGCTTCGGTGTTTCGATCTGCGGCTGGCAGTTCAAACGGACGGACCGTATGCTGCCGGGTAGGTGTTGCTTTAGCCGCCTGAATAGAAACGGGCATTGGAGTCATCGCACTCAACAGCCGTATTGCCGACACAAAATTCATACCCTCAACCTTCGTCAGATAGTCGATAGCATTGTTGCCGCCCACACTTTGAGCGTACCAGTGAAACTTCCCATTTGCAGGGGTAATAACAAGGCTGCTGTGCGTTTTTGTGCGATATTCCTTGTCTGTTTTGCGAACAAGCTCGCCGGGATGGTAGGTTTCGAGATACTGCATTACACTGATGCGCCGTGCAGCCTCGATATTTTTCTGATATTTGCCCATGATGACCTCCGATTTTTGAAATAAAAAGCACCTTGCCTGCGGACAGGTAAGATGCTTGTAAGAAACAATATTCTCTTTTCAGCTGGCTGTTTCTTCAGCCGGCTGGAGAGGGGGTGTGGGGGAGAGGAACGAAGCAACCCCCGTTCCTATAAAAGTGTATAGTATCCCCTTGGTGCATTTATATTGATTTTACGTTGTATGCTATATTTCGCACGTTGCAAAGGTGACCCTTATAAGGTATAATCTATTATGATAAGGTAAGGCAGGTGAGCATCCATGCG
>OBVY01001132.1_pt1 | contig 17688 bp, 13 predicted proteins | sample 1538051 | NCBI WGS metagenome assembly OBVY01 (sample SAMEA2580017, study PRJEB22360) | human gut metagenome | biome: human gut; feature: human-associated habitat; material: faeces | place: Denmark | collected 2008/2010 | reverse complement strand
GGCGGCAGTCCGCAGGCGGCCGTCACTCCCCAAGCGACAAGCGGCAAAAGCATCAGTCTTTGCACGGCGCCGGCGAGAATAAGCCCCCAGCTGCCGCGCAGCGCGGCAAAGCGCAGGCCGGCACCGATGCAAAGCAGCCCCATGGCCAGCGACGCATTGCCAAGTCCCTTTAAGAAGTGATGGATGGTTGCGGGCACTGTGATGCCGAGAAGATTGCAGCAGAGTCCAAGAACCGTAGCAATAATGAGCGGATTTTGCGCAACCGCTTTGCCCGTAACAACCATGAGGCTGGGCTTAGAGCCGTTTGTCTGCTTTCCCAAAGCTGCATCACGTTTGGCCACAGCACCAGCGAGCGCACTCACCGCAATGGTGTTTGAAATCGGCACCCAAAAAGCGATCAAAAGTGCCAGAAGTGCAAAACCCTGGTCACCAAAAAGCTTCAAAGCAAGGGCAAAACCAATATAAGTGTTGAAGCGAAAGCCGCATTGAAAGAGCGATGCATGGGTGACCGGATCAGCCTTCACCAAATAGCGAATGCACCAAGACGCGCAGACGCCGATCAGCATCGCCCCGATGCCTGCGGCGAGGAACCCGGCAGACTCTCCGAGCGAGAGGCTGGACCCAGAGGTGGTGGTAAAAAGCAGCGGCGGGAAAAGCACGTAGAAAACAAGCCGTTCGGCCTGTTTCCAGAAATCTTCTGAATATTCGAACTTCAGCCGCAGCAGCAATCCCAGCAGAATGATCGAAAAATCAGGTGCGATGAGCGCAACGCTGTCCATGATGTTAGGCAGTTAAATAAAGACGTAATACTCTATTCTCACTATGGCGGCAAAGCCGTGCCATGCGGAGATACGAGAGTCTTCGAAAAGGAATACCATTCCGGTCGAAATCGGTTTTGGAAGTCGATAATAAGAAACCCGATTGCGGCTTATGCTCAGCCGCACAACGAATCTGCATTTTTGTCATGATCTGCAATCTTTGCCCTCGCCGCTGCGGCGCGGACCGTTCGACCCCCCAAGGTCTGAAGCGCAGCATCTGCCGCGCCACTGATGACGTTGAGATCGCACTGGTCAGTCTCCACGCTTGGGAAGAACCGATCCTTGAGAGCGGAAACGGTGCCGGCACCGTTTTCTTTTCACACTGCAATTTACGGTGCTGCTTTTGTCAAAACTATGAAATCAGCGCCGGGGGCAAAGGCCTCAAGGTCACCACAGCCAGACTCACCGATATTTTTCTTGAAGAAGCTGAACGCGGAGCATCATGCATTGAGCTGGTAACTCCCGGTCATTACACCCGCCAAATTCGTGAAGCGCTTCTCTCTGCCAAAGCTCAGGGCTTAAAACTGCCAGTTGTATATAACTCCAACGCTTATGAGCTCCCTGAGACGCTCAGGATGCTCGATGGCTTGGTGGATATCTTTCTGCCGGATCTCAAGTATTTCGACAGCCGACTGGGTGAAAAATATTCTGGTGTTCCGAAATATTTCGAATATGCCTCCGAAGCTATCCGTACGATGTTCGCGATGACGGGACCTGCCAGGATTGGCGACGACGGTCTCTTAAAACAAGGCATGATCATCCGTCATCTGGTTCTTCCCTGGCAATGGAGAGACAGCTGCCGCTGCCTGGATTGGATTCATGAAACTTTTGGCGATGATGTTTTCGTTTCAGTCATGAACCAATACATGCCGATCTATAAAGCATGCCTGCATCCGGAGATTAATCGCCCTTTGACAACACTCGAATATCAGAAGGTTATTCGTCACGCAGATGAGATCGGCATCACCAAAGGCTTCATGCAGGTGGGAAAAACGGCCGAGGCGAAATTCATCCCAAACTTCAATGGCGACCATGTTCTGTCTGATGCGGGTTAACTTAAATTTCATTAACTCTCAACGCAATACAGTATCTTGAAGTCATCCAGTTAAACTGCGCCTAAAACGTTTGTCAACGGTCAGGTAAGCTGACATCATAACGTACCGCGCGTTCCTGCGGCGTGAGCACGGTTTTGCGCCAGGGCTGACAAAACTTTTGCAGCGTGTGCAGCTGCACTACCAAACCCAGCTGCTCCTTTAATCGACGTTGGAGATTGGGGCAATGACCGCGGCAGTCGACAAACAGTCTCTTGATCAATTCTTCATAGGAATCCAGAGCGCAAGCTCGTTGGACACGAAAACGATGGGCTGTCCGCTGTCAAGGAGCGCCAGATATTTGCGCACCGTGTTGCGCGATAGGCCGAGCCGCTTGCTGATCTTGAGCGAGCCCTCCCCGCGTTCATGCAAGAGCTGAATGTATTTCAGCGCTTCCGTTCTAACCATCTTGGGTTTCCGTTGCTTGAGGAAACCCCGATTCTTCCAGTTTCTATGTCTTCCTACCGTCATGTTTTGTGACCTGATGGGATAGGTCATTTTTGCGTTCGTTAGGTAGGTAATTTATGCGTTCGCGTAACATCTGAACCTTCACGGTTAATCTCTCTTGCGTTGAAGAGGGGTCAGGAAATGTCCGCACGGGGGTATCTTATGCTGTCCGTTAACACTGTGGACTTTGCCGTCAATAGTGGTTGGTTTTTACTTGACGGAACACAGGCCGCATCGTCCGTAGCAAATCTTAATGGTTTTGCAGATCGTTCGGGTCAGACTCTCAATTGAGTTCGTCGTGTAGATCAGGTGTCTAATGGCGCAGAAAAAACAAGAATGGGATGACTCGGTCCCAATTCACTCGCTGAGAATTAATCCAACTCCTGTTGTGTGAATTGAGGCCGAACGCGATAGCAATAGTGGTGTTGGCAACTTCTTCCTTTTCTCAGTCGGCTCGCGCTTTTTCAGCGACGTCGTTTCCTTCGATGCGCTAAAGGAATCGAAAGGCTTTGCCTTCCAATCCGGGCCGCAGCTTAGCAAGTCCTATGAAGTGATGCGGGTAACTTGTGGCAACGGCACCTCTGTGCTGCGTGAGGGGCAAAAAGATTTGCGCCCGTGGTCCGTAGGGTTGAGCAGAACATTGCAGGCGTTTCTCTCCAAGTGTTCTGGAGAGAGCCAACCTTCCTGAGCGGGGACAAGGAACGATTCAAATTTTGCAAAAACTTCCGGCTTAATGTTCAGTAGCTTGCGCACGTCAGCAACCCATTCGCGGTGCATAAGTCGCAGAATGGCGTTTTTCTCATAGTCGACGACATAGTAGCGTTCTAACACTAGCCCGTAGACGGAAGAAAACTCCAAGTCGCAGCCCACGAAGATGCCGAAGCGAGAACCTTGATTCCGAATGAAGGTCGACAGGATGTTGCCCAACCGACGCATGCCTTCCGCGAGCAGCATGGACATGGACTCACAAACGACGAGCTCGAGGTGCTTTCGGAGCGAATCGACAATCTTGACCGACATATCATCGCCTTCAATGATGCGGCGATCGACATGCTTCACCGCGCTATTTCTGACCGGACCTTCGAAGAAGGCAGTGTCGTGCCGGCAAATCTCCTTGAACTACTCGCAGGCATGCAGTGGTATGTGTACCGGGCTCGAGAAGCGCTCGCAGAATGCGCGACGGACGAGACGCCGTCAGAGTTGACCTTTTTGAGCGGCACGTGAACACTCTGAAAAGTATCCCCAAGAAACTTTTCAACGTCCTCAAGAGCAATAAGGGTGGTTGTGTGGGACTAGGACTAGGGCAAGCTCGCGAACTTGGGTCAAAACTTATAGCCTTTTGCCCAAGTTCGCTACAACCACCGCCTTTGGCGGTCGAGCCTTTCGAATCGGGTTAAGAGGTCCCCCTACCTTGACCGGTAATATTTCGTACTAGGCTCACTTATCAACATGGATTGCTCAATGTTTTCTACGTATTCAAGCCGCGTTGCAGAACTTCTTCAAAAGATTGAATCCGGCGAGATTGCGCTTCCAGATCTACAACGCCCGTTCGTTTGGGAAGATGCGAAAGTTCGCAATTTGCTCGATTCGATGAACAAAGGATTTCCGGTTGGCTACGTCATGCTCTGGGATTTCCCCGACGATTACGATGCCAAGCCTCGATCTTCTGCTATTGGCAAGTCCGGCTCTCGATCGGTCCGAAGTCTTCTGATTGACGGACAACAGCGTCTGACGGCGCTGCTGTCGGCCATGGACGGTATCGTTGTCAAAGATAAGGATTACAGGGATCGTCGTATCCGTATTAGCTTCAACCCAATTGCCATAGCTGATGATGGGAAGCAGATCGGTCAGTTTGAAGTATGGACTAGCGCCACGGAAATGGACCCGGAGTGGGTGAGCGACATCACCGAAGTCTATAAACTTGCGACGGAAAATCCGACGACAGGCGTCTTTATGTTCTGCCAGGCATACTACGCGGCTGTGAATGCCTCCCACGAAAAGAAGGGATTAGCATTGCTGAAAACTGAAGAGCAAGCAGTCGTCTATAACAATATCAACAAGCTATTGGGCTTGCGTAACTATAACCTTCCGGTCGTTTCAATTGACCGAACGGCCTCAGAGGAAGACGTTGCGGAAATCTTTGTTCGGGTAAATTCCGGTGGTCAGAAACTGCTGGAAAAAAACTTCATCGAAACGCTGCTCGCTGTCTACGACAATGACATTCATTGGAAGATTTCTCAATTCTGTGAATCAGCTCGCGTGCCGAAGGATAAGTCAGCGTACAACCATATTATCAAGCCGGAACCATCACATCTGATTCGGGCCGCCGTCGCGCTCGGATTTGGTCGCGCACGATTGAAGTACGCTTATATGCTTATGCGTGGCCGCGATTTGACGACAGGGAAGACGACAAAGGAGAAGCAAGAAGAGAATTTGACAAATTTCCGTCATGCCATGGAAAAAGTTACGAACCTGAACAACTGGCACGAATTTCTGAATCTTTTCCCGGCTGCTGGCTACATCAATGAATCGCTGATTTCCTCCGACAACGCGGTCATTTACAGCTACGCGCTCTACCTCCTCGGCAAGTACAAGTTCGGTATTCCAGCCAACAAGCTACGCCGTGCGCTCACGCGGTATATCTTCACTGTGATGGTCAATGCTACCTACAGCGGTTCGTCCGAAACCATGTTTGAGGGGCAGCTTGCAGAACTCAAAAATTGCAATACGCCAGAAGACTTCCTTGCGTACATTGACGGATTCATTGCGACACGTTTCACGAAGAGCTACTTTGATGTTACCCTGCCGGATGAGCTGAAAACTTCGTCAACGCAGGCACCGACATGGTGCGCTTTCGTCGCTTCGCAGATCGTACTTGGGGCTCAGGTTTGGTTCGGTACAAGCACCGTTTCGACGTTGCTGTCGGTCGGTGCTTCTGGCTCAAAGCGCGCCTACGACAAACACCATATCTTCCCGAAGAATTATCTTAATTCGATCGGCATCAATAGGAATGTCGACCGGAATCAGGTAGCGAATTTTGTCTTCATTGACTACCAGTCGAACATCGAAATTTCGGATAGAGCGCCGGCCGAATATTTGCTCGAGTACCGCAATCGGCTCGGAGAAGAAGCGTTTGCTGAGACTTGCGAAATGAATGCAATTCCTTCAGGTCTCGAAACCATGACTTATGCATCCTTCCTAAAAGCTCGTCGCGTTCTTATGGCGCAGATGATTAAAGCGGCTTATCTAAAGCTTAGTGGGGAGGTCGAGTTGCGGAACTAACATTCGACCAAATTAGACATAGGTGGACTAAGCAAGCATGCTTGGTTTATCGGGTAGAGAGTGCCCTTGCGGACACTCCCTCCCACACCGCAGTGCTCAATCAGTGCTGAGCGTTCGGACGTGCCGTTCGGCATCCGGCGGTTTCCGAGTTAGTAGTAGAGGGGGACTCAGCGCATCGCGAGGAGGCTGTAGAGTCCGTGTTGTTTGAAGAAAGACAGCGGGAACGCGTCGCGCATGTGGCGTGCGTTGGCATTCCACCACGCTCCACGCCCGTTGTTGGCGGACTTCCACGCGCGAAAGTCATCCAAGCCGCGACGTTGAAGTTCTCGTTCGCGTGTTCTCGGTCGTTTCCATGCAATCCACACCAACTTACGAAGATGGCGTCGGATGTGTATGTCGAGCGCCGCGAATACGCCCTTGCGGTTGTCCAACCTGAAGTACTGCCGCCATCCGCGGAGGATCGCATTGAGCTCCCCAATCGTTCGAAAGAGTGACCCGCCGCGCGCCCTGTAGAAGACGGCACGAAGCTTATCCTTCAGCCGCTTGAAGCTTTTCGGGTGAACTAGCGGTTGTCCCGTCTTCCCCACGAAAGTGTAGCCAAGAAATTTCGCTCGTCGAGGGCGAAAGACGCCGCTCTTGTCGCGGTTAACCCGCAACTTGAGCGTCTCCTCAATGAACTTGATCGTGTTTGTCAACACGCGATTTCCTGCGCGCTCGGACGCAACGTATATGTTGCAGTCGTCGGCGTATCTACAAAACTTCAACCCCCGTTTCTCCAGATACTTGTCCAGTTCGTCGAGGACGATCAGGGACAGGATCGGGCTGAGGGGGGACCCCTGCGGCGTTCCTTCGTCTCGGGGAGTCACCAGCCCATCGGCCAGAATGCCCGTACGGAGGTAGCGCCGTATGAGACGGATGAGCATCTTGTCCCTGCAGTTCCGTTCCAGCACCGAAATCAGTCGATCGTGATTGACGGTGTCAAAGAATTTGGCAAGGTCCATTTCGACAATCCACGAGCATCCTTCCGCTATGTAGCGTTGCGTTTGCTCGATAGCCTGATGTGCACTGCGCCCCGGTCGAAATCCGTAACTGAATTCCGAGAATGTGGGATCGAAGTGCTCGACCAGCACCTGTGCGATGGCCTGTTGGATCAGACGATCCTGTACAGTGGGAATCCCCAGCATACGCGTGCCGCCGTCAGGTTTTGGAATGTCCACGCGCTTCACGGGCGAAGGAATGTACCTCCCTTCACGAATGTGAGCGCAAATGCTCGCCCAGTGGCGGCGAAAGTGTCCTTCGAGCTCGTCGACGGTCATTCCGTCTACGCCCGGAGCACCTTTGTTGACTCTCACACGCTTGCATGCCAAGAGCATGTTCTGCGCCGAGAGGACTTTCTCCAGTGAAATCACTGAACCTCCTGCTTTCGTCCAGTGCGTGGCCCCTCTTTTCAGCTTTTGTCGGCCTTTGGACTCACGTCCTCCCTCAGGCTTCCGGCCATCGGTTGGTGTGGGCTCTACTCTTCAAATTCGACTTGCGCTACTGCCGTCGCATCGGAGAGTTCCACGCTCTCTACTTACATAACTCAGATTCGGCCCTTCATGACGAATAATTCGCCTTACTACGGCCTCGGCTGACTTCCATACCGATATCCCTCAGCCTCTCGACCTCGGTAGCCTTGCGGCGTCGGCATGGATCTCCCCAGGTATCACACATGTGCTTCGCCCCCTACCTGCCGGATATACGTGCATCCCTTCCGTAACAGTTTCAGGTTAATCGATCGTCGCCGACTCTCCCGAGATACACGCCTCACATCCGATTCCTGTTCGTCAGGCTGGTGCTTTGTTATCGGCTTCCTCCATCGAGGTCGTTGCCTTCCCCGACTTGCCGAGTTGCTAGTCCTTCCCCTGTTCGGGCGGACAGCGGACTTTCACCGCATAGACACATGTGCGCTGCTGGGCGCACGACTGAGAAAGCTCTATCTCTGAACAGAATCAGAGATAGAGCTCAACGTTTGTCGGTGTGAGGTTAATCAGTTAAGTGAACCCTCTTTATCTAACTGATGGATTTCGAGCTTGGGCAAAGCTCTAACCATCTTCATCGTTTCCAAGCTGACCGTGATGATCTTCAGGAAAAGATCGAGCGGATAGCGTTCACTGCCCATTGCAGTTGCATAGTCATTGAAGTCGTTCATGATGCCGGAAGCTTGGTCGATGCTGACGCAGGCACGTTCCACCACCCAATCGAGCGCGGACTTCTTGTTGACGACATACTCCTGCGCTTCTAGCGGGATGTTCTTCACGGTGATCCAGTCGTTGTAAATCAGCGTTGTCTTGTCCTTGGCTGCATTGCCTGTCTTGCCTTTGATCTTGCCCCACTTCATCTGCTTGACGCGGTAGGACGGTTGCCCTGGCTTCGTGTACTCGATCTTGACGCTGCCGTAAGGTTTTACATCTTCAAAGTGAACGTGCAACCTTGCAAGCTCCTGGCCGGCCTCGACAAAGGCCATGAATTGTTCATAGGTGGCTACGCGCGGAATGCGCGGCAGCTCCTTCATGAGATTGTTGGCGTAACGCGTCCGGTAGTCCTCGAAATGCAGGATGCCATAGATGTAGTAGAAGAGATCATCTTCGGTTATCGGCTTATCCGGATAGGCTGCTTGAAAATGCGGCAACGCCTCGGGTGAAAAACCGCTTGGCATTTTGCTCGGTTCACCAAAGTCAAGCACGTATTCTGTCGTCCTGTCTTGTTCACCTGGCAACCAGCGCGGGAAGCATTGAGTTTTTTCGAGAAAGTCAAGACATGGAATGTGATCAACCATCAAGCAAGAATATTCTTTTGATCCTACTCCAGATGAACATATAGTTAAATTATCAGTCGTAGATTCTGGAAAAATGGCTGGCATTTGATAAACACGATTATTCCAGAAACGATCAAAATAAAGGTACTGAAATATAAAAGGTCGATATACCGATTTGTGTATTTTTAAACTAGAAAATGCAGTAGACCTTTTGGTTTTCTCAAAACCTATTCTCTGAGGATGAATCCAAGAAATTTTAGTTAAATCTTTAATAAAGTCATAGTTTGGATTTTGTATTTTTCGTTCCACTTCTTTATTGTAAAATTTAATAGAGGTTTCCATCTTTAACTGAAGATTACCTCTACTACTAGCGTAAGCCCATACATCTCGATTTGTTCCAACCCCTAAAGAGAAGTTTTTGAAGATTGCTTTTTCAGAAGTTTTTTTGCAATCCATTCGCATGAAACAGCCATAGGAATCGTCGCGCTGATTAAACCAATCTCCATGCGCATCCGGAACAATGACGTTCATTGGGGTATAGGCGATGGAACGATCTTTCTTAAGTGCAGCTAGCTTTTCCTCGCGTGTCAGATAGTCAGCAACAGCGTGGAAATAGATTTTCCCATGATCTGACGACTCGGGATTTTTGACCAGAAACACGATGGCAACAGGCGCACGGCTACCTTCGCCAAAAACATTTTCTTTTTCCTTTTGACGCTGTACTCCCTGTGTCCTAGCATTACCTTTAAGGTGATAGATGTAAATAGAACTAAACTCATCGATCATGCACTTCCGCATGCCGTCTGCGCTGCTGGTTTCAAGCCAGCCAGCATTTGTGACGAAACCAATCACGCCCTTTTGACCAATACGGTCAGATGCCCAGCGATACGCACGAATGTAGGAATCGTAGAGCTTGCCTTTAAGCGTCGAGTCAGTACGGGCAACATACGTAGCCGTCAGCCTTGCATCGAGTTCATCGTAGTGCTCGTTTTGGTTGTCATCATTTTGAGATTCTTGCCCGACTGAATAAGGTGGATTGCCTACGATGACGCGTATGTCCTGACGGTTCAGTGCTACCAGCCGTGCATTGTTTTCACCCAGTTCCGTGCTGAATATGTCGCTCTGCTTGTTGTTGGCGAAGGTGTCGGTCCAGATCATCACCTTGTTCGGCTTGTACACTTTAGGCGAACGAAGCAACCCTATTTGAACACTTGTTCGCATAAGGTCTAATCTCCGATTAACGAACAAATTTGTTCGTGCCCTCTAACCCGAACACTATGTCGAACTCGACCCTTGTTGGCTATGCGCGCGTCAGTAGCGTTGATCAGAACCTCGACAGGCAACTCGTTCAGCTGAAGGCTGAAAACGTTGAAAAACTTTTCATTGACAAGGTTTCTGGCAAAAACCTGGACCGTCCGGGTTTTTCTGCAATGATGGAGTACGTCCGCGAAGGGGATGTGTTGGTGATCTGCTCTATGGATCGTCTTGCAAGGAGCCTTATGGATCTGTTGGATGTCACACGAAAATTGCAGAACAAAGGAGTGACCATCAAATTCCTTAAGGAAAGGATTGAATTGTCAGCTTCAGGAGAAACGTCGGCAATTAGCAAGCTTTTGCTGGCGATGATGGGAGCTGTTGCTGAATTCGAACGATCGCTAATTAGAGAACGTCAACAGCAAGGAATTGCACTAGCAAAAGCTCGAGGTGTCTATCGTGGAAGAAAACCAGTTGATAGCGAACGTCTAGAAGAAGCTAAACGTCGTATTGCTTCTGGTGTACCTAAAACAAAAGTTGCTAAAGACCTGAGAATTGGTCGAACGACATTGTATAAGTATCTTAATAAATAATTGACATCTCTTGGAATCAGTTATGTCTGAATTTTATAACAATGAATCCGCATTTGAAGCATTGCTTGAAAGCATCAAGCAGGCATCCAACAACATCAAAAGAGATGCGGGCACGCGCTTTGAAACGCTGATTAAAGATTGGTTGACGCAAGATCAGTCATATTGCGATCTTTTCTCAAAAATCGAGACATTCGAAGAATGGGCTTCGTCGCATCCAGAGCTAAAACAGAGTGGCAAAGACATTGGCATTGATCTTGTTGCGACTCTCGAAGACGAGCCGGAAGCCTTTGCTGCCATCCAATGCAAGTTTTACGACAAGGATTCAGCGATCCCAAAGTCTGGCGTAGATTCGTTCATTGCCGCGTCGAACCGCGATTACTTCAAGCAACGCTTCATCATCACGACGAATGAAAACTGGTCAGAGAATGCCCTGACTGAGATGCAGAATGTTACGCCACCGATTCAGTTGGTCGGTCGTTCGATGCTCGCGTCTTCGCAAATCAACTGGTCTGTCTATCTACAGACCGGAAAGGTCGTTCAGCAAAAGAAGCGCACTCCTAGAAAATATCAGGAAGAGGCTATAGAGCGTGTGGTGGAAGGCTTTAAGACGAACAGTCGCGGCAAGCTGATCATGGCCTGCGGAACTGGGAAGACCTTTACGTCTATGAAGATAGCCGAAAAAATGGAGAGGAACAATGGATTTGTCATGTTCCTTGTTCCATCTCTTGCACTTCTTTCTCAGACTCTCACCGACTGGAAGCGTCAATGCGCCATTCCAATTCATGCGTTCGCTGTATGCTCTGACGCGACAACGGGCAAGGCAGACCTCAAAAACGTCGATGAAATTACGTCCGCAAGCGACCTCTGCTATCCCGCCACGACCAAAGCCAATCGGCTCGCCGAAGAGGTAAAGAAAGCCCGAAGCAAGACCGGGATGACGGTGATTTTCTCAACCTATCAATCTATTGAGGTTGTAAGTGAGGCGCAGCATAAGTTCGGCATGGAGGAAATCGGCCTTATCATCTGTGACGAAGCACATCGTACGGCTGGGGGACATTATCAAGAAGAGTGTGATGCCCCGTTCCAGAGAATCCATTCGGACGACTTCATCAAAGGCAAGAAGCGCCTTTATATGACTGCTACACCGAGAATTTACGGCGACGATGTCAAGGAGCAAAAGAACAACGGGGAAGTCGTCCTGTACTCCATGGACGACGAGCAGATTTACGGCCCGACATTCCACACGATCACATTCTCCCAGGCAGTCGCGTTAGGTAGTCTGGTCGACTACAAGGTGATCGTTCTTTCCGTCGAAGAGAACATTTTGAAGGAACGGGCCCTCAGCGACTACGAGCTAGTTCAGGCCGGCGGACTGCCTGTCAAACATGCTGCGAAAGTGATTGGCTGTTGGAGAGCACTCTCCAAACTTGACCTGATGGATGAAGTGTCAATGTCTGACGATCGCCAAGCGATGCGACGCGCTGTTGGCTTTGCGCAGATTATTGAGCCGAACATGAAGTACCTTGACCGACCATCGTCGAAGCGATTCACAAAGAACTTTGAATCCACGATCGAAGAGTTCAAGGCTCAGCAATTTAAGGAATTGTCTAAGAAAGATAAAAGCCTTAGCCGAGAAGCCTACGATCTTGCCTATCCGTTGAAGTGCGAAACCCGTCACATTGACGGTTCCATGAACTCGACCGAAAAAGACTCTTTGCTCAACTGGCTTCGCGAAGAACCAGAAGAGAACGTCTGCAAGATTCTCTTCAACGTCCGTTGCTTGTCTGAAGGCGTTGATGTTCCGTCGCTCGATGCGGTTCTCTTCTTGTCGCCTCGAAAATCTCAGGTTGAGGTTGTTCAGACGGTCGGTCGTGTCATGCGCGTGTCACCGCAAACCGGCAAGAAGCGCGGCTACGTCATTATCCCGATCGTTACGCCGGCGGGTTTGGACCCCAGCGTGGCACTAAACAACAATGCGGACTTTGATGTCGTTTGGCAGGTTTTGAATGCTTTGAAGTCTATCGATACCGAATTCGGCGCCATTGTGGACGGCCAGCGAAACATCATCGACAGCTCAAAAATTGAAGTTGTTTGCGTTACGAACAAAAAGTTAAAGAAAAAGACAAAGAAAAGTTCGAAAATAATTACTCCAAGGCCATCGGGACCTACGGTTTCAGTTCAAGAAGTTTTTGATTTTAACCATGATGAAATACTTGAACAAGAAATTCGTGCGCGGATCGTAAAGCGCGTCGGGAATCGTCGGGAATGGGGTGACTGGGCCGAGGATGTCGGCAAAATTTGTCAGCTCCAAATAACTCACATCAACGATGTGCTTAAGGATCCCACGAAGAGTAAATCCCGAGAAGCGTTTGAATCTTTTAAAAAAGAACTCAAAGCAACATTGAACGACAATCTCACAGACGATGAAATCGTCGAGATGCTGGGGCAGCACGTCGTCACGCAGCCGATTTTGGATGCACTGTTCACTATTCAGACAAGCGAAGGAACGGTATACGAATTCTCGAAACAGAATCCTATCGCTATTGCGATGACGTCCATGATGAATTCTCTTGATAAGGAATCCATGAAATTGGCGACCAAATCACTAGAGGATTTCTATCGATCCGTCCGAAATCGCACTAGGACAATTAAAAGTTCGGCGGATCGACAGCTACTTATCAAGGAGCTCTTCGAAAAGTTCTTCAAGGCGGCGTTCCCCAAGCAACAGGAAAAACTTGGGATTGTCTATACCCCGATCGAAGTTGTTGACTTCATTAACCAGTCTGTGGCTGACCTGCTGAAGAAAGAATTCAACTGCAGCATTGCGGATGACGGTATTCACATCCTTGATCCGTTCTCGGGGACAGGTACCTTCATTGCCCGGTTGATGCAAAGTGGTTTGATCCCCACTAACCGATTGCCGAACAAGTTTGAGCACGAACTTCATGCGAATGAAATTGTTCCGTTGGCGTATTACGTTGCCTCAATGAATATCGAGGGAGTCTTCCATGAGCTCTGCCCGAATGAGGTGTACCATCCGAACAAGGTAATGATCTGGACGGATACCTTCGCCAACAACCGACAAAGCAATATTTTCAGAACGACACTCGGGGAAAACAACGCTAGGCTTGAGAAATTGAACCTTCAGGACATTCGTCTAATCATCGGTAATCCACCGTATTCGGTGGGCCAGGGAAATGCCAACGATAACAATCAAAACGAACACTATCCGGAGCTCGAGGCACGAATTGCTACAACTTATGTATCTAACAGCAATTCTAAGAATTCACGAAACTATTACGATTCTTTTTCCAGAGCTTATCGTTGGTCGTCAGATCGTCTCCATACAAAAGGGATAATAGGATTTGTCACAAACGCCAGCTTTCTCGACACCACCGTCTTTGATGGCATGCGTAAATGCATGACCGATGAATTTAGTTCTATCTATATTTATCACTTAAAAGGAAATCAAAGAACTTCCGGCGAAGCTTCTCGACGCGAAGGCGGTAAAATTTTCGGTGAAGGAAGTCGCGCTGCAGTAGCCATTGTCTTTCTTGTCAAAAATCCTGAATCAGCGGAACACGGGAAAATTTACTTCCATGAAGTTGATAATAATCTGACTCGAGAAGAGAAACTAGCTGCGCTCAAGAAAGATCGCTCCATCACTCATATCTCTATGAGGAAAATTGTTCCGGATGCATACGGAGATTGGTTTAATTTTCGGGATGATTCGTTTAATAAATTCGTTAATATCGTTGAGGGATCAAAAAAACATCCTTCAAAGAAGGCTTTATTCAAATTATCTTCACACGGATTAACTTCAAATCGAGATGCTTGGGTTTACAATAGCTCGAAAACCACAATAAAAGAACAAATGTCATTTGCTATTAATGAATACAACTCTTCAATCAATGATATTTTAGATGAAAAATCTCCCAAATACATTTCCGAGCAAATTAAATGGTCAAGAGGATTAAAAAATAACCTTTCTCGACATCAATTGAGTAATGAGTTTTCTGACAATAAAGTATTCAAATCCATATACCGTCCATTTTTTTTGCCAATACCTCTATTTCGATCGTTTGTGGAATGAATACGTTTATTCATTACCTAAGATGTTTCCAAATAACGACGCCGCACATTTAATTATATGTTCGTCTGGAGTAGACAATCTGGTCATTTGTATCAATCAAAATGCAAAGGACGCAGGGCAGATCGCCTTGATGACAAACCATATCGCAGATTTACACTTTAACGGAGATACACAGTGTTTCCCGCGTTGGTTGCCAGGAGAGCAGGTCAAGGGGGCAGAGGGTGAACTTGACTTCGGTAAATCGTGCGAAATGCCGAGCGGTTTTTCACCCGAGGCGTTGCCTCACTTTCTGGCTGCGTATCCAGGTAAGCCGATGACCGAAGATGATCTCTTCTATTACATCTACGGGATTCTGCATTCAGAGGACTACCGGACTCGCTACACCAACAATCTCATGAAGGAGTTGCCGCGCATTCCGCGTGTGGCCACCTACGAGCAGTTCATGGCCTTTGTTGAAGCGGGGCAGGAGTTAGCCAAGTTGCACGTGCACTTCGAGGAGGTGAAGCCATACGCGGATGTCACAATTGAGTACACGAAGCCAGGGCAACCGTCCTACCGAGTCAAGCAGATGAAGTGGGGCAAGATCAAAGGCAAGACAGGCAATGCAGCCAAGGACAAGACAACGCTGATTTACAACGACTGGATCACCGTGAAGAACATCCCGCTAGAAGCGCAGGAGTATGTCGTCAACAAGAAGTCCGCGCTCGATTGGGTGGTGGAACGTGCCTGCGTCAGCATCGACCAAGCTTCCGGCATCATGAACGACTTCAATGACTATGCAACTGCAATGGGCAGTGAACGCTATCCGCTCGATCTTTTCCTGAAGATCATTACGGTCAGCCTGGAAACGATGAAGATAGTTAGAGCTTTGCCCAAGCTCGAAATCCATCAGTTAGATAAATAAGTTTTGCGGAGTGGCTTCTTTGGGTCAGAAGTCACTCTGCCTCGATCTGAGTTATCGAGATTTTGTGTTAATGACCGAGCAACAAAACTCCCCCCAGTCATCCATTAATCGTTGACGTTCAGCGGTGATTGTCAAGATATTTGCCAATAAAGTTTGAATTCTGTAACTACGGCTGAGGACACATATAGAGGGGTCCGAACCCAAAGTTATGACGGTCTTTGTTCTTGCTATTTCTCCTGCGAGATTTCCTTCTCCGGATTAAGCCACACACTGCCTGCCGGAGAGCAATTCAAGATGCGGTTCTGGATCCAGCGTTCGGGATGTCAGGCGCATGCATCTGCAATCACTTTCTGACGTCGGGCCAAGATGTTTACTTCTTTGCCGTTATCTCTGTCATTCGGCGTGATGTAGTTAATCCCGCTGTGATACCGTTTCCCGTTGTAGTCTGCGACGTAGTGGGCAAGCCAGTCCCTAGCCTCCTGCAAGGAGTGAAAACCGCCAATGGGATAGGAGGCTCGTCCCGTGTACTTTAAAGTGCGGAAAAAAGACTCGGAATAGGGATTGTCGTTACTTACGCGCGGTCTGCTGCGCGATGCCTGTACCCGATAGGCAGCCAAGACTCCCAGCGTCCCGGCGGCCTTCATCGCTGCACCGTTGTCCGAATGCAGGACCAGCTGGCGCGGCTTGATGCCTCGCTGACGAAAGGCCTTTTCCAAAAATTCCTTCGCGTACGTTTCGTTGTCGGCGTCGTAGACGGCTTGGTGCACAATCTTGCGGGTAAAAATATCCACAATCACATAGGCATAGAAGAACTCACCAATAGCTTTTGCGTTTCTCAGGTATGTGATATCCCAAGTCCAAACCTGTCCGGGTCCAGTTGCCTCAAAGGAACTGGGGCGGTGCGCACGATGGGGTGTCCGGGCTCGACCGCGAGGAGCATTGAGTTTTTGTTCTTCCATGACGCGATAGATCGTACGCAAAGAACCGTAGTACTCTCCTCGATCCAAAAGAACATAGAAAGCCTGGGGCAGACTCAAATCAACCACGTCAGCACTACAAAAGCGCGAGGCAATTTTCTGTCTCTCCGCTTCGCTCAAGGCTCGTTTCGAGCGCGGTCGCGGGGCTGCCTGCGCGCGAGCAGGATAGGTTTTAAAGCCAAGACCCAAACATTCGCAGGCTTGTTCCAATCGGGCACCAGCTCTATGAGCGGCAGTGATCAACGCGCAAGCTTTACGGCGATCCGGAGGGCTGATCAATTGTCTTTTTTTCCCCAGATCGCCTCGGCTTTTTTTGACAACACCAAGAGGGCAGCCGTCTCAGCCAAGGCTTTGTCTTTCCGCTGCAATTCATACATCAGCTGCTTGATGCGTATTTGTTCTTGATGAAGACTGTTTTCCGCCTCCATCCGGGCTTGTAGGTCTGTGAGTTCGTGGGATGCAAACCATGAAGCTAAGCGGGCAACCTGCGTAGTCTGGACACCGAGAGCACGGCAATAAGCGCCGAAAGCTTCTGACTCGGCACCAAGATGATCACGCAAAACGACGGCAGCATGGGCTTGTTTCAGCGACCAACCTTTGGGCAGCACGAGTCGATCTGCCGGCTTTTTGTCAGTCGGCTTTGGCTCAGCCCGGATGGACGCTTTCCCCCCTTTTTTTCCCTGCCGCAGCCAGTATTTGAGAGTGGAGTGGCAGACGGTATATTTCTCGCCGACTTCTTTGAGGGTTAAAGTCTTTGAGAGGATGTCGCGTAAAGCGGCTTCACGCAACTCTCGTGGATAACGTATTGTCATTGGATGCTCTATAAATTAACTGGCATCTATTTTGACATAGAGGGAGAGGGGTCAGGAAATGTCCGCACGGGGGTATCTTATGCTGTCCGCTAACAATCGTATTTGTAATCGTACTCATCAGACACGGTCGCGCGCCTCCTGCTTTGCGAGAGCCTCGGCGACATACTTCTTGATCAGATCTTGTCTGGAAATTTCGCCACGAACCATTTTCCACAGATCTTCGACTTCATTAGCAGGAACTGTTCGGCCTTCGCATGCCGATGTATGGACAGCGGCCGAAATTGCAGCTTCAGCTGTGGGGAAAATTCCGTATCGTTGTTTGACCGGCTTAAGTGTCAACTCAATGCTCAATCCGATTGCTTCCGCATACCGTTGGAGAGCAGATAAGGTGACGTCTGCTCCTGTAAGCAGACGTTTTTCGAGACGCGCAACCGCCGATTGAGTCGTGGCCATTGCTCGGGCAACTTCGGTTTGCGACAGACCATGCTCTTTTCTGTAAAAGACCATGGCGGAGGTGTGAGTAGCAAAGTTCATTGCAGTTGACATCCTCTCCGACCTGAAGGACGGAGATTCCCTACTGAGTCCTTACGCGTTTTCAGGCGCTTGGGGATCTCTTCGGA
>OBVY01001128.1_pt1 | contig 17719 bp, 14 predicted proteins | sample 1538051 | NCBI WGS metagenome assembly OBVY01 (sample SAMEA2580017, study PRJEB22360) | human gut metagenome | biome: human gut; feature: human-associated habitat; material: faeces | place: Denmark | collected 2008/2010 | reverse complement strand
ACTTGTTATTACTCACCACTTGCAGAAGTGGGAGTCTTCTCGACTGAGATAAAAAAATCGCAGGGTGATGAATTTCTCAGCATCCTGCGGTTTTCTTTAATCCTGAAGTACACTTAAATCAAGTGTGTAGATATAATCCTCCGGAACCGTTCTCTTTTCCAAAAATCCTGCCATATAAATCGGACAGTAAAAAATCTGATCTTTCACTTCTATATTTTCATTACAAAATACAATGGCATTCTGAATATGATAATTGGGACTTTCCAACACATGATTTAATGCACGGTGTTTTGTATAATCCTTTCCGGATTTTACTTCAAGTGGCAATGCCTCCCCCTCAAACTCAATAACAAAATCCAGTTCCCCCTGTTTTTTGTTATTAAAGTAATATACCTCAAATCCATGTGCACACAGTTCCTGTGCAACTGCATTTTCATAAACCGATCCAAAATTAATATTGTTTTCTTTATTTAATATCCTGATCTGCAAACCATCTGCGTACATTGCTGCAAGCAGTCCCACATCAGAAAGGAATAATTTGAACAAATTTGTTGCTTTTGACAGAAGCAACGGAACCTGTGGCTCCTGAACACAATAAACCGGCAGTGCCACCCCGGCTTCTTTCAGCCAGATGAAGCTATGCTCATATCTTGAAAATTTGAAGTTCTCATTTAAGTTTTTTAAAATAAAGCGTTTGTTCTTGCTGTTCAGTTCACTTGGAATCAACTGGAAAATCTCCTCCAGATAGAGTTTATGCTCCGGATCATACCTGGCAATATCTTTTTTGTACAGCTGGATGATCCCTTTCTGAACCTGCATCACTTCATTCAGATTATTTGTATCCAGATATCGCTGTACAGCCGCCGGCATACCGCCAACGATCAGATACAATCGAAACAGATCCATCATTCTGTCATGAATCAGACCATCCACAGGGATCTTTTCTTCAAAACAGTTTTTTAATTTGTCCAGAACCTTTTCCGATACACGGTTTGCCTTGCAAAATTCAAAAAAATCCATGGGGAACATCTCATAAATCGACATGTAACCAACCGGAACCGATCGTATATCCTTTAATTCCACTCCAAGCAGCGACCCACTGAGAATATAGCGATAACTGCCTTCTTCGACTAAAAATTTAATAGCAGTCACGATTTCCCTGCATTCCTGGACTTCATCAAAAAATATCATTGTCCGGTCTTTTTCCATGGGAATGTCTGTCAATGCGGAGATTCTCATTAATATATCATCACTTCCGGTAGCATTTTCAAACAAAGCAACCGCCTGTGGCATCTCAAGAAAATTAATCTCGATCACATATTTGAAATGCTGCTTTGCGTACTCCCGGATACAGTACGTTTTTCCTACCTGCCGGGCCCCTGTAACCATCAGAGCCGCTTTCTTTTCTTTTTCAAAAAATTGTTCGATTCGCTCTGTTATGCTTCGATACAGCATGTTACACCTCCTGCTTTTTACAGTTTTCCCTGTTATATCCTTAGTATGCCATGTTTTTTCTTATCCCGCAAGTATGTTTGTCCGTTTTTCCAATGTTTTTTTGACTGTTTTTGTCCGTTTTTCCAATACTTTTTCGCCTACTTTTGTCCGTTTTTCCCGAAAAGCGAAAAAAATGTACCGAAACAGCGTATTGTATTGCTCTTTCGGTACACAGATGTCTGATCCTTGATTATAATCCGCTATTCTTCATCTGCCATGCTGACCCGCTCGATGTGCATAGCCAGATAGCCGATCTCCAATTCCTCGAGCGGCTTATGTAATGCATGGCTGAGATGATCACATACGGTGGTTGCCAGTTCAAAAGCATCCGGAAAATTGTGCTGTACATAGTCATTCATATTGACTTTCAGAGATTCCCCTTTCAATACACGGGCAACCATATATTTCACATGGTTCATCAGCCGGTTATAACTCAATGACATGACATTGATGCGGATGCCCCGCTGCTCTTCGATCACGGAAACGCAGTCCCGCACAGCCCGCGCCATCTGCATCGAGACAGATACGGATTCTTTTTCCAGTGCGGAATGAATATGCAGCGCCACATATCCGATCTCATCCTCGTCAATGTCGATCTGCTTTTCCTCTTTCAGAATCGTCTGTATCATAGAGGCCACCTTAAATTCTGAATGGAACAGCGTCTTGATATCTTCAGTCAGCGGATTGGAGATCTTCTCTCCCTTCTGCAGACGCTGGACGGCAAATGCGATATGATCTGCCATCGGAAACAAAATACTCCGGTCGATTTTTCCAAAATGCCGCTCTGCTTCATTCAAAATCCGATTCGCCATCTGAAAATATTCCGGCTGGATGGATTTGATCAATTCCGCCGCGTCTCCTCTTGAAGAGGTCTCCTGTAAAGAATACACCGTACAGTCTGCAGGCTGTTCAAAACGCTCCCCAGGCTTTTTTCCAAATCCGACGCCTTTTCCCAGCAGGACATATTCTTTGCTGTCATTCATATCAAGGGCAATCACCCCGTTATGGTTTAGTACTTTACATATACGATACACGATTCGCTTCCTTCTCCCACAATAAATAGTTTGTAATACAACTGTAATACTATTATTTTAACACAGAAATTTTCATTTTCATACCCACAAAAATCAATTCTGCGAAAAACAAAACTCAACTCTGCCAGGGAGCACACAACGGTGTATGCACACAACTATGTATAGAACTATGTATGTATAGAAAAACAGACAGCCGCACATTCGTTTCGAATATGCGGCTGCCCGTTTTCTATATTTCTGTCCGAAATTACTGTTCCATTCACTAATTTGCAGTATATTCCCGGATGTTTTTGCGAACTTTCAGCACCATGGACGGAGCTACAGAAAGTTCATCTACTCCCATCTCCATAAATGCATCCGTCAGTTCCAGATCTGCGCCAAGTTCTCCGCAGATACCGGCCCATTTTCCACATTTGTGTGCATTTTCCACAACCATACAGATCATGCGCAAAATCGCTTTGTGATGCGCGTTGTAAAAATCATCCAGTTTAGCATTCTGACGGTCAATCGCCAGTGTATACTGTGTCAGGTCGTTGGTTCCGATACTGAAGAAATCCACCATCTCTGCCAGTTCATCGCTGATCATCACAGCTGCCGGTGTCTCGATCATGACACCCTGCTCCGGCATTTTATACGGGATTCCCGCTGCATCCAGCTCAGCCCGTACTTCTTCTACAATGGCAAAAATCTGCTCCACTTCCTCTGTGGAAGTGATCATCGGATACATCACAGACAGATTTCCATATACCGCTGCACGAAGTAACGCACGCAGCTGTGTCTTGAAAATCTCCGGCTGCTTCAGACAGATACGGATAGCACGATAGCCCATGGCCGGATTATCCTCCTGACCGAGGTTAAAATAATCCACCTGTTTGTCTGCACCGATGTCCAGTGTCCGGATAATCACTTTTTTGCCTGCCATCAGCTGCAGCGCCTGTTTGTATGCATTGAACTGCTCTTCCTCTGTCGGAAAATCCGTTTTTCCAAGATACAGGAATTCACTTCGGAACAGGCCAATACCTTCCGCATCATTATCCAGTACACTTGCGATGTCAGACACGCTGCCGATATTTGCATACAGATGCACCTGTCTGCCGTCCTTCGTCACCGTTTCCTGCCCTTTCATCTGCTGCAGCAGCTGCTGTTTCTCAGCCTCTTCTGCCATGCGGGCTTTTGTCTGTTCACACACTTCTTTGGAAGGCTCTACGACAAAAGTACCTGCAAATCCATCTACCACTGCCTGCATCCCATTCTGCAGGGCATCCAGTTCCACCGGCACGCCGATCAGAGCCGGAATGTTCATCATACGCGCAAGGATCGCCGTATGAGAATTGGTAGATCCGTGTACTGTGACAAAACCGAGGATCTTGTCCTTGTCCATCTGAACAGTCTCACTCGGAGACAGATCATCCGCTACAATGATCGATGGCTCCATATCATTCATATCCACCGGTGCATGACCGGACAGATTCTGAACAAGACGGTTGGAAATATCACGGATATCTGCGGATCTCGCCTGCATATAATCATCATCCATGCTGGCAAACATCTCGGCAAAATTATCACCGGTCACTGCAACCGCATACTCTGCATTCACCATTTCATTGCGGATCATATTGCAGATGGCATCCTGATAATCCTCATCTTCCAACATCATCTGATGCACCTCAAAAATCGCTGCGCTGGCTTCACCAACTTCTTTCACTGCCTTATCATACAGTTTCTGCAGCTGTTCCTGCGATGCACTGACCGCATCCTGCATACGGGCGATCTCACCTTCTGCATCTGTGATTTTTTCCCGTTTTACCTGGACATCATTCTTTTGGAACACTACGACCGGTCCCAGTGCAATTCCCTTATAAACAGATTTTCCTTTGTATTCCTGTGTCATATTATGCTTCCTCTTCATATACATCTACTGCAAACAGCGGATCTCCGGCTTTTACCTCACCCTCTGCCAGCAGTCTGACCTTCTGGTTATCCTCCAATTCGGTGCACAGAATCGGAGAACACAGTGACGGTGCATTGGCTGTCAGATAATCAATGTCGATCTCCAGCAGTTTGTCACCCTTCTTCACGCTCTGTCCGTTTTCCACAAAACAGGTAAAGCCTTTGCCTTCCAGATTAACTGTGTCGATACCGATGTGCAGCAGCATGGATAAACCGCTGTCTGTCAGAAATCCGATCGCATGTTTTGTATCAAATACGAAGATGACCTGTCCATCTTCCGGTGCTACGATGGTTGCTGCTGTCGGAGTCACGACTGCTCCGTCACCCATCATTCTGCCTGCAAACGCATCATCCGGTGCAGTTGCCAGATCTGCTGCGATACCTGTGATCGGGCTTGATACGATAATGGTCTCTTTTACCACTTCTTTTGCTTCCTGTGTTTCTGCGGCAGTCTCTGTCTGTACAGTATCTGCAGCATCAGAAGCTGTTTCGTCTGTATGAAGCTCCTCGTTCGGGGCTTTCTCCAGATAATCCTCAAAATTTGATTTAATAACGGTTACTTTCGGTCCGTAGATGATCTGAACACCGTTTCCTTTGTGAACCACACCGGAAGCGCCGGTTGCTTTCAGGAGCGCATCGTTGACCAGTTCCGGTTTGAATACCGTACAACGCAGTCTTGTGGCACAACAGTCCACATCAGAAATATTCTTCTTGCCGCCAAGGCCCTGTAAAATTCCCTCGGAAACCGGATCCTCACTTGCGGCACCATTTTCGCCTTCTTTTCTCGCATTGACATCTGCTCTTGTATACAGTTTTACTTCTTCTGTGTCATCACGGCCCGGTGTCTTCAGGTTCAGTTTTTTGATCAGGAAGCTGAACAGGAAGTAATATACAATGAAGTAGATCACACCGATGATCACTACCCATACCCAGCTTGTTTTCTTGTTGCCCTGCATGATACCGAACAGGAACAGATCGATAAATCCGCCGGAGAATGTCATTCCGACACCTACATTACAGATATGCATCAGCATATAAGCCAGACCTGCAAATACGCAGTGGATACCGTACAGCAGCGGTGCCACAAACAGGAAGGTAAACTCCAGAGGCTCTGTGATACCTGTCAGCATGGAAGTCAGTGCTGCGGAAAGTAATAAACCACCGACAGCTTTTCTCTTTTCCGGTTTTGCTGTGCGGTACATTGCCAGTGCGGCTCCCGGAAGGCCAAAGATCATCAGCGGGAATTTACCGGACATAAATCTGGTTGCAGATACTGCAAAATGTTTTACTGTCGGATCAGACAGCTGTGCAAAGAAAATATTCTGTGCACCTTCGATGAGTTTTCCACCGACTTCCAGTGTTCCGCCCACACCGGTCTGCCAGAACGGCATATAAAATACGTGATGCAGACCAAACGGAAGCAGTAAACGCTCCAGAAATCCGTATACCCAGGTTCCTGCATAACCGGATTTCAGAACCAGATCACCAAGTGCGTAAATACCGGACTGGATCACCGGCCATACAAAGAACATCAGGATTCCGACACCCACAAACACGATACCGGAAATGATCGGTACAAAACGGGTTCCTCCGAAGAAGGATAATACCTGCGGAAGCTCAATCTTGTAAAAACGGTTGTGCAGTGCCGCAACACCCAGACCAACGATGATACCTCCAAATACACCCATCTGAAGGGATGTGATACCACATACATCTGTGACAGAACCGGACAGCATCGTGTCCGCACCGCCCTTGATGTTGATCAGTGCCCCGATTGAAGCATGCATGATAAAAAATGCGATAACAGCTGCCAGCGCTGCTACTTCTTTTTCCTTTTTCGCCATACCGATTGCTACACCCATTGCAAATATAATCGGCAGATTCGTAAAAATAATGTTACCGGCAGCGTTCATAACCTGCAGGATCTGATTCAGTACGGTTCCCGGTCCCATAACGCCCAGCAAACCGTAAGTTTCCAACATTGTTTCGTTCGTAAAAGATCCGCCGATTCCCAGCAGCAGACCTGCGACCGGCAGAATAGCGATCGGCAGCATAAAGGAACGGCCAACCCTCTGCAAAATTCCAAAAATTTTGTCTTTCATAGTTCTCCTCACTCTCACTCATAGACAGTATTTGTTATAGTGTACCCATTTTTTGAATTCACATAGCAGGAAGTAACTTTTTTCATGTCGGCCGAACCACAAAAAAGGCACTAACCCTACATAAATATCAAAAAAATATCTATGCACGGTTAATGCCTGCGTAATCAGTAACACACCATGTATGTATTATTTATATCACATTGATACTTTTCTGTCAATGTGATCACACATCTGCTCTTGTTTCTTTTCCGATACAAAAAATTCAATCCGTATCCTCTGCTTCTCCATCCTCGTACTTCCGGTTCAGTACTGCTGCAAGAACCTGAAGCACGATTGCCAGCCCGATGACACACTTCAGCACCGTCTTTCCTGAGCCGACAGTGATCGTCTGGACAATGCCCCCCACTTTCGGTATGGAACGTACCATCTTTCCCACATACTGCTCATAAGTCACCGGACTCATATCATTTTCCGCGTTGGCATCGCCTTTTGTAATAAACTCTCCCATCGCATTACTGTTAGATACCACGCGATGTGTGATGATGGATCCCTGGGCATCCGAGCCGTAAAAAGCGATAATATCGCCCGTCTCAATGTCTCCCGGTTCCACATATTTGATATATACCAGGCTTCCTGTGGGAACCGCCGGTTCCATACTGCCGCTGACGACAGTGTAAAGCTGATATCCCATAGTCTTCGGTACGATCAGCGGGACACATATCGCAATGATGGCAATCAGTAAAATGATGCCGACCGCCCGAAACACCGCCGCCAGTGGATTTTTTCTCCTTCTGTGTGATTGATCTGCTCTGCTCATTTGTCTTTCTCCTCTGTTACTCTTTTCCCGACTTATGCCATTCACTTAGATATTGAAAAACCTTATTAATTTGTTTCTATATCTTTAATAAGATTATTCTTTAATGCATCAATCGTATCTTGGTTCTTTTTCAAAAGTTCTAATTGTCTGTACGCTTTTTCTCTCAATATTTTTAACCTTTCAATGTAAAAGCATTATCACCGGATTCTGCTTTAAACCTATCGAATTCGATAGGTTTAAAATTGGGATTATGAATTTGTTCCCACAATCCCAAAAATGAAATTGTAGAATGATTGCGCATCCAGTTCGCCACCACAATAAAGGCATTGTCTGGATTTTTATATTTTGCAATATCAGTAAGTGAAATGTAAGCATCTTCATTAACAACATCGCCCATTACTCTGATTTCCGTTCCATTGGCATCTATTTTCATATTTTTCACTCTTGAAGCCTCCCCTTTCTGTATTTTCCACTTTTCATTTATCTTTTTCTTTCTTTGGGAAATACTCGATCATGAGCTTCCGAAATTCAGAAACCTGTCCGGTTTATTTAGAAACTTGTGCAATCACTTAGAAATGTGCTTGCGTGCTTTTACTATAGCATAGAGCTTTCTTTTGTGCAAGAAGAAGCTGTACAGAAGAACGCTCTCAAATCTATGCGTAAAAAAGGTACAGCGGCTTTTGCCGCTGTACCTGCAACTTTTCACATTAACCTATGATTTTATTTTGTCTCTTTTTTCCGACGTTTCATTGCCACAAACAGAGCGATCAGTGCCACAACAGCAGCAACGATAATTGCGATACTTACACCCAGAGTCTTATTCTTTTCCTGAGTTTCCTTTCCGGCATCGATATTACCGGTCGGTGTATCCTCATCATCCAGATTGATCTGATCCTGCGGTGTCTGCTCATCCGGATTCTCTACTGTACCATTCTGGTCTGCATCCTGTCCGCCGTTGGCATCTGTTCCACCCGGAGTTGTCGTACCGTCTGCATTTGTTCCGGTTCCATTTGTTCCGGTTCCATTTGTTCCGGTTCCGTTTGTTCCGGTAGTTCCATTCGCACCCGTACCGTTTGTTCCATTCGCTCCGGTTCCGTTTCCACCGGTGGTACCAGTGGTTCCTGCCGGAATGGTCACGGTGTTTGTGATGGTATTGCCCGGAATAACGACTGTGACGTGGTTGACTGTCTCCACAACACGATTGGTGGCTCCCGGTGCATATTTGAATGTAAAGACATTCTCTGCCTCGTTGTCACTCAATGTCTTGGTCAGCGCCAGCGCCTGCGGCACATAATTCTCGATATAGCGGTAAGCTACCACCGGTTTATCACCGACGTTTCCATAAAACGTCTGGCTTTCTGCCAGTTTATTGCCCTGCTCATCCTCATAGTTCACGGTATAAGCTACCATGTCACCCTTGATTCCGTAAGCAACCACATAATCTGCATCGCCGTTTACCCGGAATGCAGGTGCTGCCAGTGCTTCGGAATTATCACGTCCGCTGAGACGGATTCCCTTGACATAATATTTTTCATCTGACACTTTGATGTCATTTATATCAAAAGAAACCGTAGATCCGGCTGCCAGATCAACTTCTTCGACCTTCTGCTGTCCGTTGATGGTTCCCTTATTTCCTGCTGATAACGTCACTTTGTATGTGTAAGGTGTCACAGTCTGTGCTGCCTTTACCGGTGCAGCTCCAAGCCCTGCGATCACGGATACACTCAGAAGAGATACGAATAATTTTTTCCATTTCAACATATTATTTCTCTCCTTTCCTCTGTGCCGTTTCCGCTTCTTTCTTTCTGCGATTCATAGTCACTACCGCCAGGATCAGGCATACAACGCCGCTGGCCAGTGCGATCACACTGTATCTGAGCATCAGATTCGTATCGCCGGTTTTTACACGTTTGGTAGTGGTGATGACTTTGTCCTCCTCGCGGACTTCTGTCTTCTCTGTCTTCTCGATGGTCGTAACCGTATCCTGTGCTACCTTCTCTGTTGCAAAATTCATACGAAGCTTTGCCAGTGTCAGCTGATAACCGTTACCCTGTGTCTCACCTTCGACACCTACCGTCAGATGAACCGTTCCGCTCTCCTGAGATGCCAGACGTCCCAGATAAAAATATTCCTGTGTGGAGTTATCTACCTGCTTCAATCCTTCGCCGGCTTTGGAAGAACCCTCGCCGCCGACGGTTGTGCTGTCATACAGCACGGTTTCTTTCTTGTCGCTGCCTACATAAGTCAGACGGTAGCTGTATCCGCCGCCCGCCGCAGACTGCTGTGCATCCTCCAGTGTCTGGATGACTTCGTTGGTCATATACCAGTCGGTACTTCCACTGTCGGAATTCATTACGTTTACTTTCAGTTCGATGCTGTCACCCGGCTGGATATTTGCCATCTCGTCTGTCACATCATTATCCTGAAAATTACTGCTCATCTTGCTGCCATCGAATGTCACCTGCCATCCGTCAGCTCCCTGATAATCTCTTGCAAATGCTGTTGTCGCTGCCCCGGCCGTCATTACGAGGGTCATTACGAGGCACAAAATCTTCTTCTTCATAGCTCTGTACCTCCTTACTGCAGACTCATAACAGTCTCATCATCGTTCACGCTGACATCCACACCCCAGGCACTCTTGATTGCTTCCTGTGAGTTATGCGTCTGGACTGCATCTACTTCCGCATCTACATGAAAACTGTAACCGTCATATTTATAAGTGTATCGAATGGTATTTCCATCTACCTGCTTTGTCACATCCTGTGCAATGGATTCATTGACACGGATCGTATCGGACAGTGCCGGTGTGGTCTCTCCCACTGGCAATGCCTTTGTATAATACAGAACCGTACGCTCCGGTGTGGACTGATCCTCTGCGATCACCCAGCCGTTATCGGTCAGATAATTCAATTCGATCAGATCCGGAGACAGCGATGTATTTTTCTTTCCCTCGGCATCCTGCCAGCTTCTGGTCAGAATGACACGAACGAATGTATCAATGTTTCCGCTATTCTTCACGCTAATGGCTTCATTATAGCGTTTGCCCGGTGTAAACTTCTCATCCTCACCCAGCATATTTGCAAGCAGTGTACCCTCTGTGCTACCTGACCACTCATTATCTGATACATAATCCCTGCTGCTGACTACCGCATCATTTTCTACCAGAGATACACCGATACTCTGCATATTCATCTGTGCGGAATAATTCTCACTGTAATACGTCAGTGCCGCTCTCGCACTTCCCACACCACTTCCTACCAGAAGCACTGCGGAGGCAGCCAGAAGCAGGACTGTGATCTTCGGAAATGATTTCTTTCTCTTCTTCATGTCAACCTACCTCCTACTCCTGTGTATCGCCACTGTCTGCTGTCACTGCATGATTCCAGTCAGCATAAGCATTTCCATTTGCATCAAACAGAACCGGTGTACATTCCTGAATGACTACGACATTGAATTCAGAAGCTTTCTCGTCACCTGACGGGAACTGATAAGAGATATTCAGCTCCTGCTTCGTCGTTTCACCTGCCGGAAGGACACTTTCATAATACCAGTATCCGTCATCACCTGCCTGCCATCCACCATCCGGTGCCAGATACGTCAGTGCCACCGGTGCAAATGCTTTGACTCTAACGAAACAATCATAATCGCCTTTATTGATGATGGTGACATGTTTGCCTTTTTCATCGATCTTCTCATCCGGAACAGTGGTCGTGAATCCCATATTCATCCTGACACCACCGCCCGCTGTGGCATATGTGGTAAAATATGCCATGGCACTTCCCACGGTCAGGGAGCCGGTCAGAGCGATCGCTGCAGCCGCCAGAACCAGTGGTTTCTTATGTAGCTTTCTCATTTGGCATCCCTCCTTTTATCTCACTTCAGCAATATCATACAAACCGTTATCATTTAATTCAAAATGGTTGATCACGCCGTAGCCGCCATTGGTACTCTTATTGACGTCATTGACAAAGGAAACCTCTGCCACCGGTGCATCCGCCTGGCTGTATTCATCATTTGCTTTGATCACTGTCTCAACTCCGTTGTCAGATTTCAGGTCGTAAGATGCTCCGCTGTATACCTCAGTCACTTTCACGGCAGCCCCTGCCGGAAGTCCCGTGAGATGTACGGACTGATCACCAACCGCATCAAAGGTCAGTGCCTCGACTTTGCTTTCTTTCTTATCACCATTTGTAATATCGATCTGGAAAACGAAGGTTGCCTTATCGCCAAAGGTAGTATTCTGATTTTTCAATGTCTTGTTGATGATCAGATCTCCGGTTCTCTGCTGCTGCTCCGGTTTCAGGCCGATGGCATTGTCACCGGTGAGATGATATACCCAGGCATCGCTGGTTCCCTCGCCGCTGTAATAGTTATTCGGCAGAGAAATCAGATACGGTGTAAATGTATAGACATAATTCGTTGTTACCAGCTGTTCTACCGATACGAGATAAAGTCCGGTTTCCAGATTTTCCACCGTAGCTTTTCCTTTTTTAATAGTAGGATCTGCCGCAACAGCAGTATTGGCTGTCACCATATCCTCTGCAGCCTGTGCACGTTCCAGCCATTTAGCTGCGGAATCCTTATTCTCCCGGCTCAGTGCACTCAGATCCAGTCCGGAAAAGTCACTCACCGGTGTATAAGCTCCGGCTTTATCTACAGAAGCGACCCGATACAGCTTTACCGACAGGTCATTCGTGTTCAGTTCCTTATACTCACCACCCACGGAAAACTCCACCGAGCAGTCTTTTCTATCCACATCTATCGCACTCGCCGCCCATACACCAGGCAGAACGAATACCGACAATGCCACGGCAAATGCCAGTAAGATGGCACTTCCTTGTTTTACTCTTTTTTTCATCATCGCCTCGTCTCCTCCTTTAATGTCTTTCCTCTATGTATTGCGCTGTTTTCTTCCTGATGCGACTTTCATGATCACAATGATCAGAACCGTGATCGCAATTCCGAGAAGCAGATATAACATATAGTAGTTCTGGATCGCATGCAGCATAGTGTCTGCTACGGAACCTGTTACTTCCTCTTCTCCATTATATGGTACCCTCGTACCTCTGACAAGAAGTCTGTGGGAATTGACACCATACGGTGTACAGGTAAATAACGTCACCTGATCCTTTCCATCCTCAATCTTCAAAGCATCCTGCAACGTCTCATGATCATCCTTGTCCACCATCGGCAGAATCTGATCTACCTGATAGGCAAGTACCTCATCCAACACATGGATGTAAAATTTGTCCCCGGCTTCCAGCTGATCGATATCGGTAAAAAGTCTGGCACTCGGCAGGCCTCTGTGTGCCGCCAGCACTGCATGATTGCTTTCTCCTCCAATCGGAAGCTTCGTACCGTTCAGATGCCCGACTCCGGTCTGGAGTACATCATCACCGGTTCCATGATAAATTGCAAGTTTGATATTGATCTTCGGAATGGACAGATATCCCATCACTCCGTTGTCTTCTACATTCAGAACCTTCCAGTAATCTGTATTCTTCAGATCACCGTCATCTTCGCCAAACACATCTCCGTAGAGATCATTGTCGGTAATGGTCTGATTAAAGGCTTCCGCTTTCTGCCACTCATCGGTAAAATCAGTCGCATCCAGGGACTGTAAGTTATCTTCATAATTACTGATCAGCTGATTCTGTCGGTATGTATTCCACTGATTAGAGATCGTCGGATAAGCCAGAATGCCGAATCCAACGAGAAACAGTAATCCGAAAAGAACCGGAGCCAATCTCCTCTTTTTCTTTGCAGGTTTCTCCTGCGGTTCTACTTCTTTCATTCTTCTGTTTCCTTCTCCCGTGCTGCTTTCTTTCTGAATCGTTTCTCTCTGATAAACAGAATCAGGATAAACACTCCGGTAATTAAAATTCCTACGATTACCCAGAGCAGATAATTTGTATGAAGGCTGATGCCGCTGAGCGGTGTCTGCTCTGCTGCTACTTCATCTGCCACATAATCCACACGGTGTCCACGCACCAGAAGTCTCTGTGTATTCACACCATATGGGGTACAGGTCAGCAATGTCACCAGATCTTCTCCCTCTTCGACGGCCAGTGCATCGGTATCTTCCGGTTCAACCACCAGAATCTGATCCACCTCGTAACATAATGTGTTGTCCAGCACATGAATCAGGAAATGATCGCCGATCTTCATCTGATCCAGATCGGTAAAAAGAGAAGCACTCGGTAAACCGCGGTGTGCGGAAATAACTGCATGTGTGCTCTCACCGCCAATCGGAAGGGAACTTCCTTCCAGATGTCCTGCTGCCTGCTGCAGCACCTCATCACTTGTTCCGTGATAAATCGGAAGCTTGATGGCGATCTTCGGGATCTCTACGATTCCCATCATGCCGTCCCCGGTCAGGTTCAGGCAATTCATATAAGTACTGTCTTCTTCCTCTCTGGCCTCTGCCACTGCAAAGGAATCCGGCAGGATACTCGGTACCAGTGCATCGTTGTATGCCTGTGCTTTCTTCAGCTCCTTCGCATAATCAATATCTCCGGCTTCTGTCATCTGTGTGAGGTTATCTTCATAACTGCTGATGAGCTGTTTCTGTCGGTGATTATTCCACTGGTTTGCTACGAAAGGATACAGCAATAAGGACAATCCGGCTAAAAATATAATGACTATAAAAAATTTACTTACTTTCTTTTTCATCCGGCCTCTCCTTGTTGTTGTATGTATCTCATTAATTTATGGTGGCATATCTATTATACCACATTTTTTATTAATCCGGGGCGGCTATCGCCCCGGATTACCTTTTTTATTCAGTAAAACTTACTGATTCGTTATTTATTTGTTTACTCTTTTGCGGCTAGCGAAGAAGAATCCTGCTGCTGCAACCATGATTGCACAACCTGCGATTGTGAAGAGTGTAGTACCCATACCACCGGTGGATGGAAGAGCGGAAAGTTTGGAGTCGTACATTTTGATAAGCTCTGGCTGTGTTGGAGCAACGCCTGTAACTACTCCAGTAGTCTTATCTGTTGTTTCTGCCATTGTAAATGCAATATCAGTATTGCTAATGCTGTATCCATCCGGAGCAACTACCTCTTTGAAATAGTAATCACCAGCTTTAAGACCTTTTACAGTAACAGTTCCGTCATCAGCGGTAGTAAGTGTTGATCCTAATCCAGCCGGAACTTCACCGTTTGTAGTTTCTGCAATCCACTGACCTGTAATCCAACCCTCATTATCAATTACAGCATACTCTTTTGTTTCACCGTTCATTCTGTATACAACAAATTCTGCACCTTTTAATACATTTGTTGTTTTAACTTCATATTTTGTAATTGTTGCATTACCTGAATATGTTTTTGTAGTTGTACCTTTCGGATCCTGTGTAGAAGTAGCTTTGTTTTCAACAAGATTTGCTTTATTTACCAGAGCAGTATAAGTAATAACTACTTCCTGACCTGCATATGTGTTATCTGCATTTACAAGATTCATTAAATCAAGTGTAAACGTATTCTGTCCATTTAAAGTTTCAGACAGTTTTTCGAATCCAGGAACTGTTGCTCCATTTACAGTAATTGTATTAACTGCTGCTGTTCCTTTTACTTCTTTTCCGGTAAGGTAGAATGTAGCACCTGTTAATGTATCAGATACCTTGAATTCATTTACAAGTTTGTCACCATTCGGTTTTACTTCCTGATAAGGAACTGTTGTTTTTACTTTATATATAACTAAATCTCCAACTTCAGCGTTTGTTTTATCTGCCTCTTTGCCTGTATGATATTTATCTGCTTTTGCAACTACGGATGCATCTAATGGTGCAATCAGATTGTTTTTTTCATCATACTTATATGTTTTTGCTACCATTGTGCTGTATTCTGTTTTATTAGTAGGATCTGTAACAATTACTAAATAAGCACCTGCCTGTAAGTTTTCAAATTTAACACTGCTATTGAATTTTCCAGTAGAAATCTCTGTAGAATTTTTTTCAGTAAATGTTGCATTCTTAGCTGGATCCTGAGCTGCATCTTTTAATTTTTTAATCATATCAGCCTGATTTAATGTTTCCGGTGTCACACCTGTATCATCTGTCCAAGCTGCTGCTTCCCAGCCATTATCATTGGCATCTAATCTGTAGATTTCATAGATTTTTACATTCTGTGATGCATATGTTGCAAGACCTTTTACTTCAAGTGTTGCGCCTGTTTTTGCTGCGAAAGCGGTAATACTCATTCCGAGTACCATTGCCAGTGATAAGATCACTGCTAAGATTTTTTTCATTTTTTTCATCTCGTTTTCTCCTTTTCTTTTTGGGGTTTACCCATTTATCTTGTCCCGTTTCGGGAAGATAGTTAAATTGATTTGTTGTTGCCAGCGGCGGCAGGCCGCTGAAAAGTCAAGTTACGATATCCTATCTTTTCAGCACCTCCCTGCGTTTGTTTTTATATAAGATCCACGCGGCTGCTCCCATGAGAAGCATTCCACCGATCATATACAAGAAGATTCCTGTTCCGCCAGTTGATGGCAGTGCATATACCGGAGTGTTTTTATATACATATGCATCATATGTCTTTCCAGTAGTATTATTTGTTAATGAAATAGCTGATATTTTATTTCCATTTGCACCTTTTATTGTTACTGAAGTATCAGTTATCTCGATTGTCCACTGAACTTCACTCTTTGCGTATCCTGCCGGTGCTGATGCTTCTCGAAGAGTATAAGTATCTTTTACTATCTCGCTTAATGAGACTTTCTTTTCACCTTTATACCATTCTACGAAGCCATCTGAATTTGATTCTCCTGTGTAGCAAACTTTAGAGTCTTTCAACAGTTCAAACTTTGCACCACTCAGCATTGGATGATTTCCTGCCGAATCTGCACTTGTACTTTGTTTTACAATCGCCCAAAGAGCAAGAACATGTACTTTGTATGTACCTGTTACGGATGCATCTGTAACAATCGTTCCGCTAATACTTGTATTGGCATCTGGTTCAAGAACTGCAGTATCTTTTAGTAAATCTTTTCGTTCCGCAACTGTTTTTGGCACAAATGTAACTGCTAATTTATATTCTTCTACATCCTGTCCTACTTTTGTTGCGGTATGATTTTCTAAAGAATTAACTTTTGTACCTTCTGCTTCATACTTCGTATTCCTATACGCGTATACAAATTTACCTTCAACATCTGCACTTGAGTTGGTATAGCTGTATGGAACTTCTACTGTTCCGCCCTTCTTTAATTCAGCAAGCTGATCTATTGTCAACTGAGGAATACCTACTGCTGTTTCTCCATCCAATTCTGTTATTTTATAGGTTCCTAACAGTTCACCGGAGAATTTACTGGACTCAATCGTATCACCTTTGTAATAAGTAATTTCCTTATCACCAATACCTGGTGTTAACAGTTTCACATTCACAGATGGCTGCGGGAATGACTTTTTATTATTACCTACCGTAATTCCTGAATCAGGACCATTTGTAGGAATCATATTTCCACCGATGAAATCATCTTTTGCTTTAATCTCAATGGTTTCATGCCATCCTGGTATATCTCCGGTTTTACCATTTACGGTTGTATTAGTCCAGGTTACGGTTGTGATTCCATCAAGGGTAGTAACAGTTGCACCTCTGCCTTCCAAACGCTCTTTCTCACCAGCAGTAAGTTCAAATCGGCTGTCAATTACATCTGTGATGGTTGCGGTAATGGAAGCAGGCATATTATCAGTGATGCTATTAAAAATACGATACAAACTGTCAATACTATCTGCTGTCATGTACTTGTTTGAATCAGAAGCAACATCTGTCATGAACTTATTAATTTTTGCTATTGATGCACCACTGAGTTTACCGTTACTACCAGCTGCATCGAAAATACCAAGAGAATATATATCTGCTTTGTAGTCTCTTTTTATATCCGAAGCATATGTTACAGCCTTGTCAGCAACTGTATCACTATATGTATTGCTAGTTGTCGGTACACCATCTGTTAAAAATACTACCATTTTCTTACGGCCATCTGTTTGATTAACAGCAGCCCATCCTTCACTGGATGAAAATACATCTTTAGCTTTATCAAATCCATCTGCTGTGTTCGTTGCACCGGTAGCACTTAAATGTTCAATCCATGAATCTATCGTATCCTTTGAATCGCCAACTCGCAACAAATATTTCTCATTATACCAATCCCCATCTGTTTTAATAGACGCTGACTCGCTAAAGGAAACTATGCTGATTCTGCTATCCGGATTTTTTTGTTCTACGTTCGATACAAACGCCTTAGCAGCGTTCTTCAAAGCCGTCATCTTTGTACCATCTGATGTTTTCGTATAAATTATTGTTGAATCACCCTGTGTA
>OBVY01001126.1_pt1 | contig 17737 bp, 19 predicted proteins | sample 1538051 | NCBI WGS metagenome assembly OBVY01 (sample SAMEA2580017, study PRJEB22360) | human gut metagenome | biome: human gut; feature: human-associated habitat; material: faeces | place: Denmark | collected 2008/2010 | reverse complement strand
AAATCATTCCTCCAATCCCGGCGTTCGGGTCGGGGCAAAAAATCTGAAGCGTCCATTCAGAAGGGCTTTCCGGGGACCCTAGCGGCTCTCCTTTTGCCCTTCCTCCTGAGCACGCCACTGTTATAGCACCGCGCATTAGCAATGTCAAGATGTGAGTGCTAATATTCACGAAAAAATAATACTCTTGCAACAATATCTTGTATTTGGCTTTCCCCCATTACCACAATGCGACAAAAATCAGCACCGGGAGATGGAATCGCGTGCCGGTTGCTTTCCGGCTTATCCCATTTTGGTGCAAAAAAGCTAGGATTCAGTTGTTTTCCTGCTGCTTTGTATGATTTTTGCCATCGTTTTGCAGCCGCTTTTCCAGTGCGGACTGCTTGGCAAGAATAGCGTTTACTTTATCGTACAGGTCCTCGATCATGATCTCGGTCTTCAGGTTGACTTTATAATCATTTTCCGCTCTGCGGCGGTCTTTTTCCTCCTGACGGTTCTGGCTCATCATGATCAACGGTGCCTGAATTGCCGCCACACAGGACAGCACCAGATTCAACAGAATAAACGGATACGGGTCAAACGCCTTGGCAGCCAGCACCGTGTTGACCACCATCCAAAGGATCAGAACACCGGTAAAGGAAAAGATAAACGCCCAGCTTCCGGCAAATTTTGCAATGGAATCCGCTGCACGCTGCCCCAGCGTATACTTTTCTTTTTCGCTTTCAGGACTGACGGAGATCTTACTGTCTGCCAGCAGATTCAGCACCTCCTCATCGGTCATGTCGTGCCGGATGTCCTTGAGTACTTCTTTTAACAGTTTTCTGTTTTCCTTCATAATGGTCACTCCTCTCTCATGGATGTTCCTGTGTGGTAAACGGGAACTTGTCGGGGCGGGGCCCCTCCATCTTGCTGCCGCAAGACCGTTCTGTCGCTTAAAAGCCCCACTGGGGCTTTCATTGTTCCGCTTCGCTCCACAAACGCGAATTTATACCCGGTACTTGTCTCGATTTATAGTCATATCAACCAAATGAAATACAAGTAAGATACTAAAAAAAGCGGAAACTATTATTATTCCTGCGCCCGGCTTGATAAAATCAATTATACCGCCAAGACAAAAGAGTATTGCCCATGTCTTAATCCGTTTTCCAGTAACTCTGCATATTTTCTCTGTATTTAATCCAGTATAATCTCCTGATAAAAACAGCACATTTCTTTCTGTATTCCTTGATTTGGTAAAAAATCTTCCAACAAAAAAGAGAACAGTTGCCATCAGTAAATCAATAAATATAATTATTATTTTCATTTTCAACACCTCTAATTCTAAGTTCACAACTTCCGATTTGCCGCCCTCAGTATACCACGCTTTTTCCCTACAGAAAAGATACCGAAAAACAAAAATGCCCCCGGAGGGCCTGTTACAGCTCTCCGGGGACAGATTCCATGCACCGGCAGTCTCACATTTTACGCTTGAGGTTCTGCCGGAACAGTTGATACGCCGCCCGCAGATCCTCCGGCAGACGCTTCAAGGTTTCCTGCCACAACTCAGGCAGCATCCCGTAAAAGGCTTCGGCAATGCTGCCGGTGATGCAGGCAAGGGTGTCGCTGTCGCCGCCGAGGGAGACTGCATTCGCCAAACACAAATAGAGTGTTCTTTCATTTCCTCTCTTTTTCACGCTTCCCGCTGCTCCACGATTTCCAGACTGTCCCGCCCGACATGGCAAAGCAGGAACAGCACGCTCACGCCTGCAGCTTTCGCTTCGGCCAGCGCTGTGCCAAACTCCGGCTGCGTGCCAACATTCGGCCTCACCTCGGTGACGCCTTCCATCTGGATCACAAAGGCTACTGCGCACCGATACCCTGCCCTCTGTGCCTGCGCTAGCTCATGCAAGTGCTTCACGCCCCGTTCGGTGGGTGCATCCGGGAAATAACCGATGCCACCCATTTCCAATGTGCAGCCTTTGACTTCCAGCAGGTATTTCTGTTCGCCCTTTTCCATGTAAAAATCAATGCGGGATTTTCCGTATGCAAACTCCGGCCTGACAAGGTCAAACTCCTGCTTTGAGAGCCATTCTCCTACCACCTTGTTGGGTGCCTGACTGTCCATGTTGACCCAGCCAAGTTCCTGCTTGCGTACCGCCACAAGGTCGTATTTTGTCTTGCGTTTCGGGTTGTCTGACACTTCCAGACGCACCGCCGCACCGGGCAGCAGCAGCTCCCTGCACCGCCCGGTGTTTTTGACATGGACGGTTTCCACCGTGCCGTTCACATCTACATGGGCAATAAAACGGTTGGGGCGGTCAAGAAAAATGCCGTCCACGATTTCTCTGTATTTCAATGTTTACTCCATTTTGTCTGATACGCCTGTGCCAGAACCATTGACTGCACGCAAAAACAGGCTCCTGCAAGCGTCAACCGCTGGCAGGAGCCCGTTTATTTCTTACAGCTTCGTCATCCACAGACCATGCAGGTTGCAGTAGGCGTAGACCGCCACCGGCTTTTCGCCGCCCAGCTCAAACACCGCCCTGGGTGCCTGCCCGGGGGCGAGGTATCGGAGCTGTCCGCCGTTTTCGGTCTCCACAAAGAGCCACTGGATGTGGTGTACATCCACCATGGGATGCTCCACCGCACCCACCGCAACCGTGAGGGTGCTGCCGGAAAGCTCTGCCACCGGCAGATGCTTTTCGCCGCTGGCTTCCACCGTGTTGGGGAGCAGTTCCTTCATCTTTTCGCCGCAGCAGACCAGCGGGACCCCTGCGTTGTGGATGGTGGTGACCAGGTTGCCACAGTGCTCACAGATATAAAACTTTGCTTTCATATTAAAAACCTCCATCGGAATGTTGTCGGTGTTTTCTGTAACTATATGATAACATTTCCTAGTTAGATTTTCTGTGACCGGGTCACGCAAGCAGCCTGGTGCTGTGGAAATGCCCTCAGCTTCCCATGGCAATGAGCACCAGCACGACCAACACCGCAATGGCGATGAGGCAGCCGCAGCCGCTGCCGTCTCCCCCGCCGCCGCCATTGTTGTGGTTTCCGCCGCCGCCGCCGGACGAGCCGCCGAAGTTGCGGTTGAAAGCCGTCATGTACTGGGCATAGCCTGTGTCACCTTTGCCGAAATAGCCGTAATCACCGTTTGCCATTGTATTTTCCTCCGTCCGAAGTGTGTTTTGCTTCTTCTGAGGTCATTTTACCGAAAGAGGTGTCCTATAAACATCTCTTTCAGAATTTCTGGTCATCTCATTCTTCCCCGATGCCCAGATACACATCAATGTCCACGATGCTTTCTCCTCTGACCTCCACCAGATCTTCAAAGGGCACCACGGTTTCGCCCACCTGCAGGGTGCGGAACACCGGGTCGATGCGGTCTGCTTTTCCGGACAGGGCAATATAGTTGCCCACTGCGGGAATCTCCGGGTGGGTGGTATCCTCTTTGAAATACCGCACCGTGATGGTCATGCCCTTGGCGACCTGCATCAGCCGATCGGACAGGGCCGACATTTCTTCCTCGGTCAGAATGCGCCTCGTCACACGCTCTGTGCGCTGCTTTTCTGCGGCAAGCTGCTCGTCATAGCCCCGCAGCGGAGAGAAGGGCGAGAAGATCTTGGCACGGTTCTGAAGGGTCATCCGGGGGTGCTTGTGGAGGGATTCTTCGGTCTGGGGGCGTTCCATCTCCAGAATGTCCCCGTACTTTTGGGCAGTTTCCAGCCCGATCTTGCTATTTTTGTAGTTTTCCATCCGAACCTCCCGCCGGACCTCCTGCGCTGTGACCACCGATTTGTGCGTTGCGCTGGCGCATGGTGGCACCTTCCTCGTAGCTGCTGGCTTTCAGCACGGCGTTTTTGCCGTACTTGTTCTTGATGCCCAGCATGGCTTGCTGGAGTTTTTTCTCCTTTTCCAGCTTCTTGGTGTCGGTAAAAAAGTCCACCTGATAGAAGCCCTCGTCCGGCGTGACCTTGTTGGCGTTGAGGGTGATGCGCCGCACCGTCAGCGCCGGGTCGGTGATGCGCTCAAACAGCTTTGCGCTTTCGTTGATAATCGTGCTGCCCAGATTGGTGGGCGCATCAAACCGGACGGTGCCGTGGGCTGCTTTGGGGATGATTCTGCCGTAGCGGTCGGTCTGGGTCAGACCACGGTAGCCGCCCTTGTCCACGTTCTCCCGGTCGTAGCCTATCTCCAAGGTGATGGATTCCGTCACCAGCTTCTTTTCCATGAGCCGGAACATCAGAATCTCCGCCATCTCCCGGACGATGAGCTTTGCTTTGTCGTTGGGGTAGGGGCAGGTCAGCCCCTGCCCCTCGCTGATGCTGTTGGTGCTGGGCTTGTAGCTTTTGATCTCAGCCATACCGCAGGGCTCATAGCCCCATGCGTGGTCGATGAGGATCTCTGCGTCCACGCCGAAAATTTCATACAGACGATCTTCTCCGTGGATGGAAAACCGTGCCAAGTCCCCCATCGTATAGATGCCGTGGGCTTCCAGCCGCTTGACGGTGCCGGGGCCGGTCATCCAGAAATCCGTCAGCGGTCTGTGGTTCCACAGCAGATACCGGTAGGACCGCTCGTCCAGCTCCGCAATGCGGACACCGTCCTTGTCCGCCGGGATGTGCTTTGCCACAATGTCCATGGCCAGCTTTGCAAGGTAGAGGTTGGTGCCGATGCCTGCCGTTGCGGTGATGCCGGTGTTGTACAGCACCTCCCGCACCATGGTCATGGCAAGCTCGTGGGCGCTCATGTGGTAATAGGGCAGATAGCCCGTCACATCAATAAAAACCTCGTCGATGGAGTAGGGATAAATATCTGCCGGGGACACATATTTGAGGTAGGTCTTGTAGATCTGGGTGGAAACGTCCAGATACCGCTGCATCCGGGGCGGCGCAACGATGTAGCTCAGCCCCAGCGCCGGGTCTGCGTTCAGGGCATTGGCATCGAAAGAGGTGCTGGCAAAGTGATATTTGCCATCCTCTCCCCGGACCGCCTTGTGCCGCCGGATGGCAGTTTGTAGCCGCTGGGCGTTGACCTCTTTCACCCGCTGGACGGCTTCAAACAGCCGCGCTCTGCCGGGTATCTTGTAAGCTTTCAGGGAGGGCGACACCGCAAGGCAGATGGTTTTCTCGGTGCGGGAGGCGTCCGCCACCACCAGATTCGTGGTCAGAGGGTCCAGATGGCGGTCTACGCACTCCACCGAGGCATAGAAGCTTTTCAGGTCGATTGCCAGATAGGTGCGCTGCGCTGCCATGATTCATCCCTCCTTTACGCAAAAACAACCATTTATTTTATTATAATAAATCTTTACGCTGTTTTCAAGATGGAGCGCTATTTTATCTGTGAGAAGGTTTCAGCAATCAATCAGACGAGACCGACCTCACATGGACATAACCCCCATCATCCTTATAGAGGGCAGGAAAAGACCTCCATATGCTGTACTGCCCGTCCTCCCTCCTCTTTCCATCCAAAAAGGCAATACCAGATAATTAGCACCTCCCTTTTCCGTCCGTCAGCGGATCGTTTTCCAGGCATTTCAAGTTGCACAAAAGAAACCTGTGCAGCAAAGCAATATGCACAATACATTTTCTCATATCGAATACAGAAATGGCCATTTAGCAGCCAAATCATACAACTTTATGCAAGAAATAAGAAAATTTGTTGACTCACGATGGGCGAAAATGCTATCCTGTTGACAACAAGAGCACCATTGAGTGCTCCCCCACACGAAAAGGCAAAACAAAAAAGGAGAGTAAAATGATGAAGAAACGTATTGCGGCGTTGGCCACCGCCGGTGTCCTTGCTTTGTCGATGCTTACCGGCTGCGGGAGCAAACAGGAGAGCTGGAAGGTCACCTGCCCGTGGGCACCGTCTGGTGTCGCAGCAATGGTAAGTCAGAAGGCCGCAGCCATGTCCCCGGATTACTCGGATAAGAAGATCACTCTGGTGGCAGAGGCCATCAAGGGCGATGCCGCTACCGTCAACACCTGGGTAGCCAGCACCAAGGCAAACGACAAGGACCTCGTTTTTGCTGGCGAAGGTCTGTTCGCCATTACCGAGACTCTGGATCCCTCCAAGCTGCAGTTCAGCTATGACGATTTCGAGTTCGTTGAGAACCTGTATTCTTCCGTTTTCGTTCTGTCCGCAGATTCTTCGCTGAACCTTAAGAATCTGAACGACCTGGAAGCCTATGTCAAGGCTGGCAACCCGGTGTCTGTGGCAGTCAACGGTGCTACCGGCTCTGAAGCTTTCCTGGCAGCGGCTCTGTTCGGCTCTATGGGTGCTGGCGACCAGCTCAAGTTGACTCCGTATCAGTCTGCAGCCGAGGCCGCACAGGCTGTGGCAAAGGGCGAAACGAATTTCGCAGTTTCTCACCAGTCCCAGATCCTCGAGACCTACCAGCAGGGCGGCGTTGACGTGGTCTGCGCATTCGACGACAAGGCCATCGAAAACGGTCCCTTCGCAGGGGTCGAGGGCGTCGGTGCCAAGGGCTATCCCTACTTCCGCAACCGCTGCTTCGTGATGGCGCGCAAGGGTACTGATGCCGCAAAGGTTGCAGAACTGAAGGAGCTGTACGACAAGATCCTTGCCGACCAGGAAATGGTCAAGTGGTTAAACGATACCATGCTGCTGGAAGTTGACACGATGAGTGAAGATGACGTCAAGGCTCACATTGAGAACGTCAAGAGTATCGTTGAGCAGTATAAGGACATCGTAGCCGGCTGATAAAAATCTCGTAGCGAAAAAGCTGAAGCAGGGGGAATGGGGTCATCCCTTTCCCCCTGCTTTTACACTTCAAAAAGGAGTTGAAACTGGTGAAAAATCTGATAGAACATGCTGAGACAAAGCTGGATGAATGGGGCACAAAGCTCGAGGTGAAGAATATCGAGTACCCCGTAGACCTGGTCTGCGGCATCCTGTTTCTTGTCATCGGCATCGTGCTGCTGCTCATCATGCCGCAGCAGGTACAAATCTCCGAAAAGGACGTTGTGAACGGCCGCGCCTTCCCGACGATGCTGGTCTGGCTCATGCTGGCCATGAGCGCCCTTCTGGTGGGCCGGGAGGCATACAACATGGTGATGCACCGTCCCGTCAAAACGAAAACGCTGAATCTCTTGGTGGAAGCAAAAGCTCTGGTCATCGTCTTCATTCTGGTGATCACCTATCTTCTGGCGAAGGTCACCGACCTGTTCGTGGTGGGTGCCGTGTTCTGCGCACTGGCCTTTCTGCTGTTTTTCCGCTGCAAGAAGCCCCTCTACTACGCCATCACGGTCTCGATGGCCGTACTGATCTGGGTCGTGTTCCACTTTGTTCTGAATGTTAGTTTCTGAGGAGGCAGAATATGGGTTTGTTTGATTTTATCGGCCCGGCCTCCGGGCTGCTCTTCACCCTCGAAAATATCATCTGGATCAACCTCGGTGTCTTTATCGGCTGCGTGTTCGCAGCCATCCCGGGCCTGAGCGTTATCCTCTGCATCATCCTGTTCCTGCCCGTCACCTACACCATGAGGGCGATCCCCGGCATGATGTTCCTTCTGGGCATCTACTGTGCGGGCGGATACGGCGGTTCGGTGTCGGCTATTCTTATTAACACGCCCGGCACTCCCCATGCGGCCGCTACGATGCTGGACGGTAATCCGCTGTCCAAGATGGGCCGCACGAAAGCGGCGCTGAAGATCGCGCTCTACGCCTCCACCTTCGGCGGCATCTTCTCTGCGCTGGTGCTGCTCTTCCTCGGCCCCCAGGTCGCCAAAATTTCGGCGCAGCTTGGAACAGCCGAGTACTTCATGGTCTGTCTGTTCGGCATGACCATCATCGCAGGCGTTTCGGGCAAAAGTCTCGTCAAGGGCATCATCGCTGCCTGCCTCGGTCTGATCATTTCTTGTGTTGGTGCAGACCCCATGACCAGCTATGACCGCTTCACCTTCGGTATCCCTCGTTTGTATCTGGGCCTCGACCTTGCCGTCACCCTCATCGGCCTGTTCGCACTGGTGGAGATCATCGGCAAGGCTGAATTGAAGCGAAATGAACTGAACCTCCACGCCGGAAAGATCGGCAACGACGACGGCAAGATCACGAAGGATGAGTACAAGCGGATGCTCCGCCCGGTGCTCATCGGCTCTCTCATCGGCTCCTGCGTGGGCATCGTGCCCGGCACAGGCGCATCGGAAGCTTCGTGGTTCTCCTACAACACGGCAAAAAACCTGTCTAAGCACCCAGAAGAATTTGGTCATGGTTCTGTGGAAGGCGTGGCAGCTGCCGAATCCGCCAACAACGCCGTCTGCGGTGCGACCCTGATCCCCCTGCTGACGCTGGGCATCCCCGGTGACGGCTGCGTGGCCATCATGCTGTCTGCTCTGATGATCAACGGCCTGAACCCCGGTCTCTCGCTCTTTACCACCGATGGCCCGATCATGTATGCTATCATGCTGGGTCTCATCCTCGTGAACATCTTTATGTTCCTGCAGGGCAAGTACCTGACCCGCCTGTTTGCAAAGGTCGTTTCTATCCCCCAGCAGATCCTGACCCCCATCATCGTTATCTTCTGTTTTGCCGGTGCTTACTCGGTAAACAGCAGCTATTTTGACCTGAGCGTGGCACTGGTGTTTGGCGTGATGGCATGGTTCATGCGCAAGCTGGAGCTGCCTGCCGTCCCTGTGCTGCTGGGCATGGTGCTGGGCAACATGACGGAAACCAACTTCCGCCGCGCTCTGCTCATCTCGGATGGAAGCCCCAGAATTTTCGTCAGCAGCCTGTACTGCTGGATCTTCATTGCTCTGATCGCAGTAGTCATTCTCGGCATTCTTCGCAGCAAGATGAAGGAAGCAAAAGCTGCCAAGCCGGAACAGTAAAAGGAGGTAAAACCATGGCGTATAATATTATTTTCTATTTCAGTGACCAGCAGCGCTGGGACACCTGCGGCTGCTTTGGTCAACCTTTGAATATCACACCCAATCTGGACCAACTGGCAGCAGAAGGCGTGAAGTTTGACAATGCCTTTTCTCCTCAGCCAGTGTGTGGCCCCTGCCGCGCCCTGTTCCAGACCGGCAAATACCCCACCGAGACCGGCTGCTTCCGCAACAATCTGATGCTGCCCTCCAACGTCAAGACTCTGGGCGAGTACATGGAAAAGGATGCCGGCTACGAGACCGCCTACATCGGCAAGTGGCATCTGGCCTCGGACGGCGAACTGGAAAAGAAACCGACCATCGACCACACGATCACTGCTGTTCCTCTGGAACTGCGTGGCGGCTACACCGGCTACTGGCGCGCTTCGGACGTGCTGGAGTTCACCTCTCACGGCTACGACGGCTATGTGTTCGACGAGAACAACAACCGTATCGACTTCAAGGGCTACCGCGCCGACTGCATCAACCAGTTTGCACTGGACTACCTCGACCAGTACACCGGCGAGAAGCCTTTCTTTATGACGGTATCTCAGATCGAGCCGCACCACCAGAACGACCACGACCACTACGAAGGTCCCATCGGTTCCCGGAAGCGATTTGCAAATTTTGTTCTGCCGGAGGACCTGAAGGCTCTGGGCGGCAATGCAGCGGAAGAATACCCGGATTATCTGGGTCAGTGTGCCAGCCTCGACGAGAATCTCGGCAGGCTGGTGGCGAAGCTGAAGGAAAAAGACTTATATGACAATACGGTCATCCTCTACGCCTCCGATCATGGTTCTCATTTCAAGACCCGCAACCGTGATGCGCACCTGAATGGCTATGATGATTACAAGCGCTCCTGCCACGACGGCTGCCTGCACGTTCCGCTGGTCATCTGCGGCGGTCCGTTCTCGGGCGGCAAGGAGATCACCGACCTGGTCAGTACGGAAAGCATCCCGAAAACTCTGCTGGCTCTGGCAGGCGTGGATGTCGGTGACAAGATGATCGGTGAAAATCTGCTTGACGTTGTGGAAAAGAAAAACCATAATAGAGTCAATGAGGTCTACGCACAGATTTCGGAAAGCCGCTGCGGACGCTGCATCCGCACGGAAAATTACATGTATTCGGTCTATGCCCCCGGCATCAACGGCGGCGAGGCTGCGGCATCCGATGTTTATGCAGACGACTTCCTTTACGATATGCAGAAGGACCCGTGGCAGCTGAACAATGTTGTTGCAGACCCTGCATATGCCAACGTCAAGGCGGAGCTTCGTGAGCGCTTGCTGAACTGGATCCAGCACGCCGAAGGTACCCGCCCCACCATCACCGACTGAAAAGGAGCGTTTGCCCATGCTCTCGGCTGTCGAGAAAAAATCCGATCAAGTATATCGCTGGCTTCTGGCTTATATTGACGAAAACAAATTTTCCGGGAACCAGCGTCTGCCTTCAGAAAATGCTCTCTGCCGGAAGCTGGGTGTCAGCCGAGAAACGATACGGGTTGCCATTGACCGACTGGTGAATGAAGGGATCGTGTATAAGATCAAAGGGAGCGGGACCTATTTTCACCGGGAAAAAGTAATGACACGAGACTTGAACACGGAGGGTGCTCTTTACAAGATCGGCCTTATTCTACAGGGGCAGGACACCAGTGCAAATTCCGGGTTGATCGAGGGCGTGCGCAGCGTCTTGACGCAGGAACGGGTAGATCTGCATGTATTTCTGACCGACAACAAGTTCTGCAACGAGCGCCGCTGTCTGGAGACTGTGGTACATCAGAATTTTCACGGTTTCATCGTGGATGGTGTCAAATCGAGCATCCTCAGCCCGAATCTTGACTGCTACAAGGAGCTTTATCGGCGCAAGATCCCGGTGATATTCTACAACAACTTCTATCGGAACCTACGCTGTCCCCGTGTGACCATCAATGATATTGAATGTGCCCATCAGTTGATTGGACGTCTGATCGATGCCGGTCACAGCAATATCGCCGGGATATTCGTGTACGATAACTATCAAAGTGTCGAAAAGTTTCAGGGCATGGCGGAGGCGATGCGAAGTCGCGGTTTGGATCTGAACGATGATTACATCAAGTGGTGTATTTCCGACGAAGCTCATAACGAACGCTATGTCCGCTCCATCGAAAGATTTCTGAAGAGCATCCCTAAATGCACCGCTATCGTCTGCTGCAACTATATCATCTATCGGCTGGTGATGAAGACTTTACAAAAAATGGGTAAGACCGTGCCAGAAGATTACTCGCTGGTCTGTTTTGATTATTCTGAGGAGACTTATCGGCAGGAGGATGTTACCTGCTCCGTGGAGCAAGGCTTCGAAATGGGGCGTCAGCTCGCACTGCGGCTTATGGAGATGATCTCCACCGGCGAATGCGACGACCGAAACTACACCTATGTCATGAAGCCCATTCTCTACGATGGTCATTCCATCTGGAAGATCACAAAGGTAAAATAAAAGTTCTCCCGGAGGCAGTCCTGCTCTCCGGGAGAATCTCTTTATCGGTTTTGTTGTGCCAGAAAGCGTGCAGCAGTCTGCAGGCGAGGAAGCGCATAGGCAAAGAATTGACGATATGCCGTGCAGAAGCGATTGTTCCCGGCGGCATCCCAGTCGCGTTTGCATCCGCCCCGGCAGAGCGGCTGATACGCGCAGGCTGCACATTCCGCCGGGCGTTTTCGCCCCTGTTCCAAAAACATCCGGCTTACGGGCGAGTCCAGTGCACCTTCGACGGTACAGTGGCTCAGATCTCCCAGCTTCCACTCATCCAGAACATAAAAGTCACAGGGATAAAGGCTTCCATCGCCTTCCACTGTGAGATAATGTCCACAGGAGCCTGAGGAAGCGCAGGATGTAGGCGGCATTCCCAGCAGGATACGCAGGTAGTCTTCAAAATTGCGGACGCTGACATAATTGCCCCGTTGCAGCTGATCGTACCAGGCATCAAAGACGCCGCACAGAAAACGACCATAATGTTCCGGCATCAGAGAATATGCCTGCCCGCCAATCGTGTCAAGCGGGTCAAGGCAGGGAATGAACTGCAGATCGTGGCGTCCCAACTCACAGAGGCTCTTGAAGGCTCGCTGCGGCTTTCTTGCCAACTGTCCGGTCACAACACAGAGCAGGTTCGTTTCGACTCCATAGGCATCCAGCAATGCAATCGTGCTCGTCACCTTGTCCCATGTTCCCTGCCCAGCGGCGTCCATCCGGTACAGATCATGGTTCTCCCGCGTACCGTCCAGAGAGACTCCCACGAGAAAAGAGTTCGTTTTGAAAAAAGAAGCCCATTCTTCGTCCAGACAGATTCCATTGGTCTGGATACTGTGGAACACGGAGATCTTGCGTTGCATGGAGCGTTCCGTTTCCAGAAAGAACCGAAAAAAATCAAGTCCGGCAAGGGTCGGTTCGCCGCCCTGAAACAGAAAATGGACGCTGCCGCCATCTCCTGTGGCGGCAAAGGCTTTTTCGATCAGTTCTTTTGCCATTTCGTGTGAAAGCAGTCCCATATTCTTGCACGCCCGGCTGTTGGAAACATCATCGTAAAAGCAGTACCGGCAGCGCAGATTGCACAGGCTGGACGCCGGCTTGACGAGAAATGTATTGTGTTTCATAGAGACTCCCCTCGTATTTTGCATTTCTTAAAACAAGGATACCGGAAAACACGATTTTTCGCAAGCATTAACAGGTAAAAGCTGTTCGAACTTGTAAGGATAATAAAGATAGCTGTCCCAAAATTAAAAAGGAGAAGAAAACTTGTATGGTTAAAAACAAAACATCCTCTGCACGGTCATCACGGCTTTGGAAGCTGTTTTTAAGTACATTGTACATCAGCAGCTTTACTTTTGGCGGTGGTTTTGTCATCGTGACCTTTATGAAGAAAAAATTTGTGGATGAGCTGCACTGGATCGACGAGCAGGAAATGCTGGACATGACCGCTTTGGCTCAGTCCTCGCCGGGTGCCATCGCAGTAAACGCCGCGATTTTGGTAGGCTGGCAGGTAGAAGGGCTTGTGGGAATGACCGTGGCAGTGTTGGGAACGATCATTCCCCCTATGATCATTCTTTCTGTCATTTCTGTGTTCTACAACGCCTTTGCCGCCAATCATTACATCGCTTTGCTGCTCAAGGGAATGCAAGCCGGCGTAGCGGCGGTCATTCTGGATGTGGTATTTGACCTCGGCGGCAAGGTGCTGAAGACCCGCTCGTGGGTGTATATTGCCCTGCTGGCCGCAGCGTTTGTCGCCAATACAGTGTTTGATGTCAATGTGGTTGTGGTCATCCTCGCTGCAGCAGCCTTCGGTGTAGTACGGACATTGAACCAGTGGAAAAAAAGAGGTGCAAAATGATCTACTTACAGCTTTTTCTCAGCTTTTTGCAGGTAGGAATGTTCAGTGTAGGCGGCGGTTATGCTGCCATGCCCCTAATACAAAGTCAGGTGGTGGAACAGCACGGCTGGCTGACCATGCAGGAATTCACCGATCTCATCACGATAGCAGAAATGACCCCCGGTCCCATTGCGGTCAACTCAGCAACTTTTGTAGGTCTGCGTATTGCACAGGCTCCCGGAGCCATTATCGCAACTCTGGGCTGTATCACACCCGCCCTATTCTTTGTTTCACTGCTGTCATACATCTACCGCAAATACAAGGATATTTCTCTGCTGCAAAGCGTACTTGCCTGCCTGCGCCCGGTCATTGTAGCACTGATTTTTGGGGCAGGGCTTTCCATCCTGTCTATGGTAGTATTCGGAGGTAATGCAAAAGCATTTAGGAATGTAGATTGGATCGGTGTCAGCAGTTTTGCAGTTGCGTTCTTTGCGTTGCGCAAGCTCAGGTGGAATCCCATCCTGACTATGTGCTTGTGTGGTGTGGCGGGGCTTGGACTTCATGTTCTGTTCGGAGTATAACAATTGACGCCTGAAAGGACGCATTGTCGTGGCAAGCAGTACGTCTGTCTATACAAACGCCTGTTTTGCGTTGCAAAATGCTTGTTGGGGATTGTAGTTGGTTCATGACGGTTTCAGCTTACAGCAAAAAATGAGATAGGCCCCCCTTTCTGGGAAGTCTATCTCATTTTTTTGTTGGGGCTATTTTGCAACAGCCCCTCTCCCCTTTTTTATAACAACCCCGCCTTACAGTTCGGGAGAAACGCTCAGCGCTTCAGTTCCAGCAGCGCGTCGCCCTGCTTTACGGTGCCGCTGGCTTTAGCCGCGACAGCGGCATAGTCATCCGTATTGCAGACAATGAGCGGCGTGGTCACGGGATAGCCTTCGGCCTTAATGGCCTCCAGTTCAAAGCGGATCAACGGCTGGCCTTTCTTCACCTTGTCACCCTCGTTGACGAGGCAGGTAAAGTGCTTGCCGCCCAGCTTGACCGTATCGATGCCGATGTGCATCAGCAGTTCGGCACCGTCAGCCGTGGTCATGCCCACGGCATGGTGGGTCTCAAAGGTGGAGGAGATCTCACCGTCAGCAGGTGCCACCAGTTCACCATCGGTGGGCTCAATGGCAATGCCGTCCCCCAGTACACCGCTGGCAAAGGCTTCATCCTTCACATCGGCCAGCGGGACGACGGTGCCGTTCAGGCAGGCAGACAGCACGGTATCCTTTGCTGCGGGGGCCGCCGGGGCGGGTGTTGCGGTCGCCGCCGGGGTCTTAGGTGCATTTTCCAGATAATCTTCCAGCTTTGCCTTGATGACGGCCACCTTGGGGCCGTACACCACCTGCACACCGTTGCCCTTGCAGATCACGCCGGAGGCACCGGAGGCCTTGAGCACATCCTGCCGGACCAGCGCCGCGTCCTTGACGGTGCAGCGCAGGCGGGTGGCACAGCAGTCCACGTCGGACAGATTAGCGGTGCCGCCCAGACCTTCTACGATCAGGGCGCTGACCGGGTCATCCCCTGCGGGAGCGGTGCTGCCGGAAGCGGCGCTGCGGGCGTTCACGTCCGCACGGGTGTACAGCTTGACTTCCTCGGCATCATCGCGGCCCGGGGTCTTGTAGTCAAACTTGGAGATCATAAAGCGGAAAATGATATAGTACAGTACAAAGTACACCGCACCGACCACGACCACCCACACCCAGTGGGTCTTGGCGTTGCCCTGCATCACACCGAACAGCACCAGGTCGATGAGACCGCCGGAGAAGGTCATGCCCACGCCCACATTCAGAATGTGCATCAGCATGAAGGACAGACCGGCCAGCACGCAGTGCACCGCATACATGGGCAGTGCCACAAAGATAAAGGTAAATTCCAGCGGCTCGGTGATGCCGGTGAGGAAAGCCGTCAACGCAGCAGACAGCAGCAGGCCGCCTGCCGCCTTTTTCTTTTCCGGCTTGGCGCACTGGTACATCGCCAGCGCCGCGCCGGGCAGACCGAACATCATAAAGGGGAACTTACCGGCCATGAAACGGGTAGCGCTGACCGAGAACACCGTGGTGGACTTGGAAGCCAGCTCGGCAAAGAAGATGTTCTGTGCGCCGGTCACGGTGACGCCATCGATGATGGCGGTGCCGCCCACAGCGGTCTGCCAGAACGGCATATAGAACACATGATGCAGTCCAAAGGGGATCAGCGCACGCTCCAGCAGGCCGTAAATAAAGGTGCCTGCGTAGCCGGAAGCCAGCACCAGTGCGCCCAGCGCGGCAATACCGCTCTGCACCACCGGCCAGATATAGAACATGGCAATGCCGACCACCAGATACACGATGGAGCTGACGATGGGCACGAAGCGGGTGCCGCCGAAGAAAGCCAGCACCTGCGGCAGCTCGATCTTATAGAACTTGTTGTGCAGCGCCGCCACGCCCAGACCGACCACGATGCCGCCGAACACACCCATTTGCAGGGTCGTGATGCCCAGCATGGTGGTGGTGGAGTTGGCGGGCATTGCTTCTACGCCGCCTGCCGCATTGATCATGGCCTGAATGGCTGTATTCATAATGATATAGGCCACTGCGCCGGACAGGGCGGCCACCTCTTTTTCCTTGCGGGCCATGCCGATGGCCACGCCCATGGCGAAGAGCAGGGCCAGATTGTTGAACACGGCGCTGCCGGTCTGGCTCATCACGTCCAGAATGGTGTAGATCAGGGTACCGGGGTGGATGACGCTGTTCAGGCCATAGGCCGCCAGCATGGTTTCGTTGGTGAACGAGCTGCCGATACCCAGCAGCAGGCCCGCTACAGGCAGCAATGCAATGGGCAGCATAAAGCTGCGTCCCACGCGCTGCAGCACGCCAAAGATCTTGTCTTTCATCTTCAATTCTCCTTTTTCCAAATTCGTATCCAGCAAATATATCCACACGCAGGCGCGGCCTGCGGAGAATCAAAGGTGAAGCAAAAGAGCTTTTTCCCCCATCCGGATGCGCTTCAGGTGAATGGTAAGGAACACCGGTTCCTCGTCCGAAAGCTCCTTGTGCCAGGTGTTGCGGACATACTCCGCAATGCAGCAGGCGCATTTGTAGTGTTCGCTGCAATTACGGGCGATCAGGGCGCGGAACACTCCGTCGTGGGTATCGTTTTCCTGCTCCTGTTTTCCTTGAAATACGCGCTGCGCAAAAAAGCGCAAATGCACTGTAAAGCGGCTGAAATCCAGTGCATCCCGGTCAAAACGGCAGTTGTAAAAGTATTCCACTCCCTGCACGCAGCCATCCACAAAGCGGGTGACATCGTTCACCACGCTCATGGTGGTGTTGGGTTCTGCGTTGACGATGTGCAGCGCAATGAAGCCGCCCTCGTCGTCCGAAAGGTCTGCACGGCAGGGCTGGTCATACGGTAGCTGCGCTCCACGGTTTCGGCCTCGATTTTATAGCCCGGCTTAACGCCAAAGCCCAGACCGCGCCCGGTGACGATCCGCTCACAGCCCGTGGGGTCTACCACGCGCAAAATGTTGTCGATCGGTTTTTTGACGGTATATTGCATTGTTTCTCCGCCTCAGGTTGAAAAAGAAAAGCAATAAAAAAGACCATCCTCGACACAGCAAACATCCCGAAGGCTGAAACACACTTTCGGCTTATGCTATGCAGAGTTGGTCTAGCCCGCCAAACGGTAACAATCCAACGACGCTGCTCACGTACAATTTTCTTTTTGTAAGGCACAAACAAATCAAGCACTCGAAGAACAATTTATTTTATTTTAAATTACAATACCATATTCTTTGTGGAGTGTCAAGAAGGAAACGGGCTTCTTTTTCACTTTGTTAACTTTGTCCAAACTCAGGTGATCTTCTACAGCAGATTGACAAGTAAGAATCTTCCTTTTTTTGCTTTAACTGTTGATGGATTTCATAAATACGTTCCGTTTGTTTTCATCAAACGAAAGCCCTATACTAGGTGCAACGGCATGGGAGACCTTTGGTCGTCTGGATGTGGTCATTGCCAACGCCGGTGTCATCCACTTTGGCTATACCTGGGAGCTGACCGATGCACAGGTGGAAAAGGTCATCAACATCGACCTGATCGGCAAGGACTTCAAGAACTGGCAGGAAATGTATAAGGTGGTGTGGACAGTTGCGACACGCTTGCCCAACTCTTCCCAGCTTTCCTCGGTTTTTGGGTAATGCACCACCACTTCCATGGGGTCACTCTTTCGCATGGCTCACTCACCTCCGGTCACATCGCTATCACCTCATTCTTACGGGTCACGGATTGTCCGCTATTCGCCGCGGTTCCCGGCGAGAACGTTCAACGCCAGGCTGACCAGCAACGCCATATCGATGCGAAGCATCTCGGTCTTGGCAGCGCAGCCCATAAAACGTTCCATGCGGGATTTATCGATCGTAAAAATCTGTTCCAGAAGAATCATGGACGGTTCTTCAAAAGGCCGCAACGGTTCAGTATGCCAAAACCCGCCCAGTCTTTGAGCAGTATAAG
>OBVY01001124.1_pt1 | contig 17745 bp, 12 predicted proteins | sample 1538051 | NCBI WGS metagenome assembly OBVY01 (sample SAMEA2580017, study PRJEB22360) | human gut metagenome | biome: human gut; feature: human-associated habitat; material: faeces | place: Denmark | collected 2008/2010 | reverse complement strand
AATTATATAATTTTACTTATATTATATATATCTATATGAAATAAGATTCGATTTTAAATTCTCTCGTAAGAGAGTGACACTGTGACGAATCTTGGATGAGGAACAGGGGCATTGCTCGATGCAATCGGACTGCACGTCAGTGCGTAATAAATAAAATCTATTGATGTAATTTTAAGTAGTCGATAGTGAGTTTAACCATGCTTCAAAACGCTTTCGATTATATTCATACCATTGACTTGTTACATAGAAATGCTGTCCATTAAAGAAAAACGGTTTCTTCCAGTATCTACTTCTACCGTACTTGTCTATAGTTTTGTCCATACTATCCGTGAAAAATGCATAAGTGATACCAAAAACAATATTCGATTTTTTATCATCAAGTAATACTGACAGCATTTCATCCGAAAATCTGTAATTTTCAGCTTCAAGGTCTCTAAGTGTTCTTATAACATATTTTCCAATTTTCTCATCCGTTGCACGATTACTAATCCTCTCATTATTTTCTGCATGAAGCGTAGTCAAATCTTTTTTCAAGAAGATATAGAATGCATTTGGATTTTCTCCGAAGTATATAAGCACTTTCTTAATCAATTGTACAATAGCATTCGCACTCAAATTCGTCCAAACATATACATTCGTCAATTGAATAGGAGCATTTTTTGACGGAATTGAATCATAACAAAAATACTGCACTTTTCTCCCGTGAAATGCCGGTTCTTCAACCAGTTTATTAAAATCCTTTCCTTTTTGCGATAATATATTGCAGAACGCAATTAAAGCACTATTCCAGTCGGTGACATTGTACTTTATATCGCTATACATAAAGGCACATATTTTTTTGTAAGTATAGTCCTCGTTCAAAGAATGTGGTATGCTGTTGTTTACTCGATATTTATCGTAATCGATTTTTATACTAGAAGAAACATTTAAATGCGATTCTACAGGCATTTTCTTACTTTTCGACTGGTAGTCTAAATAGCCATTGATTGTTTCAATATAGTCTTTCATTACATCTCTATATTGTGTAAGCATATTTAAATCTTCATCACGATCTTCCTCTGCAGCCTTTGTTCGTTTTTTTCTTAATGCAACAATTCCATCATTTAATGCTGTTAACAACATTTCAGAAGCGTAGCAGATTGAATTTGCTATTTGAGGCTCATTTTTCTGTAAATAAGCATATACATCATCTATTGTAGCCATATAAAACTCCTTTCAAAAGAACAAAATTTCATCTTACTCCACAAGATTATCTGCCCAAAGTTCACATTGTATCATTACAGCATCAATTGCTTCTGGTTGATCATCTGGTGGATATTTATGCGTTTTTAACAGCCTCTTTATCATCATACGCATTCTTGCTCTTGCAGAATCTTTCTTCTGCCAGTCAATCGTTTTATTTTTACGCAATGTTTCTGTCAATTCTTTTGTAATCGCAATCAATTCTTCATTCTGATAAAAGTCTTTGATTGCCTGTGGTTTGGTTAATGCATCATAAAATGCTAGTTCGTCGGCAGTGAGTCCCAGTGCTTTCCCTTCTTCTCCAGCTTCTTTTATCTGTTTTGCAAGGTTCATCATTTCCTCGATGACCTCTTCATTTGTCAGCATCCCATTTAGATACTGATTCATTGCTCGCTGCATGATTTCAGAAAATTTCTCAGACTTTACAACATTGGTTCGCTTATAGACAACAATCTGTTCTGCAATAAGCTTTTTAAGAAGTTCAACTGCCAGATTTTTTTCTTTCATATTTGCTACTTCTTGCAAAAACTTTGGGTCAAACAGAGAAATTTCCTCACCAATATCAGAAAACAGATTGATAACACCTTCACTTTTGATACTCTGCTTGAGCAGTTCATTGATTTGAGCATTCATTTCTCCAAGAGAAAGTTTCTTGCCTGTTCCTTTATTTTCAAGACGCATAACAAGAACTCTTACGGATTCAAAAAATGCTGCTTCCATACGAAGAGATTCTTCTACCATAGAAGAACAAAGTGATAACGCCTGATGGAGCAACAAAGATTCTTTCAGATATTCTTTTTTATCATCTTCTTTTGCGGGAGAAATGATGAAGTTGACTGCACCGGTGATGGCTTTTGCTCGTTCAAGGTCTGTTCCTGTCATAAATTTTGAATAATCATATCCAAAAAAGAAATCCCGGCAAATCGAAATTTTTTCAAGGAATTTCGGATATGCAACTTTCGCTACGTCTGTATCTCCATATTTATCCTTATCTCTTGCTGTATAATCATTCATTGCCTGTTTTAAAGCACTTGCAATGCCGACATAATCCACAACAAGTCCACCTTCTTTATCTTCAAAGACACGGTTTACTCTTGCGATTGCCTGCATCAAATTATGTCCTGACATCGGCTTATAGACATACATTGTTGCAAGGGACGGAACATCAAAGCCCGTCAGCCACATATCAACCACAATTGCAATTTTAAGCGGACTTTTATTGTCCTTGAATTTCTTTGCAAGTTCTTCTTTATGTGCCTTATTTCCGATGATTTCACGCCATTCTTCAGGGTCTTTGTTCGATGATGTCATTACAACAGCAACTTTTTCCGTCCAGTCAGGATGTATTTCAAGGATTTTATGATATATTTTTAAAGCTATGGGACGTGAATATGCTACTATCATCGCTTTACCTGTCAGAAGATTTGCTCTGTTGTTTTCATAATGGTCAAGAATATCTGTAACAAGGGAATCAATTGTCTGGTCATTGCCGAGAATTGCTTCCATTTTGCCAAGCTGATGCTTCGATTGTTCGATAACGCCTGCATCTGCATTTTCTGCCATTATATCATATTCCTGGTCAATCAGTTTCAAGGTCTGTTCGTCAAGTTTCAGTTTCAGAACTCTTGATTCATAGTATACAGGACGTGTTGCACCATCTTCAACTGCCTGTGTCATATCGTATATATCAATGTAATTACCAAAAACTTCTCTTGTAGATTTATCTTTTGTTGAAATAGGTGTGCCTGTAAAGCCGATATATGTAGCATTCGGCAAGCTGTTTCTTATAATTCTTGCCGAACCGATTTTTATTTTTCCTGTTTCTTTATCGACTTTTTCAGCGAGTCCGTACTGTCCCCTGTGTGCTTCATCAGCCATTACAACAATATTTCTTCTGTCGGATAAACACTCAAAAGATTCAGCAAATTTCTGCATGGTTGTAAATATGATTCCATTTGCTTTTCTGCCTGCTAACAAAGAACGAAGATGTTCTCTTGATTCAGCATGAACAGGCTTTTGTCTTAAAAAATCACTGCATTTTGCAAACTGTAAATATAGCTGGTCGTCAAGGTCGTTTCTGTCAGTCAGTACAACAATCGTCGGGCTGTTCAAAGCCGTTTGCAGGAGATGGGCATAAAACACCATCGACAGCGATTTTCCGCTGCCTTGAGTATGCCAGAAAACACCGCCTTTTCCGTCTGTTTCTGTTGCCTTTTTAGTGGATAAAATCGCCTTATTAACGGCAAAATACTGATGATATCCAGCAAGAATTTTTATTTGTTTTGTTCCGTCATTACTGAATAAAACAAAGTTTTTCAAAATATCAAGAAGTCTTTCTTTTTGGAATATTCCCTCAAAAAAAGTGTCAAACTGTGCGTATTCTGTATTTTCATAACTTCCATCAACAGTTTTCCATTCCATAAAACGTGTTTCGTCACTTGTAATTGTTCCTGCTTTACTTGTCAGCTGGTCAGACATCACGCAAATCTGATTATAATAAAACATTGACGGGATTTCGTGCATATAGTTTCTTATCTGCGTATATCCCTCGCTTGCGTCTGTGTCTTCTCTTGACGGTGATTTTAATTCTACAAGAACAAGCGGCAGACCATTTATAAAAAGCAAAATGTCATGTCTTCTGTTGCTGTTTTCAACAAATGTCCACTGATTCGCACAGATGAAAGAATTGTTCTCGATATTTTCCCAGTCAATTAGATAGATTAAAGTGGAGCGTTCCTCACCATTTTCAGTATATCTTGCAGAAATTCCGTTTTGCAAATAGTCCGTAAATACGGCGTTTTTCTGCACGAGCGTTCCGTTTTCAAAATTCTTTAAAGTCAGAAGTGCATTTTTTATTGCATCATATGGTTTCCCCTTATTGATTCTGAAAATACTTTCTTCCAGCACTTCATCGTATAAGGGCGATTTTACATTGTGGTCGATATGATATCCACAGACGTATTCATAGCCAAGCGTGTTTTCAAATAGTTCCATTAAGGCATTTTCATAGTGGGATTCTGTGTAAAGGGATGCCATTTTGTTCGCTCCTTCCTGTTTAAATCTTGACTTCTGAAACGTCAATTTCGCCGTTCATCAATTTTGGCAAGAGGGTGTCACGGAGTGCAGAAAGTCGCTGGTTTTCCATATCATTATTCCATATTTGATTGTGAATGTTTTCAATCAATGAATTTATTTCCTTTTGTTTCTCTATATTTGAATATGGAACAATAATATTAGCCATATCCTCAAACCTCCCTTGTGGAAACGTTCCTGACCTTGATTCAGTTTTTAAAGTGAATTCTTCAAAAACATTTTTAAGCATTAAATATCTATATAAAATTGAACTTGAAACTTTAGATTCTATATTTCTTATTATCATAAGTCTAGTTGACGCTATGTAATTATCAGGTTCAAATGAACAATAAGCGTAATGAAGATTTTTTGGACGAATTTCAGAATATAGAATATCATTCTTTTTAAATCTTTTTTTAAAATGTCCCTTTAAATCTGAATTTGGGGATAAATTATGGTGGTCAAAATGTCCTCTTGTGACATCACTACTATTAATTAGAACAACATTTTCAAAATTACATGGCGTGTAATCTAAAATATTATCACATAAATCTCCAATTCTGATTTCAGTTTCACAACTGAGTAACCATTCTTCAAAAATCGCCTGTGCCTGCTGTTCTAAATTTTCATTTATCGCAGTATTTACAGAGATTTTATCGCCTAACCTCGATAGTACAACAGCTATTTTTCGTTGTGTTTCCATATCAGGCATAGGTATAGTCATTTTTAGGAAATGTGATTTAGGTAATTGTGGCTGTGCACTGCCACTCTGTATTGAAATGATTTGGTTGTAAAACCATTTGCTTCGTAGCACTTGGTATAGAAAATAATTATCAATATTGTTTCCACATCTAATAATTAGCATTCCAGAGTTGATACGGATATTGTCAAAAGGTACATCATCTGAATATATTGCTACATTTCCAACAGTTCCACGAGTTGTAATAACTATATCTCCACGAATCAGATTTCCATTATTAAGCAATTCGTCCTTTTCTTGTGTGATAAATTGATTGTCACCGAATAAGAATCCATTTTGAGTAACATTCTTTGCTGAAAGGAATAGACAATACCCTGAATCAAACAGTTCGTCTTGATGAGGATAGTTCTTTCCTCTATCCCCATCTATTACTTCAATATCAACATCACATAATTGTGTAATATCAAATTTCATACCCAATCGCCCCCAGTTTCTCCCTGATTTCATTTTCAAGCTCATGGGATTTTTCAAACATTTCAGAGAGTTCCGAAGTCAGACGTTTCATTTTTTCATCGAATGGTTCGCCGTCATCTTCCTGTTCTTCAATACCAACATACCGACCCGGCGTTAAAATATAATCCTGTTTTGCAATTTCTTCTGTTGTCGCAACTGCACAGAAACCCTTGACTTCTTTCAATTCGCCATTCTGAAACGCTGTGAACGTATCCGCAAGTTTTGCAATGTCTTCATCTGACAAATCCCTGTGCTTTCTGTCCACCATAAATCCCATTTTTCGGGCATCAATGAAAAGTGTTTTGCCTTTCTGCTTTTTGTTTTTGGAAATAAACCAGAGCGTAACAGGAATCGTTACAGAATAAAAAAGCTGTGTCGGCATTGCAACAATGCCCTCGATTAAATCATCTTCAATGATTCTCTTTCTGATTTCGCCCTCACCGCTTGACTGTGTGCTTAATGCACCATTCGCAAGCACAAGACCGATTTTTCCATTTGGTGCAAGGTGATGAATCATATGCTGAATCCATGCATAGTTGGCATTATTTGCAGGCGGTACGCCATATTTCCAGCGAACATCTTCTGTTAAGCGTTCCTGTCCCCAAGGGTGATAGTTGAATGGAGGATTTGCAAGGATGAAATCTGCCTTTAATGTTTTGTGCAGGTCGTTGCTGAACGTGTCAGCCTGATGCGGTCCGAAATCCGCTTCAATCCCACGAATCGCCATATTCATTTTTGCCATCTTCCAAGTGTCAGCGTTTGCCTCCTGACCATAAACAGAAATATTATTTCGATTGCCACTATGTGCCTGTATGAACTTTGCACTTTGTACAAACATACCGCCACTTCCGCAAGCTGGGTCATAGACACGACAATTTTCAAACGGTTTCAAAATCTCAACCAGTGTTTTTACAACGCTTGATGGTGTATAAAATTCGCCGCCTTTCTGCCCCTCTTTTTCCGCAAACATTGCGATACAATATTCATAGGTACGACCAAACAAATCCTCATCTTGTCCAGTTTTGCTCATGTCAATATTATTCGTGAAGATGTCTACAACATCGCCAAGGACACGTTTGTCCAAATCAGGGCTTGCGTAGTTTTTGGGCAGAACATCTTTGAGAGACTTGTTTTCCTCCTCAATTGCTCGCATAGCATCGTCAATTACAGTACCAATTTCAGGCGTGTGAGCTGCCTCTGCAATCTTATTCCATCTCGCATCTTCCGGAACAAAGAAGATGTTATCCATTGTATAGGCATCTTTATCATCTTCAAAACCATCGCCTTCAGCAACAAGTTCCTGATATTTCTTGTCAAAAGCACATGATATATATCTTAAAAATATAAGTCCTACAATAACCTTTCTATATTCAGCAGCAGGAATATGTCCCCAAAGAACGCAGGCAGCATCCCATATCTGCTTTTCAAATCCGATGTTTGCATTTGTTTTTTCTGCCATTATTGACCTTCCAATCTGTTTTCGTATTTTTACCTGTAACTTTCCCACTACATCTATTTAAAATTATAATACCACAACATATCGAAAAATTCAAGTGATCTGTACACATTCTTTTTCTTATTTCAACGGTTTCTAACCTGCTAATCTTGCAGATTCTATAATATGTTCATTTTGCTCAAGAGTTGTGCCTTTTTCTCATAAACTATATTTATTTTAACATATTTCATTCCTATTTTCAAGTCCTTTTTTAAAAAAACAGCAGATGCCTACCAATGATTTTATAGGTGTCTGCTGTCGTTTTTATTTATGAATTTTTTTAATTATCTCCGCATTTAAGCTGATTATTCTTGTACCGACTTTTTCGGAAAGTAAATCACATTGCACAAATTTTTCCTCTGTATTTTGTACAATACACCTATTTCTCGAAAAAAACGCCCTTATTTTTCCCATTTTCCCATTTTTCTCGTAAGAGAAGGGTACCCCAAAAATGCTATGCATTTTAATCAGGTCACGGTCAAATTCGCTTTGAACTCCCGAAAAATCAGGCAAAATTTGCAAAAGAAAACCCACGCAACCACGCTATATAACGTGATTACGTGGGTTTCGTAACCTTTCCGATTACGTGTTTTTGTGTGCCTAAGGGCTCTCATTTTAATACAAACTAAGCCAGAAAATCCCGCAATTCTGCGAGGTTTTTTGTTTTTCATCTGAAAATCAAGAGATTTGCTATCGCCTAGGGAAACACTGATTAAATCTTCCCATTACGCAGCAAATATGGTATAATAGAAAAAAGACAAAAAAGCAGGAGGAAAAGACAAATGAGCCAGATGACATTCAGCGATTATGAGTACAGCCTGAGAAAGCGGAAAACGAAGCGGGAAGAATTCCTGGACATCATGAATGAGATTATTCCGTGGGAAGAATAGGTAGAATTTGTACGCCCGTATTACCCAAACGGCAAGCGTGGCAGACCAACAAAAGGAATCGAAAAAATGCTGCGGATGTATCTGTTGCAGATCTGGTTCAATCTCTCTGATGAGGGCGTGGAAGATGCCATCTATGACAGCTATGCATTCCGGAAATTCATGAATATCGACTTTATGGAGGAACAGGTTCCCGATGCAACAACGCTTCTGAAATTCCGTCATTTGCTGGAAGAAAACCATCTGGGGGAAGTGTTTTTCAAGGCGATCAATCGTGTGATGGAAGCTACTGGGCATATCATGCACGGCGGTACGATCGTAGATGCAACCATTATTTCTGCACCGAGTTCGACCAAAAATGCAGAGAAGAAACGGGATCCGGAAATGTATCAGACCAAAAAGGGAAATGTATGGAATTCAGGATGAAATGCCACATTGGGGTGGATTCCGGAAGTGGTTTGGTGCATACAATCACAGCCACAGCAGCCAATGCACACGATATAACCGAAGCGCACAAATTACTGCGGGAGGACGATCATGTTGCATATGGAGACAGCGGATATATTGGAATTGAGAAACGGGATGAAATCAAAAACAACGAACATTTTCGTAAGATCGATTTTCGCATCAGCCGCCGTCCGAAAAGCCTGCCGCAAGTATCTGATCATGCGATTGACTGGGAACGTTACATTGAAAACCGAAAATCCGCTGTACGTTGCAAAGTAGAACATGCTTTTAAAATTATCAAAGACACATTTGGCTTTCGAAAAGTTCGATATCGTGGACTTGCGAAAAATTTCAACAAGCTGAATGTGCTGTTTGCGTGTGCCAATCTGCTGATGGTAAAACGTGGACAAATAAAAAGTCAGAAAGCACTTATAAGGGGATAAGTGTACCCTTTTGCGGATAATCGGCTTCAAATGAAGCTTGAAAAGTTGAAAAACAGCAGTATTTTAGTCAAAATACTGCTGTTTTAGTCGTAATTATCGATTTGCTTTTTCAACTGTGCTTTTGTTCAGCGTTTCCTTAGCAGTAAAATCTTGATTTGCGGTATTACAAGCACTAAAGTATATACTTCCTACATTTTTTCCATACACATCATTTATAGTATAGTCGTTTATTCCTTTTACACGCCTTTTTTATTATGTACTTCACCCGCTATATTGTTTATATATGTTTCAGCGTAAAGCTTAGAACCATCACCAAAATAAATATTACCATAGCCATAGGTAATATCATCTGTTTCTCTTGCTGCGGTTCCATGACCAATGAATTGTATAGCATCAATTGGTTCTGAATCATCCAATGAGTTCCATGTGGTAACAAAGTCTTCTGCTGTACCAACTTCATAAACATAGCATTCGCCACCATATTTTTCTTCATATTGCTCTGCAATTATTTCAGCTTGTTTTTTGTTATTTTTACTAACACTCTTTTTTTCATCTGGATAATTAGCCCAGATTACAACGCTATACTTTCCGCTTGGGTCAACAAAAATCAAAGAGTTATTTTGACAATACGTATACCGATTCAAACTCAGCGGATCTTCATTTTTTCCTGCATAGCTATCTCTTGAAATAAATCTACCAGTTGTAGGATCATAATATCTAGCTCGCAGATAAATCGTACCCGTTTCAGCATCGTAGTATTCACCACAATACCGGAACGCATTCGTATCAGAGTCATCGATATTCTTCTCCACACCGAATGCATTATAGGTGTAGGACTTGGTAATTGCACCTGTTGAATCTGTCAGGTTAACCACATCACCATGTGCATTCTGCGTATAGTAGGTATATCCGGACTTTTCGCCATCGGTAAAGCCAATCAGCTGATTCAGACCGTCATAGGTGTTGGTCTTAGTCTCGTTAAGCTTTCCATATTACTGAATAAAAACTATTTTTAGCTAATTATCACTGATTTGCATATTATTTTTAGATGGTCTCCGGAGTTGAGCAATATATCTATTCCAATATATTCTGATAAATCCATTATCGTATTACTTTCAGAATTAGATTCTGCTTTTTCTATTCTGTCGATTCTCAATAACTTATCGAAAATTTCAGTTGTATCAAATTTTAACCAGCAAATCACATTATATCCGCAGCCCCAAAAATCGCAACAAGTCATTTCATAATACAGCACTTCATGAAAGCTCAAATCATAATCAGTTTTTTCCCATTCACTTTCTAACTCAACATTAATTACCTTATTGGAATGATTATAGATTACATTTTCAATATACGCATCATGCAAATTGATATTTTCAATTTCACGAATATTATTACATGATATAATCATACAGCTTCCTCCATAAACACCGCTTTAATATCCTTTATACCATGATGCCCATGGTTCATGCGTTATTTGACCAGCATAATAATGCACTACTTCCTTAGCCTTTCCGCTTTCACTATGCTTTTTCCATGTGAATTTTCTGTCATGTTCATCATAATCCATGGTTGGAACACTCATACTTTCAAAACTATACTTGAATGTTTTATAACTCTTTCCATTTGTCTCTTTTGCAATTATATCCAATACTGATGTAGAAGCCACCTTGTACACCTACTTACATTTTTAATTAAAATTGATTATACACTGCATGTATGTTAATTATTCAGCGTCAGCCGTTTTCTAGAAGAAAATCATATCACACAAAATCCCCTCTATATCTTGTACAACACGCCCGCTTCTCAGAAAAACGCCCTTATTTTTCCCATTTTCCCATTTTTTCCGCAAAAGAGGGATACCCCAAAAATGCTACGCATTTTAATCAAGTCACGATCAAATCCGCTTTGAACTCCCGAAAAATCAGGCAAAATTTGTAAAAGAAAAACCACGTAACCACGCTATATAACGTGATTACGTGGTTTTCGTAACCTTTCCGATTACGTGATTTTGTGTGCCTAAGGACTCTCATTTTGATACAAATCAAGCCCGAAAATCCCGCAATTCTGCGAGGCTTTTTGTTTTTCGGCTGAAAATCAAGAGATTTGCTATCGTCTAGAAAAGCGAAAATTGAGAGCTTAATCGCAAACGATAAGCAAAGGTATCGTTTGATTTCTGGAGGCTGTTTCCGGACATTGTTTGTACATATATAGAGCTATCGTTTGCGAGGCACTCGATTTTGGGATATCGTTTGGTATTTGAAAATTGGTTTCAAAAATTAAGTTTAATTTCTGATTTTGCGAGAAATTCAGTGGCTATCGACTTATTTTCTAAAGCCCTAAAATTTTTCTTGCTTGGGATTCTTCCATGCCGCTGGCGATGAGGTTTGCAAGGGCTTGTTTTAGTTTTGCCATGCCGATCGCTTCGCCTTCTGCCCTGCCTTCTGCCCTGCCTTCTGCCTTACCCTCAGCTTTGCCTTCCGCTTTGCCTTCCGCAATCGCATCCTTTCGGATATCTTGAATGGCTTTACACATATCGACCGTCTCCTTTTCCTCTGGAAATTTCAATTCTGAATGCGTAATCGTGTTGATGGCGTCTGCCGTCCGTTTGGAAATGTTCTTGAACGCTGCATCTTCTGCAACAACTTCTTCTAAGCGTTTCTTGTCTTTAGAGTACTTGATGAATTTCAGCAGCTCACACAATTCCGTCTGAAACTTCTCCAGTTCCGTATCTGACAATTCTTCCGGTGCAATGAGATTGATTTTGTAATCCGGTGTGTACTGTAAAATTCGTTCGTCTCGAACGAGCATCATCTTGCGTATACTTCTCGGTGCGTCCCATTTATCCGCTCCAAAATAAATCACAAGCGTAATCACCGGCAGCAAATAATCGTCTTTATGAAAGCCGGATAGAAACTCCTCATGTGTCCCATAATTTTTCGCCTGCTTGTGTGATTTCCTTGCCGTCTCCACTTGATTGGAATATTGCATGGAATCATACAGCATATTCCGAACCGGCATGGCATAATGCACATCGGTTTGGTTCTTGATGCCAAGAATGCAGTATGCTGCGTTATCATCAGCTTTTGCAGTTAAAAACTTCAATACATCTCGACTCTTCTGTTCCGGAACAGTTACTCCGTCTTCGCCAAAAGGCAGAGCTAACATGGTGGTATCCATTTCTCGAAGCTGTCCCGGTTGAATTACCGGATTATCTTTGCTTGATATAAAAATACGGAACAACCAAAGCTGCTCCGCATTTTTAAGTTCAAAATGCATGTGTAATGTAATGCTGCTGAGTTATCCCTACTCTTCCGGCAACGTATCAATCAAAAAGATTAGATACCGCATCAATGCTTTCGTATCCTCATCATTGATTTGTCCATCAGCGTAACAATCCGCATTCTTCAACTGCTGGTCGCTGAATGTTACAATCTTTGCAAGATACTTATTCAAAAGAATCGCATCCAACAGGTTGATTTGACCATTTGCATTCAAGTCGCCTGTTATTTCATCCAAAGCAACAAATGTAAAGTCATTTTCTGTCGCATAGGTTTCTGCAGTAGATCCAGTGTATCCATAGACCGTAAAATCATCACTGTTGGTATAATAGGAAGCGGTATCCCACACGGTTCGGAACATGGAACAATATGCATTCGTTTTCAAATCACTGGAGCCTGTAATTTCTTCTCCATTTGCTAGAAGTGTTGCACTGACAGAAGCTCCAAATGCTTTTTCTCCAATATCTGTCACATTTTTCGGAATGGTTACAGACAGCAATGGCTCTGAAGTGGTAATATCAGTACCATCATAATCTTTCGCACTGTATTCATCTGAAAAAGCAACTGCTCCAATCGATTCCAAGCCATCCGGAAGAACCAAATGCGAATCTTCAAATGTAACAGAAAGAAACGCCCCTTCTCCAATGGTTTTTAGATTTTTTGGAAATTTAGAAAGTTTCAGTGTACTGCGAGAACCCCAGCCCTTGCCAGCATTCATGAATGCATAATCGCCGATTCTGGTAATGCTATCCGGAAGTTCTACAATGATTCCATCGCTGCCACCCAAAATAGCTCCACAAAACGCAAAGTTTCCAATGCTGGTTACGCCATCCGCAATGATGATTTTATGAATGGTTTCATCTAGATTTTTCCACGGCGTAGTCTCCATTTCTACAAACCGGTAATCAATGGTAGTACTCTGGTCGTAAGCATCGTAGTCCTCCATATCTCCTGTGCCATCGATATAGAGCGTATATTCTGTAAGCCCCTGTGAATTCTTCTCTGGCACCAATCGCCATGTAAGATTTTCTCCACAAGTACCACTTCCGATTGCTTCTTCTGTCGTTGCAGCCTCTGTCGTAGATTCCGTAGCTGTTTCATCATCTGCAAATGCCGGCATTTCCGGAATGGCTGCCGTGAATATGCAGAGTGCTGTACAAATACAGCCGACCTTCCAATGTTGTTTTTTCATAAAAATTCCTCCTTAGTCAAGCGAACCCTCTTCTATGCTCTGATGATAGTTTGTATTCAGATACCGAATAAAAGCATTTGCACATTTCTTCCGATCTAAATCACTGAAATTATATTCTTTCTTAAATATCCCATCTATTCCATTTACAAATGTATAATCACATACGGTATCATAAGAGATAGAATCACTCACACAAAACATATCGACTCTATGATTTAAACCAAATCCATAGTAGTCATTCATCAATGATTCAATGCTAACTCCGTCAGCGTATTCTTCTGGATATGCTGCATCAAATATTGTAAACAGATTTACCGCATCTACATCTCCGTAAAAATCTTCTGTTCCAAAGTAATCTGCATTATTTCCCATTCTGCTATAAAAAGCATCAAAGATATCTGAAAAATCATGCGTAAGATAAGTTAAATTATATGCTGAATTCATAAGCTGTCTTATATCACCAGCCCATCCTGCAAGCGTTCTTGTTCTCTTGGTGTTATAGAATCCTCTAAAAATCTGTGCTGTCATAGTTGCTGCTAAATGATGTAAATCAACCAATTCTCCATCTGCATTTGCATAAATACTTTCAGTAGTGTTGAAGTAGTCAACAAGAGAAGCATACTCTTTTCTTTCTTCTAAAAATGATATGAATTTATTCTGCCATCCTTCCTGTGATCCACCAACATTCAACCAATTATCGCTATTATACGAAGGTTCAAATTGTCGAATATAATAAAAGCTAAGCCACACATCTGTCATATTACTATATCCGTCATTATAATTTTCTTTAGAAGGTTCACAGTTAAAAAAGACTTGTGCTGCTTTTTGAAGTTCCCCCATTTTCTGAGCAAAATATCCATTCAACTGATAACTCAGCGGATCTGGATCGGCGTTATCAAAATCAAGGTCTCCATCTGTATCCTCCGACATTGGATTAGAAACACAGTAAAAGAAGCTGTACCCTGTCAGAGAAACATCGCTTAGCTCTCTTTCTAATAAAACAAATCTTTTTAACAGAACCAAATCAGATACATTAAGAATCCCATCTGCAATCAAATCTGCATTCTGATTATTAAAAGATTCTGTTTCCCTTTCAAATAAAAAGCTCTGCAAAATTACAACATCATTCACATCGCAAACACCGTCTTCATTCAAATCGCCATATCCTTCTGTAAGCATTCCCAAAGCATATAAATTCACACCATCTGCCAGTTCTTTTTTGCCGTTTGTCAGGTAGTTTTTCAATAATTCCAAATCTTTTTCATCCACTGTACCATCAATGTTGCAATCTGCTTGCACCAATGCGATTTTAGATAACGTTTCTGTGCCGCCCAAGTACGCTTGTAATGCTGTTACATCATCCTCGCTAATTGTACCATCACAATTGACATCTCCTACTGTCGAGAAAAGAATTTCCTTCCCATCTGCAATGGTATCTCCATCACTGTCTGTTGTATCCTTCAGAGAATAATAGGTATCTCCATTCGCCAAGGAAAATACAGTTTCCGGTGTTTCTGAATTTGTAGATTCATAGCAATCTGGCATTCCATCTGCATCCGCATCGGTCAAATTTGCTTCTGCTTCAAAATAGAACGTGCCATTTGTTTTTGTATCCATCCATATTTTTTTATTAACAAGGCAATAAATACTGAAATGCGGTACTGTAATATGAATGGTTGAGGTCTCATCATCATAATTGCATGAAAGCAATTCAAATCGTTGATACGCTTCATTATACTATAAAACGCCGAGATTGTCAAATGTTACTTCATCCAAACAATTTGTATCCACATAAAAAGAAACTTCTGCTGTTTCAAATACAGAAGAAGATGTAAACTGAAATGGTTTTCCAATGATTCCTGCCACATTGGAAACAAATACATTGTCATCAACTGGCGTAATTTCTGTTGTAGAAGAAATATTTCCAGTTCCGCAAAAAGAAAGTGTTACTTCACGAATGGGTGTTGTCGTATCTTCTTCGGTATAAGACAGGCTCTGCTCTATTTTTTCTTCATTATCCGGGATACCGTCTCCATCTGTGTCCACCACTAATGGATTCAAACCAAGAGCAATTTCGTCACCATCAGACAAATCATCCCCATCGGTATCTGATTTCAGCGGATCTGTACCATAAGTATTTACTTCGTCACCATCGGACAGCCCATCATGATCGGAATCTGCTGTAAGTGGATCTGTTCCCAGTGTGTACTCTTCATAGTTGGACAACCCATCTTTGTCGCTGTCGTATGCACCATCATTTTGTGTAACATCTAAAGAATTTGCATTGGTTGGATCCGAATTCAGTGTTTTTACTTCATATCCATCTGGTAATTGATCTTGATCGGTATCAGCAACTGCAGCATCTGTACCAATTAGTTGTTCATAAAGATCCGGTAAACCATCTCCATCGGTATCAGGAAGATTTTCCCAATCTTCATAACAATGCAGCAGGGTTACATAATCCGCATCTACTTGTACTTCTGTCAAGGAATAACTTGAAATCTCCGGTTCGCCATCCTTCACACCAATAAAGCCAAGGGAAACGCTGGAGTTTGCTGCAACTGTTCCGGTATACGTCCCTTTCAACAGATAGCTGTATGGCTCCAATTCTGTAACGCTTGCTGCCCAACTGTTGGTGATTTTCGTAATGGTGAAGTTTGTATCAATGGTCAGTTCCCATGCCTCAATCGCAGTGTCTGTGTTATTTTGGATGACGATTTCGCCGCTGAATGAATCGCCCCAAGATTGGTTTACATTCAATGAAACCGTATACCCATCCGTCTTGGTTCCTCTTTTCTGGCAGAGTGTAAAGGATTCCGGAACTGCTTCGCAATCATTCACCGCATAGCCGAAAGTCACAGAGGAATCCGGTGCGACATCGGCATTGTAACCACTGTTTTTGAAATACGAGATTCCATCAGATGTTGTCAGCTGCTGGCAATCGGTCGTATACTGCACTTCTCCATTTGGATCGAAATACAGCATCCAATCCTCAATTGTACTGTCACCCGTATTGGACAAAGTGATGGATACCACTTCCGTATCGCCCCACGAGTTGGTTACTTGGTATGAGACTTCATAATCATCATACACATAGGTTTGGTTATTTGTTTCTGCTTCATCTTCTGCAAAAGCAGAAAATGGCATACTGGTAAACATACTTGCAGCCATAGCTACCCCAACCAGTCCAGAAGTTACTCTTTTAAACTTTGACATATAAGCCTCCCATCATTTTTTCACCTGATCGAAATGAATCGATCTTTTTCTTCCTGCATCATAAAATGGCTAATTTTTGATGTGAACCATCGAAATCAGATCTCTTATGTGCAACCTCTGTTTTTTATCTGTTTTTTGCATCACCTCGTATATAATGCAGTAAATATCTTACTGCATTTCTATTTTATTTTTTGGCTACTTTAATCTTGGTATCAATAAACACAGCTCATTCTTCCGCTTTCATTCCCGTTACAACCATTCTTCTTTCCCCATCATCTGTACAGGTAACAATTGTGATACGGTCGTCGCCGTAATCCTGTAAAATCCAAGTATCTTCCGGCTCTACGATATCAATTTTCGATACGGTGTAGGTGTACGTTGTATGATTTGCATCGTTATTGATAAGATAGATCTTATCCCCCACTTCTACCTCTGATAACGTATTGAAAATCTCCGCATAAATCGTACTGTTGTGACCGGCGATACAGAAGTTTCCAGAACCAACTGCACCAGTATTTTCAAAATGCCCAGCAGCAATGTGCAGATTATCGCCATCTGTTCCTTCGACTACCGGAACATAGATATCAGCACTTGGAATGTCCAAGACGATGCTGGTTTTTAGAAGCTGTTGTTTTTGAATTTCACGGCTGATATGCTTGTAACCAAAAAAGCATAAAATAAATATGCCAACGGTTATGAAAAGTAGCCCGAAAAATAATACCTTTTTCTTTGATTTCATAGCAACGTTTCCTTGAATTAGCGAAAAAGCCAAGGTTCAACACACATGGCTTTTTCGCTTTATACATAAAATGAAATCTCTATCATTCGTGTTTCCGACTTACATAACTTACCAATGCAGAACCAATCAAAATTAACGCAGTTCCTAGCATTGCTGCATCTTTTGAAGAAACTCGATAACCTGTTTGTGGTAATCCGCTGGATTCTGTTGTTGACGTAGTAACAAATGTAGCAGTTGTTGTAATGTCCGAAGCAGATGTTTCCATAGGCTCTTCACTTGTAACTTCTGTCTGCGTTGTAGTTGCTGTTTCCTCGGATGAAGTGGAAGTAGTTTCTACACTGACAACTGTTGTGGATGTTGTAGTTACAGAGGTATTTTCTGTCGTTGTTGTAGATAATCCTGCAATGTCATTATATACCTTATAACTCCCAACTAATAGTGCTTTATCGACAATCGAGCTTGGACCTTGTTTTCCCGAATATAGCAATTCTGAATTTGCAACTGTGCCATCCTCAGAA
>OBVY01001093.1_pt1 | contig 18273 bp, 17 predicted proteins | sample 1538051 | NCBI WGS metagenome assembly OBVY01 (sample SAMEA2580017, study PRJEB22360) | human gut metagenome | biome: human gut; feature: human-associated habitat; material: faeces | place: Denmark | collected 2008/2010 | reverse complement strand
CCCCCACGGCCGCCTGGCTGGCCCTGGGCCTTTCGGCCCTCCTCTGCCATTTACATCTTCCATATGTAAGGATTCCGTATCCCCTTCCTCCCCCGTTTCCATAGCTTCCCCCGGAACGGCCGTTTCCATGGCGCGTACCCTCGGCGCCGGATTGCCTGTAATAACGGTTCCGCTGTATGAGCGGACCTCTGCCGTATAAAGCGCTGTATTCTCTTCTTCTGATAACTGCTCTGATACCCGGCGGGCAATCCCGCGGCTCAGCTGTTCCATAGCCACGCGATCCGGATATTCGTCGTAAATAGGGCTTCCCTGATAATCCAGCCGGTCGCAGACCGCCTTTACCTCCGCCTGAATTCCCCGGAGTTTTCCGGGGCAAAGCATGGAAAAATACTCAAAGTCCCTGATTGTCTCCGAAAGGCCTGTCTTCGGCGGACCGGCAGACGGCGAATCGGTATCTAAAAAATCCTGCATACAATATGGCTCCTTTTTAAGGTTATACCATATCATATGCAGGATCCTGCCTGCTGTTTCCTATCTGCCAGCCTGAAAGAGGCAGTCTTCATAGACGCCCTGGCGGCAAAGCTCGCGGATTGCCTGGCTTACCGCCTCCTTGTCCTCCTTATAGGTAACGCCGAACCATTTATCCTTCGTCTCCAGAACCGCCACCTTCGCCTGTCCCCGGCGGATCATCTGGTCAATGATGGTGGGAAGCAGGTATTCTGCCTTCAAATCCTGCGCCCCGGGCCCCTTTAAAAACTCCGGAAAACCGGCCTCAAGGGCCTTCACAAAGGACGGAGTCAGGCCCCACATATTCATGGAAACGTGCTGTTCTCCTGACACGGACACAGGATTTCCCTCCTTGTCAAAGGCGGACAGTTCTTTGCCCTTTTTCTCAATCTGATACGTCTCTGTCACGCTCTTTAAAATTCCATCCTGGCCTACCTGGCAGACGCCGCGGGTGACGCCCCCGTTTTCGCTCAGCGTATTGGCCAGGATAAATCCCGCCATGCAGATGTCGTAGGGCTCCCCTTCCCGTTCTGTATCCATAACGTCTACCAGATAATCATGAATCGTCCGGAATGCTTCTTTTCCATAATAATCGTCTGCATTGATCACCAGAAACGGATGTTTGATCAAACCTTTGGCGCTTAAAACGGCCTGGCCGGTTCCCCAGGGCTTCTTTCTTCCCTCTGGAACAGAATACCCCTCCGGCAGGTCGGAAAGCTCCTGAAAGGCATAGGACACTGGAGCAATCTTTTCGATCCGTTTTCCGATAATCTCCTTAAAATCCTTTTCCAGATCCTTTCTGATAATAAAGATAATGTCGTTGAAGCCGGCTTCCAAAGCGTCGTGGATCGAGTAATCCATAATAATCTCGCCGCCTGGTCCAACCGGTTCCAACTGCTTAATGCCGCCGCCGAAACGGCTTCCGATTCCAGCCGCCATAATTACCAGTGATGTCTGTTTCATAATCCCTCTCCTATATACTTCCTGTTTTCTTTTGTCCGTCAACAGTTCTTTATAATATGGACAGTTTAGCACATTGCGCCGTTCATTTCCACCCTTATTTCCTGCGAAACCGGTCTGCGGGCTTGTATGCCGGGGCCATAGCTGGTATACTGAATTCAGGATCTGCCTCCTTCTCCGGAATTTTCCAGAAGCAGGATTTTTCCTCAAATTACAAAGAAAGGAACCGGCTGTATGACTGCGAAATATTTTGTAATACAGTGTATCGGATTTGCCGGAACTCTGCTGTTCTTTTTTTCCTACCAGTGCAAGAGCAACCGGAATCTGTTTCGAATCCAGTTTTTATCCTACTTCATCTATACGATCCATCTGATTCTCCTGGGGGCGATGACAGGCGGAATCAGCTATATTATTAATACCTTCCGCTCCTTCTGCCTGGGCGGGAAATGGAAATCTGCCAAAAGCTGGGGCATGTGCGCCGTCATCTGCTTTCTTCAGATTATAACCCTGGTTCTCACCTGGTCCGGCTGGATCTCCATCCTCCCTGTCGCGGCCAATATTGCCTCGACAATTGCAGGATATTCCCATAATCCCCGGAAAATCCGGCTGGCCGGCATGTTTATCAACTCGCCTCTCTGGATTGTCTACAACGCCATGTCCGGCTCCCTGGCCGGTATCCTGGACGAGGTCGTCACAGAGCTTTCTATGATTATCTCCATTTTCCGGTTCGGCTGGAAATCCCTGGACCGGGTGGAGGAGTAAGACGTTACGCCTTACTCCTCTTTCACTGCCGCAATCTCCAAACGCGCCATTTTTCCAAACCATGGAATTAATTTACCTTTTACAATAAAATGCTGTTTCAGAAATTCACTATTTCTTTCCCATACTTGAAACCCCTTCCTATCGAGCTTTCTGCACAGACAGTCTTCACACGGTTTGTCCCTGCCCTGAAGAACCTTGTAACATTTCTGGCCTTTGTAATTATAGATTCCCGTCATCTTCCGCCCTGCAGCGTTCATATAATACAGCTCTCTCGTATCCATATCGCTCACATATATGATTTCATCCATGCTTTCCACAATATTGACAATCTCATCTTTGCACAGCTCCTGGAGCATTGCTGTGCTTTCTTTAGAATTGAGCTGCCTGAACTTATCCTCTTTCTTTATTCGGAATTGGTACTCCTCAGACTCTTCTTCAAAATAAATTTTTTCAATCTCTTCTGCTCTATATGGTTTTGCAAATAAAAATCCCTGCAATATGTCTGTTCTAAGCTCCTGCAGCACAGCCAGCTCCTCCTCCGTCTCCACTCCCTCGCAGCACACCTGGATCTGAGCGTTGTGAGCAAGTTCAATCATATTGCTGAGCAAACGGTAATTGTATGCATTATACTGAATTCTGCTGACAAAACATCTGTCTATTTTTATCTCGTCAATATCGATACTCTTTAAATAGCTTAAACTGGAATATCCTGTTCCGAAATCGTCGATAGCAATCTTAATTCCATGCCGTTTCCATTCATAAAAAATCTTATTAAAATAGCTGTAATCCTGGAGCTGCATGCTTTCTGTCACTTCCAAGGTCAGCGCGCTCCCCGGAAGCCCTGTGTCCCTGAGAATTTCGATCGCTTTTAAGGCAATATCATCCTGTCTCAGCTGCACATAGGAAATATTTACATTAATGTGAAAATCCGGCTTCTTTTTTCTCCATTTCACACACTGTCTGGCCGCCTCGCGAAAAGCCCACTCCCCTACCTGGCAGATCAACCTGCTTTGCTCCAGAAGAGGAATAAATTCAGCTGGACTTACAATTCCCCTGGATGGCGATTCAAAACGCAAAAGAGCTTCCGCACCATAAATTTCAAACCTGCTTCCGCTAATCTGAGGCTGATAGCAAAGATAAAATCCCTGATAATTTTTCATAACTGCCTCACGAAGCTCATCCTGAAGTTCTATTTTATCCAGACGCTTCTGGTATGTCTTCTCAGAGAAGAACAGCATCTTATTTTTCCCTTCTCTTTTTGCCCGCTCCAGCGCATTATCTGCATACTGATAAATATTTCCTCGTTCTAAATTGTCGCCCCGGGTATAGGCGACAACTCCTGCTGAAAGTGTACAAAAGCTTGTCAATTCTTCCTTAACCCTCTGGTAAAAGGCTCGCACATCTTTTTCCGTTTTCTCTACGAAATCTACAGCAAACTGATCCCCGTCCAGCCGATACAGTATCATATCTTCATCTGCATAGTTCTCCAGTAAATCTGCAATTTTTTTCAAAAGCCGGTTTCCAAAACTTCTTCCGTTCTTCACATTAATATCCCGAAAGTTGTCGATGCCCAGAGACATAAAATATCCGTTTTTTTCTTTTAGGCTCTTTCTCATATCCTCGGAAAACTTTTCAAAATTCCAAAATCCGGTGAGCGCGTCTATCTTATGCCGCATAGCCTGTTCTGAAATGCTTCCCATCAGAAATACCGGAAGGCCTGTTCGATCTTTCAATACTGTTCCGCGACAATAAATCCAGACTTTTTTCCCTTCCCAATTCATAAGGCGGTATTCCATATCATGGTTTTCACTGCATCCTATCTGAATATCATTAAGGCTTTCTTCCAGTTTTTTCTGATCCTTGGGATACACGATACGGATCCACGATTCTATCGGTATTCCTTCCATTCCTGATGGAATACTATACTTCTCGCATATCTTATCTGTAAAATATAGTTTCTTATTTATCAGATCATATAAGTAAAGATAATCATCTGTACTTTCGTCCAAAAACTGAATTGTCCTCATGTAAATTTTTCGTTCTTCTTCTAAATGTATCAATCCTTTTCCTTCTTTCAGAATCTTCATTCTTTTTCACTGACGCTGTGCCCGCTCCCTGGCCACAATTTGGGAGCTGGCTATTTTTATTCTATCATTATAACTTAAATTTCTCTATAAAATCTTTCAAAATGTGGCTTGTATTCCTAAAAATACACGATTATCCGCATACCATAACACCTAAATTTTCCTAATTGCTTTCACTGTGTCTATTCTTTAAATTTTACTCTTGCCATTTTAATTTTTTTCAATATAATATTGTAAAAGAATGGGGTGACACATCACTGCAGCCCATTAAAATGTCAGCATATTAGAATAAAAATCAGGGAGAGTAAAATGAAAAGAAAACGCTTTTCACGTGTAGACTGGCAGGTGTCTCTGCTTCTAGTGTATTTTTTGTTTTTTTTTGAATTTTCCTTTTTTTTAACCAGCAGCCATATTTGCTATTATTCTATTTTAGACAGTCTTACGCATCGCGTAGAAAATATGCACAACTATGTGGAACACGAACTGACGCCAGAAGCATTTTGGGAAATCAATACAAAAGAAGATATGAACAAAAAGAGCTACTAGGAGCTTAAGAAAATTTTGGAAAATGTACGGGAACTTGGCGATCTCCGGTACTTCTATACCGCAAAGTAAAGCGCACAGGAAGAGCTGATCTATGTTGTGGACGGATTATCCGAAAGTGCTGTGGACTTCCGCTATCCTGGTGACTTGATTGAACCAGAAATCCAGCAGGAACTGCATGAAGCTTTAAGCGGAAAAACCGTGCTTCCAGACAAAATTCTCGACACTGGCTGGGGAAATATTTTCATTGCCTACTACCCTCTTCACAATGGGCAGGGAAAAGTCGTAGGCGCACTTGGAATCGAAATCGCAGCCGATGTGGAGGCTGCAGCTATTGATCAGCTGTCAAAAGCCATCTTTGTTTCCTGCCTGTTCTTTTGCGGAATTTCCATTTTTATATCGCTTGTAATTTTCCGGCGGATTTCCAACCCTCTGTACAGAGATATGTCCAATACAGATTTTATGACCAATCTAAAAAATAGGAACGCCTATGAGGTTGACCGGGATAACTGGACTTCACAAAAAACCTTAAGCCAGCTCACTGTTGTGGTAGTTGATCTGAATAATTTAAAGCTTGCCAACGATCAGCTGGGACACGATGTTGGAGACGCTTGTATTATTCATGCCGCTAAAATTCTTCATAAACTGGAAAACCGCAAAACAACCGCTTACCGTTATGGAGGAGATGAATTTATTCTGCTGATGGAAGATCAGCCAGATCCAATGCCTCTGCTTCTGAAAGCAAAAAAAGAATTCTGCAAATATGGCTCAGAACTGAAAATTCCTGTGGCCCTGGCTATCGGCGTTGCCCAGTTTGACAAATCACGCGATCATACGATTGCAGATACCCAAAAGCGTGCCGACGAGCAAATGTACCAGGACAAATTAAAAATCAAGGCTTATGAAAGGCAGAATATAGACAGCTGTTTTAGCTAAAATTATAAGCAGCTTCCCATTTTTCATAGAACTATCAAAAGGAGCGAACCGTTCTGTTTTTCGGCCCGCTCCTTTTGAATACTGATTCTGTACACCTTTTCCTATCTCTCCATAGCATATTCCAGCGTCTGACGTGATTGAAGTCCCACAAACCTCTGGTATTCCTTTCCATCCTTAAATACAATCAGCGTCGGAATGTTCATAACCCCCAGGCGTCCTGCCAGCTCCATCTGCTCGCTGACGTTCACCGTTCCCACCCGGTATCCATCCTCTGCCATCTGCTTCACAATCGGCAGCTGCATTCTGCACGGCGCGCACCACGGTGCCCAGAAATCAACCAGCATAGCTCCTTCTGCTCCCACTAACTCTGTCTCAAAATTTTCTGCTGTTAAAATCTTCTCCATATTTATTCCTTTCTGCCTTGCCACACTCTCGTTTCATGTTTTCCAGGACTTATGAATTAGCTTTTCTTAAGATTGATTTTATTATACAGGAACTGGCGGGAATTATCTGTGATTTTATCACCAAGTAACAGGTTATTAGTGTCGAAACATGACAAAACAGTGTCGAAGCATCATTCTTTTTTCTTTAATTTTTCTGAAATATCGGTTATTTCACATAACGAAACCTGTAAATATCAATTATTACTTATGATACTTTTGTTTTTTCATCTTCATGGCATCCTTTATGCTTTTATTTATAGACAAAAGCATATATGCAGAAGGCAGGCCGTATGTCTGATACGCTATCAGGCAATCTAACTTATTTTTGGAGGGAGTGGTTTTTATTAAGAATAAAGTGAAGCAAGAACAGACATTTCCTAAAATTTTAGTCCTTACCCATGGATTTTTTGGCAGTGAACTGATTAAAAGCGCTGAACTTGTGATCGGAAAAATGGAAGATTCCCTTCCTTTTGAAGAAGCTTCCTACTTAGAACCTCTGGCAACAGCAGTACATGGTATCCGCAAAATGAATGTTCAGCCGGATGACACTATGCTTGTGATTGGTGCCGGTAATATGGGAATGCTGAACGCCCAGGTAGCCCGCGCATTCGGATGCCGGGTATTTATCAGCGAAGTAAATGAAAACAGAATCAGAGTCGCCTCTTCTCTGGGATTTGATGTTGTCAATCCTGCAAAAGAAGATATTACAGCTTTTGCTGATCGCTTCAGTTTTCATCAGGGTGTAGATCATGTGGTTATGGCAGTAGGAAATCAGCCTGCAGTAGATCAGGCATTTTCACTGGTCAGACGCGGAGGAAAAGTTTTATTCTTTGCAGCCGGATATCCGTCCCCATCTTTAGATCTTGACGTAAATAAGATTCACTATGGAAACTGGTATCTCATTGGCACAGGAGGCGCGAATGTGAGAGATTACTGTCTGGCCAGCCAGTATCTGAACCACGGAACTGTAAAAACAGCACAGCTGATTTCGCATCGCGTTCCCCTTGAGGATTACGAAAAAGCCTTTGAATTAGCTGAGACGCCTGGCAATTATCGCGTTTCTTTGATGCCTTAATGGAGAAAGGAGACCATTATGAATGAAATTATTTTATCAAGAGTGGACAGCCATCTCATTCACGGACAGGTAATGACTATGTGGTCTAAAACAGGAGGAATCAATCACATCTATGTGGTAGATGATCAAGTGGCTTCCGATCCATTCATGAAAGATGTCTATTTAATGGCCGTTCCCGACTCCCTCGGAGTAACGATTCACTCGGTGGATGATGCTGTCAGCCAGTATAAAAACGGGCAGATGCCAGACGCAAAACTGCTTGTTCTAATTAAAGATGTGACGACCGCGTATCGCCTTTGGAAGCAGAGATTCCCTATGGAGAGCCTGCAGATTGGCAACCTAACACCTCAGAAAAAGACAAAAATCCTTCACCGCTCCAGCCGCCTCAGCGAAGAACATATGCCTGAGCTTTTGGAAATGCGCAGGGAAGGAGTAATGGTATATGCACAATCAGTTCCTACTGAAAAAAAGATTGATGTAGAGACCTGGGCATAAACGAAAGGAGGGCGGCAGATGTTTCTGCAATCTTTACTAATTGGTATTCTGTATTTTTTCTGCAGATGGAATCCATTCTATACCTCTTGGCTGGAAGCCAGCTGCACACCTATGTTTCTCTCTGTTATCATCGGATTTATCATGGGAGACGTAACCTCGGCCGTCATTGTCGGAGCATATGTCCAGACTGTTTATTTAGGTCTTATCACTGGTTTAGGCGGCGTAGCCACTGTAGATAAAAGTCTTGGCAGCTGTATCATTATTCCGTTAGCTGTAGCTTCCGGTATGAGTCCGGAACTTGCTGTCAGCATGGCGATTCCATTTGGGCTTTTAGGTACTCTCACGATTAACCTCTCCAAGGTTTTTTCATCCTTTGCCGCCAGCCGGTGCGACAAAGCTGCTGAAGAAGGAAACGCTGCCAAGTTCCGGAGGATTCATCTGGGATATGCCGCCGGATTCTGGAGTATTTTTGGTATTATTCCAGTTACTTTGATCAATTATTTCGGTCCGTCTGCAGTTACCTCTGTTGTAAATGCAATCCCAGAACGTCTGGTAACTGGTCTTACAGTGGCTGGAGGTCTGATGCCTGCCCTTGGTTTTGCCATGACCGTCCGTGTCATTGGAAGAAAAAATTACCTTCCATTCTTCTTCCTGGGATTCTTCCTGGTAAAATATTTTAATCTTCCATCCATTGGATGTGCTATCTTTGCTGTTATTGCATCCATTATCTATATTCAGCTGAAGGGAGGAAAGGCAAATGAGCAAACAGCCTGATAATAAAAGCGATCGGATTCTATCAAAACGCGACTTGTTTTTTGCCTGGTTCCGTTACAATATGTTCGGCCATGTAGCCCAAAGTACAGACCGGCTTCAGGGCGGCGGATTCTGCGTAGCCATCAGCCGCACGTTGGAAAAGCTTTACACAGACAAAGAGCGGCTCGCACAGGCCTGAAAGCGCCATATGGTGCTTTTTAACTGCAATGTAAACTGGGCCAGCATCATCATGGGAAGTACAGTTGCTCTCGAAGAAGCCAAAGCGCAAAATGACGACGCTGTGCCTGAGGAAATGATCACCGGACTAAAAACAGGATTAATGGGGCCTGTGGCTGGAATTGGAGATACCATTGACTGGCTTACCATATCTCCTATCCTTGTTTCCATGTTTCTCCCCGCTGCGAAAGAGGGAAATTTCCTGGCAGCTATGGCAGAACCTATTATTTTTGCTCTAATTTGTACCACAATCGGTTACATGCTGTTCCAGCTTGGGTACTACCAGGGGCGAAATTCCATTGCCACCCTTTTAAAGGGAAGCCGCATAAAGAAAATTATTGAAGGCTGTTCCATTATGGGAATGTTCATGATGGGATCGATTTGGGCAAACTTTGTACGAGCCTCTACTCCTCTAACCCTGACAATAGGAAACGATGTTTATAAAATTCAGGATTATTTCGATATGATCGCTCCTGGTATTCTCCCTTTAACAGCAGTGGTTCTATCCTACTTGTATCTGGAGCGTAAAGGGAATAAATACATGCATGTATTAATCGGTCTTCTGGTTATTGGAGTCGTTTTAGGTTCCCTTGGAATTTTATAACCAGACAGTGCATTCTGTTCACTATACTTAATTTGCCATAATCTTAAAACTAGGAGGATAAAAAATGCTGATAGATATGAAAACCCTGCTTGATGAAGCTACGAAAAAGGGATACTGCGTCCCTGCTCCCAGCGTATTTAACGCTCTCACTATCGAAACTGCTTTCAGCAGAGCTGTAAAAGTCCATTCGCCTGTAATCCTGAATGCAGGAGGCCCTCTTGATTTTGAATTTCTGGCTAAAACCGCTAAATTTTACAGCCGGAGAAACCCTGAAGTCCCCGTTGCCCTGAATTTGGATCACGGCGATGATTTCGAGCAGGCAATGAGAGCCATACGCGCCGGTTTTACATCTGTCATGCTGGATAAATCGTCTGCTCCCTTTGAAGAGAATATAAGAGAAACAAAAGAAGTAGTACATGCCGCTCACATTGTCGGAGTATCTGTAGAGGCAGAGCTGGGATGCGTCGGTTTCGGGCGTTTAAGCGATGCTGCCAAAGGAAACATCATTGATTTTCTTTCAGATCACGACCCTCATCAGCGCGGCGTCTATGGGAAAATGCCGACTGCCGGAATGCAGGGATACGGAGATAAATTAGAGGAATATATGATTCTTTTCGGCTCTGCAGGCCAGTGGTAATCCAGTCAATAAAACTATTTTTACGGAGGACTGCGTATATGGAATATACATATCTTGGACGAACCGGTTTGAAAATAAGCCGACTCTGTCTGGGAACTATGAACTTTGGTCCCAGAACAGAAGAAAAAGATGCATTTCGAATTCTGGATATGGCTCTTGATGCAGGAATTAACTATATCGATACAGCCAATATCTATGGAAGTCTGCATGGAACACATGAAAATAACCATACCGGATGGACGGAGGAAATCCTTGGACGATGGTTTGCTCAGGGCGGACAGCGCAGAGAACGGGTCATACTGGCTATCAAAGTCTACTGCAACATGAAGGATCCCGCCGAAGGTCCGAATGGCGACGGCAATTCAGCTTACAAAATAAGCCGCCACATCGACGGTTCTTTAAAGCGGCTTCAGACGGATCACATTGACATCTACCAGATGCATCATATCGAGCGCCATGCTCCCTGGGCAGAAATATGGCCTGCTTTTGAGCGGCTGGCAAATCAAGGAAAAATTCTGTATACCGGTTCCTGCAACTTTGCCGCCCGTCATCTGGTCACAGCACAGTATGAAGCAAAAAAAAGAAATTTTCTCGGACTGGTCAGTGAGCAGAACAAGTATAACCTTGTAAACCGCCTTCCTGAGTTGGAGGTTCTTCCCGCCGCAAAAGAACTGGGGATCGCATTCTTTCCATGGAGCCCACTTCATGGCGGATATCTAAGCGGCACAATGATGAACCGCCATGCAGGCAGCAGGGGAGCCGAAGAATTTGCCGCTCATCTTTCGGAAGCGCAGAAACAGCAGTTACTGCAGTATGAATCTCTTTGTACAGATATTGGAGAATCACAGGCAGACGTTGCCCTGGCCTGGCTTCTGCGCAATCCAGGTGTGACAGCTCCTATTATCGGTCCCAGAACTGACAGACAGCTTGAATCTGCCCTCCATGCTGCTGAAATTAAACTGTCAGACGATGTACTGAAAGAACTGGATCGCATCTTTCCCGGACCAGGAGGAGAGGCCCCGGAAGCTTACGCCTGGTAAGTGAAACGCAAAATGTAAAACAGCACAAACAGGAAGGGACCGAACTGGCTGTAACGCAGCCGGGCAGTTTCTTCCTGTTATATGTATTCAAGGAGTGGTTATATTGAAAGAAATTATTCTTGATTATGTCAAAAACGTAACAAAAGAAAAGGATCTGGACTATTTATTTAAAAATCTGAACTCACAGTATATTGCAGATAAATTTAAGATAAAGAGAAATACCGTCAGCCAATATTTAAATGAAGCTGCTTCAAAGGACCTGGTAAAAATCAATACGCGCCCGGTTCTTTTTTTGCATCGTGAAGAATTTATCAAACGTTTTTTCTATCTGAGCAAACAGTCCTACTCTAGTATTCAGGAGCTTTTAAGTGAAGAAAATCAAAATATCCAAATCCATGAAGATATCTTCCAAAATATCGTAGGATATAACGGAAGCCTAAAACGTCCGATTGAACAGATGTCCAGCTCTATTCTGTATCCTGACAACAGCCTTCCCATTCTGCTCCACGGACCTTCAGGTTCTGGAAAAAGCTATCTGGCTGGGCTTATGCATCAATTTGCCATTCACAATCATATACTTGCCCCAGATGCGCCTTTTCATATCTTTAACTGTGCTCAATATGCCAATAACCCTGAACTTCTTTCAAGCAATCTTTTCGGGCACAGTAAGGGTGCTTTTACCGGAGCTGTCTGCGATACAAAAGGCATTCTGGCCGCGTCCGATGGAGGTATCCTGTTTTTAGATGAGGTCCACAGATTAAATTTTGAAAATCAAGAAAAATTATTTATTTTCCTTGATAAAGGAATATTTCGAAAAGTTGGTGAAAATGCAGTCTGGCAAAAAGCCAATGTCAGAATTATTATGGCGACTACTGAGGACATACACTCTTCCTTTTTAGACACTTTTATTAGAAGAATTCCTGTGATTGTGACGCTTCCCTCTCTGGAAGACCGCGGAAAAGAAGAAAAGCTCCAGCTGCTTTCCCTCTTTTTTTATCGTGAAAGCAAGGTATTAAAAAAGCGCGTCCTTATCTCCCGGCAGGTTATCAGCCTGCTTTTAAGCTCTGCCTTTAAAGGAAATGCGGGAGGGCTTCTCAGTGTTGTTAAATATACCTGCGCTAAAGCTTATTCCCACAGCCGAAGCAATGAGTGCATCTGTGTTAAAATCAGCGACCTTCCAGAGCCTGTGATCGCTTCTGCTTCCTTTGAACATGGCAGCGAAACTGATTTTCAAGAAAATCGAATTATTCACAGGAATTGATGTTTCTTTGACTGAAACTACCGAACAGCATGCCGCCAGACTGGGAGCTTACATAGATTATTTTCAAATTCAAAGTGGGATCATAATCTTTTCCAACTTGATATCTCTGGAAGAACTACGGCTTTCTTTGATCCAGCAGCTGCAAATTCCTTTTATACTTGTAGGTTGTACATCTGTAAACACAGTCTCATCCTTTGGAAAAGCTCTCCTTTGCCATAACAGCCATTTTTTTGAAACCCTTACTCCACAATACAGCTTTCCCTGCTATATTCATCAGCCGAAACAACGGGAGAAAATTCTTTTAGCAGTCTGTCCTACCGGCGGAGTTTCAAAAAAGCTTAAAAATATTTTAAACCAAAGCATCCCTCAGACAGTGCCTCTAAGAGTTATCGATATGCCTTATGATCAAATCAAGCTGGAGGAGGAAAAGCTCCTTCTTTTAAAGCAGTATGAGCCTATCGGAGTTATTGGAGTCATGAATCCCTGTATATCCGGTGTTCCTTTTATCTATCTGCACGAATTAACAGCAGAATATGCCGAACCTAAGATCTACTCGATCTTTTCCTCTGTGGCAGAACCAGAGCAAATTGCTGATATTGTAAAAAATCTCGTCAGAAATTTGTCTCTAGATCGCTTGATAGGCAATATCACTATTCTGGACGGCAGTCGGCTTTTAATTAATATCTCAAATTGTCTTGATTACTATGAACAGATAACAGAGCACTCTCTTTCAAACCGCATACGCTATTGTCTATATTTTCATATTAGCTGTCTGGTAGAACGTCTAATCCGAAAAGAACCGATTACTACCTGCGGCAATTTAGAATATTTTATTCAAACTGAACAGACGGCTATACAAAATATTAAATCATCGTTCAGCGAACTGGAAACTGCCTATGGCATTGATATTCCCGATGCTGAAATTAAATATCTATCCGATATTCTGCTGGAAAGCCATTAGGTCTCTATGCACTTTTCAGCAGCTTCCATCCAAACACAAAGAGAGAAGAATAAATTTTCCAGCAGCCTTCCCATACATAAAGGAAGAGGGAATGTTTTCAGCGACTTCCAGTGGAGCGTAAAAACATTCCCTCTTCCTATTATCTCCTCTTTATTTCTTCAAAAATCCCGAAATCCTCTTATACAGAAGAAAGGTCACGGCTCCGTTGATTCCGGCCTTTATCAGGTTAAAGCCCACGATAAAGGGCATCAGATCCCAGACCATCTCTCTGGACACGCCCATAAACAGCGGCGTGATAATCAGGTTAGCTCCAAGCATCACGGCCGCCATGCCCATCATTCCGAGAACGAGACCTATTACCGCCGAAGTCCTGGTCTTTCTGATGTGGTACACGCTTCCTGAAATCACCACCAGTGTTCCGGTTGCCAGAAGGTGCATAATAATTCCGTACAGTCCGCTGCCTGCGCTGACGGTCACTCCCTGAATCACCGACGTGACCAGAGTCAGCAGAACGCCTGCCGCCGGTCCGAAGGCAAAGGTTCCGATCAAAATCGAAATATCCGCCGGATCGTACTCCAGAAACGCCACTGCCGGAAAAATCGGGAAGTGGATCAGGTACACCAGTACAATCGAAATGGCTACCATGGAACTCATCTTCACCAGGCGCAGAGTCTGTGCTCTTCCTGTCTGCGGGTAACTAGCTGCTGTCTTGCTCATCTTCACATTCCTCCTACTGAACGTAATTGTGTATTAAACATGAAGAATCTGATTCTGCGGAGCATTTTACCTTATGAAGCTGTGTTTTCTGTTCTGCTCTCAGCTCATAAAAGTAAAAAAAGCCTTGAAAATAAATTTCAAGACTAAAAAAATACAGATCTGTATTTTTGTTTCTTTCATCCGGACTATACCGTTGGTATGGGGTTCCCACCCATTCTGCCCTGACGCGCAGAGCTCGCGGACTCGCAGCATACGCTTATCACCGCCAGTGAGGAATTTCGCCTCGCCCTGAAACAGATTTTTCTACTACATCATACCATGTTCCGGGAGGTCTGTCAAATCTGTCCTCTTTCCTGGATCTGGCCAAAACGTTTTCTCGCGTCGCGGTAGGCTACCAGCAGGGCCTTCACTGAGGATCCGAAGTATCTTCTCCTGATTTCCTCCTCGATTTTCTGATCGTCCTCCAATATTCTCTTCCCCACAAACATGCGCCTTACGAAGCTTCTGGTCAGCTCCAGGGTTCCGGAACAGTCCGCCTCCACAATCTCCCCGGTCCGTCCGTTGATTTCAAAGGCCACATAAAAAGCTCCGTACGTCTTTGTGATGGCGTTTTCCACGCTGGTTCTCGACTCCCCTGTCACATACACTGTCTCGTCCTTCATTTCCCTCACCTTATAGTTCCCTTCTCCAGCTCTTTCCAAAAAGACGCCCTGAGATATACTTCCCTCTCAGGGCATCCAGACAGAGCTATTATAAGTCAGTCTTCCTTTTGCTGTCAAGGAAAGGCCGGACTAAGACAAGGCCAGACTAGGACAGGGCGTCGAAGACTATCCGGGAAATGTGTCCTATCACTTCCCGTCCCTCCTTATTGCTCTCCATTTCACTGGTCAGAACGGTGAGAATGTACGGGCGTCCCGGCAGGAATATGATTCCTCCGTCGTTTTCCAGGGCGTCCAGATCTCCGCACTTATGGGCAGTCTCAATCTCCTCGGGCAGATACAGCTGAAGGCGTCCTCCCTGCTGCTGCCTCCTGAGAATATCCATCATCAGGCGGCTCTCCTCCTCCCCCACGCACTGTCCCGCGTAAATCTGCCTGAAAATCTCTGTCATGTCGTCCGCGCAGATGTAATTGTCCCTTCCCTGCTTTTTCGCCTCGGAATCCATCATCAGGCGGCCCAGACAGGCCTCTTTCAGCCCAAGCTCTGAAGCCATGCGATTCACACTGTCCATTCCCAGCATCCGTATTAAAATATTCGTGGCCTCGTTGTCGCTGACAATGATCATAAGAGTCAAAATCTCCCTGAGAGTAAAGGTATGTCCAGGCAGAAGTTCCTTTAAAATTCCGTCTCCCCCTGTCCTCATCTCCTCCGTCACAGTGATCGTCTGCTCCAGAGACAGTTCCCCCTCTCTCATTCTGCGCATGGCCTCCGCCAGAATGACCAGCTTAATGGTGCTGGCCGACGGGACCCGCTCTGTGCCGCGGATGGAAAAGCCCTCCCCGGCGTTCAAATCATAAAAGCTGACGCAGACCTTTCCCTGTTTTCCCTGAAGAAAGGCGCAAATATCCTGCTTCATTTCTGCTATTTTTGTCATATCTGCCATCTCTGATCCCCTTTTCTGCTTCTGACACTCATCAGCCGAACATTGCCCTGATTCCTACGTAAATCACAGTTACAGCCGTAATGGTAATGCCGAATTTCACCATATTTTTTAAATCCTTGGAACGGGCCAGTCCCATCTGTCCCATCATGTCTGCCTCCGGATAGGCAAAGGAGGTGATCTGAGAACCTACTAATAAAATCGTAGCCCAGAGTCCGGTAGACATTCCAATTGCTGTTACCAGCTCCTTGAACATGCTGTCCATAACGACCGACTGGGCCGCAGCCGCGCCGCCGACTCCGAAAATACCGGTAAGAGCCGTTACAAGAGCTACGATCACCTTGCTGTTGGAGTGAAGCAGAGGCTCGATAATCTTTACCAAAGCGTCGAATGCGCCTGCCTCTGAGACGAATGTGATAAACGGTGTAAACAGCACAAACATAATAAACAGCCACATCATTTTGCTGGCGCCTTCAATCATGACCTCAAACAGGCGGTCAGGGTGAATGCCTCCCGCCAGGCCTGTCACAATGGCTGTGACGGAGATAACCAGAATGGCATAGGTGGAACCGGACTGCAGATAAATGCCGTATCCGATCATAGCCGCCATGCAGATGGCAAACGCCGCTGTCGCCCGCTTCGCTCCTGCGCTTGGCACATAGTCCTTCTCCACCGTCTCCTCCAGCTCATACTGGTAAACGCCCTTTGTCTTTTTCTGAATTCTGGAAGCGCAGATAAAGGTAGTCACCCAGCAGAGAGCCGCTACGGGAAGTCCGGTCTGGATAATGTACTGGGAATAGGTCATTCCTGTCAGGGACATAATCGTCACCACCTGCGGAGAGTACGGCCCGATGAAAAGGCCTGTAATTCCGGCTCCCATCAGCACGGCCGCCATGGTGGAAGGGGTAATCCCTATGATAGCTACCAGCGGAATAATCATGGGCGCAATAATGGCGTTGGCGCCTGCCAGAGAGCCTAACAGAGCCACAATCACGATAGAAGTAACCATGGACGCCAGAATTGCCTTTTTTTCAGAGTTGATTCCGATTTTTTTCATCAGAGTCATAATTAAAAACTCCGCGGCTCCCGTCTCCTTTAACACGGCGCCGAGGGCTGAACCAAGCATGATAATAAATCCGATGATTCCCAGGAAAGATCCCAGAGCGGATCCCAGCACCTCTCCCATGCTGGAAAACGGCTGTTTCGTCATAATCGCGCTCAGCACCACGCAGATCACTACATTTAAAACAGGATTAATATCCTTAAACGCTAAAATAATATAGATAATTAACGGAAGCAAAGCAAAAATCGGTGAAATTCCAAATATCATTGTAGATTCCATATCGTTTCCCCCTTATCTGTCCTCTTCATCATAAACAATTCCGCTGACGCGCACAATTCCCAGTCCCGGACTGTCGTTTACTGTAATGGTCTTCTCCCGGAACTCTGCGCCTCCCTCTACCGGATCCTCGCTGCAAAGCCCCGGCCCGTCTAAATCAATCTTCGTGATAATCTGTCTGGCACAGGCCAGATGAACCGCCGCGTTGACGCTGACCTTCGCCTCCAGCATACAGCCAATCATGCACTCTACCCCGTAGATTTCGGCCGCCGCCGCGATCTTTAAGGCGTTGTAAATCCCTCCGCACTTCATCAGTTTAATGTTTACCAGATCCGCCGCCCGCATCTGCATGATTTTTACCGCGTCCTGAGGTGAAAATACGCTCTCGTCTGCCAAAATCGGAATATCCGCGTGATCCGTTACGTATTTCAGGCCTTCGAGATCCGCGGCCTTCACCGGCTGCTCTGCAAATTCGATTCCCAGCCCCTTTTCCTGCATTTGGTTCAAAATACTGACTGCCTGTTTCGGCGTCCATGCCTGGTTCGCGTCGATTCGGATGGAAACGTCCGCTCCTGCCGCCTGGCGGACTGCCGTAAGACGTTCCACATCCAGCGCAGGATTCACGCCCACCTTGATTTTCAGGCAGTCATACCCCCTCTTTACCGCCTGCCTGGCGTCCTCTGCCATCTGCTCCGGATCGTTGACGCTGATCGTCAAGTCTGTGCAGATCTGCCTCCTGCTTCCCCCCAGAAGCTTGTAAACCGGGATATGGTGCAGCTGTCCGTACAAGTCCCACAGCGCCATGTCCACAGCCGCCTTGGCGCTCTTGTTCCCCACAATGCAGGAATTAAGGCGTCTCATCAAGTCTTCAAATTCGTCCACCTCTCTGCCCAGAAGAGCCGGCCTGATGTGTTCCTCAATGGCTCCCCGCACAGAACCTCTGGTGTCTCCTGTTATCACCCCGGTGGAGGGCGCTTCGCCGTATCCCACGCAGCCTGTGTTCGTGTGGATCTCCACAATCACATCGTTTACATGCGTCACTGTTCTGAGCGCCGTCTTAAACGGCGTTCTGAGAGGCACTGACAAAAGTCCTGTCCTGATCTGTGTGATTTTCATTCGTTCTCTCCTTTCCCCTGAAAGCAAAAGCTGCCGGCGCACATGATAAGGTATTTTTATGCGGCAGAGCCTTATCCTGAAATACAAGAAAGATTCCTGCGGAGCATTTTTTATTTCATAGGACGCTTTTTTCCTGTGAAACAAGAACGAATTCTGCTCTGCAGAATTCTCCGCCTGCGGCGGGCTGCTCAGCAGCATAATACC
>OBVY01001089.1_pt1 | contig 18327 bp, 15 predicted proteins | sample 1538051 | NCBI WGS metagenome assembly OBVY01 (sample SAMEA2580017, study PRJEB22360) | human gut metagenome | biome: human gut; feature: human-associated habitat; material: faeces | place: Denmark | collected 2008/2010 | reverse complement strand
AGGCGCTCGCCGGCCGAGCATCGTGGCGGTCGGACCCCCCAGCCGTCCTGCCGCCCAGCCATGAGCAGATTCATGAAGCGTGATCGCAAAGATCAGCGGGATTGCGTAGACGCAGATGGTCTGAATGGCGTGGTAAAACGAATCCATGATGTCCTGAGAGAAATATTTTCAGTTCAGCATCTTAGAGCACGTGTTCAGACATGCTTCTCAAATCAAACAATTTGATGCGATCAAAACGCATCGTTGACGCATTTCGCCGAGGCCGTCTCCCCTTCATCGAGCTTTGGCACGACATCTGCTGACGCTGCTTCCCCATCGGCCAAAGCATCAATAGCCTGCATGCGCGCTCCCATACGGCGGCTTTTAACCGACATTTGTTCGAGGGAACTCTGTGCTTCGCGGAACTTCTTTTCAACCGTTTCAAACTGCCGAGAGAAGACCGCAAAGTCTGTCTTCACTTCCGCGAGGATCTTCCAGACCTCGCTCGAGCGCTTTTCCATGGCAAGCGTCATGAATCCCATTAAGAGACTGTTGAGCAGCGCGGCAATCACCGTGGGGCCTGCGGGCGTAATGCGGAATTCCCGCTGCAGACGTTCAAACAGCCCGGGCGTACGAAGCACTTCGGCGTAAAGTCCTTCGGACGGCAAAAACATCACCGCAAATTCTGTCGTGACCGGCGGCCGCACATATTTCTCGCGAATCGACTTGGCCTGCTTAAGCACCGCTCTTTCAAGCCCCTTACGGGCCTCTGCGGCAGCTGAAGCATTCCCTTCGCGCTCGGCATTTTCCAAAAGCTCCCAATCTTCCAACGGGAATTTGGAATCGATCGGCAGCCAGCAAGGCGCATCATCCGCACGTCCGGGCAGTCGCACAGCAAAGTCAACCGCTTCGGCGGATTTGGGATCGAGCCGCGCCTGAGCAGCGTATTGAGCGGGGGTCAGGATTTCCGAAAGGATGGCCGCAAGGCGCACCTCGCCGAAGGTGCCTCGCGTCTTCACGTTGGCCAGCACATTTTGCAGGCGCGAAACGCTCTGAGCCATGCGGCGCATTTCACCGAGCCCCGACTGTACAAGACCGAGCTTTTCATCCACCATGCGAAAACTCGCCGAGAGCCGCTCTGAGAGGGTTCGGTCCAGCTTTTCTTCCACGGTTGCGCGCATGGCCTCGAGCTTCTGTGCATTTTCTGCGCGCACCTTTTCAAGCGAGGCATCCACCGTGCCCCGCACTTCAGCGAGCGCAGCCGAAAGCTTCGCCCCGAGCGCCTCCTGAGCGCCCGCATTGGTCTGGAGCACCTTGGCAAAACGCTCGTCCACCATGCTTTGCAGCGAAAGAAATTCTTTGGCCAAAGTTTCATTCATGCGCGCCAAATCACCGCGCGCAGACGCCACAAACCGCTCCACGGACTCTGACGACCGTTTCTGTTCGGTCGTTGAGTAGGTAATCAAACTCGAGAGCCCGGCAGAAAGTCTGGCATCGGTCTTTGCCACGGTCCCTTCAATTTCCCGCTTAGCACCCGCCACGCCTTCGAGGAGCGCATCGCACAGGTCGTCATCTTCTGCGCCGCGGCGGTGTCGATCTGAAAGCACCAGATAAATCAGCAGAGCGAGCAGACCGACGGTAAGCGCAAGCAGACCAAAGAGTGCGAGCAAAAGCGTGTGTTCCGTGGGCATGAAAAAGTCACTCAAACGACGAAAAGCAGAAAAACCGAGCCATCAGCCTTCAGCGGGCTGAAGACCCAAACCAAGCCAAATGAGATCTTTGCAGACTTTCTCAAGCTTTGGGCGGCGTTTGCGCTGTCTGCTCTGTCGTTTCAGGCTTTGCCTCATCCGCGGGCTCAGCATCGCCCGAGTGATCGCTGCCCCGTTTTCTCCAAAAGAAAACGGATGCAGTCCGCCTGCCCCAGCCGCGCGCGGCTTCACGCAGTGTTTTTTGGGCCGGGGTTTGCCGCTTGGCTTCCGACATTGCTTCGTCAGCCACTGTCACGGCAGCGGCCTGCAGTTTGTCGCTCTGAGATTCGGCCGCATCCGATGCGCCCCCAGTGCGAACGGCTGCGACGGTACGCATGTATTCCTCATTGATAATTTCGCGCACCGTCTTGCGGTTGGCTTCCTCCTCGGCTTCGCTCTCCTCACGCTGGAAAAGTTCCTCAATAGCGGTGGCGGCCACCGTGAGCGAAGTGACCAGCGGTTCGCAGAGTATCTTCAGGTTCTTATCCGTCTGATCAAAGAACACGCCGTCGTCAATGGTTTTGGTGAGCACCACGATGGGCAGCGTTTTATTGAGTTTGCGGGCAGCATCCACCACATCCTTCGCTTCTGCCGCGGTTCCTGAAGGAATAACGAGCACGCCCGCGCTGAGCACATGCGCCTGAACGAGAACCATTGGATCGGACGGAGAGCCGAAAAGCACGCCGATGCCGGCCTCCCGCAGACGATCAACGGGCGCAGAACCGCCGCAGATCACAATCGTGCGGCGTTTGGCTTTAAGGAGTGAATCAAAAAAGGCCTGAGCGCCGTCCTCCGGGATGCCGACAACAATCATCTGACCATCCAGAATCTCCCGCGGCGCATTTTCCGGCAGCTGCGAGAAAGGCGCAGGACGCATAGCCGCACGTCTTGCCCATGCATAGCGCGACGTGAAGATGCGCATCAGTTTGGGAGCCGCCTCAAAGAGCACCGGATTAAAGGCAATCGTAATGATCGAGGCTGCCACAATGATGCTCATCATCGAGCTGTCGACGAGATGAAGGGCAATGCCTTGAGCTGCAAGGATGTAGCTGAACTCACCAATCTGACCGTTGCAGGCCCCGACCGTAAAAGCCGTTTCCAGCGGCCAGCGGGCGATGGTGACGAAAGTGGTTGCAAAAGTCATCTTGCAGATGATGATGATGAGCACCACCAACGTGATTTCAATCGGATGCTGCAGGAACACGTGCCAATCCAGCATCATCCCAACGGACACGAAAAAGAGGACGGAAAAGGCGTCCTGCAGCGGCAGAGAATCTGTTGCCGCCCGATGTGCATAGCGGCTTTCCTGCATCACCATGCCGGCAAAGAACGCCCCCAGAGCGAAACTCACATTGAAAATGGCCCCGGCGCCGTAAGCAATGACGATAGCGCACCCCAGCACCGACAGCGTGAAGAGTTCGTTGGACCCCGTCAGCGCCACTTCCCGCAAAAGGCGAGGCATCACCTTGCGGCCGGCCACGAGCATCAGCACGACAAAAACTGCCGCCCAAATCAGCGTGGTCGCCACTTTCCAGGCCACAGCGCTCAAAGAGACGTCCGCCCCCTGTACAGCCTGTGCGAAGGGCGGCAGGCAAACGAGCAGCACCACGCTCATGAGGTCTTCCATCACGAGCCAGCCGATGGCCACCTGACCATTGATTTCATTGGTCATGCGGCGAAGTTCCAGAGCCTTCGTCACCACCACCGTTGAAGCGCACGAAATGGTGAGCCCAAAGAGCACTGCCGCACCAAACGACCAGTGCCAAAAACCCATGGCGACGCAGGCGCCCAGAATAGCCGTCACCATCATCTGAACAGCCGCCCAAGGCACAACGGCTGTGCGCACGTTCAGAAGATCTCTAACGGAAAAGTGCAGACCCACACCAAACATCAGCAGCATCACGCCGATTTCTGCGAGCTGCTCAATCATGGCTTCGTTCACAGGCGGCAGTCCCGGAATAATGCCTACTGCCACGCCTGCCAGAATGTAGCCCACCAGGGCGGGTGACCGAAGGAAACGTTCGGCGAGATAACCGAAGGGAAGCGCAAGGCCGAAGCCGGTTACGAGACTCGTGATAAGGGAATAGTTCTGCACGGCCCGTCCTTTTTCTTAAGTTGTGCGCGGCGCGTCAAAATTTATGCTGGTCCAAAGCTTTTGCGAAACACCGTCAGCCTGCTGGCGAAACGCATCAAGCAGAAAAATTTTACGCTTTGACCCTCATTTGGCGAAGCATTACTGACACTTTCGGAACAATTTTTCACGCCTGCGAGGCGTATAGCACCCATAACCTCTTATTCCCAAAAGCAAAGTCATCCGATGATGACTGAGCGGCTGAAACGCACGCACAAGTTTTGACTTTTCCCCATGACCTTTCCGCAGCCGGACGGGTAAAAAAATCCGGCTGAACGAATCCAGCCGGAGTTGAATTTTCTGAACGTCAGCGCGAAAGCACTAAGCCTTCGCTCTGCCGCATCAATTCATTGTCGGAACTTTACCCACGACCCCTTTGACGAGCCAGTTCATATTGAGGAGCACATCGTCGGGAGCCGTCTTGCCGGCCTCAACCACGGTCTGGCCTTCGTTCGTCACGATCGGCCCCGTGAAGGGTGAAAATTCGCGGGCCGCCATCTTGTTGTAGGCCGCCTGAATATCGTCCTGCACCGACTGAGGCGCATCCGAGCGGATGTCCACCAGATTCACCATGTGTTCGGGGATGCCGCCCCAGATCGACTGGGACTTCCAGGTGCCGTCCATCGCAGCATTGATTCGGCCGGTGTAGAACTCCTCCCAGCTCTGAACCACGCCGCCCAAAAGCATTGTCGGAGCAATGCGCTTCATAGACGTGTTGTAGGAAATCACCGGGACCTTCATATCTTCACCGGCAGCCACAACGGCCGGCGAATCCGCGGTATGCGTGAGCACGTCGGCAACGTGGCCATGCGCCTCACGGCCTTCTGACCGACGAGCGTCTTGGCGGCATCGGATTCCTTGCCCGGATCGTACCAAGCCGAAGTCCAGACTACGCGAACTTCAACATTGGGATTGACGCTCTGAGCGCCAAGCGTATAGGCATTGATGCCTTGGAGGACTTCAGGAATCGGAACGGCAGCGACGTAGCCCAAAACGTTCGTCTTCGTCATCGCACCAGCTAGTTTGCCGGCAAGATAACGCGCTTCATAAAAGCGGGCCGAATAGTTGGCCACGTTGGGTGCAGTCTTATAACCCGTCGCATGCTCGAACTTAACGTCCGGAAACTCCTTGGCGACCTTGAGAACCGAGTTCATGTAGCCGAACGAGGTCGCAAAGATGAGCTTGTTGCCCTGCTGCGCGAGGTCGCGAAGCACGCGTTCGCTGTCAGCTCCGGCGGGAATGTTCTCTACCGTCGTGAACTTTACTTTGTCGCCATATACCTTTTCGAGCGCGATACGGGCGAGGTCGTGCTGACGCGACCAGCCTTCCTCACTCGCCGGACTCACATAGACAAAAGCCACTTTGTAGGGGCCTGCAGCTTTATCGGCGGGAGCGGCAGCGGGGGGTGGCCTGGGGGGGGCGCCAAAGGCTACATGAAGCCGGGGTCTTTCCGGGTGCGGCAGCCTCTTTGGGTGCTTCGGTTTTGTCGCCGCAGCCCGCGAGCATCGCCGCAGCGGCGCCGGCCAGGACCAACTTCAAAGCAGTACGCTTCTGCATCATTGGAGAACTCCAAAAACAAAAATTCGAACAATGAATTGGGACCGATATCTGAGCACTCGGCTGAAAAGCCGAACCTGCATCTCAATATGCGGTCCCAACGATGAACGTCAATGAATATTAGCTTCCGCTCGGAAGTTTGCCGGCCACGCCTTTGGCGAGCCAGTTCATCGTGAGCAGATCGGCGTCGGTAGCCTTCTGTCCTTCAGCCAAGACCTGACGGCCAGTATTGTCAACAACCGGACCGGTGAACGGATGGAACTCGCGGGCTGCCATCTTGTCGTATGCAGCCTTAATGTCGGCCTTGACGGCATCCGTCGCCTTAATGTCCACGAGGTCGATCATGTGTTCAGGCGCACCGCCCCAGATGGACTGAGGCTGCCAGGTTCCGTCCATGACGGCCTGAATGCGGCCGGCATAGAACTCATCCCAAATATGAATAACGCCGCCGATCAGCATCGTGGGCGCAGCGCGCTTCATCGAAGTGTTGTAGGAAATCACCGGGATCTTAGCTTCTTCACAGGCCGAAGCAACCGCCGAAGAATTGGTGTGATGCGTAATAACGTCGGCACCCTGACCAATCAGCGACTTGGCAGCATCGGACTCCTTGCCCGGGTCATACCAAGCGGAGGTCCAGACAACGCGGACCTCAATGTTGGGATTGACGCTCTGAGCGCCGAGCGTATAGGCATTGATGCCCTGAAGCACTTCTGGAATCGGCAGCGCGGCAACATAGCCGAGGATATTGGACTTGGTGGTTGCACCCGCGAGCTTGCCCGCAAGATAGCGGGCTTCATAAAAGCGCGCGGAATAGTTGGCCACGTTGGGCGCAGTCTTATAGCCCGTAGCGTGCTCAAACTTCACATCCGGGAATTCCTTGGCGACCTTGAGAACAGAGTTCATGTAGCCAAACGAAGTGGCGAAGATGAGCTTATTGCCCTGTTGAGCCAAATCACGCAGCACGCGCTCGGCATCCGCATTTTCGGGAATATTCTCAACGGTTGTCACCTTGATCTTATCGCCGAACTTCGCTTCAACCGCGCGGCGGGCAATGTCATGCTGAGTAGACCAGCCTTCTTCATTGGCCGGGCTCACATACATGAAAGCGACTTTCAAAGGCTCCTTCGCAGCTGCTGGAGCAGCAGCGGTCTTAGCGGGCTCAGCCGCCTTCGGCGGTTCAGTCTTCTCACCGCAGGCCGTGAGCGCCAAGGCGGCAGCACCAGCGAATGCTAGCTTGAAAGCAAAGCGCTTGTTCATCTTCGTTGACTCCTTTTGAGAACAATGAAATTAAGAAAAACTGTTGCCCGAAAAAACTGAACTCTTGGCAGCGCGTCAGCCCGCTGCAGGTTCTCAGCCTTTAGGCGAAAAAGGTTTGCCGAGCGACGCAGGAACGTTGAGGCGAATCCAAGCGGGGTTCCGGGAAATCAGCACAAGCACGAGAATCGTCGCGAGATAAGGCGTCATTGCCATGAACTGCGGCGAAATGGAAATGCCCATCCCCTGGAAGGCGAACTGCAGCATCGTCACGCCGCCGAAAAGGTAAGCGCCGACAACCACGCGCAGCGGCCGCCAGGTTGCAAAAGTCACCAGTGCCAATGCAATCCACCCGCGGCCGGCCGTCATGCCTTCGACCCAGAGCGGCGTATAAACCAACGACAAATAAGCACCCGCCACACCCGAGCAAAGCGCGCCGAAGAGCACAGCAAAGAGTCGGATGCGCAGCACCGGGTAGCCCAGCGCAAAAGCGGACTGCGGCGACTCGCCGACAGCGCGAAGCACCAGACCCGCACGCGTTCTGAAAAGGAAGTACCAAACTGCAGCGATCAGCACCCAGGCGCCGTACACCAAGATGTGCTGCGAAAAGAAAGCTTCACCAAAGAATGGAATATTTTCGAGCCCGGGAATGCCCGACACACTGCGCTCCGCGAGCGCCTGTCCCTGGAGCGGTTTGCCGATAAAGGCCGAGAGTCCCGCGCCGAAAAGCGACAATGCAAGGCCAGCGGCATATTGGTTGGCATGCATGCCGAGCGTAAAAAACGCAAAGAGGAGTCCGAGCAGAATACCGACGCCCGCGCCGGCGAGGAACCCGAGCGCAAAGGAACCCGTAGAAAGCGTGACGGTAAAACCCGTGACCGCACCCATGAGCATGATGCCCTCAATGCCAAGATTGAGAACACCCGACTTCTCATGAATCACGATGCCTGCCGCCGCGATAAGGAGCGGCGTGCCGGCATTTAAAGTCGAGGCAATGATGGAGGCAGCAATCGACATTTATCGAACCTCCTTGCCCGCGTCAGCCGAATGGCCTCGCCAGGAGAGACGGTAAAAAATCATCGTGTCGCAAGCGAGAATGAAAAAGAGAAGGAGTCCCTGATACACGCCCGTGATCGAACTCGGCAGCCCCAGACGGCTCTGCGCCAATTCGCCGCCAAGATAAAAGAGTGCCATGACAAAGGCTGCAGGAATACAGCCAAGCGGCGAGAGACGCCCGACGAAGGCCACAATGATGGCCGCAAATCCATACCCCGGAGAAATAGTCGGTGTGAGCTGACCAAGAGGACCAGAGGCTTCGATGCCGCCAGCCAGACCAGCAAGCGCCCCGCAAATGAGCATGGATGCCCAAATGAGTTTGCCCGGATGGTAGCCCGCATAGCGCGCAGCAAAGGGCGCCATGCCGGAGACCTTGAACTGAAAGCCGAGCGCCATTCGATCCATCAGGAGCCATACGCCCACCGCAGAAAAGAGCGCCAGCAGCGCACCGGCATGGAGACGAGTTCCCTCGAGCACCGGCAGCATCGCCCCTGTTTCAAAAAGCTTCGTCTGAGGGAAACCAAAACCCATGGGATCGCGCATTGGTCCCTGTACGCACCAAGCGAGCAGAAACTGCGCGACATACACCAGCATCAGAGAAACGAGAATTTCGTTCGCATGAAATCTGTGACGCAAAAGCGCCGTGAATCCGCCCCAGACCGCACCGCCCACGGCTGATGCGAGCATCACAAGAACGACATACCAACGGCCCCAAGACGGATCACAGGCGAGCGCCACCACGCCGCCCGTAATGGCGCCGGCGATCAGCTGGCCTTCGGCGCCAATATTCCAAACGTTGGCCTTGAAGCAGACCACAAGGCCCGCAGCGCAGAGCAGCAGCGGCGTCATCTTGACAGCGATTTCAGTCCATCCGCGCAGCGAATCGAGCGGCGCGATAAAAAAGACGCCCAGCGCCTTTACGGGATCCTGACCCAATGCGGCAAAAAGACAAAAGCCCGTAAAAACTGTGAGCGCAAAGGCAATCACAGGAGAAAGCCAAGCCAGTGCACGAGCGGGCTCGGTGCGCGGCGTCATGGCAATCGGAAACTGAAGCATAATCAGTGCGCCTCCGAGGTTTTCTGCGTGAAGGGAGAGTCTGGCCAGAGACCGGACATCCAGCGGCCGACTTCCTCAATGGAAATCGTGGTCTTTGGCACCGCCGGAGACAGCGCTCCGCGGTACATCACGGCAATACGGTCGGAGATCTCAAAGAGTTCGTCGATTTCTTCACTGACAACGATGATCGCAGCGCCGTCGTCGCGCAGTCGGATAAGGCTGTTGCGGATAACGGCAGCAGCACCAACGTCGACACCCCAAGTCGGCTGATGAACCAAGAGAACCCGAGGACGATTGAGAATCTCACGTCCCATAATAAATTTCTGAAGATTGCCGCCCGACAGACTGCCGGCAGCTTTTTCAGCATTCGGCGTCTTCACGTGAAAGCGCTCAATGACGAGATTGGCAAAACTTCTTGCGCGGTCGCGGAGAATAAAGCCGCTGCGCACCAGCGAGTCGCCGGTGAGATAGGTATTGGCCGTGAGCGGCACTGCCGCATGACCGAGACGCTGCTCGGGCACATAGCGCAGTCCGGAAATACGGCGGGCATGCGTATCGAGCTCTCCGACGGGCGAATTAAAGAGCAAAACGCGATCAGCCTCGCACAGATACTCCCCTGAAGCTGCCGCCATAAAGCGAGCCTGACCGTTGCCCGAGATGCCGGCAATGCCAACGATTTCACCCGCACGCACGGCAAGCGATACATCTTCAATACCGCAGACGCGCGTCGATCCGGGCGCGCTGACATGACGCATCTCAAAAACCACTTCGCCAGCCTTGGCCGTGCCTTCGCGCACCGTCGGCGGATCATTGCCGATCATAAGGCGGGCAAGATTTTCCTCGCTTTCAGCCTTCGGATCAACGCTCGCCACAACTTTGCCTGCGCGAAGCACAACGCAGCGGTCTGCAAGCTCACGGATTTCATCGAGCTTGTGTGAAATAAAGAGAATGGAGACACCCTCGCTCGAAAGCTGATGCAGTGTCTTGAAGAGCTTGCGCACTGCCTGCGGCGTGAGGACGGAAGTCGGCTCATCCAGAATGAGGAGCTTCGGCTTAGTCATCAGCGCGCGAAGAATCTCAACGCGCTGGCGCTCACCCATGGAGAGTTCCATCACAACCGAGGCGGGATCCACCTCTAAACCGTACTTTTCGCCGAGCAAGCGAATTTCACGTTCGATCTCTGCAGCCGAAATACCGGTCGAAAGACCAAGCGCTACATTTTCCGTAACCGAAAGCGTATCGAAAAGCGCGAAATGCTGGTGCACCATTGCGATGCCGAGTTCACGCGCCTGTGCAGGGGTTTCAACGCCGAGCGGATGCCCGTCAAAAGAAATTTCGCCCTCGTCTGGACGGGCGGCACCGTAGATGATTTTCATCAAGGTGGACTTGCCCGCGCCGTTCTCGCCGAGGATGGCGAGCACCTCACCGGGCGCAATATCAAGCGATACATGATCGTTTGCTGTAATGCCCGGATAGCGCTTCGTAATGTTGCGAAGGCTTAATCGTGGAGTCATGCCGATGTGGTCGGGCGCTTCAAAGGCGGCCGAATGGGATGAGAGTTGAACCGATGCGCCCATAGTCTCCGTCATCTTTCGGAAAGGGAAAGTGCGCCCGATTGAAGCCCATTATTTTACTGGTTGCGAGGCGCGTCTTCATCAAGTTATTTCTTTTTCAACTTGTGTTTTCACCTTATTTAATCATCACGCAAATACGGCATACACCCTTAAAACACTTGCACTTTCCCTAAAACGAATGCACAATTCCCCTTCTCAGTGCGCCAGTAGCTCAGTTGGATAGAGTATCTGGCTACGAACCAGAGGGTCGTGGGTTCGAATCCTGCCTGGCGCACCACAGATTACATGCCTCTGCGCATCCAAAACAATGATGCGGAGAAGTGGCAGAGAGGTCGAATGCACACCCCTGCTAAGGGTGCAGGTCCAAAATGCGGGCCTCGAGGGTTCGAATCCCTCCTTCTCCGCCATTGTTGCTTATGCGTGAGGCAGAAGAAAGCTCTTCCAATATTGATTGGCGGAGCTTTTTTCTTATGTCTGCCGCAAAAATTAAACGACATATACAGACAAACAAGTGGCAAAAAGCGCAACAGGCATTCCATGCTATAAGATAGACGCTTGAGTTAATAACGTTTAATACATCTGTCCACACGTGTTTTCATGAGATATCCTGTCGCTGTTTGGGAAGAAGATAAGGGTGCTTTTTCCGCTTCTGTTCCAGACCTCCCAGGCGCCATCACAATGGGCAGCAGCCTCAAAGAACTCGAAAGCATGGTTAAAGAAGCCGCTGAGGGATGGATGGAATGCGTCTTGGACTTGAAGGAAGTCATTCCTCTACCGTCCACGGTTGAGCATCATCTTGCCGATCCTTTCTACGCTGATGCCTTCTGGATGCTCATAGATTTGCCCAGAGAGCGGTTCACCACCCCAACTCCGTAACAGCAAATTCTTTCACTTGCTGCAAAGCATCTGCAAAAGCTCTGCAACATGTTCACGCGCAACGACGCCTTTCATCACTTTGAGAAGCCGTCCGTTTTCATCGATCAACAAAGTTGATCGATTGATGCGGATGCGCGTTTTCCCATCTTTCACCTGTTCGGACATCAGTCCGCAGTCATTTGAAAGTATGCGGTCCACATCGCAGAGCAGCGGGAAATTCAGGCCGTGATGATCACGGAACCCGCAGTGCGCCGCCACATCGTCGTTGGAGACGCCGACCACCTGCCATCCGGCTCGCGCAAAGTCTTCAAGGTGATCACGAAATCCCTGAGCCTCGATGGTGCATCCAGGCGTTTCGTCTTCCGGATAAAAATAAAGAATCAGTTTCCTGCCTTGGAAATCCTTCAGCGTGCGCACGCAGCCGTGGTCATCCTTCAATGCAAAATCCGGCGCGGGCTCCCCAACTTTTAATACCACTTCCGTCATCCAAAACTCCTCATCGCAATCCTCGGTCTGCACACTGCATACCGACGTCATGTCATTCATGGTGCAAAGAACCTACACCTCTTTGACTGCGCTTGGCATGGGCTAATTGTGAAAGAGCGAAACCGCTCGGCGTCATCAAATCGTCATCATTGCTTCATTAAAACTTGATGCATGCTTTATAGACTCGCAAGCTCGTAGGGTTAGAAATTCTTTCCTTTTCAAATCCTTCCGCCAATATGGCGGTTGGAAAACTGGAAACAGAACATGAGTATTGCGCTTCGCGGCATCACGAAGTCCTTCCAAGGCGTAACAGTGATTCCGCCGCTCACCATTGAATTCAGCAGCCATGCATTTACTACGCTCCTGGGTCCGTCAGGGTGCGGCAAGACCACGCTCCTGCGAATGATTGCAGGATTGGAAACGCCTGATGCCGGAGAGATTCTCTTTGACGGCAAGCCCGTCTTCAGCGCCGATTTGGGTCTCAATCTGCCCCCTGAGAAACGCAATATCGGGTTCGTATTCCAAGATTTTGCGCTCTGGCCGCATCTGACGGTTTTCGAAAACGTTGCATTTCCTCTGCGTGCACGCAAAGATCTCAGCGACTTGAAATCCAAAGTGACAGACGCGCTTTCACTTGTCGGTCTGGCCGACTTTGCCGGCCGGCGCGTTTCGGAACTCTCAGGCGGACAGCAGCAGCGGGTCGGTTTTGCCCGAGCAATCGTTTCACGCCCCAAAATTGTTCTCTTTGACGAACCGCTCTCTGCGCTTGACGCTCAGCTGCGTGAAACCATGCGCGGCGAAATTAAACGAATCACCAGTGCCCTGGCCATGACCCCCATATTTGTGACGCATGACCAGGAAGAAGCGATGAGCATGAGCGACCGCATCCTCGTGCTGAATCACGGCGCACTCGAGCAAGCCGGGGCGCCAATCGACATTTACACGCATCCAGCCACTCGCTTCGTAGCTGAGTTTGTCGGGCAATCCAATTTCATTGATGATCAACGCATGTTTCGTCCAGAGTTCGCTGAAATCATTGATTTAGAAGAGAATTCATCGTCTAATCATTCTCTCATTTTCACCGCTCGCGTCAAACAAACGGAATACATCGGGGGCCGCTGGCTTATTGATGTGAGTGTCGGTGACAAACACTGGCGGCTTGCCCACAGCGCGCCGCAAACCATTGGTTCTCAGATTCACATTGCCGTTAATCCTGCCGGGATAGTCACCGTCGGCGGCTGACTTCAAACGCATTCATCTTTCAGGAAGGTACTGAATATGTCCAAAAATCTTTTAGCCGCAGCCGTTTCTGCAGCCGTTCTTTTCGCGAGTCCCTTTTCGGCAGCTCAGGCCGATGAAGGCGTCGTTACCGTCTACATGCCTTCGCCCACTGGACTCAATGCCAAGTATGTTGCTCAATTTGAAAAACAGACCGGCATTAAGGTAAAGCTTTTTGAAGGCACCACGGGCAAGATTCTCGCTCGTCTGGAAGCAGAAAAAAGCAATCCCGTTGCCGACGTCGTCGTGCTCGCCTCTTGGTCTGATGGCCTTGCCGTCAAGCAATCCGGCATTCTCGCTTCGTACCCGGACGCCAAAAATGCTGAAAAACTGCGCTCCGACTTCATTGACGCGGACCGCACACTCTTTGGCACATCAGCCTCCGCAATGGGCGTCATCTGGAATAAGACGCTTATTCCGAATCTCAATGCCGACTGGAAGGAACTGGCCGATCCCAAGTTCAAAGGTCAAATAGCCATTCCCGATCCGGAAAAATCCGGCTCATGCAAAGACTTCCTCGCGGGCTATCTATATGCCACAAAGGGCGATTGGGCCACCTGGGAAGGCATGGCGAAAAACGGACTGGCTGTCGCGGGCGCCAATAAGGCAGCGCTTGAATCCGTCCTTACGGGAGCCAAAGCCATTCTGGTTGCCGGCGTTGACTACAACGCCTACTCGCAGATTAAGAAGGGCGAACCCATCGGCATTTATTACCCGGCCTCCGGGACCGTTGTGAACCCGCGCCCGGCGATGATTCTGAAGTCGACGAAGAACGAAGCGGCAGCACGCGCCTTCATTGATTACCTGCTCTCAGATGATGCGCAAAAACTGGTGGCTCAGGCCTTCCTTCTGCCGGGGCGTACGGACGTCAAGGCAAGCGGCCGTCTGGGGCTCGATGACATCCGTACTTTCAGCAATCTCGACTGGAACACGATGATGCAGCAGTCTGATGATGCAGCAGCCAAACTTCTGCAGATGACCAAAGGCAATCGTTAAACCTCATCCGCGAAACCAGCAAATTTCAGCCGCCAGAACATCCCGGCGGCTGAGTCATCTTTCAAATTATCGAGGTACGCATGCATCCGAGCGCATCTGCCGGCGTCCGGCTCTCCGCTATTGTTGCGCTTGCCGCACTCGTCATTTTTATCGTTTGTCCTCTGGGAAGCATTTTCATCACGTCCTTCACCGGCAGCGAGAATGAATCCCTGCTTGTGCAGCATGCACTGGATGCGGCGCTTGCTTCAGAGAATGTCGAAACGGTCGTCAATTCGATCGTGCTTGCCGGCTTGGTCGTTGTGCTCACAACGGTGATGGCCACCCCTCTGGCCCTGCTTCTTTCCCGCACATCCTGGGGGCAAAGTCATTGGCTCGATGTCGCTCTTTTGATCCCCTTCATGACGCCGCCCTACATCGGTGCGATGGGCTGGATTCTTTTCATGCAAAAGCGCGGACTGCTCGAACAGCTTCTGCCGCCAGCAGGCGCAGTTACGCCGGCATTTTTCAGCTTGGGCGGGCTCGTTTTCGTAATGAGTCTCCACGCGCTTCCCTTCATGACGACGATCATGAAGAATGCGCTGATGCGTGTGCCCGGCAATCTTGAGGAAGCCGCGGCAGTCTCCGGTGCGGGTTTCAGCAAACGCTTAAAGCAAGTCCTTTTGCCGCTTGTGACCGGCAATTATGCAATTGCGATGCTCCTCGTCTTTGTTAAGACGCTTGCAGAGTACGGCACGCCGTCGACATTGGGCCGGCGCATCGGCTTTGACGTTTTCACCACGAAGATCCATGCCTATGCCACAACTGCTCCGGTCAATTTCGGAGCTGCGGCAACCCTCTCGCTCATTCTCATTACGATCTGCATGGCGATGTGGATGCTTCAGAGCTGGATCACTGCCAACCGCTCTTTTCGGCTGGTCGGCGCCAAGGGGGCACGTCCGGCCTTCTGGAACCTCCCCGGCTGGCCGCGCCGCGCTGCCGCTTTATACATTGGCATCGTGCTCGTCCTTGCCGTCGGTGTGCCATGGTTTTCCGTGATCGCCACCTCGCTCATTAAGATTCGAGGATATGGGCTGGCGCTCGGCAACTTTACGCTGATGCACTACGTTGAGCTCTTTACCGAAAACGCAAAGGGGCTCGACGCCTTCGTCACCTCCTTGATGCTTGCGCTTTCAGTCGGCGTAATTGCGAGCTTTCTCGGCACTGTCATCGTCTGGCTCATCCGTCATTCTGGACGGATGGGACGCCTTCTGGAAGGCATCGGACTGCTCCCAGAAATGCTCCCCAGTATTGTCATGGCAATCGGTCTGATGCTCTTTTGGAACCAGATCTACACCTGGGTACCGCTCTACAACACCATGGGCTTTATGGTGCTGGTATACGTCATACTCTTTCTGCCCTACGCCATCCAGTACACGACGTCTGCCTGGATGCAGGTGAGCCCGTCACTCAGAGAAGCCGGCAGCGTCTGCGGCGGATCACCTTTCTTCGTCTTAACGCGCATCACGCTGCCCCTCATTGCCGTCGGCATCGTACAGGGCTTCATCATGATTTTCATCATCGTGCTGCGCGAACTTGTTGCGGCAAGCCTCATTTCGCCGCCCGATGTTCTGGTGATTTCAACCTTTATTGTCAACGAGTTCGAGCAAGGCTCGGCCTCGGTTGCAATGGCGATGGCGCTCATCTGCGTTTTAGTCTCTGCGCTCATGCTGTTTGCACTGCGCATGCTGCTTAGCCGCATGAAGCACCTCTCGGCGGTGTGAACACACTTCATCCGCCTCGCACTTTCTGCGCCGCCGGCAAACACTGCCGACGGCCAGAGTGCTTGGGCAGAAAAGGACGGCCGAACGTCTTTTAGGGTTCAAGTCCCTTTCGCTCAAACCAGGCTTTGAGCCAAAAAATGCCCGAAATGGTTTTCACATCCGTAATGCGTCCGTCAACAGCCATCTCCCAAGCCTCGCCAAACGGCACACGGTAAACCTCCAGGAACTCGCCTTCGTCGAGCTTTTGCTCAACTTCAGTGAGACCTCTGGCCAGATAGATGGCGATGTGCTCATTGCTGTAGCCGATCGCATTGTTGATAACGCCGAGTTTGGTCCATTCCTGCGCTTGAACGCCGCACTCCTCAATCAACTCACGCTTAGCGCAGGCGATTTCTTCTTCATTGGGGTCTATTTTTCCCGCGGGCAGTTCCCAGAAGCTGCGCTTGAGCGGATGACGCCACTGGCGTTCGAGCAGAATGGTGCCGTCGTCGCCGAGCGCAACCATGGCGCAGGCTCCGCCATGAGTCAGGTAGAGACGCTTGGAAAGTCCCCCGTCAGGCAGCTTGATATCGTCTCTCACCATCTTTACGAAACTGCTGTTAAAAAGCACCTCCTCTTTGAAAGTCTTCTCTTCAAGCGGATCATTGGGGCGCTCTGCACGGGGCGCAGGCAATTGAATAAGCGGAATGCGGCTCATGATGGAACTCGGGTGTTCATGCGAACGGACAAAACATTTGATGTTGATATTGTGCCTTCACGGGCGCTTTTCGGTGCGCCTTGATCCATCTGATTGATCCGCCTTTAGAATGACGGCACTGTTGAAAAATTGAGAGCTGCGCACAGCATCTGCGCTGCATACCAGTGAAATCCGCTCTCATACATCGAAAGGACCCAAGATGAGTCGAACCATCATGAACCTTGAAGAGTCGCGTGAACTCGAAGCCCGCTGCGCCGTGCGCATGGGCCTAGACACTTTGATGCGCCGTGCGGGCACCTTCGCCGCAAAGTGGCTCGACGAACGTCTGCCGTGTCCGCACGTCACAGTGCTTGCCGGCCCAGGCAATAACGGCGGCGACGCCATTGTCTGCGCCTGTGAGCTCAAGCGCCTCGGTCACACGGTGCAGCTCCTCATGCCCGGCGGAGAACCCAAGACTGAGCTCGCCCGCGAAATGCTTGCCGACTGGATCGCCCTCGGCGGCACCGTGATCTCCGACCCATACATGACAGAAAAGGCCGATGCCGTTGTGGACGGCCTCTTCGGCACAGGTCTCAAGCGCCCGATCACCGGCGACTATCTGGACGCCATACTCTGGTTCAACGAACGCCAATGCTTCAGACTGGCTCTGGATGTGCCCTCTGGACTTCACAGCGAAACCGGTCACTGGGTCGGCACGATGCCCGGCGTAACCGCTGATGCCACTGTTACATTCCTCTCGGCCAAATCCGGACTCTACATGAATGAAGGCGTCGACGCGGCCGGTGCAGTGGTTGTGAGCGAACTCGACGTTTCCGTTCCGCTCACGCGTCTGGGCCTCATCGAGTATTCCGACTTTGATCACATTTGCCAGCCTCGTCCGAAGTTCTCCCACAAGGGCACCTTCGGGCACGTTGCCGTCGTGGGTGGTGCGGAAGGCCACATCGGCGCGGCGCTCCTTTCAGCCCGTGCGGCGCTGCGCATGGGGGCTGGGACCGTAACGGTTGAGCTGCTTACGCCCAACGCCATGATGGTGGACCCGGTCGCGCCGGAACTGATGTTCTCGAGCACCCCGCTTGACTTCAGCCGCTTCACCGCTGCCGTTATTGGTCCTGGACTCGGACAGAGCGCCGCTGCCAAGGCTCGGCTTGAAGCCGCTCTGGCCTCGAATATCTCGTACTCGATGCCGATGCCCTCAACCTCATTGCCGGGGACAAAGCGCTCCTTACCACACTGCTGCACCGCACAGTAGCCACCGTCCTTACGCCGCATGAAGCTGAAGGCGCCCGACTGCTGAAAGTGACGCCTCAGATCATTCAGAGCGACCGCGTCAATGCCGTTCGTGATATTGCCCTGCAGACTGGCGCCATCACCGTTCTGAAAGGACCGGGCACGCTTATTGCCATGCGAAGCTCTCGCACATGGCTCAGTCCCTACGCTACGGCTTCGCTCGCCACTGCGGGCAGCGGCGACGTGCTTTCAGGCATGATTGCAAGCTTCCTCGGGCAGCGCTACGACACAGTGGAATCAGTGCTTGGCGCCGTCATGCTGCACGGTTACGCAGGCAAGGAACGTGTTGCAGGTCTTACGGCCAGTGAAATTGCTTCTATTGCTGTGGAGCCGCTTGAAACCTATCGACGCACCAATGCAAGACCATATTGGTAAGGCAATATCTTTAATGCAATTCGAATGAACTGCCTAAAAGGCCTAGTGCCGCAGACCATTCATGATTTGTTGCAGCCTTCACCAATTAGAAATCCCTATGGCAGGCTTATCGGGTTATAGTTTTCTCACGATGAAAGCGACGAGAGAGACGATTTCATCGTGTTTCTCCTGACTTTAGGTTGAGAAAATTGAGGGTTGAGCCTCGCGGGCGACGGGA
>OBVY01001071.1_pt1 | contig 18648 bp, 15 predicted proteins | sample 1538051 | NCBI WGS metagenome assembly OBVY01 (sample SAMEA2580017, study PRJEB22360) | human gut metagenome | biome: human gut; feature: human-associated habitat; material: faeces | place: Denmark | collected 2008/2010 | reverse complement strand
TAGCGGCGGACCGCGGAATCCGTCCACGGCTCCTCCACGTAGCCGTGGAAGCGCAAGTGCAGATTGACCAGCTCGCTGACATCCTCGACCATATGATGGTCAAAATGCAGCGCCTTCAAACGCTTGCGGGTCATTTTCGCACCGACCGCATCATGATGATGGAAACTCACCTTGCCGCCCGCCTCGAAACGACGGGTTTTCGGCTTGCCGATGTCATGCATGAGCGCAGCCAAACGCAGCGTCAGATCCGGAGCTGGCACAGGGCCATCCGGGCCGGTTTCAAGAGCGACAGCACGATCAATGACGATCATGGTGTGCTCGAACACGTCCTTATGACGATGATGTTCGTCGATTTCGAGCTGCAATGCCGGAATTTCCGGGAAGACGATATCCGCAAGACCGGAATCAACCAACGCTTCGATACCTGCGCGCGGGCGATCGGACAGCAGCATTTTGACCAGTTCGTCGCGTACGCGCTCGGCGGAAACGATTTCAATGCGATCAACCATGTCAGTCAACGCTTCGGCGGTTTCCGGTTCGATGCGGAAGCCCAGTTGCGCTACGAAACGCACGGCACGCATCATGCGCAGCGGATCGTCGTCGAATGACTGGCGAGGATCGACCGGCGTACGCAACACGCCCTTGACCAAATCGTTCGCACCGCCGAACGGGTCGACGAATTCCAATTCGGGCACGCGCAACGCCATGGCGTTCACCGTGAAATCACGGCGGGAAAGATCGCCTTCCAGCGTGTCGCCATAATTGACTTCCGGCTTGCGCGAGTCGGGGTCATACGTGTCGGAACGGTAGGTCGTTACCTCAACCTGCACTTCCGTGCCATCCTCACGACGGCGCATCGCACCCAACGTGCCGAATTTGCGCCCCATATCCCAAAAGCCATCACGCCCGAAACGGCGCAAAATATGTTCAAACTGCTCAGGACGCGCCGATGTGCAAAAATCCAAATCATGCGATTTGCGATGCAACAGCAGGTCCCGAACGGGACCTCCCACCAACGCCAATTCATAGCCTTCTTCGGCGAACATACGCCCTAATTCAATGGCCTCTGGCCACACTTCGAAGTTCACGCCATCCCTTTCCGGCACCACAAGTTTTCTGCCCTACCAGCATACCGTTACCCCACCTGCACACAGAATTGAGTATGGTTGGAATCATGATTACGCCCGCAGACCTTGCACGCATGCTTGCCCATGCTGCGGACGACCATACCCAAAATCCGATGGCACCAGACAAACTGCTATACACATCGCAGTCCGTTTCCTTGCGGCAAGAGACCATCATCACGCCCAGCGCACCCACCCCAGCAATGATGCCGCAGCGGCGCGCCACAGACGGTCCGACCACATTCGCCTCGCTCGACGCGCAGGAACTGCCGGTGGTACGCGAATATTCGGCAGGCGGTCTCGTATTCGACAACAAGGGCCGTGTGGCGATCATCGCACGTCATTCACGCAGCGGGCATTTGGAATGGTGCCTGCCGAAAGGCCATATCGAAAAAGGTGAGACACCGCAGCAAACCGCCGTTCGCGAAGTACATGAGGAAACCGGCATTTTGGGTGAAGTGGTCGATTCCATCGCCACCATCGACTACTGGTTCACGGGAACCAGCCAGCGCGTGCACAAGCTGGTGCATCATTTCGCATTGCGCCAGATCGGCGGCGAGCTGACGGTGGAAGGCGACCCGGACCATGAGGCGGAAGACGCGATTTGGGTGGATTTTGCTGATTTGGACGACGTTCTCAGCTACCCGAACGAACGAAAGATAGCATGGTTGTACGCAAGGAAACTCAACAGACAGGCGTGAAGGTGAATCAACCCGCACAACGGAACGTTCCGCACGGCATACGTGCTCTTTCGGCAATCCTCGCCATGGTCATGACCATGGCGTTGATGTTGTTATACGCGCCTATGCCACATGCCAAAGCCGAAGAAACGCCGGAAACACAATCGGGAGCCATGCTGTCGATCGACTCTTCCACAGCCGTGCTGACAGACACTTCCGGCTATCATCTGAGCGCAACGGTGACCAACACCACCGATCAGGAAATCCCATCGGGCACGCTGACCCTCGCCATGAACGCCTTCTACACGTTCGTGTCGCGCAACGATATCCAGGAATGGTCGGAAGGCATCGGGCAGATCCCAACGCCCGATATCGTGGGCCAAAGCGAGGTTCCCGCGCTTCAGCCGGGAGCTTCAGCAAACGTGCGCATCGACGCAGAATCAAGCCAAGAAGCACTGGCATCCATCCACTCCTGGGGTCCCAAGCCCGTCACGCTCAACTATGAGGCCGACGGCGTCCAGCAAGACGAAGCACACACTTTCGCAACACGGACCGGAGCCGGACTCAATACCCCCGACACGCCCGCGATGAATATCACCATCGTGCAGCCGCTCGAAGCGCAAGGATGGACCACCGACAACACCATGCTGGAACAACTCGTCAACAAAGGTGGCGTCACCTCCGCGGAACTTTCGAAAATCGCCGTCCCCGGCAAAGAAGACGAGGCACGACTCAAGTCGCTGGAAGAGACGTTCACCAAGCATGACAAACTGCAGGTGGTGGCCGATCCGACCTATCTGAAGGCGATGTCGATGCCGACGCAAGTCGACGGCATCACGCAACCGTCCCTGTTCGACATCACCGCCTATTCCGCGCTGAACGACAGTAAAACCTATGATTCGGCAGGCGTCGGCACCTCGCAATGGAGTGCCGAACAGGCCTTGAAAAGCTATCAATCGGCGTTGGGTGACCCGAACGCGAGTATGACCACATATGCATGGCAGGGCACTGGCAATTGGACGATCGAGGCGCTTACGAAAGCCAAACAGCAGGGGTACGACACCGTCATCGCCACGCATGATTTCGAAGCGGACGATGCGGCCACTGCGGAAACAGGCAAGGCCATAGTGTCCACCGACACGGGTGACGTCACCGTACTGACCGCGCAAAGCGTGCTTTCCAACCTTGCACAGGGCAAGGCGACCAGTTCCGACGCCGAAGCGGATGGCGAGGGAACAACGGCCGGGCGTCTCGCACGATTCGTCGCGCAAAGCGCGTTCTACCAAATGGAACAGCCGTATGCGGAACGCAACCTGCTGGTCTGCCTGAACGACAATTCCGACCCAGCTGTCGTGGACGCGCTGATGACGGACGTCGAACAATCGCCATGGCTGAACATCACCGATCTGAACACATTAAGCAACGCCGACCCCACTTTGAGCGGCAACGATGCGGCCGCGATCGTGCCGCAATCCGACGGAATCAATGATGTGACGCGAGCCAATCTCAGGCAGACGCTCAGCACGCTGGCAGCCTCAGCAAGCGACATCAAACGATTTAACGCGTCCATCCTCACCGACGACGCCAAGCAGGCCCCCGCAGGCCTCAAAGCGTGGCGCAGACAGCTCGTCAACGCGCACGGCATCATGGCCTTGCACGCGCTAGGCGGCGAAAAACCAGCCGGAAGCACCATGGTGGAAGGAGCCGGGCAACTGGCGTCCCTGCTCATCAACGGCGTGGCCATCACACCGACGGAAAACGTCAACGTGGTCAGCGAAACCGCGCAAATGCCCGTTACCATCAGCAACAGCCACCCCTATCCGGTCACGGTAAAAGTCTCATCGTTGACCAACTCCATGCAGATCGTCACTTCGCGTTTCGACACCGTGGAAGTGCCCGCGCACGGCGAAGCCCAAGTGGCATTCACCATCCGCGTGGCCACCTCAGGCACCGCGGACGCCACACTCAGCCTGCAGGACAGGCAGGGCATCACATTCGGAGCGACACAAACCACCCACATCACCAGCGCATTGCAGATCAGCGACAAAAGCGGCTTCATCATCATCGGCATCGCCGTGCTGCTTGGAGCTTTAGGACTGTGGCGCCAATTCCACCGTAAGAAGGATCCCGACGAATGAGTTCTTCCGTTGGCCGTAATTCACTGATCATGGCCTCCGGCACCGCGGCCTCGCGCGTGACCGGGCAAATCCGCACCATTCTGCTCGCCTGGGCTTTAGGCACCACCGGCTATGCGGCAAATGCCTACCAGGCCGGATCCATGATTCCGCAGGTCATCTACACCCTGGTTTCCGGCGGTATCTTCAACGCCGTGCTCGTACCGCAGATCGTGCGCACGTTGAAGGCGAAAGACGCCGAAACCAGGCTCAACAAGCTCATCACGCTCGCCATCACCATGTTGTTGGCGGTGGCGATTCTGATGGCGCTGTGCACGCCGCTGCTCACCAGACTGTATGTGAACGGCAGCCCGGAAACCATGGCGTTGGCAACCTCTTTCACCCTGTGGTGCATGCCCCAGATTTTCTTCTATGGCCTGTATACGGTGGTCGGCCAGATTCTTGCGGCCAAAGACCATTTCACCGCGTATGCGTGGAGTTCGGTGGGCGCGAACATCATCAGCTGCATCGGTTTCGGCACGTTCATCGCATTGTTCGGCCGCGCCACGGAACATCCGCTTGATTTTTGGACCGCCGACAAAATCGCTTTGACGGCCGGAACATGGACGTTGGGCGTGGCATTCCAAGCGTTGGTATTATTCATTCCGCTGACCAAAATCGGATTGAAATACCGTCCGCAATTCGGACTTCGCGGCATCGGTTTGCGTTCCATGGGTCCGGTCGCGGCTTGGAGTGTCGGCATTGTCGTAATCGACCAGCTCGCCAATATCGTAATCACGCGCACGTCCACCAACGCGCCGATGCTCGCGCAGCAGCAGTTCGGCATCAATCCGCTCGACGTGGCCGGCAATGCCTCATACCAGAACGCGTACACGATTTACATGCTGCCATATTCGCTGATTGCCGTTTCGCTTGCAACCGCAATTTTCCCGAAAATATCCCGTGCGGTCGCCGACCATAATATCGCCGAAGCGCGTGCCGATCTAAGTCAGGCACTGCGCAATATGGGCGTGATCATGTGCTATTTCTCGGTCGCTTTCGTAGTGATGCCCGTTCCGATCATTCTCGCGTTGCTGCCGTCTGTGAACGTCAGAGAGGCGATTCTTATGGCGGGACCGTTAGTCACGCTTGGCGTGGGACTCCCGTTCGCCAGCGCGTATCTGATTATCCAGCGTACGTTCTATGCATTCGAAGACGGCAAATCGCCGTTCATTTTCATGCTGTTTGCCATGGGCATTCAAGCGGTAGGCGTGATCATCGGCGCGAGACTACTCCCCCCTACCGAATGGACGACAATGATCGGCATGCTAGGAGCCATAAGCTACATACTGCCGATCCCCATCCTGTATGCCATGCTGCGCAAACGATTCGAAAACAATATCGACGGTCCGCACATAGTCATCTCGTATCTGAAATCGATTGGCGCGGCAGCAGCTACCATGTTCATCGGCATGACGGTACGTGACAGCGTCTACCAGCTTGTCGGCGCCCAAATCGGAGCGGTGGACGGTCATATGAACTGGATTCAGGCAGTGGCGTGCGCCTCGCTGTTGGCCATAGTGACCTTCATCGTTTACGTGGGCACGTTGTGGCTGCTGCGTTCCGAGGAATTCAACGAGACGATCGCGCTGATTTCCTCACGTATTCCCGGACTTCGCAAGCCGACCAGCCCCAACGATAGACTGGAACAGGGCGACGCCGAAAACGGCGAGTGACCATAGGCAGAACAAACGTTTACAAAAAGTTGAAGGAACCCATGAAACCTCAGCTGGGAGATACCATCAGCAATCGCTACGTGCTCGTTTCGCCATTGCGCGAAGAAACCGGACTGCAGGTCTGGAAGGCCAGCGACCATGTGCTCGCACGGGATTGCCAGCTGTTTATCGTCAGCAACAGCAAGGCATTGCAGGAAGTCAACGCAACCGCTTCTATGCTGGCAATTTCGCATGATTCCCACTTCACGAAAGTGCTGCAGCTCCAGCATGTCGGTCAGGTCGCGCTGGTGGTGACGCAGCTTGACGAAGGCATGACCCTCAGCGAATATCTTGCGCTGAATGCCAACCAGCCGTTGAGCTATACAGCCATGCGCTCCATCATTGGCGAAGTCATCGAAGCGTTGCATGCACTGCAAAAAGACAATCTCACGCATTTCTCCATCAGCACCGACACGGTGCGACTGACCCGTTCCGGCATTCAGATCGCAGACGCTCCGGTGAGCATCATGCTTGCCGACACTTCCTGCGCTCAAGCTTTGGAAAATCGGGAACAGCTTGCGATTCGGCAGATTGCGGCATTGCTGTATGCGATGTTGACCCGACGCCCGTCCACATTGTCGACTGATTTCCGTCTGGAAGCGCTTGCGCCGACCACGCCGATGGAATTCCGTGTGATCTGCAAGCGCGGTCTTGAACTTGCGGAGGATGACGGCTTCCCCACCGTTCCAATGGCGACCATTGCGGAATTGGAGGCGCTGCTTGGCGAATACCAGCCGCTATCATCGTTGGGGGGCATGGATGTCACGTTGCCTTCCATGGATTCGGAATGCTCGATCGCCAATGTTCCGTTGCTGCAGATTCTTGAGAAGGATGCGCTCCCACTGCCGGATACGCTGGCGGCGGCTGGAAGCATTCCGGAAATGACGTTCACGGCCCCCGAACCGCATAACGATTTTTCCGATGGCAAGGAGGCTTTGGCGAAAAGCGTCGCGGCCACCAGTGGAGCGGTGAAATCGTTGTGGAGCAGCGGCCGTGAGCTGTTGAGCGAAGAAGACATCGATGGCGTGACCGACACCAGCGATTCCCCCTTCTCTTTCCCCATCAGGGTTTCCGTACCGGCCGATGGCATGTCATCCAACGATTCCCAGTTGGAAAAAACCGGCCGCATTCCAGTGATCGGCGCGGATGGTCAGGTCATTCAGCCCGGCGAGGAATCCGCTCGCGCGTTGAAAGCAGAGCAGGAGGCGATCGACGCCGCGTATGCAGCCGGTCGAGCCGCGGTTCCGCCGAGCTTCACGCCGAAGAATCCTTCTCCCGCTTCGGCGAATACTGACGTTGCCGACGCGAAACTGTTCGGCAAGCTGAAAACGAAGGTCGTTGCGATTATCGTTGCGGTCATCGTGGTTGCGGTTGCGCTTGGTTTTGCAGTTCATGGTTTGATGCAGCCCTCAGATTCGGTTACGACTGATTCAAAAGGACCATGGCCGGAAATGAATCTTGACGAAGTGCCGTTCGGCGAGGGAGATCAATCGGATGCGAATTCCGCAGATTCCTCCAATGCCGATTCGTCCGGCAATGCCGATTCGTCCGGCAATGCCGATTCGTCCTCCAATGCCGACACGTCCTCCAATGCCGATTCGTCCAATTCCAAGGATTCTTCCGATACTTCCGCCAATGCGCCGGCATCCGGCGATTCGACGGCATCCAAGAAACTCAAGAAAACCGAAGACAAGGTCGTGACCGCCGACAAGCAGTCGAAAAAGGTGCCGGATCCGAAGCAGCCGGAAAACACGACCGCATACGAAATTGACAATCGTAAGTTCCTGTCGAATCCTGACGGACAGCAGGGCTACGGATATTACGTGCACCTGAGCCAGCCGCAGAAGGCGTATCGCATGGTCATCAAGATTCGTTCTTCGGGCGGCCAGGGATACATTCGTGTGAACGCGACGGACAGCCCATCCCAAGGCAAGCAGGTGGCGCAGTTCGAATTCGACGATTCCGGCACTACCGAAGTGAAGTTCGACAAGTCCGTGGAAACGCAGGACATCATGCTATGGGTGCCGCTTGATAGTCTGCCGGGCAACCAGCTGTATATCGAAAGCATTCAAGTGTTCTGATCATTGTCACCGTCTTTCTAACGTTTTCCAGAGAAGACGCGCATGGAGGGCACGTGTAATACGCACGTGCCCTCCTTTGTATCCACCACTCGATTGTCTGTCTGCCGAAATCGTGCGGCTAAACCAGCAAGCCATGCAGCCAATCGCATAATCCATCTGCACAAGTCGTATTTCCTGTCTACACAACCCCCGAATTGGTAGTCAAATCCGACTTGTACAGACATAAAACCGGGATTATACAAACATAGAACGCAAGTTGTACAGACAATCCGCCGCGCAGACCACTTACTCGGGCCAGTGCTCGAAGAGGGCGAGAAGTTTGTTGACGTTTACGTCGCTCCAGCTGTTGATTCGAGGGCCATCGTACGCGCTGTTGTACGGTTGATCGAACACGACCACATGCTGCCCCGCCTCGCGCAGGGTTTCGATGTTCGCCGGCGAATCGTCAATATGAATCGTGGCCTGCATGCTGTCTTTCAGCCCGGTAAAGCACAGGCTCATGTATGGAATATGGTTGCTGTCCAACCATTGCGCAGTGTCGGAAACAACCATCTGATGCTGGCCGGACACGAACAGCCTATGCGTGACGATGCGAATGTACACGTGCTCGCCCGCCAATCGTTGCAACGCCTGCGCAACTCCCGGAAGCGGCTTCATCGTTGCATACAGATGCTCATGTTCCGCGGCTTTATGCGTTTCGATGTAATCGTCGAGCGTGTCGAACGGCCATCCATCCTCGCGAATGAGATTGTAATGCGCGGTCTGCAACGCACGTTCCGGCACGTCAATGCCCTGCCGCTGCAGGTAATCGCGGATCGCACCCTTGTAATCCGCGCAGACGCCATCCAAATCGAGATTGAGCACGCGATATCCCTGCACACCCACGCGCTGGCTCTCGTATTGTTCAGGAATAGTCGCCATATATCACATTCCTTTCTTACGCCCGACGCCAATCAGCCCGTCGAACAGCCACACTAATCAACTCGCTATCAATCAATGTAACCTGACATTCGCCGACAACAAGCGCAAATACTCCCGCAAGTAAGGAAGATCGAAAAGATAGAAAATGTCTAGAAAAAATGATGACCTTGCAAAAAGTCTTACAGGAGAACGTTTTTTGAGACTTTCATAGAAAAGATCGAAATCTGAAGATCACGCCGCTTCTTTTTGCAACGGCGACACCACCCTGCAATCGACGATCGACTTTTCATCACAGCATCATTACGTTTATTTCAAGATTAGCCAATGAAAATACAAAAGAATCGACGATCATTGCATGACATCGACGGTTGCGTCTGCCTATACTGAAGGCACAACAGAACAAAGAGACATGATGCGGCAGGAGCCGGAGAGAAAACCGGAGCCGCACCCCACACGCGGGGAAACGGCAACGCCACCCGCGCTGAAATAACGGAAAAACAAACAAGACTTACGGCAGCGGCCAGAGGAAAGAACAGAAAACAAGAACGCCGCCAAGCCAAACGAAAGGAAACATCATGAAGAACAACACTTTCAACCAGATTGTCAACGCCAACCTCGCTTCCATCGATCCGGGCTTCGGCCAGTTCGCACTCGCCAAGGCCAGCGCCGATCTGTTCAAGAAGATCATCAATAAGTGATCCAAGGCCTGCGCAGGCAGGCGTCACGTTTATACAACCAAAGGGCTTGCGTTCCACATGGAGCGCAAGCCCTTTTTCTCATATTCCACTCAAGCGCTGCCAGGAGTCCAGCCACCACCAGCAACTGCACGCACAGCCCCACACACACAGCTCATGTTTCACGTGAAACTTTGTAGATGATCCGGCTTGGAAAGTACTCGATAATACGCCATAGGAAAAAAGAATACATGAAATCGTGCGATGCGCGGCTGTTCGCTTCGGCGGTTCGCTACAGTGGGAATATGAGTGATTTGCGAGATGTGATTATTGTCGGATCCGGCCCTGCAGGATATACCGCGGCCATATATTTAGGCCGGGCTGGATTCAAACCACTGGTCATTGCGGGCGCGCTGACCCCAGGCGGGCAGCTCGTCAACACCACCGAAGTGGAGAATTTCCCGGGCTTCCCCGATGGTATTATGGGGCCGGAACTCATGGATAATATGCAACGCCAGGCAGAGAAGTTCGGCGCAGAAATCGTTTGGGATGATGTTGTTTCCGTGAGCAACGATGACGCCACCGGTGTGAAAACCGTGCGCATCGATCAGGGGGACGTTTTTGAAACCCGTGCTTTGATCATCGCAACCGGATCGGAATACCGCAAGCTCGGCATCCCTGGAGAGGTGGAATATTCCGGCAAGGGAGTGTCGTATTGCGCGACTTGCGACGGCTTCTTCTTCCGTGATAAGCCGATTATTGTGATCGGCGGTGGCGATAGCGCATTCACTGAGGCTGATTTTCTTTCCCGATTTGGATCGTCGGTGACGTTGATTCATCGTCGTTCCGAATTCCGCGCATCGCAGATTCTCGTGGAACGCGCTCAACAGAATCCGAAAATCACCATCGTCACGGATTCCGTGGTGGAGGAAATCTTGGGTGACGGCAACGGAGCCCAATCCGTGAACATTCGCAACGTTATCACCGGAGAGATTAGCACGATTGCCGCAAACGGTATTTTCGTAGCGATTGGCCACTCCCCAGCCACAGCTTTTATTGACGGCATTGTGCAGCGAGATGCGGCTGGATATATTCAGGTAGACGGTGCCAGCACACGCACCAGCACTGCCGGCGTTTTTGCAGCAGGCGACTGTGTTGACAGTATTTACCGTCAGGCGATCAGCGCCGCCGGCATGGGCTGCCGGGCCGCCCTTGACACCCAAGCCTACCTCCAGCAGTAACACTCCCCATGACGGTCATTCACACAGCCATTCACACAGTCACATCACAGTCATGACCGTGTGAATGACCGTCATATGACCGTGATACAAAGTCACACCCTACAAAAAACTTGAAAAACGAACGGAAGGGCAGCATATTCTATGCTTGACCGTAGGCTTTGATCACTGAGCAATAAAGAGGAAAAGCCCGATGGGCTTTACTCAAGCAAAGTGAACGGCTTGCCACGAAGACCGCACAGCGGTATCTTACGCGTGTCGAGCGTAGAGTACGCCGCCCTTCAGTGGATATCGCAGTCATCACAGTCACTCATACAGTCACATCACAGTCATGACTGTGATAAAATCAAAATGACCGTGTGAATGACTGTGATATGGAGGAAGCTATGTCCATTCTCCAAGAACCAATCCAAAACGCGATAGCACGATTGCGCAAACAGCATAATGACGACGGCGATTACGAAGCAAAAAGCTGTCAGCGATCCCTCAGCAAAGACGTGTGAGAAAGCATCAGCGCCTTCGCAAATACACATGGTGGCACTCTGCTCCTTGGTTTGGATGAACACAATGGATTCACTTGCGTTCAGGATGTTCACCTCGACAGAGTGCGGGACCAACTTATCGAAGGTATGGGAGATGGCGGTAGGGATGGAATCAGACTCTCAAATCCTCCAAAATATGATGTTTCACGTGAAACCGTTGACGGCGGTCAGATTCTCGTTATTCGTATATATGAAAACGATATAGATTTCAAGCCATGCTATATTACCGCCAAAGGAATTAAAAGCGGTAGTTTCAAACGAATTGATGATAAAGATGTTCTCCTATCATCAGCAGAATTATATGAAATTCAAAATATACTACATCCAAGTAGTTCTGATCTTGAAATTATTCCTAATGCCTCTATTGAAGACCTTAACTCTTCTGTTGTCGATACTATTTTTGTAAGAAAACAAGGCACTAAAGCCTTGCGTGGAGCAGAAACAAAAGAAGAAAAACTAGCGCGATTAAACATTGCGGATCGACAAGGTCGCATACGGATGGCGGGATTAATTGCAGCCGGTAACTATCCTCAACAATTCTTCCCACGTCTCTTTATCGACGTTGCTGTACATCCAGGCATTGAAAAATCGCAGCCAGGTGCACTAAGGTTCCTCGACCGCGTAGAATGCGAGGGATCTGCATCAGAAATGATCAACGATGCGGTAAATGCTACATCTCGAAATTTACGATCTTATTCGTTCATCGAAGGCATCGGAAGAAAAGATGAATTGGAAATTCCTTCCGAAGTTCTGCGTGAAGCCATCGCCAACGCAGTAGTGCATAGGGAATATCATCCGTATTTTCAAGGCCAGCCGGTCACTGTCGACGTTTACGCAGACAGGATCGAAATATCGAATCCAGGTGGCCTATGGGGAGGCAAAACCATTGATAATCTCGCAGATGGACAATCTCGATGCCGCAATAGCGCCCTCATGCAGCTCGTACAAACCACCCCCGTGATCGGAAGCAATCTTATCACCGCCGAGGGTCAGGGCGGAGGAATCATCCTCATGATGAACGAAATGCAGAACCGCGATCTGCGCGCACCGGAATTCCGCGCGACTCAGGACTCCTTCACTGTGGTGTTGTGGCGTTCCAGCGTCAATCTATCCAACAAAGCTGATGAGATTATCTCTGCAATTAAAAATACTGAACCAACTCATAAAAACGATACAACAAACATGTTGTCGAATACTATGAAAAATAAGGTTGATATTCTCACTTTTATTCCAAAGAATAAAGATATTACCGCAAGGGAGCTTGCTGATATTACTGGAAAATCAGTTGAAACAATTCGCCGTAATCTAAGAAAGTTAATACAAGAAAATAAAGTTGAAGCCATCGGTAAAACGAAAAGCAGAAATCGTATGTACCGACGAATCAACTAATTCCCATAGAAAGATGCCGTCAAATACCACCAAACAAGGAATCACAAAAACGCTAAAAATAAGCGGAAGGGCGGCATATTCTGTTCACGACTGTAAGCTTGGCCAAATGGCTTTGAGTGTGCCGTGAATAGAATATGCCGCCCTTCTGCGAACATCACACTGATCCGACAGAGAAACTCGAGAAATACTATTCTTCAGCAGAGGGAATGAGCATGTCGATAATGCGCTTCATGTCATCTTCGGATTTGAAGACGATTTCGATGCGGCCATGTTCCTTGGACCCTTTGATGGAAACCTTCGTGCCGAACTTCTTTTCAAGTCCGAGCTGCATTGGCGTTCCAGCCCACGGATTCAGCTTGTTGGTCTTCGCTTTCTTCGGCTGATCCGATTCGGCGGCCTTCATCGACACGATTTCCTCGGTGCTGCGAACAGACAGCCCTTCGGCAATAATGCGCGTCGCAAGCTGTTCCATATCAGCTTCAGCCGGCAATCCCAGCAGCGCACGCGCGTGACCGGCCGATAAGAGTCCGGAGGCGACCTTCTTTTGCACGGTTGCAGGCAGATTCAGCAATCGCAAGGTATTTGCGATCTGCGGTCGTGATTTCGAGACGGATTTCGACAATTGCGCCTGTGTCAGACCGAAATCGTCGATCATCTGCTGATAGGCGGCCGCTTCTTCCAGCGGATTTAACGCAACGCGATGCAGATTCTCCAGCAGAGCGTCACGTAACATGTCGTCGTCGGCCGTGGTTTTGACGATCGCAGGAATCGTTTTCAGACCTGCGATCTGTGAAGCACGCCAGCGACGCTCACCCATGATGAGCTCATACATGCTGTCCATGCGACCGTCGAACATATTATGCGACTCGTCATTGCTGGCGGCGTTCTCCTTGCGCGCGGCCTCGATCTGCGCAAGTGGGCGTTTCCGTACCACGATGGGCTGCAGCACGCCGACTTCCTTGATGGAATCGGCAAGCTCACGAAGATCATCCTCGTCGAAAATAGTGCGTGGCTGATGCAGGTTGGGTCCGACATCACTCAGACGCAATTCAACCAAGTAACCACCCTGCACCGGCAGCAGTTCCGGTTCGTCGTTCTTTGCATCTTCGTTCTTTTTTACCGCAGCGGTTTCACGTGAAACACTCCCCTGCTTCGCGTCGGCAGAAGGATCGACAGGACTGGTGGCGCCGAAGAACATGTCGGCTGGATGAGCCGCTTCGTTCAGTGTGATGGAAGGCATGCTGGCACGATGAACGCTTCCTTTCTTGGTTTCGTGTGAAACGTTCTTCTTCATGTCGTGGACGGCATCAACGGAAGCCTGGGCTGTCGCCATGGAGCTTTTAGCGCCTGCGTTCTTTCTCACAGACGGCACGGCAGCACTGCCAGCCATGCTTCCGGAAGTTTTCGCGGACGGCTTGTTATCGGCCTTCACCCCTACAGCAGGCGCAGCCGGCTCAGCGGCAGCTTCCGACTTTGCCGACTCTCCTGGAAGAGACGGAAACAGCGCGCCGAGACCCATGCCCAAACGTGATTTCGTAGCCATGATCAGTTCTCATTCCTTCTTGCATCAATAGCCTGCAACACCGTCTGCGAGCGACGTGCGAGTTCCAACGCGGCCTCACAGTAGGAGATTGCACCCATGCCCTTGGGGTCATAGGCGATAACGCTTTGATTAAAGCTCGGCGCTTCCGAGATTTTCACCGTTCGTGGAATCGTGGTGTCCAACACGATGGTCGGATAGTGGCTTTTGACCTCGTCATGCACTTCACGGCTGAGCAGGGTTCGCTTATCGAACATGGTGATCAGCATGGTAGAAACAAGCAATGACGGATTGAAATGTTCCTGCACCAGCCCGATGGTATTGATAAGCTGACCAAGACCCTCCAACGCATAATATTCAGCTTGGATCGGAATCAGCATCTCATGCACCGCGCACATGGCATTAATTACCAGCAGACCAAGGCTCGGAGGGCAATCGATAATCACGTAATCGTAGTGTTCCTCGCTGTTCTCAAGAAACTCATCGACCGCGGTTTTCAGTAGAACATTGCGATTTTCCATGTCGGCGACTTCCAACTCGGCACCGCTCAGATCGATGGAGGCTGGCACCACGTCAAGCAGATCGAAGTCAGGGCAGGTGCGCTTGACTTCGGCAATGGTTTTCCTGCCTTCAATCACGTCGTATACCGACGGCTCTCCCGACGCATGCGGAGCACCCAACGCGGTCGACGCATTGCCCTGCGGATCCATATCGATCAGCAGCACTTTGGAACCGAACTGGGCCAACGCGGCGGAAAGATTCACCGCAGACGTGGTTTTGCCAACGCCACCCTTCTGATTGGCGACCGCGATCAGGCGCGTCTGCTCCGGCTTTGGGCAAACGGCCTTCTGCAAGGCGCGATAGCGAGACGATTCGTCGGCGATCTGCGAACCAAGAGGAGAATTCGACCCTCCGAAAATTCGTTTGATGGTTTCCGTCGCCGATTCCATCGATGTCAGGTTATCTGGTCCTTCAGGTCCAGTCATACGTTAGCCTTCCTTACGATATGCTTAACACTCAAGTTTCATCATTTGGGTGGACAGAACCGACCCGTCCACCCATTGTGCGCAAATGTGGATAACTGTGGATAGTCTGTGGATAACTTGCATTGCTTGCAAAAAGTTATCCACAGACATCTTGTTGCTATTCCAACATTTTTTTGCGCTTTATTTCAATGAGTCTCCAGTTGTGGATAATGTGGACAACTTGCCAAAATGGTGGATAACTTACTTTTTATCCACCATGAGCACATGGGTCGATTCAAGCCCCGGCCCGACCTCGGCATCCACCACTCGCGGACGAACGCCGCCGCACTTGGCGATCTCCTTGGAGGCTTTTTCGATCTCCTCCTGAGCGGACCTTCCCTTCAATGCGACCAGACGTCCACCGCGTTCAAGCAACGGCAACGTCCACCCGGATAGCTTGGTCATCGGTGCAACGGCACGACAGGTCACCACGGCGAACGGGTGCCTTGCCTGAATGGGCTTGCCATCCAAATCCAGCACAGGACCGCGGGCAACCGCTCCCCTGCCGTTCCTGCCGCCTTTGCCGTTCCTGGCGTTGCCATTACCACGGTTGCCGCCCTGAACGCCAGACGCACCCGCAATGGCCTCGATCATCTCATTAGCCCTGGCACGCACCACCGTAACGTTCTCCAGCTCCATGTCCTCCACGCACTCGTTCAGCCATTCGATACGCCGTTCCATAGGCTCCACGAGAGTGAACTGGTGATCCGGCAGGCATGCGGCCGCAACGATACCGGGAAAACCGCCGCCGCTGCCAATATCGGCAACCGTTTTGAACTGCTTCTTGGCCGTGGATTCCCTCACGAAAGGCACAATGGCAGCCGAATTCAGAATATGGCGTTCCCAAATAATCGCAACGTCTCGTGGTCCGATCAAGCCACGGGGTTCGCCTTCTTCGACAAGTTTCGCATGAAAAACACGCATCTTGCCCAACGCATCCCCCAGCACTTCCTCAAGAATCGGCGAATCATCAAGTTCGTCTGTCACATCACTCATGGGCACCATCCTATATCCTGCTCTTCCTTATTGCCGGTATTCCAGCCATTACTCCCCGACCAATGCCGGCAATATCGCACGGCCTGCGCAGACCGTGCGCAAGTCCATGCGCACATAGGCGTCACGTACCCGGCGCACGACCTGCGTGTAGTCACTCATCAATCGCAATAAAAAAGCGCCACCGTGATGGTGACGCCATGTTTCACGTGAAACGAGCTGAAATCAGGCCTCATCCTCGTCTTCGGTTTCCTCGGCGACAGAAGCCTTAAAATACACCGTAACGTAACGATGTGGCTCCTCGCCGTGGGAACGGGACTTCATACCTTCCTCACGCACCACGTCATGCACGATCTTACGCTCGAAGGAATTCATCGGCTTCAGGTCGACCGGCTCTCCGGTCTCGCGTACCTCGTCGATGGCATCCAGCGCGATGTCGTGCAGACGCTGACGCTTGCGCTTTAGATAGCCGTCGACGTCCACAATAAGATGGGAACGTTCGCCGGTCTTCTGCTGCACGGCAAGTCGCGTCAGCTGCTGCAATGCGTCAACAACCTCGCCGTTGCGTCCGATAAGATGCTTGATATCCGTATCATCATCGGCGACAATTTGCACGGTAGGGCGATTGTTGCGCACGCCCATTTCGATATCACCCTCGTAATCGACGATATCGAGCAGTCCTTCAAGATAGTCGGCAGCGATATCAGCTTCCTCGTTGAGCTGATCGATGGTTTTTTCCTCATCTTGCGCCATGGTGGTTGTACTCCTTTGAGCGGGGTTTCTATTACTAAAGTCTTGTTATGTAAAGTCTAATTTACTGTTTACCACGTCGACAATAAACGCTGATAAAAGTGGTGTGTCCCGCGTTTCATGTGAAACACGGGACACACTCTTACTCACTTCTTTTTCTTTTTACGGCTCGGCTGCTGACGCTGGTAGCCGTGCTTTTCCTTCGCTTCGGCGGCTTCCTTAGCCTTCTGCAGCGCCTCTTCCTCGAGGGATGGCAGACCGGCCTTGGCTCGGCGGTTGTTCTCATGAACATGATCACGCTTTTCCTTCGCTTCGGCGGCCGGAGATCCCGGAGTCGGGAAGACGTGGATCTGCCAGATGGAACGCAACAGATTGCAGATGTTGTTGGTGAGCCAGTACACCAGCACAGCGAATGGCATGGCAATACCGGAGAAAATGTACATGATCGGGAACATCCACAACATCATCTTCTGCATCATTTCGGTCTGCTTGTTTGCCGCAGACTGAGCCATGTTACGCTTCATGCTGTTGTACTGCATGAACCACAGGCAGAAGCACATCAATGCAACGAAGATGGCGATAACTACTTTGCCATGCACGGCAGCGGTCGTGAAGTTATCAGCCACGTTCACGCCGAACACTGTGGTGGACGTGAACTGCTTGGCTGTGGCGATGTCGAAAGCGCCAAGACCCTGTCCGTCCCTGAATTTGCCGCGTGCGATGTACGGAATGGCTGACAGCGTATAGAACATGCACATGAACACGGGACCCTGCACGAACATAGGGAGCATGGAAGTGCAGCCACCCATCGGGTTCGCATCATTGTCCTGGTAGAGCTTCATCATCTCGCGCTGCATGGCTTCCTTGCTGGCGGGATCGTTCTTGCCCTTGTATTTGTTCTGGATACGCTGCATCTTTGGCTGCAGGACGGCCATCTGGGCCTGCATCTTGCGCATGCCCTTCATGGACTTGTAGAACAGCGGAAAAACGCATGCCTGGACCACAAGTACTAGGAATACGATGGACATGACCCACGAGAAACCGATCTCGTTCATGCCCAGCATCACCAGGAACTTATGGAATACGGCCATGATCTGCGTCATGAGCCACTCGACGGGATACAGGAGCTTATACAGCCAGCCCCAGAAACCGCTGTCGAGGAGGAATTGATTTTGATTCATTACAGGCCAGTCTCCTTATCGCCTATAGGTTTTTCTACGTTCAGAGGCGTGAGCCGAGGTTCCTCGTGTGCCTTCGACCACGAACATCTGTAAAACAAGGAATAAAGCTGCGGAACGTCGTCAATTCCCCCACGGTTCCACTGATTGCAGCGAAGGAGGCGCAATAACGCAAGAAGGCCACCCTTAAGGCGGCCAAATCGTTCAATCGCCTGAATCGCATAATTGGAACAGCTCGGATAATACCGGCATCGGGGTGCGGTATGGGCGGAAATATGCTTTTGATACCAGCGGATGAGCCGCACCATCGAATTGCGACGATGCGCGGAGCTCATTGCTGAATAGCGGTTTTACGTTTCACCGCTTCAAAACACGATGCCATCTGCTGTTCAAGCGACAAAAAATCAGCACGCGCGGCACTTGGCTTGGCACGTAACACGATATCGCATGATTCAGGCAAAAGAGATTCGTATTTCCGCGCAAGCACGCGAAAACGCCTTTTCACGGTATTACGCGTGACCGCGTTGCCAACGGCTTTGGAAACAGCCAAGCCAACCCGACGACCATACACCGCCGCGGTACCGTCCGTAACAACATCGTCGTGCATCAGATAATGCACGACGA
>OBVY01001064.1_pt1 | contig 18753 bp, 16 predicted proteins | sample 1538051 | NCBI WGS metagenome assembly OBVY01 (sample SAMEA2580017, study PRJEB22360) | human gut metagenome | biome: human gut; feature: human-associated habitat; material: faeces | place: Denmark | collected 2008/2010 | reverse complement strand
AAGGAATCCTGGCAGATTTTCTTTTAAAATCACGGGCGGAGGTAGTAGCTATGAGCATTTTTGAATATGATGAAGAACGGGAACGGGAGCTGATTAAAAAGGCGGAGTTTGAATCCGGAAAGGAAGAGGGACTGAAGTTGGGTAAAGCTCAGGGCATTGAATTAGGCAAAGCTCAGGGCATTGAGCTGGGTAAAATCCAGGGTATCGCAGCCTTAATTCAGGCTTTCCAGGATCTGGGCGCTTCCAGGGAAGCAGCTCTTCTTTCTTTGAAAAAGCAGTTTTCCCTTTCTGAAGAGGAGGCTGAAAGACAGCTGAATCAATTCTGGAAGTAAAACAGCAATAAAAAAGAATGTTTTTCCCATTCACTCTTAGTGATATGAAACAGAAAAACATTCTTTTTTATTATCTTATTCCATTACCTGAACCTTCAGGCTTGATCCGCTTTCTATCAGTTTTTTCATTTCGTAATACCCGTCTGTCTCAGTTCCCATGAGGGCAACGAAAAAGAAACCTTCTCCCGACACCACGAGAGTATCTTTTGACGCAATGACCGTATTGACATTTCTGTAATCGTAGGAAGTAATATACTCCTCTGTCTGAACCTTGAAACCATTCTTAAAAAACACCAGATCTTTTCTCATCCCGTCTGCTTTTCCTTTTATCTGGTTCCATTCCTTGGCAGCTGCCTTTCTCAGGGCTTTTTCACTTCTGGCCTGCTTATTTTTCAGGAAATAATGTGCTGCGCAGACTGCGGCAAACACCGCCTCTACTGTCAGGTAAATGCCAAACGGAAGCGTAATTTCCTTTAAAGTCATATTGATAAAGGTGAACGCCGCGCTGACGCAGAGAAATACCATCAAATACATGCTGACGGGATACTTCTCTCTTCCGGACTGAATCCGGTTCCACTCTGCCGCCTTATATAAGCGGTAAATACCATCCTCGCTCTCCAGAACTTCGGCTCTCGGCGCGTCCTCCTTCAGCTCCAGAGAAGCCTCCTCTGCCATTTTTCCCCGAAGAAATGATTCAAAATCATTGGGATTGCCCTCCAGAAAATTTTTCTTTTCCAGAACAATCCGTTTTCCTGCTTCCATATTCAGGATAAATCGGCTGTTTTCACATTCCAGGCTTTCGATCCTCCTGTAAGACACATCCAATCTGGAATCATCGGATTCCGTAAACATACTGCCGTCGCCAAACCAGAGATACTGGCGGAATGAATGGCGAAACTGCGGATTTCCTGCATTTTTCTTTGATGTGATCCAGGCAGACAGGAAAAATATGCCTCTGGATGCCAGATAGAATAAAATTCCCAAAAACGGCCATATGATAATTCTAACAATGCCGCTCTCAACCTGAAAATGATCGCACAGCTTTACAGAAAGAAACATGGAAATTCCAGTCCAAATCAGAATCTCCAGCCATCCGTAAGGCTTAAATGCCCCTCTGACGACCATGTCTCTCGCCACATCCTTCGCCTTTCCTGATATGAAGCCATCCTCCGGATCGTGGAAGACATGAAAATATCCTTTGCTCATCCTAAAACTTTCCTCCTATGAATAGTTTCCCCCTATTATGCAGACAAAATGCAAACCCGCGCTCTGCGCTTCCTGTCTGCTTCGCAGACGCCTGCTTTTCTGCTGATGTGGTACATTATATCACACTTTTTTCTATCCGCCCACCCTATCTGTGAAAATTGAAATGTGGCGAAGGCCTTCCCGCCCCTGCAAATGAATGGTATACTGGTATCAAGAAATGAAACAGAAAGGAACAGGTATTTGACTATGGCACCATACGATTCCTATAGAAACAGAGGCCGCCGGAACGGAAACGGCGGCGGACGCGGAGGAGACAATAGAAACGGCAGGGAAGCCGGCCGAATCTCCACCCCGGACAGACCCAGAGTACTGAAGGCCTCTGAGGAGCTTCGGACTCTCCTTCTCTCCATTGACCATAAAAGCTACCCGGCCTACAAGTCTTTGGCCGGTATTTACCGCTTTCCCGGTTTTCAGCTTTCCATTGACCATGTGCAGGGGGATCCCTTCGCCTCTCCTTCCCATTTAAGCGTGTTCGTCCCGCACAAGACGGCAGGCTTCGACGCCTCTCTCTACGGCACGGACGCCAGAAAAACGGCGCTTGAGGATTATCTGATCCGCCAGTTTGGAAAGGAAGCGGCTCATTTTAATTTCCAGGCCAAGGGTTCCGGCAAAAGCGGCCTGATTTCCGTCACCCGCTGCGGACAGGAAATCCTGTCCCGAACTGCCTGTGAAATCTCCGGGGACGGCGTCTGGCTCCGCTTCCATGTCGGCTTCCCGGCCAATGGCCGCACAATTAACGCCAGAGAGCTGGAGAAAATCCTCTTCGATTTTATTCCGGCCTGCGTCAGAAAATCTCTGCTCTGCACCTCTCTTCCCGCTGACGAGATCCAAAAGAGGGCGGATCTGGCCGATGATCAGGAGTTTATCCGCAGCGAACTGGAACGATTGAATCTGGCAGCCTTTGTGGCGGACGGTTCTGTCCTTCCAAGGCAGAGCGGAGTGTCGGATCTGCCGTTAAAAGGCTGCGTTTCCTTCCAGTCTCCTGATTCTCTCCGGATAGAGCTGACCCTTCCCCATAAGGGCGTCCTTACCGGTATGGGAATCCCGAAAGGCATTACCCTCATTGCCGGAGGCGGCTACCACGGCAAGTCCACCCTTTTAAAGGCCCTGGAAATGGGCGTTTACAGCCACATTGCAGGGGATGGGCGGGAGTATGTAATCACTGATTCCACAGCAGTCAAGCTGCGGGCGGAGGATGGACGCTGCATCGAAGACACCGATATTTCCCTGTTTATCAATGATCTTCCAAACGGAAAGGACACCTGCCATTTCACCACCGAGGACGCCAGCGGATCCACCTCCCAGGCTGCCGGAATTGTGGAAGGCATGTTCTCCGGCTGCCGCGCCTTCCTCATCGATGAGGACACCTGCGCCGCCAACTTTATGGTCCGGGACGAGCTGATGCAGCAGGTCATCCACCGCAAAAAGGAACCCATTACCCCGTTTATCGAGCGGGCCAGACAGCTGTTTGAAACATGCGGTATTTCCACGATCCTGGTTGCCGGAAGCTCCGGCGCGTTTTTCCACATCGCGGACACAGTCATACAGATGGACAGCTACCGCCCTGTGGACATTACAGGCAAGGTAAAGGAGACGTTAAACGCCTTCCCGTCTCCGCTGAAATCCCAGGAAGAAGCCCCGGCTTTCCGCCTTCCAGAGCTTTCACGGCCCTACCGTGTCAATGGAAAACGTGTCTCGGACGCAAAAATCAAATGCTTTGACAGAGATTCCTTCTCCATTGATAAAAACACGGTAAATCTCCACTATGTAGAACAGATCGCAGATTCTGAGCAGACGGCGGCTCTGGCCTACGTTCTCCGGTACGCCTGCTCCGTCCTGGCAGACGGCGAAAAAAGCATTGCCCAGATAGCGGACGTGCTGGAAGAGATGTGGGAAAGCGAAGGCTTCTCCTCCTTCTTAAAGAAAAGCAAGGGAGGCGGCTACGCGGCGTCCGGCTTTGCACGCCCGAGAAGGCAGGAGGTCTGCGCCTGCCTGGCCCGGTACAGAAAATAAACAAAAAATGGCAAAAGAGGAGGAGGCTCTATTCCAGAGCCTCCTCCTCTTTTGCCCTCGCTCTTCTGTCCCTGACAGACTGGATGACGGGAACCATGAAAATGGCCACCATTCCTCCGGCGAAGCCGTTGTTATAAAGATTCATTCCCCCATATACAATTCCCACGTTTAAGGCCACCGAGGAGTGGAGGAAACCGGCCACCAGTCCGGACAGCCAGCCAAATTCTCCTGAGATGGGAGCCAGCGTGGTGGAAAAGAGAAACGCTAACATCGGCGACGGATCGCTGATATTCCACCGCTTGGTAAGCCCTGCCAGATACACGCCCGCCATGATGGGAAATATATTGCGGATGTGTTTTCCAGTGGAGCTGAATCCCACAATAGTAAAAATTCCTCCGATCGTAGGCCCATTTAAATCGCCTCCTGCAATCAGCACCAGAAGCGTGGCCATAAAGCCGTTTACCGCCATATTTAAAACGGTGGCAGGACCGCCGTTGTCCCTCAGGTAATCCGAACCGCCGTGGCCGGAGCTGTGAAGAATTTTCGAATATTCCTCCACCACGCCGCGCCCTCCGAAGTAAAAGGCTCCCGCGGCCATGCCAAGAAAAAGGATTGATAGAATAGTAAAAAACAGGAAATCGCTTCCTGTGTACCAGATCAGACGGCTCTCCACTGTGATTCCGAACGATTTCAGGAGAGACACGATAACCGTGGCAATGATTCCCCCGGCGAAGCCTACATTGTACAGGGAATATCCCTGATGGGCGTGGTGAACCTGAGCCGCCAGAGGCGGAAGCAGAAATCCGATCGTTATTCCCGCCGTAAGAGCCAGGAAAAACCTGGCTGCAACCGGAAGATCTCCGATGTGCATCAGCTGTGTGATAATGGGGGACAAGCTGGTTCCGTAAAGCCCCACATAGACATAATGAGACATGTGGGTTTTATGATATTTGGCGTAAAGCCAGATACCCAGCATAATCGCCCAGATATTGAACAGATTTTTTCCAAACAGGGAAAATCCAAACATCAGGCAGGCGGACGTGATAGTATGTCCGTCCATCTCCATATCCAGAAAATAGATAAGGGCAATACTGAGAAGCGTGAGAACGCCTGCGTTCAGAAAAGCGGCTCCCACTCCGCCTACCACGAAATAGTCGGTAATCAGGAAATCCGGCTCCTTGATCAGCGTAGCTATCCCGGGCCAGATCTCCGAAAAGGGCTGGAGAATAAAGCCGCAGACAATAAAGTAAACAGGAATCAGAGACAAAAGAAGGAATTTATCTCTTCTGGTCAGAATCCTTTTGTGAAACATTTATGCACAACCTTTCTATATAGCATCTCCTCTCATTATATATGATTTTAAAAAATTTGAAAATAATATAATTACTGGTTTTTTTGTATATTTAATCATTCTGACAGCTTTACAATCACCGTGTCCTCATCCATTCTGATGCTCCCCTTCTCCGGATAACTGGTCATTTCCCCTGCAAAAGGCAGAGAATCCAGGTATCTGGAGAGCACCGGCTCCTCGGACGGCAGCTGCAGCGTCTGCATCAGATCGTAAATTCTTCTGGAAATTCCCATGGGACTTTCAGCGTCCCACTGGTAGAAGGAACAGCCGATCACATCACCTCTCAGGGCTTCTGGGGGAAGCTCCGCCTCCCGTTTCCCCAGAAAAATAAACGTGCAGTCCTCGATGTCTCTTCCTTCCTCCTCTGCCGTCTCCCCGGCCTTTTCATAGATTTCCCGCGTCAGGCTGATATCCTGCTCCGATACCTGATGGATGGTCTCAAACAATGCGGCTGTGTCCTTCGCCTGGCTCCACGAAATAAGAAGGCACAGAGCTGCTGCCGCAGATGCGGCTCTTTTTCTCCACCGAACCGCTCCTTTTCCTTCCTCTGGCCAGAGAAAAGCCGTCAGGAAGGAGAGAGCAGAGGCGAATACCAGGGGATATACCAGGTGGGCACGGATAGGCTGGTAATACCCTGCCACAAGGGTCATTAAAAACGGAGACAGCAAAAAGACGCATACCGCCGCCAGATACCATAGCTTTCCCGGCCTTTTTCTGCACCTCATCCACACCAGGGATGAGATAAAAAATAAGAGAACCGCCCAGCCGAACTCCGGCCGGAACATGACGTAGTAGCAGTCGAACACCCGCCTGAGCTCTCCTGCAATCCAGTGGACGCAGACGTTAAATCCGTCCTTTTTCCAGTGCATCATATCTGCCACATAGGCCTCGCTGCCTCCGGACAGCGTGCGGACTGCCGCGGCGGCCGCCATGTAAAGGACAAATCCAATGACAAAGACAGCCGCCAGCTTCACGCCTGCCAAAAGCCAGCCAAACCGCTGCCTGTCCTGTTCTTTGCCATTTTCCCCCAGATAAACGGTCATAAAAAGGATCACAATCAGAGACGCCGCCACAGCCGCCATGGCCTGGTACGTTCCAAAGGCCCAAACCAGAAGAAGAATCGAGCCTGCCGCCCAGAACCATTTTCCTCCAAAAAAGGCAAATTGTCCGGCTCCGTATGCCGCCAGGACGCAGAGCAGCATGGCGAAAACCACCTCCGCCGACTGCAGCACAAAATAGAGCTGCTCCGCGAAGCAGGGAGCAGTCACATAAACAACCGGAAACACAGCCGAAAACAGGCGGAATCTCTTCTGTCCGCCGCTCCACTTATGCACAAAAAAGGATAAAACCATGGCTGTTATCCACAATAAAATCACAGTAAGCACACGGGAGATCACAGGATGAAACGCAGCCTGGCCGAACAGATGCTTGGTAAATACCAGGCCAAACCGGTTAATTCCCAGCCATGAATTCATCATGGCGTCCGGATCTGCCATCATAATCTCTGTGTCAACGGTAATATCCTGCCTGGTCATCCAGGCCCCATACGTACAGAGGGCGGCCGCTCCTGACAGCAAAGCGCCCGCCCTGTTTTCTCTGATAAAAGAAAGAAATTGAAACGCCATTATTCCTCCCCCTTCTCTCTTAAATCGTCCTTTAAATTATCTTCAGCCACTAGATAGAGAGGTCTGTGCTTCACCTCCAGATAAATTTTCGCCAGATATTTTCCCACAATGCCGGCGCAGAGCAGCTGAATGCCTCCCACAAACAAAATGATACAGGCGAGAGACGGCCATCCTCCTACCGGATCCCCGAACATCAGCGTCTTGGCGATCACCACCAGCACCATGAAAAAGGCTACCAGACAAAAAATCAGCCCCAGATAGGCAGCGATGGAGAGAGGCAGCGTAGTGAACGCCACAATTCCCTCTATGGAATAGATTAAAAGCTTCCAGAACGACCACTTAGTCTCCCCCGCCGCCCGCTCCACGTTCTCAAAGGGGATCCACTTGGTACGAAAGCCCACCCAGCCGAAAATCCCCTTGGAAAACCGGTTGTACTCCGTCATGGACACAATAGCGTCCTTCATTTTTCGGTTCATCAGCCGGAAATCCCTGGCTCCGTCCACAATATCTATGTCAGAGATTTTCCGGATCAGGCGGTAAAACATCCTGGCAAAAAAGGAACGGATGGGAGGTTCCCCCTTCCTGTCTACCCGCCTTGTAGCCGCGCTGTCATAGTCCCCGGATTCTAACGCCTCTATCATCTCCGGCAGAAGCCCGGGCGGATCCTGGAGATCTGCGTCCATAACGGCAGTGTAATCCCCTTTTGCAGCCTCCAGGCCCGCATAGATGGCTGCCTCCTTGCCAAAATTTCTGGAAAAAGAAATATATTTTATCCGTGAATCCTCCTTTGCTCTCTCTTTTAAGAGTGAAAGAGTTCCATCCCTGGAGCCGTCGTCCACGAAAATCCACTCGAATTCATACTCAGAAAGCCTCTTGCATACCCTGTCGATCTCCTGAAGAAATAAGGGCAGCGCCTCCTGCTCGTTAAAGCAGGGAACAATGATTGAAATCTGTTTCATTTTCGTTTTCCTTTAAACCCTTTTGTCAATTGATTCATCCTCTTTTTATATCATATCTGGCAGGCAGTTACAAGTTTATTTTGCGGCGGAAGTTTTCCTTCACAGACCAGAAAGTATAGATACCGCCGGATTCAGAGCGTATGCGTGGCCAGCTGCGTTTCCGGCTCGGTTCGCGCTGCGAAAGTCTCGCTATCGCCACTGATACGCTCTGAATCTGGCTGTCATACTGCAGGTCCAGGCTTACTGAGAGGAGAATGACAGCCAGCCTTAATAAATCCTCTCGTCCCCCTCGCACCTGATAATATTGGGGCATTCTCCGTAAACCAGACTGTACACCGGCCTCTGCCCCTCGTATTTTCGGATTTCCGCCTGAAGCTTCTCCTTCATCTTCTCCCGATCTCTGGGAAGTATTCCCCTCACCCGAAATTCAATAAAATCATGGAAACCGTCGTAGGAAATGGGATATTCCTCTGTTCCTGCCCTCTCGATCAAACTCAGCTCCTCTTTCAGGCACTCCAGCTCGTCCGCCTGGGTAAATGTGCCCCGCTCTGCCTCTCTGTAAAGCGGAACCTCCTTGTGGAGGAACATGGAAAAGTTCACCACATGGGCAGGATGGGTTTGATTCAGAAACCTGGCTAAAGCCAGAGCATTCTCCTCTCCCCTGCCTTTTCCGGCCACTCCCGTCATAATGTGCGCGTCAAAGGTAAGACCTGCCTCCTGAAGCCGTCTGATGGCCTCATAGGCCTCCTCCAGCGTGTGATCCTTATTCATAAACGACAGCACGTCGTCCAGGCCTGTCTCGATTCCCAGGTAGAGATGGCGCGCCCCCAGCCCGTACAGCACTCTCAGATCCTCCCTGGTCTTTTTCAGGATTCCTGTCACCGTAGCGTCCATATTGATCATGCCGCACTGGGGAAAATATGATTTTACAAGCCGTAAAATGGCCGACAGCTCCTCCATGGGAAGGTCAAAGGCATTCCCGTCTCCCAGAAAAATCCGTTTCGGGCTGCCGCCGCAGGCTTTCACTCTCTGCAGCTCTGATTCTATCTGTTCCACAGGCAGCTTTCTGTACTTTAAATGGCGGAACAGGTTGCAGAATTTGCATCCATTGTAGGAACAGCCCACCATAACCGGAAGCATAAACGCGCTCCTCTCCATCGGCGCCCGGCATATCTGTCCTTCGTAATTCATAACACCCCTCCTTTTAGAAAAAGTATATCACAGATTTGCGAAAGCAGCGATAAAAGACAGAAAAGCCCGCCACATCTCTTTTTCCTGAAATGTGCCGGACTTCTGCATTTTCTGTTTATTCTCTGTCTATTCTATGTTTATGTTCGGTTCTCTTGTGCGCTTTTTCTGTCCTCTACTGAAAAATCATACAGACTATGACCATAACTGCCGCCGCCAGGTAAAGGGCCTGCTCTGCCTTTGTGGTTCTGCCCTCTGTAAATCTTCCGCTCTTTTCCATAGCCAGAAGTCCAAGCTCAAAGATAATGACAGCGGCTGCCATCAGTCCGAAAGCCGCCTGCATACCTGTCATCTGGAAAAATATCATAACCAGAAACAGTACGCCTGAGATTACATGCATAAAAGAAAGATTGATTTTTTGTGTCATAGAAATCCCCCTCTCTGAATCTGTTTCAGTTTTATCCTGCGTATCAGGTTTTGTCCTGTACTGCCATTATATTTCACAATTTTTCCAGATTCAAGAGGGGGCGCGCCGGTTTAAGGATTGCGAAAATGATTTGTAAGCTTTTCGAAAGAAACTGCTTTCGCCGTTTACTGTTTATCCAGCCCCAGATTCTTAAACGCCTCTGCGAATGGATTATTCACCATTTTTTCTTCCTGGTTCTGCTTATTCAGATACTTTGCCACGTCTCGCTTTGTCACGCCTGCGCCTTCCTTCTGGCGGCGTTCCTTGAAGTTTGACAGCTTTTCCTTATAGCCGCAGGAGCAGGAGAAGGTCTGGTTCTCTCCCTTGCCTCTCAGCTCCATCTTCTTGTGGCACTTGGGACATCTGGCGTTGGAGGTGCGGGAAACGGTTTCCCTGTATCCGCATTCTCTGTCCTGGCACACCAGCATCTGGCTGTTCTTTCCCTTGACGGAAAGCATCCGTTTTCCGCAGCGTGGGCATTTTGTATTCGTCAGGTTATCGTGGCGGAAGGTTCCCTCTCCTCCCTTGATCTCCCCGATCAGCTCCTCCGTGTAGGCGCAGATATCTCCCATAAATGCGTCCCGCTTCAGCTCTCCCTTTGCAATTTTAGAAAGCTTCATTTCCCACTCTGCCGTCAGCTCCGGCTTCCGAAGGTCCTCCGGCACCAGCTTTAACAGCTGTTTCGCCTTGGAAGTCAGGAAAATATCCTTGCCCCGTTTCTCCAGCATAAAGCTTGAGAACAGCTTTTCAATGATATCCGCCCTGGTGGCCACGGTTCCCAGTCCCCCTGTTTCTCCCAGGGTTTTGGCCATGGCCTTATCGTGAGATTCCATGTATTTCACCGGATTTTCCATGGCTGAGAGAAGGGTGGCCTCGTTAAAGGGAGCAGGGGGCTTCGTTTTTCCTTCTGTCAGGGACAATCCCGCCCCGGCAATCACAGCGCCTTCCTTTACGTCAGGAAGCGTCTGTTCCTTCACCCTCGCAGCGCCGCCTCTCTCCTCCTCTTCGTCTGTCTCGTCGTCCAGGTCATCGAAAGAAAGGAATGAGCTGTCTGCCCCGCTGTCTGTGCCTGCAGACGTCTCGTAGGCCTCCCGCCAGCCCTGGGATCGCATCACCTTTCCCCTGGCTGTAAACCGCTGGCCGCCTATCTCTGCCGTAATAACCGTCTCGTCGTACTCTGCCGCCGGAAGCAGAACCGCCAGAAAACGGCGCACCACCAGATCGTAGATTTTCCTCTCCTCCACAGTCATATGCTGCAGCTGGACGAACTGCTCCGTAGGGATAATGGCGTGGTGATCGGATACCTTTGCGTCGTTGATAAAGGCCGCTTTCTTCGTCCAGGTCTGCTTGGACAGACGGGCAGCCAGCTTTCTGTAGGGGCCGGTGCCGCAGGCTGCCAGGCGATCCTTTATGGTATCCGCCACATCGCTGCTCAAATATCTGGAATCTGTTCTCGGATAGGTGAGTACCTTGTGGTTCTCGTAGAGCCTCTGCATAATGTTTAAGGTCTCTTTGGCAGAGTAGCCAAACCTCTTATTGGCCTCTCTCTGAAGCTCCGTCAGATCGTAGAGCAGCGGGGCCATGGTCTTTTTCGGCGTCCGCTTGACCTGCACAATCTTCACCGGCTGATCACGAAGCTCCTTTAAGAGTCTCTCCATCCGCTCTCTGTCAAAGCTTCTCATGCCGCCTGATTTCTGATCCTGCCAGGTCAGGGACAGAGAAGGACTGGAGGTTCTGGCAGTCAGCCCATAGTAGGATTTCGGCCTGAAATTTCTGATTTCCTCCTCTCTCCCCGCGATCATGGCCAGGGTAGGCGTCTGGACGCGGCCGCAGGACAGCTGGGCGTTGTACTTGCAGGTCAGGGCTCTGGTGGCGTTTAAGCCCACCAGCCAGTCTGCCTCCGCCCGGCACATGGCGGCATCCCGGAGACAGTCGTACTCCCTGCCGTCCCTGAGCCTTGAAAAGCCGTCCTTTATGGCCTTATCCGTGACAGAGGAGATCCAGAGCCGCTTAATCGGCTTTCTGCAGCCCGCCTTCATCAGGATGAACCTGGCGACCAGCTCCCCCTCCCGTCCCGCGTCTGTGGCGATGACAATGTCCTTCACATCGTTTCGAAACAGCTGGCGTTTCACCGCATTAAACTGCTTCGCTGTCTTTCCGATGACCTCCAGTCTGAAGGGTTTCGGCATCATGGGAAGAGTCTCCATTTTCCACTCTTTGTATTTCTTATCGTAAGCCTCCGGGGCCGCCAGCTCCACCAGGTGGCCCAAGGCCCAGGTAACCACATATTTCTCCCCCTCCAGGCAGCCGTCCCCGCTCTTTTTGCAGTTTAATACGCGGGCAATGTCTCTGCCTACGGAAGGCTTTTCTGCAATAACAAGTGATTTCATGATAAACGCTCCTCCAAAATCCGTCTCAGCTCGTCCACCACCTGGCCCAGGTCCTTGCCCTCCTCGTCTATGGTAATGTCCGCATACCGCTCAAAGTAGGCGGCCCGCTCCTCATAGAGATCCTTTAAGGTCATGCCCTCCTTTAACACTACACCTCGGTCTACAATATTTCCCAGGCGCTTCGTCAGCTCCTCATAGCTGATTTTCAGATAGACCACCAGGCCGATTTCTTTTAAATGGGCCATGGCCTCCGCTCCGTAGATCACGCTGCCTCCCGGGGCAATGACGCTCTGCTCTGCCTGCAGAGCCGCGTTCACACGGTTTTCCACCGCCATAAAGCCGTCCATCCCCTCCTGGGCGATGATCTCCTTTAACAGCCGCTTTTCCTGCTCCTGGATCACAATATCTACGTCCACAAAGGAATACCCCAGACGCTTGGCCAAAAGCACTCCCACTGTGCTCTTACCGGCCGCCGGCATTCCGATGAGCGTTACGTTGTCCGCCTTTTTCTGTTCTCTCATTTCCTGTCTCTCCTGTCGCTTCCTGCTTTTCCTCTGTCTTTCCGCGCAGTTCCTCCGTTTGCTCTGTTTTTCAGCGGAGCCTTCTGTTTCTCAGGCTGGCTTCCACGCTTTTCTCCCGCTTTCTTCCCGCTTTTTTTCTTCTGCACAGAATATCCGAATTTTCCGAGTTTTTTACCTAATTTAAAATATTCCCCGTGGGAATAGGATACCAGCCCGGCCTCGTTCAGATGGAACCGGCCTGTCTCGTCCATATATTTCTCGTCCACCGTCACATTGACAATCTCTGCCAGAAACATGTCGTGGCTTCCCAGCGGAATGATCTGCGTCACCCGGCACTCCAGGTTCACAGGACTTTCCTCAATACCCGGACACCGTACCTTCTTTGATTTGAGAGGCGTCAGCTTCATATCCTTGAATTTATCTGTATCCCGGCCTGATTTTACGCCGCAGTAATCGGTGGCAAAGGTCAGATCCTCTGTCACCAGATTGGCCACGAACTCGCCTGTCTCTTTAATAATGTGGTGGGAATAGCGATCCGGCCGGATGGACACATAGAGCATGGCCGGGGAGGAACAAGTGGTCCCGCACCAGGCCGCTGTGATAATGTTGGGCTTCCCGCCCTCCTTCTGGCAGCTTACCATAATTACCGGCACAGGATACAGCATATTTCCCGGCTTCCAGTCCTGTTTTGACATAAATCTCTCCTTTTTCTACTGTTCTGTGGCGATCATCAGCCCCGGAATCAGCTGCTTCTTTCTGGAAACGACGCCCGGCAGCTTCACCACGTTGGCGGCCTCCCTTAAATGAAAGGCAGCGGCGGCCAGCTGTTCCGCACCCTGTCCGTCGCAGATCAAATCTGTGGACTGCTCTAAGATATTTGTCATCATAAAGAACATCATATCCACCTTCTGCTCCTGTCTGGCCTCGCCGATGTACTTTAACAGACGCTCTCTCAGCTTCTCCAGCTCCTCCGCGTTTAAGGAGGTAATCTGGCCCACTCCGAAGGTCAGCTTCCCGGCGGTAAAACGCTTGAAATCCTGATAAAAGATCTCGGAATCTGTCTTTCCCTTCAGCTTGCTTCCGGCTTCAAACATCTCCTTGGCAAATTCCTCCGCGTCAATTCCCGCGATCTGGGCCAGATTCAGGGCCGCCGCCTGGTCCATGGGCGTGCAGGTCGGGGAGCGGAATAAAAGGGTATCGGAAATGATGGCGCTGCATAAAAGCCCGGCTGTCTTTCTGTCGATCTCCACCTTATTTTCGTTGTACATCTGATAGATAATGGTTCCCGTACATCCCAGGGGCTGATTCCTGAAGAATACCGGGGACATGGTCTCCACGGTTCCCAGCCTGTGGTGGTCGATGATTTCCAGCACGTTGGCGCTGTCCATGCCCTCCACCGCCTGGCTTCTCTCGTTGTGATCCACTAAAATCAGGTTCTTTCCCCTGGCTCCTAAAAGGTTCCGGCGGGAAATCATGCCCTTATACTTTCCGTCCTTATCGAGAATCGGGAAATCCCGGTGGCGCTTGCTTGCCATCACATCCCTGATATCGTCGATAAAATCGTCGGTTCCAAAGGTAATCAGGTTATCCTTTGTCATAAAGTAGCTGATGGGCATACTCTGGTTAATCAGGCGGGCCGCTGTGTAGGTATCGTAGGGCGTGGTGAGCACGGTGCATCCCCTCTCCTGGGCCAGCTTTTTAATGGTCATGGACACGCCCGCTCCCTCGCAGACAATAATGCAGCTGGCTTCCATCTCAATGGCGCACAGCTGGGATTCATAGCGGTTTCCCAGAATCACCAGATCGTTCTTCTCAATGTAATACTCCATCATGTCAGGATTGGCGGCTGCTACCAGCACCTTTCCCTGATCAAAGTAGGCGTTCTCATCGCCTACCACCAAAGCTCCCTCCAGAGTCTCCAGAATATTGGAATACTGGGTGCAGGCCTTGGAGAGAATGCTGCTGTCGTAGACGTTCATGTAGGATCTGGTAATGTCTCCTACTGTGATCAGCCCCTCCAGGATATTGTCCTCTGTCACAGCCGGCAGAGTCACCACCGTATTGTCCTGCATCAGATTCCAGGCCTTTTTCAGGGAAATATTCTTCTGAACGCCCGCTGTCTCCCGGATCTCAATATCCTTCACCTGAGTCCGCACGTTTTCAATAAGCTTGGGGGCTTCCACTCCAAAATAGTCCAGTACGTACTGTGTCTCCGAATTGACGTGGCCGGCTCTGGCCGGGGTAAATTTCTCTCCTGTCAGGATGCGCTTCAGATTGGCGTAGCAGATGGCAGAACAGATGGAATCCGTATCTGGATTCTTATGTCCAATGACAATGGTTTTTCGCTTTTTGCTGTCGCTCATATGGTTTCCTCCGCCTATGTTTCATACATTGTTAATATGCTATTCATAATTTATTCACAATTATTTTTTATACTAATTGTATAAAAAACAAAGCGTACAAATCATTTTTTTATCCGATTTGCATATAGATTTTTCATAATTCCCCCGGTCATCTTCGGATGCCGGGGGCTCCTCATTTCTCAGGGCTGTTTTCTGCCTGAGCCTGTTTTCTCTCCGTTCCTAGTCCAGAATCAGTCTGGCCGCCCCGTAAATTCCGGCGTCGTTGCCCAGCTGCGCAAGGGTGATCTCCGCCTTCTGGTCAGAAAGGGTGGTAAACTGGTCGAAATATTTCCTGATTCCCTCTGTCAGAAAGCTGCCTGCCCTGGACACGCCTCCTCCGATGACAAACACCTCCGGATCTACGGTCATGGACACAACGGACAGAGCCCAGCCCAGGTAGTAGAATACGGTATCCATCACGCGGCAGGCCATGGCGTCTCCGGCCTTCGCGCAGTCCAGCACGTCCTTGGCAGTGATATCTGCGCCGAATTTTCTCATCTCTGTGTCAGAGCTGTCCTGCTCCATGGCTCTTCTGGCTTCCCTGGCGATTCCCGTGGCGGAGGCCACCTGCTCCAGACAGCCATAGCCGCCGCAGTTGCACGGCTCCTTCTCCCCTTCGCGAATGCGCAGATGTCCGATCTCGCCGCCGGTTCCGTGCTTTCCTGCGACTATCTTCTTATCGAGAATCACGCCGCCGCCTACGCCGGTTCCCAGAGTCACCATGACAATATCGCTGAAGCCTTTTCCTCCGCCCTGCCACATCTCTCCCAGAGCGGCCACGTTGGCGTCGTTTCCTGTTCTGACTAAAGCGCCGTCTAACAGGGCGCTCAGCTCCTTCTGCGGATTCTTATTCTTCCAGCCCAGATTTACGCACACGCCTACGAAGCCGTCCGGCATCACTGGCCCCGGAAGGCCAAGTCCTGCTCCGGCCAGGTCAGAAAGAGAAAGGCCTCTCTCTGAAAGCTTCTCCTTCACAGAGGCCGCTGCGTCAGGAAGGATAAACGCCCCGTCCTCCTCCTTCCTGGTGGGAATCTCCCACTTCTCCATCAGGGTTCCGTCCATCTCAAACAGACCAAGCTTTACCGTTGTTCCTCCTACGTCGATTCCGATACATTTTTTTCCCATTAAAAAGCTCCTTTATCTATAATGCCTTTATCTTTGTTTTCTGTTTTCCAGTATACAAGAACCGTGTTTTATTTGCAAGGTGCGTTTGCCGTACCGGCGTCAGTCAGGCGCTGGAATCTACGCGCTGGAATCTGCTCACTGGAATCAGCGCGCCAAAAAGCCAAGGGGCCGGCACTTGGTCAGTGGGCGGCTCCTTGGCTTTCCATTTTAAACATTATTTCTGAAGTTTTTTAATAATCTCTTCTGTATATTCGCTTGTGGAAGCAGTTCCGCGGAGATCCTTTGTCAGGCAGATCCCCTCCTGAAGCACCTCGTCCACCGCCTCCCTGATCCTGGCGGCGCACTCCGTTTCGCCAATATACTCTAACATCATGCAGGCTGACCAGAGAAAAGCTGTGGGATTGGCCAGATTCTTTCCTGCAATATCAGGCGCGCTTCCATGTACTGCCTCGAACATGGCATACTCTGTTCCAATATTGCTGGATGGAACCAGTCCCAGGCCTCCGATTAGGCCGCTGCACAGATCGGAAATAATATCTCCGTACAGATTCTGCATGACCATCACATCAAACTGGTTCGGATTCATCACCAGCTGCATACAGGTGTTGTCAATAATCTTGTCATCTGCCTCAATCTGAGGATACTCCCCGGCTATCTCCCGGAAAATGGACAGGAACATTCCGTCCGACTTCTTCAGGATGTTCGCCTTGTGGACGCAGGTCACTTTTTTTCTTCCATGAAGCGCCGCATATTCAAAGGCGTCGCGGATAATCCGCTCGCTGGCCTTTCTGGTGACAATCTTAACGGCATGAACGGTATTTTCATCTATCTGCTCTTCCTGTCCCACGTAAAGGCCCTCTGTATTTTCCCTGAAAATCACAATATCTACATCGTGAAACGGCGTATGGACTGCAGCATTAGAGCGGACCGGACGAATGTTGGCATATAAGTCGTACATTCCTCTGAGCGTCACGTTCAGGGAGCGGAATCCCGTTCCTACCGGCGTTGTAATGGGAGATTTTAACAGCACCCTCGTTCTCTCAAAAGAGCGGCAGGCTGCCTCTGGAAGAAGGCTTCCGTTTCTCTTCCATTCATTTTCACCTACATCAAATAACTCGTAATTCAGCGGCGCATTGGCTGCTTCCAGAATGTTTAATACACTGTCTACTAATTCCGGACCGATTCCGTCTCCCCGAAATACTGTGACTGTCTTTTTCATGATCTGTCTCCCTTCTGCCAGCCCTCCAGAGCCGGTCTTTCTTTTTCCGTCCTATTTCTCTACCAAATCTCTACAAAAGTTCAGCTACTGCCAGGTTGTAAACGGCGCAGCAGATCACGCTGACTGGAACTGCGATAAACAACAGGCGGTTGAACAGGTGGTTTCTGTCCTCCTCACTTCCTACAGAGCCTAAAATCAGGCTGCCGCCGGAAGAAAACGGGCTGATGGCGCTGCTCTGGGCTCCAAGCACCGTGCAGGCAAACAGCGCGGCAGGATTTAAGCCTGTGGCCGCCGCCAGCGGAGGAATTAACGGGAACAGGGCCGGCGCTACTACTCCTGTGGTAGAGCTGAAGAAACTCATAAAAGCGCCTACAAAGCTGAAGGCCAGCGGCACCATAGGCGTCGGCACGTTCGATCCGATCCAGGCGGAAAGCGCCTCGATTGTTCCTGCCTTTACCGCTACCGCAATCAGCATTCCGGCTCCTGCAATCATTAAAATCGTATTCCATGGAATGCGGGCAATCACCTCTTTCTGAGGAGCCAGCTTCAGTAAAAGAGCAGCTACTGCAAAGCAGACGGCAACCAGGCCTACGTCAATTCTTCCGCTGATGACGCCCACCAGAGTATTCTGAGGAAGCGCCAGCTTTAAAAGCGGGAATACAAGCACAACTGCCATCATGGCCAGCATCAGATATAAGGTCAGCTTCTGATCCTTCTCAAACGCCGCCGGTTTTTCAAATACAACTCCTTTTCCAATTCCGCGGTTGGAACGGAAACCAAAGCGGAACACGCTGATAAGAATCAGGGAAAATACAATAGAGAATGCAAAAATCTTCATTTCCTCTGTAAAGGAATCAGGCGCCGCAAGGGCCGGTTCCGCCTCGTAGGCAGTCTCCATCAGGCCTCTGAACACCACGCCTAAGGCCGCTGTGGAAAAGTTTCCGCCTGCCAGAGCGCCGCAGTTAATAGCCACCGCTCCCGTAAGCTTATCCATCTTCGCTTCCTCGCAGATCAGCATGGTAATAGGAGCCAGAAATGCCAGTACCGTAAAATACGCCGCTCCCATTATAGAAAGGACTACTGCCACGAAAAATAAAGCGAATGGAAGCATTCCCGGAAATTTCCTGCATGTATAAAGCAGGTGGGACGACACTTTTTCCAGGGTTCCGTTTACTGCCGCAAAGTTATAAAACAGTGAAACGCTTAAAATAACAAACATGGTGCTGGTAGGCCAGCATGCAATCAATTCCTTCGTAGTCATCCCAAGGCCGAAACAGCCTAAAAGGTAGGCAAAGGCCATACAGAAAAAGCCTGTGTTAATCTGCGTCTTATATCCCAGAACGACCGCCAGGGCGATTGAAGCTACAAGCAGTATGCTGAGCATGATTACTCCTCCTCTCTGATTCCCAGAAGCTGTCTCTGGATCGTGTGGGTCATATAGTAAACCTCATCTCTGGAAATTCCTCCATCTAACAGGAACTGGATATACTCTGCAAGAGCCAGCTCCCAGTGGGGATTCTCCGTCTGTCCGCCGTCTGTGGACACCATCACATTTTTATATCCGGCTTCCTTCACCATGTCCAGGTTATCCTGAAGATTACTCTTATATCGGCCGTTTCCCATATTTTGGGCGTAACACCGCTCTAAAATAATGTCATAATCCTTTACCATGCGGATCTGGTCCTCCAGGCTCATGTCCACAATCCACCACTCCGGATGTGTCAGGACAATCTTTTTGATTCCCGCATTTCTGGCCTCCTCCACTACGATAAAGGCTTCCTTGGGAGAAATATGGGCAGTTCCTAACACTGCGTCGAAATCCTTCACCAGCTGGAAAATATGTAAGCGCTTAAATCTTGGGTAGCTTTACTGTCTACGCTTTTAAACTCATAATGA
>OBVY01001058.1_pt1 | contig 18849 bp, 16 predicted proteins | sample 1538051 | NCBI WGS metagenome assembly OBVY01 (sample SAMEA2580017, study PRJEB22360) | human gut metagenome | biome: human gut; feature: human-associated habitat; material: faeces | place: Denmark | collected 2008/2010 | reverse complement strand
GATTAATCTTGGCAGTCAGTACAGCAGCTTCCGCAGCTTTCACGGCTGCTTGAGCAGTCTTCATGGCTGCCTGTGCAGCATCATCAGATTGCTTAGAAACAGCATTAGTTTTCACAAGTTCTCGCGAGCGCTTAGCATCTGCTGCTGCTTGCGTAAGCTGAGCGCGCGCTTGCGCAAGCGAAGCTTCTGAACTTTTCAGCTGAGCTTCATAAATGGCCGGGTCAATCTGATAAAGCGGATCACCAGCCTTCACTTCCTGCCCTTCTTTAAAAAGACGCTTCTGCAGGATTCCATTCACTTGCGGACGAACTTCAGCAACAGTGTAGGAATTTGTCCGACCGGTGAGTACCGTCGCAATATGCAGAGGTTCGGCCTTAGCCGTTACCACAACGACTTCCTGAGGAGGCATTTGATGCTCTGCGGCGATGGCAGAGCTGACGAATGTATTTTTTTCGCAGCCCGTCAAAAGCACAACCGCACTGAGCGCAAGGCCTATCGCAGCATGAAGCGTTTTTTGTTTCAACAACATTCTCAATTCAACCCGACTTGACTGATCCATGGAACTTGGTTTGTGCAAATGAACATGCGTTCACTCTGAACAAGAGTTCAGAACTATAGCATACAAAAACAGTATGCGGGGTTTTTCTAATACTCCTCTTTTATGCTTCTTCGCCAAACCCAAGTCCGTTCACAGGTAGAATTACCTAGTTTGAAAGCTCTATTTGCACTTTTTTGCAAAAGCTTCATCCTCAGCGGCGTCAGCTTCTGCGAACTGAACACCGTGTTGCTTTATTCCGGGAAGCCGGAGCCATGTTCGAAGCCCTCCATTTTCAATATTTCCTCGGCGGTCTCGTCTCGCTCATCACCATCACGAATCCGCCATCCAAAATGCCTCTCTTCATCAGTCTTACACAAGGCATGAGTGAGGAAAGACGGCGTCAACAAGCTAATTGGGCTGGCATTTATGCTGCAGCCATCATGCTGGTGAGTCTTGTCTGCGGCAATGTACTGCTTGCGTTTTTTGGCATTTCGTACGGTGCGATGCGCATTGCAGGCGGTCTCGTTGTCGCAGCGATTGGCTATCAAATGCTTTTTGGAGGTAATTCTCCGAACAAAGCGCCGATTGTTCGCCGCGACCGCGAGGACTATGCTTTTTTCCCCATTGCCATGCCGGGTATCGCGGGTCCCGGTACGATCGCTGTGGTCATCGGATTTTCTACAGAAATTGCAGAGCTCCCGGGCTATATCGATATGGCTATCGCTTTTGCATGGACGGCGCTAGCGATTCTGTGCGCAACCAGTCTCTCATGGTTCATCATGCGCTATTCCGATGTCATTTCAAATCGCCTTGGCCCCTCTGGAACTCTCGTCATCGGTAAGCTGATGGGGTTTCTGCTGATCTGTATTGGCGTTCAGTTCGTCGGATCTGGCATCCGAACTTTCATCGCCGGTGGCTAACTTCAACTTGAATTCAATAAAAAAGACCCCTTGGAAACTTCTTTATTCCAATAGGGTCTTTCTTTGAATTCCAACCAGCTTATTCCACTGTCACGCTCTTAGCGAGATTCCTTGGTTTATCGACATCCGTCCCGCAAACGAGAGCGGCATGATAGGCCAACAATTGGAGCGGTACGACGTGCAGAATAGGAGAGAGCATGCCGTAATTTTCCGGCAAACGAATGACGTGCACTCTTTCCTCAGAGGTGATGTTGCTATCCCCATCGGCAAAAACATACAGTTCGCCCCCTCGGGCACGGACTTCCTGCATGTTGCTTTTAAGTTTCTCCAGAAGCCGATCATTCGGCGCGACCGTTACAACCGGCATATCCTCATCCACGAGTGCCAATGGGCCGTGCTTTAATTCACCTGCTGGATACGCCTCTGCGTGGATATAGCTGATTTCCTTTAGTTTCAAAGCACCTTCCAAGGCAATCGGATAATGCATGCCTCGTCCGAGGAAAAGAGCGTGCTCCTTCCGCGCGAATCTTTCAGCCCAATCAATCACCTGAGGCTCAAGAGCAAGTACAGCTCCCAACGCTGCAGGAACATGGCGCAAAGCCTTAAGTTCTCTTTCTTCGTCCTCTGGCGTGAGTCGGCCATTGAGTTTGGCGAGAGTCAGCGCCAAGAGATAGATAGCCGTAAGTTGAGTAGTAAACGCCTTTGTTGACGCAACACCGACTTCTACACCAGCACGCGTCACATAAGCAAGGCGACTCTCGCGCACCATAGCCGATGTAGCAACGTTGCAAATCGTCAGGGACTTTGTCATTCCCAACTCGGCAGCATGACGAAGCGCCGCCAATGTATCAGCCGTCTCTCCAGACTGTGAAATCGTTATCACTAATGTGTCCGGATCTGGCACAGAAATACGGTAGCGATACTCGCTTGCAATCTCAACATCGCAATGAAGTCCCGCAATAGCCTCAATCCAATATTTTGCCGTCAGCGCAGCGTAATAAGAAGTACCGCAAGCCAGGAAAAGCAGACGTTTCACACCAGTGAAAACCGTCTCGGCCTCTGATCCAAAGAGTTTAGGCGTAATGCCGGCAACGCCTTCGAGCGTATCGCTGATGGCACGAGGCTGCTCGAAAATCTCTTTTTGCATGTAATGGCGATAAGGTCCCAGATCCACTGCGTGGGAATAGGCCTGAACTGTGCGCACCGGACGTTCAACCGACATAAATTCGCTCCCATTTCGAGCGAAAACATCTACAGCATCCGGTGTAATTTCACAGACATCACCCTCTGCGAAATACAAAATTCGGTCAGTGATACCAGCTACAGCCATAGCATCTGAAGCTGCAAACATTTCACCATTGCCAATACCTACTACAAGAGGAGAACCCTGACGAGCCAGAACGACTCGATGAGGCTCATCCTTGCAAATAACTGCAATCGCGTAACTGCCGGCAAGTTCAAGCACACTTTTTTTTACGGCTTCAAGCAGATCACCTTGATAGTTCGAATGAATGAGATGGGCAATCACCTCTGTATCCGTCTGACTGGTGAAGTCATAGCCGAGATTCTTCAAACGCTCTCGAATGGACTCGTAATTTTCAATAATGCCGTTGTGCACGAGACCGATGAGTCCACGGGAAAAGTGGGGGTGAGCATTGCAGACTTCTGGTGCTCCATGAGTGGCCCATCGCGTATGTGCAATCCCTGTCGGAGCATTGAGTTCTTTAGCCTGTCGCGCTAATTCGGCAACTCGCTGAGTTGAACGTGCGCGGCGGAGCCCATCATCGCCAACGGTGGCTATGCCGCAGGAGTCATAACCCCGATACTCCAATCGCCGCAACCCTTCAATAAGCAACGGAACGACGTTACGACGAGCTGCCGCAGCCACAATGCCACACATATGTCTTCTCCCACAATTCAATCAGTTCTTTTTCACCGGGCGAGTCCACCCTTCCACCACTATCTGCCTCGCACGGCCAACCACCAGTTTGCCTGCAGGAACAGAACGCGTCACTGTTGTGCCCGCCCCCACTGTGGCACCAGCACCAACCAAGACAGGAGCGACAAGTTCAGTACCTGAACCAATAAAGGCATCATCACCGATCTCCGTGCGAAATTTATTTACGCCATCGTAATTACAGGTAATAGTCCCCGCTCCAATGTTGACGCGTTCGCCGATTGAAGCGTCTCCGATATAAGTGAGATGGTTCACTTTGCTTGAAAGCCCCACCACAGACTTTTTCACCTCAACGAAGTTACCAATGTGGTTTTCTCCCAGGAGTTTGGCGCCAGGGCGAAGGCGAGAGTATGGACCCACTCGGCTTCCCGTCCCTACTGATGCACCATCAATGTGGCAGAACGGAAGAATCTGTACACCATCGGCTATCTGGGCATCCCTGATGACGCAGTTGGCACCAATCTTTACATTGCTGCCAATCACGACTCGTCCCTCAAAGACGACATTCACATCGATTTCCACATCTTGTCCGCAAGTGAGTTCACCGCGCAAATCGAATCGATCGGGGTCAATAATCGTCACACCGGCCTCAAGAAGTCGTTCAGCCTGCACTCGCTGCCACACCCTTTCAAGCCGTGCAAGCTGTGATTTGGAGTTGATTCCTTCGACCTCCCAGACATGCTCTGGATGGACTGTTGTAATCGACACGCCGTCATTAAAGGCGAGACCAATCACATCGGTAAGGTAGTACTCCCCTTGAGCGTTTTGATTTTTCAGACGACTGAGCCAATCAGCAAGATGAGCTGTCGGGAGGCACATGATGCCGGTATTCACTTCACAAATTCGTTTTTCTTCGGAGGAAGCATCTTTTTCCTCAACGATTGAAGCTACGGCACCTGAAGCATTGCGCACAATGCGTCCATATCCTGTTGGATCCGAAAGCTCTACTGTTAGTAATACTAAACTGCCATCAGCTCCCGCCTCAGCCATGGCCATCAGCGTCTTTTGGGATAACAATGGTACGTCCCCCAAACAGACCAGCGTCAAGGGATCTTCGGGGTTAATTGCTGCCAGCGCCTGCATAAGTGCATGCCCCGTACCTAGCTGTTCCTGCTGAAATGCAAAGACGATATCTGTGCGGCCCTCGTAATGCTTTCTCACGATATCAGCAGCATGCCCAATCACAACCACTCGCGGATGATCGGCTAAGCCCGCCGTGGCATCAAGTACATGGTCAAGCAGCGGGCGCCCAGCAAGCGCCTGAAGCACTTTGGGCAAACTAGAGTGCATACGTTTGCCTTTACCTGCAGCGAGAACAACTACGTTCATGATGAATCCCAGACTGTATGAATGGAGCGAATTCTAACGAACGAAGGGCTCTGCCGAAGTAGAGCCCTTCCAATCACTCGTAAAAGAAAGCCTTGAATGATCAAATCGAGGCTGAAACCGTCACAACTGCAGGAAGGCGACCGCGACCAACCTCCGCATCAACCGGACGACTCATGAGATTGCGATGGCGCTCAGCTAAAAACTTTTTATTGTCGGCGGTCGGAAGCAAAGACCCCACAACCATACCGAAGCCAGCAGCAATAAAGCCACCCAAGACATTCGGAAACACTTCACCTAAAGCTGACCAGGTAAGCACCACCCAGACTGCGCTACCAAGGAAAATCGAAATGTAGCAGCCCAGACGCGTAGCCTTCTTCCAATAAAGTCCGCAAACGAGCGGCCAGAAAGCTCCTACAACCGGAAACTGATAAGCCATTGCCACCATGTCATAAATAGCTGCCCCCTCAAGCGCGATCGAATAGGATAGAACGCAAACAGCGAAAACAGCGACGGAGAGGCGCATGGCTCGAAGCATATTGCGATCGTCGATTTTCATAAAGTGACGAAGCACATTCTCAACAAAAATTGTGGATGGAGCCAGCATCGTCGCAGAGGCCGTCGACATAACAGCCGAGAGCACAGCACCGAAAAATACTACACGCAGCCACATCGGCATGTAATCGCGCACGAGCGTCGGAAGAAGCTGCTGCGGATCCTCAGACAACATCTTTTCAGCGGCATCCGGCATTACAAGAATGGCGGCAACAACGATGAACATCGGCACGAAAGCAAAAAGAATGTAAAACGATCCCCCAAGGATGGGACCTGCAACTGCCGTCGGCAAATTTTTTGCAGACATGACGCGCTGAAAAACGTCTTGCTGAGGAATTGAACCGATCATCATCGTCATCGCAGCTGAAATCCAAAAGAGCCAGCCAGTGGTCGTGGGTTCAGGAAATGCGTGAAAGAGGTCGCGTCCGCGGGCATAGTCGACAACCTTATCCATGCCGCCAGCAAGGTCGGTCGCAAACCACAGGATGGCAACAAGACCTACAACGATGACTATCATCTGCACAAAGTCCGTCATCGCTACCGACCACATGCCGCCGACCATCGTATAAGCCAATACCACAGCCGCCCCAATCACCATACCGGTGGTCATCGAGACTGCGCCTTCAGTGATCAGATTAATGACTAGACCAAGCGCCGTTACTTGAGCGCCTACCCAGCCAAGGTAACTGATAACAATCGCGACTGAACAAAGCAACTCTACAGAGCGCCCGTAACGATCACGATAGTAGTCACCAAGCGTAAGGATGTTCTGCTTATAGAGTTTGTGAGCAAAAAACGTACCCACCAGGATCAGTGCCATGCCTGACCCAAAAGGCTCTTCGATCACCCCGGCAATTCCGCTTTCAATGAAGCGTCCAGGAAGCCCAAGAATCGTTTCTGAGCCGAACCATGTCGCAAAAGTTGCCGTAATGACCATAGGCAGCGGGAGGCTGCGGCCGGCGAGAGCAAAGTCACTCGTGTTCTTGACACGAGTCGCTGCAATAACACCGATAGCAATCGTAGCAACGATATAGAGCAGGACAAAACCAGTCAGCGTCATCTCTTCCTAATCCTTATAAAAACGACGTTGAACGGAAAACCGTAAGATTTATTTCTCGCGCATTTTAGGTTTCACACCCCAAATACGCGCCTCTCATGCCCCCTAATGTATTCCCTGAAGTCAGGAATCGGGCAAGACTTTATCGAGATCAAAAAAAATGCACTGCATTCGCTAAAAAATGCAGTGCATTCAACTAGTTAACAATAAGTTCTGGAAAGCGTTTATGGCCCTGTATGCTATTTTATGCCGACCATCCGATCGCTTCTTGTCGACAATAATTCAACTTTATGCCTGTGCACTAGATTCGTTTTGGCGAATGGCACATAGAAGCCAACCACCAGTCCCTGTCACAGGTTTTTCAAGCACCCAGATTTCATCAAAGGTTTCAGGTTCTCCATTTACGACAAGCGAACCAGAGAAGCGAACACTTGCATAGTAGGTACCGTCCTGCTGAGCGATGCCAAGGAGTTCATTTTCCAAAGTTTTCACTTCGGTGTGGTAAACCTCACCCTTGCGCTCACGCAACTGATGCGTCACGGCAGTAAAAATTTCATTTGACGTGAAGTCAGAAATCTCTATCACATTACCTGTATCCCAGGCTTGTTGAAGCTTTAGGTAGTTGTCGCGGGCCGTCTTCAAGAATCCTTCACGATCAAAATCTACAGGCGTCACATCGACAAGTCCGGAGCTCTCGGCAGCGCTGGAAGATTCCGAAGCAGCGCCTCCCATTAATTGATCCATGAGACTGCCGCTACGAACACCCCCCTGCGACTGTTGGCAGTTTTGCTGGGGAGCAGAATTCGACTCGCGCTGCATAGTCTGCTCCATATCAGTCTGACGCTGTTGGTCAAACGGATTGGATCCAGCTGGGCCACCTGCAGTTTGAGGACGACGGCGCATCAGGAACATGCGCACAACAAAAAAGACCACAACTGCAAGCAGTAAACCAGTAATCAGACTGGAAATCCCTGCACCATTAATACCGAGAAGACTCAAGAGTGCAGTAATGCCAAGCGCTGCAGCGATACCACCAAGCACACTGCGCATCATGGATGGTTTTTGTGCTGGTGTTGGTGCCGGAGCCGCCTTGGGCTGAGCTTGATTAGCTCTAGGCTGTGCTGAAGGCGCCGCCGGAGCAGCTGTCGGAGCACGCTGCGAGAAGGTGGGAGCGGCCTTGCCAAAACTTGCTCCACCGCCGAAGCGTTTAGCTGCATCAGCATCGAACGACGTGGTAGCAAGGGCTACACAGACGACGAGGGCTGCGATGAGATTCTTCATTAACTTTTCCTTTGAGAAGTCGATGCGACGGGTCTCTCGCCGCAGGGGATCAATCGGGGAATCCGATCGCTAAGAGCGCATTTTTATGGCTTGATACCGATGTGGAGCGCGCAAACTCCGAAAGTCAGATTGTGCCACTTCACACGAGAAAACCCGACTGATCGCATTAGATTTGCAAAGGTTGGCTGATCAGGGTGCATGCGAATAGATTCAGCTAAATATCTATAAGAATCAGCATCTCCTGCAATTTTTCCTCCCAACCAGGGCATGAAGTGAAACGAGTAAAAATCGTAAAAAGGCTTTAAGAGAGGAGCACACTTGGAAAATTCAAGCACCAAAAGCTTTCCACCCGGTTTGAGTACGCGGAGCATCTCAGCCAAAGCACGATCCTTGTGAGTCATATTACGGATGCCAAAAGACACCGTCACACGATCGAACGCATTGTCTTCAAAAGGAAGATGTTCAGCGTCTGCCTGTATCACCTGACAATTGAGGCCTAATTGTTCCAAACGTTGACGGCCATAGCTGAGCATTTCATAGTTGATATCGGTAGCGGTAATATTTTCTGCATTTGTCCGATGTGCAAAAGCAATTGCCAGATCACAGGTCCCGCTTGCGATATCCAGTAGCTTCATGCCCCGAGTGACTTCCGCCTCTCGAATGCAACGGTGCTTCCAACCACGATGCATACCAAAGCTGAGTATGTCATTCATTAGATCGTACTTCGGGGCCACACTATCAAAAACCTCACGAACCTTCTCTTCTTTTTTGGCTTCTTCAACTTTAATGAACCCAAAATCAATTTGTTTTTCCGCTTCACTCACGTTTTTTTTCGATTTATCCGTCATTTTATCTTCAAATGATTGAGGGATTAGGCATGTCCGCAGCCACCGTGCGGAGGTCTATTTTTTGTCACAAAAGGAGCATTTCTAGGATCATGAGGATCGCGTGAAGCACCCACTTTTTCTAGTTCTTCAAGGTATTTCTGCCAAAGCACATCACGCTCATGATCAAGCTTCTCAAAATAGTCCCAACTGTAGACACCTGAATCGTGACCATCGTCATAGAGAAGCCTGAGAGCATACTGTCCCACGGGCTCTACTCCTTTCAATCCCACTTCCGCCTTTCCTACTTGCAGAACAGCTTCGTCAGGAGAGTGCCCCTGAACTTCAGCAGACGGAGAAAACACACGCAGAAACTCAAAGGGAAAAACCGCACGAGCATTATTTTGATAAATAAGTTCGAGCGTGCGAGTCTTCTGATGCACAAGCACTTGAACGGGGACTTTCATAGCTTGAATCCTGAACAAGCAAAAAGCCGCCCGCCGAAAGGGCGAAGCGGCTTGATAAAAATGGTCCCGCGACAGGAACATGCGCCACTTGATATTTATGAAAATTTCAAGAAACCATCGTTTCCGTGTACCTTCTTGTGTACTAAAAACGAAAGGCTAGGAAGCGCGAATACAACTCACCTTGTCGCGGTTTCAGGTGCCGGAGAATAACACAAACCTCGCCTAGGACGCACCGCCATGAACCCTCAATGACAATCAGAGCCTGCCAGAACTTTCAATCGTCGACACGCTCATGATGAGAATCATCAATCTTTACCATCAGCCAGCTAATACCCATCTCAAGACCCTCAGAACAGACCTGGCGAAGCGATTTCATCGTGGGAATTTTGGGAACGCCTACTGCGAGTAGGCTTCGCAGGCAATTTGCCTTTGGGAATTCTTGGGAATTTTGGGAATTCCTTTAAATTTCAAATACATATGAAAAACCCGCCGCAGGAACATTCCCCACGACGGGCTGATCAGATAGAAATTGCCTCACCAACCTTCATAGCCAGTTAGCTTGCGAGCCTCCTTTTCGGCTTCCTCTCGGCTCATACCAGCGTCGTATTCCAGTATCGCGGCTCGCTCCTCATAAGCCTCTTGAACAGCTTCCAGCCGTTCCAAGCCACTAGGAGGCTTCATCTTTTGTTCTTCAGTCATGTTTATCCCCTTGTCTGAACAGACCTGGCGAAGCGATTTCATCGTGGGAATTTTGGGAATTTTGGGAACGCCTACTGCGAGTAGGCTTCGCAGGCAATTTGCCTTTGGGAATTCTTGGGAATTTTGGGAATTCTCTTAAATTTCATACACATATAAAAAACCCGCCGCAGGAACATTCCCCACGACGGGCTGATCAGATGGCTTTAAGCACTATTGCCCGAAGATTCATCAACCGGCATCACCACATAGACGCATCGAGCACCTGACAGATGCGGGGCAATCATCTTCCCCAGCGAGCCGGATGCCTTGAACATGTATGGATGACTTCGGTCGTTTTGCTTCAGCAGCCCTTGTTTAGCTAATGCACTAAGCACAACCTTCGGCACATCCCCGACCGGACATAACTCCGCATCGAACAATGTGCGGTTGATAAATGCTTCGGTGGGGATATCTTCAATGGTTACTTTCAACACACCCATACAGGGAAGGGCCGAAGCCGCCTGAATCAGTGTTTCACTGCCAGGCCGCTGAAGCGCAAAACGCCCCCGGTTCGCACTGATCTTCTCCACGACGAATAGAACGCGCTCGCGATCCTGCATTTCTGCTGTCTTGTATTCGGCGCGCCATGCTTTGAAGCACTTGGCCGCAAACTCTGAGGCCATACCCGCCGGCCAGGGCAGAACACCAAAGCGAATAGCTAGCTCACCCGCTTTCGCAATTAATGCGCAGCGTCTAGCAACGCGAACGATTTGAGTGTCTTTCGTCCCGCAGTGCTTATTCACCCAATCGCTCATCTGCTCCCGCAAGTTGCTTTCAAACTGCGACACACCAATAGCCGCAATATGAGCAATCAACGCACGAATGAACGCCGGTCCCGCCGTGCCATAGGCTTCCGACTTGGACGCGGTATTGATCTGATTGGCGTATTGAGCGGCAAGCGCTAAACGCTCATCCTTTGTTTTCGTCGGGTCAAATCGTTCGCCAACCCCGCCAATTCCGGGCCCGCCTGCCGCCGCTGGGATATCAGCCATACGCATTTTTACGCCTTCCTTGAGCGCGCCTTTTTTCCCAGGAGCTTTTGCCGCATAGTCCTCTATGGTCTCTTCGCCTGTAGAAAGGAATAGAAGCCGCCAGGTCAGCACACGCCGCGCCTCCAAACCCTTTGTTGCACGGCCTTTCCCGCGTTCATTACCGAGCATGTAGATAATCAACGCAAGCAAAGCAGGGGATGCCTGCCCAATCTCATCCAGAATCAACGGTAGATGCGTATGCGCGGCGGCGGCGCTTTCAAGCCCGTTGTCGGTAGTACGCCAGGTGCCCATTTCTCCTCGTTCATTAGCCGGTCCCCAAAGCGAGCACAACGCACGGGCGCAAGTGCTTTTTCCTTTGGAGGATTCTCCGTAGAAATGGAAGCCGCCAGATTCTTCGCTTGTGAATTCCAAAAGCGGCGCCGCGAAACCGAGGCAGATTGCGAACCCTATCCGGCTTGAGAACATAGCGGGCGTACCGATCTTTTCTTTCCAGTCAGTCAGCGTCCCCCTTTCCTCATAGACAGGCTCGCTCTTCGGATCTCCCGTATAGATAATCCCGTTTGTCTCACTCTTGCCCATGATTCCCAGGCGAGGAATCGAGAACGCTTCACCATGATTCACCCAGCCATGATGATCAACACCCAACACACGCGCTCGCACTGGGAAGTGATTAAGAAAGTTGATGATAAAGGCGCTCCCCCCTTGAGAATTAAGGGCATGACGAATTTCAAGCCCATTGTCGGCCAGATATGCCACCACCTGAGCAGGGCTTTTTATCAATGCCGAGCACGGAATTGTGCCTTGCCGGAAATTGCCATCTTGATCAATCCATTTCAGCGCAAGCCGCCAATCCTCGCCCTCAGACGAACGCGACTTTGCAACCACTTCAAGAGGTCCGCAAACCGGCATCGGAGAGCCATCCCGCCGAGTGAAGAAAACGCCTAACGGGCCGAATGAATAAGCATTACCATTAGCAAGCATGAAAGACTTAGAGCCGTCTTCGTTCTCTTTCAAACCGGTTGGTTGATTGACTTCTCCCGCCGCCTCGAACGCCTTCACGCCCGCGCTCGTCGGCTTTTCTTTGGCCGAGGCAGTCTTTACAATGTTCGCTACAACAATATCTTTTGTGGCCTCGACGCTCGCCGGCGCCGAGGTCTTTTCTTGCATAGTTACGTTGGTCATAGGTCCTCCGTGGCAATAAAAAAGTCGTTCCAATCAGTCGGCTGATTGCCGCCAGTTATGGCCTTGAATTTCTGAATCAAGCCAGCGTTAAAAGAGGGAATGCGGAGCTTGCCGCCTGCCGCTTCTGCCGCACGTCGTGCATCTTCTTCGCCGTTTCCCCGATCTCCGCAGATCTCGATCTGAGCGCTGGGGAAGTAATTGCGAAGCGTCTGCGCTACCGCACTCAAATTCCCGCAATACCGAGCGGCAACACATGGCAAGCCGATCACCTGAGAAATGCTTAATGCCGTCGCTATGCCCTCAGCAATACCAATACGCCCAATAGGTTGAGTCGAAAGCCGAACGCTCTCAGGAAGCCAAAAGGCGCCTTTGGCTTGTGCCTCAGGGAGCGCGTATTTACCGCCGTTTTCTGAGACACATTCAATCGAACTCGGCACGGTGGCATGCACACTGCGATAGAGCGGCACCATCAGCACCGATCCCGTCATAGGTTGATGCGTCTTGCAGTCCATAAGCCGGCGCGGCGTCTCCTGATAGAAACGCTCGAACTCACGCTGAATGTCGACGGCATCCATCACGAACAAGCCAGAAACGGCCTTGACGTGCTTACGATTTAAGTAAGGATGCTCAATCACCGGCGCCGCCTGCTGAAGCAACTGCGACGCAAAGGCCGCAACCTGCGCCCAACGGCGCGCCTGTTCCTCATCCCACTTGCGACGCTCCATTGCGGCACGCTTCATCAGTGAATCCCGTTCGGCTTTCGTGAGTTTCTTCCCTGCATCGTCAAACCAAAACACGGCCTCACCCGTGATCCAGTTCCAAACGACGCCGCCGGTCCCATCAGAGAACATGCGGACGCGTCCGGCACCTTGCTTCCAACGCTTGCCGTCGAAAGCCTTAGAGACATTCCACGGACCAGGCAATAAGCCACGACTGGGATACTCAACGCCCGTGGCAGTGCAGGCATCAATCGGAGTTGAATAGAGCTTTTGTGTCATCACCGAGCCCCCTTTCGCAAAGAGAACTCGGCTACGGCGTGTACCGCATGGAGAGCGTCGGCAATGTCCTTAAGCTCCTGCATGAGCGCGCACACATGCGTTTCTGCGGTCGATATGGCGGCCGCTTTGGCGCTTCTTTGGGCGCTGAACTGCATCAGCACAGCACGCAACGCAGAGACTTGAACATCAAGACGCCTCAGGCTCGGAGCCATCGAAACAATGGCGGAGAGGTCTCCTGAGAAACACGCGTTGATGCAATCAACCAATGCAAACCCTTTGATTCCGTTAAGGTCAATGGCGCTTGATTGAGGCTCTTTAGGGTCGGCTTGCCCCCTGCCTTGACGCGGCTCCCCGCGTCGGCATTCATATTCATTCTTCATGTTTTCACCCCCGATTTTTCAGCAGGTGTGCTCGCGCATCTTCACGCTGAACGCTTGCGGCCGAAACTAGCAAGAGCGTATCGGCAAGCAATCCGACAATTGCTCCGAGCCCGCGGGATTGTTCTGGGGAGAGGGAATCAACCTTTTGGCTTGTGTCGGCTGGGGCTTCCAGAACGGAAGCTATGTAATTCATGCCGTCAGCGACATCATTAACAAGCGCGCGCAGGTCGCTATCGATTGCGTCCACACCCTCTGGGTCATTGGAACTTAACGCGTCAAGAATGAAGCCGAGCGATCGATTTGTGGCGAAATCGCTTCCCTTGAGAAAATCGGAAGATTTGAACGTGTGTTGCGCCAGAGCTTCGGCACAACGGGAATTGAAGGTATTTACGGCAGATACTTTGCCGCCTTGTATGGCATGAGATTTCATGGCCCGAGCTCCTAAGACAGTTGTAAGGAGTCACCCGCCCCTGTCAGTGGGCGGGCGATACCGTGCGGGTTGACAGACCGCGTCTTAGGAAACGGCAAGCCCGAAGGCTTCCCGCACGGCACGCCCATAAAAGGCGCAATAAGGCCATGAAAGCAGACCGCCAAAAGAAAAACGCCACGGCGTACAAAACGCGGCGCGGCGGTCATCCGCCTAAGACATTGCGAGCTGTCAAACTCGCGCCTTACCGACTTGCGGCAAGGCACGGACATATTAGCGGATCGATTAGCCATGATGCAATAAGCCTGTGCGTTATGCTCATGTCCGAGGCCGGATTCAGAGGCGCTATTGTTCGCAGACTTTCCACGGACACGAACGAAAGCACCATCAACGGCCTCTTTTGGTTTGTGATTAAGCATGAGCCATCTCCTCTAATAAAACCCAGGGAAGGCGCCTGCCGTTCTCACGCCAATAGAGCCAAACCAGGCAAGCTACAGCGTCTAGCAAGTAGTCTTTGAAGATCGGACCGCCACAAATGTTTGCACGGCGCACGCTCTCAACGTGCTCGGAGAGGCTGGGAATGTGCAACATCAGGCGATGAAACGAACGTGTCACGCCGGCATACTTAAGCCCATTTGCCCGCGCCCAAGAAAACAACGAAAGGCGGCAAATACCGTCAGCAATCTGCGTATGGCGAATAACCTCGGCAGGAGGAATGGAATGAGGTTTCATCACGCCACCTCTTCTACCTTTGCCTGAGCATTCATCCAGGCGACCAAATCAGTTACGCGATAGCGAACGGCGGAGCCAATACGGAACGGACGAGGAAATGTAGGATCTGCCTTACGAAGTTCAAACCACTTGGTTTTGCTGATGCCGAGGGCTTTGCAACCATCATTTGCACCAACCGCTAAGCGGCCTGCAAACGTCGAAGCAAGCTTTTCTGTCGGCTCAGTGGCGTCAGTTTTGTGTGCCATTAGAAATCCTCCTTAATGGCTGATTGAATCTTTAATTGGATTCGTAGGAAGCCATACGGAACTGCATGGCTTAAGGAGGATTTTTTCTGACGAGAACTATGAATGAAAAGTATGAATACTGAACTTCAGTATCCATACTTTTTGTACATGAAAAATAAATTTGGCGCAATCGTTGATGAAAAAATAATAAAAATCAACGCATTAATACTTTTTCGGCCGCCCATCAGGCATCTCATGAGTACGGACCAAAACTCTAGAAATGGCCTTGATATCTTGTGTGGCAATTTTTTTATGTGGTTCTCCGCTTGGTGTGGGTTGTCCGTATTTAGGATTTCCAACGCCTAGCGCTTTCAGCTTATCAGTTGCTATTTTTTCGGCCTCACCTTGATAGGCCTTTTCGTGTTCAGGATCCAGCCGGCTAGCTTCACTGGGGATGAGCTCCTTTTTAGTTTGAATCGCCGCCAATAACCTAGGGCAATAGTTAGAACTCGAATCAACTAACATCCTTCGCAGATCTCCAATGGAGATTCCAGAAACCACCTCAATAGATTCTTCGGTCGGCAGACATTCAGAAGACTTCTTTGCCATAACAAGGGGCGATTCGAAGACTTCTATCCGCTCGAACGTATCGACATCATCCAAAGCTACTGGGGCGGATCCAACAGTTTCAATCCACTCTTCATAAGTCGGAACGATCTCGGCCGGTTCTGCAACCAGTTGCAAATCCTCTTCTAGATCACCATCTTCATTTAATCTAAATTCTTCTAGTTCGCTAACTGGCCACCCGAGGGGCTTGCAAATCCCTTGTTTAAACAATAAACCAGCAATTTCAGGCATTGTTTGTTCATACTGACTATAAAATCGAGCGGCCGAAATTGCACTTTCTTCTTCAGCTTCGATATCGTGAAATATTCCTAGCGCAGGTATATCAATTCCTAAATCTTCATTCCGAGCAAATATTGTAGCTACTAGATAATAGTCACAAAGAGGAAACCGCGCATTTTCGTAGTTATATTCGCCATTAGCATCGCGTGTTAATCGACAACCTGTACTGGCTATAGTAACGAAGCATATATTGTGTCCACCAATTTTCGGAATTTGATGCACCTTCTTTTTTAAGTTCTCATGCATCCAATTGTATTGCTCACATCTCTTGAGCTCATCGACCGTCAATGGTCTATTTACATAGCTGGGCGGTGGATTGAAGCCACAGAATAATGCGGCCGCTTCCCGGATACTCCACCTATCACACGTTAACCATTTCTTTACATCGTATAGAGTAAGTAACCGAAAGCGAACATTAGGTTGTTCAATAAATTCCAAATCACTTCTCGAAAAAAACTCTTTGGCGTACTTCCCCATGCCGTGCCATCCCTTCAGTCCGCCCAACAAAACAAAAATGAGGCGCGCCCTCAGCGGGCGGGATGACTTTCAGCCGAGCGCCTGGGTAGCTACTCCCATGACGTGCGCACCTCATAAAAATGAATCTTAGCGGAAGTCCGCGGAAGTCCGTAGGGGTATGGGTTTGGCGTTGACTCTAGTCCCTCGCGCGCGCGCGTGCGCGCGGATTGGAAAAGAAACTCGGAATTGTTATCCTCCCGCCGGCCAAACATTGAGCAGTTCTGGCGCGTGCTAAAACAGCACACCCTTTTTATGGCGTCAGAAGTTTCAGAACTTTCACGTGCGCAGACTGCCGCAAGCTCGGCGGAAAGGTGCTTCCCTCAGGCTCCTCGATGAGCTTGGAAGGGTCAGATTTCAAATCCGATCCTTTGACGACAGCCCCTCGTGCACCCGTGCGCGCGGTTGATTCCCCCGTTTCGGGGAATCAAAGGGGTGGCCAGCCCCTCGCGCGCGCGCGTGCGCACGGACTGCAGGGAAAACTCCCACTATCAAAGCATCGATCTCCCGTACTTTCTCGGCGTTCGTTTCGTTAGCTTCCAGCCTGGGCGGCCTTCTTGCCTACAGCCATGAGTCTCGCAGCACATCGAAAAATCCCTGAAAAATCACTATCCCCCAAAAGGGTGAATTCAGGGAAAACCCTGTTGTCACCACCTTTGCAGAAGATGCGGACCATTTAAAAATTTCAGGAAAATCACTATCGCCCAAAAGGGCGAACGCCTCACGCGCGCGAAGCGTTCTCAACCTAGCTAAATCCCATATGCGGCGCGGGGATTGTCGGCGATATGAACGCGGTCAGCTCGCCTTAGCCGCGGCCTTTCGCGTCTTGGCCGCTTCCTGCTTCTTCAGCGCCTTGCCCTGCGCCAACAGCTCTGTCGGCGTTATCTCGGCGTTCAATGCCTTTGCTTTCAACTCTTCGAGCCATGCAGGTATCGTCTCGGCTCCTTTGCCAAGGATTTTCTGAATCACTGCCTCAACAGCCTCTTGCCGTTCGACCTGGGCAATCTTTGCCGAATAGAGCATCATGAGATGAGCAACGATTTCGGACTCTGTTGCCGACTCGCTGAGGCCATATGCGCGAAGAACAAGCCGATCGTTCTTTGCATGCGCCGTCCGCAAATCTTCGGGCATCGTGAGATCGTCATACAGATCAGAGAGTGTTGTATTCGGGTGCTTTTCTCTTGCTTGCAGAATCGCTTTCGCTGAGACCTCAATCTGTTCGTGAAGCTCTACGGACGGCTCAGGCCATACGAAATTGTTGTAGACAATCGTATTCGAGTAGCTGTAGTCGCTTTTGAGTCTCCCTGAAACCGTACGCATCCACGCCATATGAACCGAGGATGTCAAAACCCCGAAAAGGTAGGATGATGAGTCAGGGACTAAAAAGAGTTTATTGCCTGCAATGGTTTCTTTAGAAAGGTAATCAATAGGTACATACCTTCGGTTCTCTGATGAAACGATCGGAAGCGCGAGGTAATTTGTTGGACTGTCATGCACCTCATCGAACAACCACGGTGTATCAGCCTTTGCACGGGTCGCCGCCTTCGAACTTGAAAGGCGAAATTGCTTGACAGCCTCCACTCGGCGACGAATCTCTGAACACTCGCGAATAATCTTGAGCGAAGGTGTGTCCGCAAACCACAGGCAGTAACGGGGCTTCCGCTCAATGAAATCCTTCCCCATCATGAACGGGCGGATAAACGGCTTTGCCTTTTCGCATTTGGCGAGTAACGCCTCTTTCTCTTCGGCGCTCAAGATCAAGTTGCCATCATCTGTCGGCTGACTGCCTCTTTGCATCTCGGCAACTTTGCACAAAGGCTTTGAACGACGTGCTACGAATACAGAAGGTGCATCGATCAAGTAGCCGTTGATATTTTTGGCAGTAGTCTTCGTCTCTCCGTCAAAAATAATGCCTCCCTCTTCGTTTAACGAAAACCCAACAATCACGCAGTGAACCTGCGCTTTATCGTTGGCTTCGCTATCCCATCGAAAAGTTCGCCAAGCAAAATTGATTTTCACGCCGAAATCTTTCATCAACGGCCGCCATACAGCCTCAACTTGCTCCCCTTGGACAATGGAATTGGTTGATACGAAAGCGGCTTTGATCTGCGTCCCCTCCATAAATGAAGCGGCCCGAAAGTACCACCCGGCAACGTAGTCCACATTACGCCCTATTGCAGGGCTGACTCCTTGTAAATCCTCTTTTTGGGTCTTTGACTGAAAGGCATAACCCAAAAACGGCGGATTACCCATGATGTATGAAAGCTCCGTCGGCTCGACAATCTCCGCCCAGTCAAGCCGAAGTGCGTTGCCCTCATGGATATTCGTATTCGTCTTGAGCGGGAAGAACTCCAAGGTTGCGCCGATGATGTCTTCGGTTTCCTTGAGCATTTGGCTCTCAGCAATCCACAGCGCCGTCTCAGCAACAGCGCAGGCGAAATCGTTGATTTCAATCCCATAGAACTGACTGATCTTCACCTTTACCGGCGAAAGCACGCCGCCGAAATCGAACTGCCCCTTGCGGGCGTTCAACTCGAGAATCACCTTGTTTTCGAGCCGCCGAAGCCGTATGTAGGTCTCTGTCAGGAAGTTGCCTGAGCCGCATGCTGGGTCAAGAAATTTGAGCGCACCGAGCTTTTCCTGAAAGGCCCTCAGCTTGCGCATTTTGGCCGCCGCCTGATTTCCTCGCATAATCTCGGCGAACTCTTCCTCAAGCGCATCCATGAAGAGCGGCTCGATTACCTTGCCGATATTCTCAACGGACGTGTAATGCATGCCGCCCTTGCGGCGGGGCTCTGGGTTGAGGGGTGGTTTGGAAAACGATCTGCGAGA
>OBVY01001053.1_pt1 | contig 18936 bp, 20 predicted proteins | sample 1538051 | NCBI WGS metagenome assembly OBVY01 (sample SAMEA2580017, study PRJEB22360) | human gut metagenome | biome: human gut; feature: human-associated habitat; material: faeces | place: Denmark | collected 2008/2010 | reverse complement strand
TAAACCAGTTCCCTAGGCGTCCTCCTCACCAGCCTTAGTAGCCGATACCTGAGGCAAATCGAAAGTTTCGGTAGTATCAGCATTCAAACCGTTATCCTTAGTTACGGTTACTGTTACCTTATTAGCATCAGAAGCTGCAGAGAGATCAGTTAAAGAATTTGGGTCTAACCCATCTAACTTAACCTTGTCTGCAGCAGACATAACTCCAGCAAGAGTTTGAGTTACCGGAAGTAAATTCTTGGTAGCTTCTACTTCTTCACCATATTGGTTATTTGCCTTATCCTTGGTTGAAGTCTTTACTTTGAAAGAAAGCTGAGTACCTGTTCGGGTTACAGTACTAACATCGGTAACCATGGTATCAGGCAAAGCATCAGAAGTACCTTCTTCAGCTACCAGTCTTTCTTCATGGTCATCGGTAATGTTAGTGAATTTATTATCTAAGGCAGTATCAGCATCGGTTCTGTCCTGAATTTCTTTATCGATACGTTTACCCAAAGCATTATCGGCAGCAATACGGGCAGCTTCTTCTGCATCAATGTTATCCTGGAGAACTTTATCTGCGGCCTTTCTTTCCTCTCTCTCTGTATTTAAGTCAGAAGTATTCTGGTCAATCTTTGCTTCCAATCGAATATCCTCAGCTTTACGAGCAGCGATTTCGTTATTAAGCAAATCAGTAATTGCAGTATAGTTACCATTAATGTTATCCTGAATACCCTGAATCAATTCCAGATTACGTTGAATATTAGCAGTATTCTGTGTTACCAGGGCATTAGTAGCATTCAGTGAAGTTAACAGCTCCGTACGAGTTTCAGTTACGAAAGTTCTCAACTCATTTACCGTAGTAGTAAGAGTATTACTTAAGTTAGTGAAAGTCTGTTGCAGAGTATTATCTCCTTGTTCACGCAGATTCTTTTCAGCTTCAAGCTTATTCTCCAACTCAGTAAGCTTAGCAGTCATAGTTGCTGCAAAGTTGGGGTCATCACCGAGAGCCTTAGCAATCTCGGCCAAAGTATCAAGTACCTCTGGAGCAGAGCCAATAATCTTTTGGATAGCTGCCTCTACTTGTTCAGCACTCTGGAAATCTGAATCGTTTAATAACTCAGAAACTTTAGTGATGTAATTTGCATGTTCTTCGATGCCATCCAACTTGGCATATAGCAAGTCAGTGAAGTCATTTGAAGAAAGTACTTTACCGTCTACCTTATCTACCTTCTTTCCATCCATTGCCTGGTCAGCAGCAATTCGATCTGCTTTTTCCTGAGCAATAGCATTATTAATAAGGGTATCTTGGTTAGCACGTTCTGTAGCTTCCTTATCGATATTATTCTGCAACTCAGTATCACCAGCTAAGCGGTCATTCTTTTCGGTAAGTATATTTTGGTTGATACCCGCCATATCATCTTTATGGTTCTGAAGGTTGGTATCAATCTTTGCCTCAAGTGAAGTCTCTTTGGCAATTGCTCGGTCTTTCTCTGCATTAATAGCAGTAGTATTAGCATTTACCTTTGCTTTTAATTCATTCATAGCATCGGTATTACCTGCCTCTAGAGAATCAATACGAACTCCCAAAGCATTATCACCAGCAATACGGTTTTCCTTTTCTTGTTCAAGCTTAGTATTAAGGCTAGCTACCTCAGATTCCAAAGCCTGCTTAGCATTATCCAATTTAGCCGTAAACTCAGTACTCAAGGCTTTATCGGCTGCAGTACGGTCTGCTGCTTCTTTATCCAAATTTACCTGAAGAACTTGGTCTGCAGCTTTTCTTTCTACACTCTCAGTATTAAGGTCAATATTGAGAGTATCGATACGAGAACTCAAAGCACTATCAGCATTGGTACGGTCAACTATTTCCTCGTTAATCATATCCTTAACTTCCTTGTAGTTATCCCCTACAGTCTTAGTTAAGTTTGTGATTGCCTCTGAATTTCTTTCGATATTATGTTGGTTAGTAGCGATTGCCGTAGTATTGGCATTTACCTGCTCAGTAAGCTCATTACGCAAAGTATTGATAGACTCTTGCATACTCAAAGCCAAGTTTGAGATACGCTGGTTAACGTTAGCCAGACTTTGAGTATATGCTTCATCAGCAGTCTTTCTTTCGGCAATCTCCTTATCCAAGTTAGCCTGAATTACTGCATCGGCATCTTTACGGTCTTGGATTTCCTTATTAAGGTTATCTCTTACAACTCCGAGTGCAGCATCTCCAGTATCAGACTTATTGTCTACGTATTCTTTCAGTTTAGTTTCAAGGGCAGTATCTGCATCCTTACGAGCTTGAACTTCAGCAGCTACTTCAGCACTGTTTGCCTCATCCCCTGCAATACGGTCTTCGATTTCTTGGTTAACCTGTTCTGTAATTGCAGCCAACTTCCTAGTGATGGTAGTTGCAAAGTTGGGGTCATTTCCAAGGGCATCAGCAATTTCCTTAAGAGTATCAAGTACTTCAGGTGCTGAACCAATAATCTTTTGGATAGCCGCATTTACTTCCTCTTCAGTTTGGAAACCGGCATCATTGATAAGCTGAGAGAGATGGGTAATATAGTTTGCCTTTTCTTCGATGCCATCAAGTTTAGCTTTGAGGATATCAGTAAAGTCATTCTTAGTCAAAGAATAACCTTCACGTTTATCTACCTTCTTAGCATCAAGGTATTTATCCCCTTTTTCTCTAGCAGCAGCCTCGGCAGCAATGGCATTAAGTAATTGTTCTTTGTCTTCTACACCCTGCTCTTTTATATCCTCAATTTTATGTTCGAGAACTAAATCCTGAGCAGCACGAGCAGTAGCCTCTGAATCTATATTGTTCTGTAATATCTGGTCTGCAGCAGTACGTGCTTGAGCTTCTTGATCAATTTTACCTTGAAGAGCATTGTCTGCATTGGTACGGTCTGTTACCTCTTTAGAGATTTCATTATGAAGAACTTGGTCCTCAGAATGACGGTCTACCTTCTCTTGGTCAATTTTACCTTGAAGAGCTAAAGTATCAGCCTGACGATTAGTGATTTCCTCGTTAATCTTAGAATCCAGTACAGTATCTGCATTTGTACGATTTGCAGTTTCTTCAGCAATCTTTGCCTCGAGTGCGGCCTTATCATTGATATGTAGAGTCTTAAGTTCATTTACACTTTCCTTAATCTCATTATCGGCAGCAATACGTTCATCTTTTTCCTTTTGGATAAGGTCCTTAAGTTCTTTCTCAAGTTCATCATTATCTTGATTTACCTTATTTTCAAGGTCTTTGATATCTTCAGCATTCTTATCTACCTTCTTCTCAACTCGGTCGATTTCAGCTTTTAAGTCTGCCTTAACGGTATCAATCTTCTTATTGATTTGGTCTAACCCATATTCTAGGTTATCCTGAACTGCAGCTACTGCAGCACCCAGAGCAGCTTCGGCTTCCTTAGCACGATTAACCTCTTCGGTTAAAGCAGTACGAAGGTCGGTTAATTTATTAGTGATAGTAGTTGCAAAGTTGGGGTCATTGCCCAATGCTTCTGCCAACTCTTTAAGAGTATCAAGGGCATCATCAGCACCATCAACCAAATCACTAATCATCTGTTTAACTTCTTCCTCGGTTTGATATTTCAAATCATTCTCAAGCTGAGAAACTTTAGTGATGTAATTTGCATGTTCTTCGATGCCATCAAGTTTAGCCTTCAACTCATCGGTAAAATCATTTTTCGATAAGTCGTATCCTTCTTTCTTATCTACCTTATTCTTGATAGAAAGTACGAAGGCCCAGAACTCATTTATAGTTCCTCCAAAGCCAGCTTTAACAAAGTCATCATAGTAACCCTGTAATAATCGCTGGTCTATTTCTTCGCAGGTATAATACTTACTTATATACATATTTTATAAAATTTAAGGATTAATTACTGCACGTTGACGACCCAGTAAGAATTCAGAATCGATATCCCTGAATGGTTCTCCCTCTGAACCACAGAAGGCATTCATTGGTACATCCGGATTTTCGGGGTCTACATCTCCACCGTCCTCAATATCTCCCCGTATGCAAGCATAATCAGGAAGCCTATTTACACGGAACTTTATTACCTGGCCTATACCAGGATGAGGTATTATTTTATCCCAGATATCCCCGAAGTAATCTTGAAAGCAGGTGACAAATTTGTTTCCGGTCATCGATTGAAATGCCGTTACATCATTGCCATTACCTTTCATTTCAATATGAACTCCAGAGGTACCATTGAGGATAACCAGATTACTATCAAACCAAATTCCACTGTTTGTAGTAATTGGTGTCCACCTCAGTACTAACATCTTTGCCATATACTTTATTTTTATTCTACAAATTCAACTTTGGTATCTCGGTCTCTCTTTAGGATAATCATGAAAACTAAAGCCTCATCCTTTGCCTGAGCAGTCTGAGTATCTCCAGAAGGCTTATACGTTATACCATTAATTACAAACCTATCTTGTTCCCAATTAAAATCCCAATAACCTTCCGGTGTAAGATAACCGATTTGTTCTATATAAGATTTAGAAATTAGTATTGATAAGTTTTCATCATCCAATTCTCCTGAAATAGTTGCCTTATTGATAGGCCAGTTTCTGAAAGCATTGTAGTAACATAATGCCTCGATTTGGATGTTATAATATTTAGGTATACTGTCTTCGGCATGACTGAGAAGCTGATTAACATGTTTGGCCCAGGTTATGGATTGCCTACCAGCATCCCAATCTAAGAAGTCAGTGATAATTTTCTTGTATCTATCCCAAGAGCGGTTCTTTACCATTCTCCAGGGTTCTTTTGTCATAACTTAGTTAGAATTGATTTCTTACCACCTTTCACTGGAGCACTTGGATTTGGCCCATCTAATACTCCAGGTTGCCTTCTGTTAACTACTTTTGGGACTACGGTTCTAAATACTTCATCACAGAACGGTAAGTAGATTTCCAATCGTGAAGCTAACATACAAAGGTTCTTTCTTAATTCATCTATTAATCCACCTGGTTGCATTGCTTGAGAAAGTGTTTTCCATAGGGAACTTGTAGCATCTGCCAAGGTATCATAATATTGCACTTCAGTAGGCCCAGTAGTGATTTGTTTTATCCTATCACCCCGAGCAAGTTCAGGTTTAGAAGTACCATCACCAGTTTGTTCTTTGGTAGAAGTTAATTGACTTAGGTATTCTGAAGTACTTGTTAATAGATTAAGTATCTTCACATTGAGAAAGTCCCATGCTGCCAATTCCATTATTAATTGGTTTTCTAGTGCTTCATACCATAATTCATCAGTATACTTATCTGCAGGAATTAAGTGATTTACTAGAGGACCAATATAATATTGCCATTTGGTGATGTAGATAGATTTATCTTCCCTGGTCATCCCATCAGATATTTCTGAAGGGATATAATGGTCGATTAAGTTATATATTGTATCGGCTAATGCCGTATGCCCATAATCACAAACTACCAGAGTCTTATCTACGGTGATATCTAAACCGCTAGAGTTAGTTACATGTAATGTTACGGTATAGAAACCGGGAGTTTCATAAGAATAGGAAACATGTCTTCCACCATTGAAAACCTCTCCCTTATCATCGCCAAAGTCCCAGTCAAAAATGGATTTGGCCGGGACTTTGGATATGACTCTGAATGAAACTTCCAGACCTGACGTAACGTACAAAAAGTCCAGATTGTTATTCATATTAGTCTGTCTTATGTAATTTTCATAGATTACCCTTTAGAAGAGGATTCGAATTCTTCCAGCAAAGCCTGAAGAATTGTTTCTACTGTATCATCTTTCTCGGCAACGATTTCATGAAGACCTGCTACCAGTTTCAGTTCTTCCAGGGAATAGCCCTTTGCAAGTTTTTCAAGAGTCATGCCTTTCTTGAACTGAGCATTCAGTCTCTTATCCAACTTTTCGATGTCGGCCTCTGAATACTTTTCGATTTCTGATTTATCAGCAATGATAATCATATGGCCAGAGGCAATTGCCTTCTGAATCTTTGGTGCACGGAATTGACGACGAGAGAGTTCCTTGTCTTCTCCTCTACAAACGGTAATACCAGTTGATTGGTCATGAAAACTGTAAGCTCTTGGTCCCACAGTTACTGTATATTTATCTTTAGCCATATTTCCTAAGATTTAAAAATGATTAAAGAGAGGATAGGTCTTTTTAGTTACCTACCCTCTCAGGGAATTTATATAGATGAAACCGGACGTCCCTTATTATTCTAGGTTAACCATCAAATATGGGTCTACGTTCATGAACTCGGGGAAGCCGAATTCTGAGAACTTCTTGTTAGCAGCCAGCAACAGAGTTGCATCCTGGTACATCTTAGAGAAGCCAGTAGTCAAGCTTGCATAGATTGCCTGAGTCTGGTTAGAAACGATTCTTTCCGATTCAAGCATCAACTGACGAGCAGTAAGCTTAATCAAGGCAGCAGAGGTATCAATCAACAACAGCTGTTGGTCGGGTGTACCCGGGTGAATGTAGAAGTCAGCATTCTTGGGAACAGGAGACTTAACATTCAGGGTAGCTTCTGTAGTACCAGAGTGACGATCCTTGAATTCCGGCAAGTTCAGCATTTCGATTGCCTGGTCTTCACCACCAATCATAGTTTGGAAGTTACGTCCCATACGAGCAGCACGTACCCAAATATGCAGAAGGTCTTTGTAAGTGATACCATTAGTTGTTTCGTATACACCGATTACCGGGGCAGACTCAGAGCCATCAGGGTTGTTACCATTGATAGCAACGTCCATAGCCAGAGTATCCAGAGCATAACCCAACTGAACACCAAAATCACGAAGGTAGATTCCCAAGACATCGAGCGAAACATAGTTACGAACTTCATCAGTAAGTTTGAAACCTTTTCCGATTTTGAAGAGGCTAACTGATTTCTGTCCGAAGCTAACATCACCCAATGGGATAGTTTCTGCCTCATTAACCTTTGCAGGGGCAGCATCCGACATGTTAACCATCGGCATGATTGCTTGTAAACCATTGATGGGTTGATCAGATGCAATGATGTTCGGATAGAACGGAGCCTGGCGCATACCCAATGTGATAGCAGCACGGATGATTTCCGGAACAATCCAACGAACATTCTGTTGAGGCATTGTAAAGATGTTCTGCATCGTGTCCACTTTTGGATTGATGCCCATCTTTTCAAAAAGCTCATCTTCTGAAATACCCCATTTACCGGTAACCAATTCTCCAAAAGTTACCTCTACAGGCTTCTTGTCCTGTGAACCGGAACGAACAGCTTCCAAGCTTCTTACCATTTCCGGCAGCTCATTCATAAAATCCTGAGCCTTCAACTTTGTAATATCTATTTTATTTTCCATAACTTCTTTTCTCTTATTTGATGAGTACTTGAATTACCTCATTTGCCTCTTCTGCTGGATTAAGGGCAATGAACTGGGTTGAAGTTGTTTGGTTAGCTTTTACGAATCTATCGTTAAGCAATTCTCCATTGGGAGTTACATAGCCAGCTTCGATATTTTCGTTTGATACCCAGTTACAAATCATGTAACCTTCCATAGCTACTGTTACCTCTACCGGGAAATTTCTTTGAGGTTGATAAGCAGGGTTAACGTTATCCGTTACTGCTACACCCAAATAAACTTGAGTAGCTGTATCAGTGCAAGGGTAAATCAAACCTTCTTCATTCAAAGCCACTGGCATACCCTGTACGATTTTCTCTCCAGCTTTAACATTGAAAGCCTGGTGCAATTTGTGTGACTCACTTTTGTAAATCACCGCTCTCGGGGTTCTTTCCCCAAAGAGAGTAAGTTGCTGAGGGTCGTTTACGATTTTAGTTTTTTCCATAACGCGGATTATTTATATTAGTTATTTGATTTTGTTTCGATACAAGTTATCGATTACATTCTTAGTACTCGGAGATTCTGAATTCCGTTGGGTATCAGTACCCTGGGTTCCAGTTTTACCCTCGGTATCATCCTCAGCAATTGAGGAAGCACGGTTGACGTCCTTAGAACCACATTTTGAGCAAGTGAGAGGGAACTTCTCTTCCAAGCGAGCTTGGTAATCCTTGGTCAAGGAAATAAGAGTAGTAATACCAGTAGTCTCGGCATTGAGCATCGTAACGATTGTCTCATCTACCTTATCACCCATTAACTTCTTGTAGGTTTCTACGGCATTTTCACGGAGAGAAGCAATGTGATTCTTTCCTACGGTTGCCATTTCCTTCAAGTTAGCTACTTCGGCATTCAAGTTGGTAATCTGTTCCGTAAGAGAAGTTTTCTCTGTAGTAAGATTATCTACCGAAGTTTGCAATTCGTTTCTGGATGATACCAAAGTCTGAATGCAGGCAATTACATTTTCCTGATTCATCTCTTTACCTTCTTCCAGGGTAAGCATATTATCCCCGAAAAGGCTTTCAAGAAATTTTAGTAATTCTTCGTTCATGTTATTTTTATTTGAATGATTATCATTGGCATCATTATCATTAAAAGAACCCTGAGTATCGTTCTTTTCTTGATATGATGTTAAATCTGATTTATAATCAGTAAAGAAGTATTGCTTCGATTTATCATCTCTGTATTCTTCATAAGATGCCCAAGTTCTTTTGGCAAAGGTTGGGTTAATGATTTTACCATCCGAACCAATTTTCTGGGCAAATGAATCAGCACCATGTGAAACTAGTGAGGTCTCAAGGTAACGAACAATTTCAGTAACAATTCTACGTACCATAACTCCCTTAGAGTCATAAGTACCCAGTTTCTGATAAAATTCGTTATCTTCCATTTGGGGATGGGATTTATCCCACTTAAATTGTACAGTAACTGAATTACTATGAATTGAAGGAGGTTCCATAAGGATGCCTCTAGCAATTCTTGGGTTTGCCTTACCATCGATTTTCAGAATACCGTTGATACCAGCGGGTATAGTAAAGCTACCGTCTTTGTAGGATTCCTGCCACATTACTTGTGATACAGCACCAATAGCATTACCAATGTTGGTTTCATGGTCACAGTTTACTGTTTGACCAAGCAACATCTTCATAGAAGCCTTTAGTACTCCATTCTGACCAAAGTCTGTCGGGTTCCAATTCTTAGATACAATCGTTTCTGAAAGTAATCTGAACATTGGTTCGATAAACTCTTCGTCCTTAGGAGTTAGTTCCGATTTGTCTAGGTTGGGATAGTAAGTATTATAATCTATATCCCCTCCCCAAAACCCAAATTGAGCAATGGAATCCGGTGTAGGATTTTTCCATTTGTAATAATTCTCTGAGAAAGTCTTGGCTCCCACTGCTTCTGGGATATACCCAGCCATAATGGTATGGCCTTGACCTATCACCATAGAATCAAGATGCTCTTTGTTTTTCTTTGTGAATTTACTCATCTTGCTTTAGTATTTTGGTCTCCTCTAGAAGGAGCCGGGTTTACTTTATCTCTTGACCTACGAGCAGATTGGTTTTTATCATCCTGCCTTTGTTTCTTCTTAGTACCCTCTTGTGGGTCTAAATTACCTCCCTTAGCAAATTGGTCTTCCAATGAAACTCTTGGTTCTTTCTCATCAGGAGAATCATAACCCATTGCCCAAGCATATTGCTCTTGACTAATGATACCAGCCTTATACAATAAGTCAAGGTTCTGTATCTTATACTGAAGACCTTGTTGGATTTTAACTTCATCAGAAACTGTAGAAGTTCCCCAATCAATCTTCATCCCCTTATTATTAAAGCCTGCCAGACGCAGTTCTAGAGAATAAAGTCGGTCTAATACATAAGCTACAAGCATTTGGATATTTTTTAACTGGCTAATCATCTTAGACAGCATTATACCAGTTGCACCTTCACCAGTAGTAGATGATACCCCAATGATAGAGCCATTAACTCCCAACCCATTTGCTACAGATTGTTGGTTCATATTCCAAGGCTTCTCGATATTACCGAGCTCCTTAGTAGTAGAATTTAGTTTGAATTCATGGTCATCTATGTAACCAGCAACTACTCCATCCTTCATACCCTCTTTAACATTACGTTTAAGGATATTAAGTTCATGGTATAATCGGGATTCATAAGCTTTTATACTCTCATTTGGTCTTTGTGGAGATTTCTGCATCTTAGCTTCTAAGAAACCAACCATACCACAAATCTCCATGATATGTTTGAAGTTAATCTTCATATCATTTTGTCCTTTGAGAGAATCCAATGCAGGCATAAATGGAGGAACTCCATAAGGTTCATCGGTATCATTGAACATACCAACATAGAAATAGGTTTCTGGGTTAAGCTTAATGTAATCTTGTTGCTTAACAAAGAAATTTATATTCTTTTGGTAAGGAGCATACACCCCATTTAATTCACGTTTAAACTTGATGTGTTCTGGCTTAAGGAATAATACAGTAGCCAAACCATCAAGCTTATCATTTGGTACTCCTTCTACGGATATTGCCCCACTTACAAGAAGTTGAACAATCATTTTATTAACTAAACCATCTATACCAGCAGTATATCTGGTCCATCCCTTGGTGGCTTTCTTAAGATGTTCTCTCATCTTTGAAGCCTCTTCATCGGTATTATTAGGGAAAGTTACTGTATGACTGGTGTTAGCTAACTTAAACATATCTTGCAATGCAATGCCCATATCAGGATTTACCTTATATAAATCCCGAATTAAAGGTATCACATCAACACGAAAAGAGGGTTCAACTAATTTAGTCAACCCTTGTAATGATGTAATTAAGTTATCGCTATCATCGTCAACTGAAACCCTACCAGGCGAAATCGATGTGGCAGGCTTCTCCTCTTTATTAGAGGATGTACCATTCTTGGGAGGGTCCTTCTTACGTCCCCAACCCCAACTAAAATTGAAGTACTTTTTCATCTTGGTTGTACGATTACGTTAGTTTTTCCTTTCCTTATGTGATTACATATTGCTTTTCCAAAGATATCATCATCGGCATATACGTCTCCTTCAAGGTCTACATCTACAGCTGAATTGTTAGCCCTATGTTTACCCATTGCAACAGGTCTACCTAAACCATCATAAATGAAGGTATAAGCTTCTTGTACAAAGAATGGGTCCTTAATGATTACGTGATCTAATCGAATATCTTCTTCCAAGTTTTCTATTATCACTGAACGATTCTTTTGGGTGGTTAACCAACCAGGGGATTTATCCATTTCAGGTCTACTTTTACCTTTTTTCTTTAGCATCTTCTGGTAGTAGTAAAGGTTAGGGTAGCCTTCATCTTGAAGCTTAGAAGTTACTGATAAACCAACGTCATTAGATTCTGGAGCTATTATTGCCCAGTTAAACAACTTCCCAGTATCACCAAGTAACTTAGCATAAGCTCCCACTGCCATTCTTCCCTTATATACTACTTGTTCTTCTCCTAGCTTATCCATACAAGTAAATGAAGAGTAGTCAGAAGCTCTACCAGTTGAAACGTCTGCACCAATGAAATATTCTTTATCTGATTCGGGTTCACAGAATTGTCGGTATTGACCATTAAATCTCTTCTTAATAACTGGGTAATCACTAAGGCAGTCTTCGATAGCTTTAATATCGGCTAAGTCGAAGACTGTATTACCAGATGATAAGAAGTCACCATCAATTTCTTGTGCAGTTCGTTTTGCTCCCAAAGCAGAAGACATTTGGTTATACCAATTGATATCTCGTTCTGGGTGCATTTGCCAGTATAATCGAATTGGGTTAAAAGGATTACCTCCTGCAATGGCATCTACCCAAGTTGAGTGATAGAAATTACCAACTCCATAGGGAGTGGAATTGACGATGGCAGCTCCACCAGTGGAAAGAGTAGGGAATGCAGCAGCCCAAATTTGAGCAGCCCATCTTACTACTGCTGCCTCGTCAATTACCAGAAGAGAAAGGGATTCCGAACGACCGGCTTCGGATGATGTCGGAATAGATTCAATAAATGACCCATTATCAAATTCTATCATGGAAGCAGAACCGTATTCTCCAGCTCTACCATTGATTATGGGAGTTTGAAGGTACCATGGAAGATTCTTGTACATGAACTTAATCTTCTTAAGCACCTTCTTAGCAGTTGTGTCTTTGATAGAGATAATGTTTATCTTTTTGTTGGGATGGTACATCGCCAACCAAAGACAGTACATTGAAATAAGTTCTGTAATTCCTGCCTGACGGAATTTGAGAATGATATTGAATCGTTGGGCAATGAAATTGTAGAGAACTGATTTCTGAAATGGGTATAAATCAAATCTTACCTTTCCTCTTACTGGATGTATCACATAGCAAAAAAGGCTAAAAAAGAAAACATCACTAGAAACTCGGGATAGGTTTGATAGCTCCTCCCGAGTTAATGTAGTTCTAGTTTCTGAGATAGTCTTTGCCATTACTTAAAAGTTATACGTTATTTGAAATTCGATGTCAGTACCCATCCCTGATTTTATCTTCGGGTAGTAAAAGGTATTGACTCCGAATTTGTAATTAAATCTCTTAGTCTTGATTGAAAGACCAGCTCCCATATCGAAGAGATTATTGAAAGGTCTGTATTTGCCATAGACGTATGGGCTAAGTGATAACCTTGCAACTTTCTTTCGAGTTAATTGACCTTCATACCAGTTGTAGTTGTACTTATCTAAGTCGATTGGGAATAATCTAGTTGAATAAGTGTTAGTCTCCTTATTGAACAGACTTAAGTTCAACTTATCTTTCTTCAAAACAATTTGAACCAGGGAATCTTGGTTACTGATAACTGGCTGCCTTAGCATGGAATCAGGAAAGAGAGTTGGCTGCTTATTATCATGAACTAAGATTTTACCTGGTTCAATTTTTTCTGAGTACTTCTTCTCTGGTTTGAAGGGTTTCTCTGTGTATACTGTATCTGGGATTTCATTGACCGCTAGTTCTAAGGAATCAACCTCTCGAGAAAGTTTGTAATTCCTGAAGCAAAGGTAAATAGTAAATCCTAGAAGTACAATGAACAAGGCCCTCTTAAATGTCTTCATACTTGATGAATTTCTTAATCTTACTCTTCAACCAATAACGTTCTACTGGACTTAAGTTTGACTTAATGATGTGGAACTTGAATTGAAAAGTACTTTTGGTTTCAATAATCTCAAAACGTATCGAAGGTAAATTCCGATAAATAATCCGAAAGAACTTAATAATGTTGTTAATGTTCAATTCGGTAATTTGGTACTTTACATTAATCATTCTCATAATTCGGTGTATTAAGTTTTCAAATTGAAATAGTCGCACGCTTTAATGATACTATCTATTCGGTAATCGCTTAGCGATTACCTTTATCGAACGAAGTGAGATAATATCCAAATATACTACTTACGATATGATATATGAATAGCTATATATACGTAGATAAATATATAGATATATATACGTAGTATATTATATATCTATATATTTCAAGGTACCTCAGAAACTTATATATAAGACTTTATATATAAAGCTGAAACTCAAGGTTCTTAGATATTTGCCTTTTTGAGGCATTTTTTGAACCAAATCCCTACCTCATAAACCGAACCCTTGGCAATTGTGTACCTTGCCTTGTTAAGCCAGTAATGGTAATCCTTAAAATCACCCTCGAAGGTATCACCATCTTTGTGAAGGTAAATTTCGAATTTATCGGGGAATCCCATAATTGCCTTGAAATCCTCTATTCCCAAAGGGTAGCCATCGGGTCTAAATTGCCTATCTGCAGGTCTGAGAGTTAAGGGAGGTTTATCATACTCCAATCGATACACTCCTGGAAGAGTACTCATCTTTGCAGTTTTGATAGGCCACTTCTTTTCATTCTTGAAATCCCTAACCCAGAGCCTATGTATCTTTGCTACTGTGAGATTCTTCTTCTCTGGAAGCTTTCGATAATCATACATTGCCAGAGTCTTACTCATAAAGGGAATCTGGTTAGTATTATTTTTCTGAGAGAATGTGAGTGGTTTAAGTAGATTTCTAGTAGTTGTTGGAGTTTTTACTTGAAATACTTCATCAAAAGCATTCAAGTATTTCTTACCGGTCTTTTTATGTACTCCAATGATGAGTAGTCGCTTCCTTGATTCTTGAGAATTTCCGTAGTCTAAAACTGACCTTTCGTGAAAAACTAATTTATAGTCTTTGAAGGTTTCCTCAAAGAAATCCTTGGGAAGCAATGTTAGCAGTCTTGGTAGATTTTCTATAAGAAATATCTTAGGTTTATACTTGAGTATTGATGCAATTACTAGATTAAGACTACGGTTATCTTTTGGATTGCCTAATTCTTTTACTTTAGATAACCTCATTACTGAGGCTGCTCCACAATCGGGGCTTGATATAATTATGTCTACTTTCTCATCGAATTCTTGTAAACAAAAGCCCTTGTAAAACGGTATATCTCCAAAGTTTAATTTCCATTGTTCTTCGCCCGGAGTGTGGAATACTCCCCTTATCTCTATGTTCCCTAACAAATTTTTCTTAAAAGGGAACAGGAGTGCACCCTGTCCAGCGCACACTCCCAATACCCTTAGTTTTTTCATTTCTTGTAGCTTCTCAATTTAATGTACTTAATCCAAGCAAAGGGCTTACGGTCTTCCAAGTAACTCAGATTCTTATCATTGTTGTGAGCTTCTTCTTCGAAACTTACATCATGGTATCTTTCATTCTGTTTATTCCACTTGGCAAAGCACAATATGATGAAATATTCGATGATATACCAAAGGTAGAAGAATCCAAAAGTCAGAGCCACTACCCACCAAAAGGACATACCAAATGATAACCAGAGTATGATACCAAGTACCAAACCCACTATACTACACTCAATCTGCTGTATCTGATGAATACACTCATGATTGATATCATCGGGTTTACACTCTTCTACTTTGTGTTTGAAGAATGAGTTATACACCAGAGTAATTGCTTTGTAACTGGGGAAAAGAAATACTTTTGCTACCCAGCTGTTAAAATGACATCTTTTCATAATTTACCTTTAAAGTTTTCGTAAGCATTTCTTAGTTTTTGGTCGTAGGCATTCTGGGCATACCCGGGACCATTGTATTTTCTGGCAAAGCCAGCCCAGTCCTTTTCTTTGAGTTCTTTCAAACAACCGGAGTTTTTCATGAAATAATACATGAGTTCTAGTTGATTTGCATGAGATTCCGACATCTTATGAACGAATTCGAAGACATCTTTACATTCACAGAGGTTGTGATTGAACCCACAAATCTGGAACATACCCCAACTTGCAGACTTCAATGCACATTCTTCGTCAATTTCTTTGGCTAATTCGAGTCTTTTATACTCGTGTACACCTCCCAAATACTTCGATTTATCCCATTTAGGGAAGAAAATCGTAGAATATCTCTTACAAAGGTAAGCTAAATCTCTGTCTGGGAATTTCTTATGTACTTCTTTGTACATAATGTGACCTTCAAAGAGAATTTGAGGCCTACCATCAGCTAAAAACCCATCTCTACCTGCTGATTCTACTATTTGAACAGCCTTCAATAGAGCAGGTTCTAGACCTAAGCGAATAGCAAGGTCTTTAATCATTTCATTTGTTAGTTTATCCATAACTTATCAGTTTTAATGGTTCAATTTTAGTAACAAAAGTATTGCTTATAACCCATTTTCAATATGTTTAGAGGTTCTATTATCATATATAACTTATAAAATAATGCAATATGGACAAGAAAAATGAGTGCCAGATATGTGGCAAACCAATTAATTTAGAGGAATTCGATGAAACTAGAGAGATTCCCCAACTTATGGCAAGAAAACAAGTTTGTTTTAAATGTGCTTTTTGGTTTAATCGATTAGCTTATGATAAAGAGCTTGAGAAAGAGGGTAAAATTGCGGTAATTACTCCAGATTATTCTCACTGGGTAACTAGAATACCAGGAAGTATTTTAATGGTGCCCTCGGCTTTCGGGGGAATTTACCAAACTAAACTCCAACCAGTCAACACTCTTGGTGTTATAGATGAAGATAAAGAGAAACTTTTCATTATCCGTTATAATAACATCGCTCACCAGGGCACTATACCAGAGCATCTAAGAGATGCTTTTAAAGTAAACGGAGTAATTCTATCTCCACAGGAATACAAAATGCTAGAAGATTATCGGGGCAATGCCTATGAATTTATAAAAAATAAAATAGATAATGCAATAAATAAGAAATAATTTCGTATATTTGCATAAAGAAAATTTCTAAATAAAATAGATATGAAAAAAGAAAAGAAAGAAATCAAAAAGCTCAAAGAAGGTGATGAGGTTATCTTCGTATTATCAGGAAGACCCCTCACAGAGAAAGTAACAGTAGAATCTATTGATAAGAAGGGTGGATTTGCAATGCTCAGTAACCGAGTAAAAGTTGCAAGAACTCTTGGTCCTGATAATACATATCCAAGATTAGATGGGCAAAAGGGAGAAGTTCTTCCTATTACGGAAGAGAATGAGAAGGCATTCCTTGCATACAAGGCTTATTTCTCAATTAAGAGAAATATAGAATTCCTTGACAAGGAGATAAAGAACATGAAAGATACGGATGCTTTCGATATGATGCTTGAATTTGATAAGAAGTTTACCAAGATTATTAACAAATACCTCAAAGAACAATGACTACTGTATTAGCAATAATTTATTTGGTATGTTTGCCATTCACGGTATTCTTTGTAAGGGCTTGCTTGGATTATTTACCCTATACTCACAAAATACACTCTCTCGTTTTATTCATCTCGGTATGGTTGGTATTACCTCTATTTCCGATTTACCTATTAATCAGATACATAAAATACAAATTACTATGAGATACTTTTTTGACAGAGATGGCAATTATGCTGGGACATCAATGCAAGGGTGGGAGATAATTCTCCTACTCTTATTCCCAGTTGCTTTAATAATCTTCTTCGTATTCTTACCTTTCTTCATCTTGGCTAAATATAATGCTAGAGAAGAAGATAAAAAATACGAAGAAGAACATCCAGAAATACTAAAAGCAGATTCTTATATTACCTGCTGGTATCCCTGGCATAGGTATTCTGTTGCATATACCCTTACTTTAATACTCTGGGTAATTGCTTTTATAATTGGGATATTATCTTAATCTCAATATAAGTCTTAGGTTGGAGCTCCCCACTACGGAATGATAATATATTTTTCTTTTCCATACCTTTGAAATTTATAAAGTGATTGTTGTATCTGATGAGGGCAGTATAAATTCTTCAACGTAAGACCACCCTCCGTTTATATACCTATAACAACTTACCAATTGCCCTGGTAAAACATAAGTGGTTTTACCATCCCTTTTGTTTACCATTAAACCCACATCCTTTTTATAATTATGAGTAGTTCTATTATCCAATACGGACATAGAAAAATAAATACTTCCAGGTTGTGGCCTTTCTCTAGTTTGAAAAAAAGCAGCAGTATCAGTACCAGTTGGCCAATTGATAGTAATTTTAATAGAGCTCTCTGCAGCTTTCTGCCATATAGTCACTTCTCTACGTTGGTCACCACCGGTTACTAAGAGTATTCCGGACCTTTCTGAAGAACCTGCGTTTGCTGCAGTTGCTTTAACAACTATTTGGTACCAATTAGGTGCACCCACTATTATTGACCCATCTTTAACTGTAACCTTATTTGCAAAACTGGGAGTGGCTCCCACTGAGGGTTGTTTGGTCATTACTTCTCCATCACTTCGGGTCATATAACATCGAACCAAAATCGTAGTAGTATCATCTATATTAGCTCCGATGGTAGCACTTACATTCAATACGTCTAAGAAGTAAGTATAAGTGAAGTTTGGTTCTTGTGATATTGGGAAGCTAATAGTTTCACCAGATTCTCTCTGCTTCATTACAAGAGTATGGGTTCTGGCAGAGGAACCTGTATTCTCTTGCAGGGTGGTAAAAGTTACTTTGCAATCATTGCCCTCAAAAGCATATTTCACACTTACCCAAGATGGGATGGATGATTCCATATCCCAATCTACATTAGTCTTCTGCCCAGTACTCTTGCCATTAATGTACTTGGTTTTATAGGAGTAGATATAGGTAGTTTTGGTATCCCTAACATTCTGACCTATCTCAAAGCCCGATGCCCTGGGTGCAGCATTGGCTACTCTAAAGTTAAATTCGTTCATAATCTAATAAGTTTTTATTGGTTTATAATTATTGCTCTCTTGATATTGTAGTCCTCTACCCATGGGATGCCATGAGTTCTATATATTTATATAAATGCTAAATGAATATGAGAAGTACAGATTACATAAGTAAGGGAACTGCAGTAGCAAGGCTATATAAGGCAAGGGAATACTTATTAATGGATAAAGGTTGTAGGAATGGCCTATGCTTTTACCTAAGGTCAGTAGATATCCTGGATTACCTCGAAGAGATTGGGATATGGGATTTAGATACCTTCAGTATAGAAGTTCTATGGGCCTATGAGGATTTTATAAATAGAAGTTGTGTAGTGGCTATGGGAAATGTGAAGGTAGTGGAGAGAAGGTTGAATACCATGTATAGTTGGAAGGATAGCTTTGATGCTAGGAATTCATCCAAAGAGATATGGGGAATAGCAAGGGATTCTATTCCTGAGATTTCTCAAAAGAATTTCTATTGGTGGGACCCTAATGATAGAGAGGTAAGGGTGAGGGTTGAGACTTTAAAAGAGGATAGATTTGTTAGAATCCTAAGATGTAGGGAAGGTAATCGGATTTGGTATCAGATGTGGCTTACCGATTTGGAGAAGAGGTGCATTGATAGATATTTCCTTCCTGGAATTGAGACTAAGGCTTGGTGGTTGATTAATCTTCAGAGATGGTATGTTTTCTTTTATGAGAAGAATGATAGGAGGGTTAGAGGAGTATTAGGGAAGGATAGGACTAAGGATTTACTTAGGAGTATTTTATAGGTATAGGCCCGAGATGGTTAATCTGTCTTGGGTCTTTTTGTGTGAGCATGTATGGTGTGTGGATGTGGGGTACCCCTTATAGCGAAAGCCTAAAATTTCCTGG
>OBVY01001050.1_pt1 | contig 19031 bp, 20 predicted proteins | sample 1538051 | NCBI WGS metagenome assembly OBVY01 (sample SAMEA2580017, study PRJEB22360) | human gut metagenome | biome: human gut; feature: human-associated habitat; material: faeces | place: Denmark | collected 2008/2010 | reverse complement strand
CCGACGTCGAGAATCCTCGGCGGGCGGATCTCTACAACGTCTACGCCGACGTCGTACTCAACACGCAGGTCGAAGGTTGTATGCGGCAGATCGAGACGGCCGTCATGCAGCGACGCTTCTACATTCGTTCGGAGAAAACGTCGAAGGAGCTGCCGGAGAAGACCTCGATCATCTCCTGCCCGTGGTTCCGTGACCTGATGCACCACGCCCTCGATGCCGAGGCGTGGGGGAATTCACTCGTAGAGCTGGGAAATGTCGTCGAAATGCGCGGACGCCGGACGATCGACAGCGTACACCTTATTCCGCGCGAGCACGTCGTGCCGGAGTACGGACTGGTGTTGAAAGACATCAACGACGACCTGTCGATGGGTATCGACTACCGCAACAACCCCCGCCTGAACCGGTTCCTCATCGACATAAATGCCGACGAGCCGCTGGGGTTCCTGCTTAAAGTGGCACCCGAAGCCATATCCATCAAGAACATGTCGGGATTCTGGGACTCGTTCGGCGAACTGTTCGGTATTCCCGTGCGGTGGGCGACGACGACCTCCACGGACGACAGCGACAAGGCCACGATCATGTCGGCGCTGCGGCAGATGGGCGCCGCGGCATTCGGACTTTTCCCCGAAGGTACCGAGATCAAGTTCCTCGAAACGCAGCGAGGAGATGCCTTTCAGGTCTTCGACCAGCGTATCGCACGGGCGCAAACCAACATCTCGAAGGCCATTCTCAACCAGACGATGACCATCGACGACGGGTCGTCGCTCTCACAGTCCGAAACGCACCTCGACATCTTCAACCGTGTCGTACACTCCCGCATGGCGATGATCGCCTCGATGGTCAACTGGCAGCTGCTGCCCAAGTTGCAGGACATGGGGCTGCCTTTCACCGAAGACGACGAGTTCGTGTGGGACGAAGCCGTGAGCTACACGCCCGAACAACAGTTGCAGATCGAGCAGATGATACTGGCCAACTACGAGGTCGACCCTGCCTACTTTAAAGAAAAATACAACATCGAAATAACGGGCGTGAAACAGCAATCGACGGGACTGTTCGCAACGGCCGAGCTCAAAAAAAAAAGCCCGGCAGTAGCCGAGCTGGATCGGATGTACGGGCAGAGGTAGACGGGGGACACGTCGCCGTCGAGACACTGCGCAGTATCTTCGAGGGCGAAGCGCCGGAATTCGACGGGCAGTCGCTGGCCTTCACCGAGGATGAGCTGCGCGAAGCGCTTATCGACGGCTACGGGAAGCAAGCCATAACGCCCGAGTACGGCACGACAGACTTCGGAATGGTCGAGAACCTCCGCCGCAATGTCTACCAGTTCTCCGTGGCCAAGAACCACCACCAGCTGCGAACCCTCACCGATGCGCTCACCGACGATGAGGGGCGCGTGCGCAGCTTCTCGGAGTTCCAAACCGAGGCACGCAAGATCGACAGCCGCTACAACGTCGACTATCTTCGAACCGAATACGACACGGCCATCGGCGCGGCTGAGACGGCTTCCGAGTGGGCGTCGCTCGAAGCGCGCGGCGGGGATCCCATGTTACGCTACGTGACTGTCGGCGACGACCGCGTGCGCGCCTCGCACGCTGCACTCAACGGCCTGCAACGCCCCATGAGCGACCCGATATGGGATACGATCTACCCGCCGAACGGATGGAACTGCCGATGTCTGGTGCGGGTCGTATCGGGTGCCGCGACACCGCAGAAGCTCATACGGATGCCCGACGATATACCGGATATGTTCAAGACCAATCTGGCGAAGTCCGGCCTGCTGTTTCCTAAGAACCACCCCTATTTCAAAGGGATCGACAGCAGAACCTTTTCGCGCGCACTCGAATATACGCCCATCGAAAACACATATTTCGACACCAAAACGCCCGAAGGCCACACCATGGAGGTGAGCTGCCTGCATAGAGACCACGAACAGGCGCAGAACGTCGCCGCAACGGACATCCTGCTCGGGAAAGGAATCGTCCGCAAGGCGACCCTGCTGCCGGATATTCACAAGGACGATGTAGCGGTGAAACGGCGCTTCTATCCTGCCGGCGAGTTGCCGCCTGATCCCCGCAAAAATGCCGACGCGATTTTCGACGGACACGTCTTCGAGATCAAACAGACTACTCCCAATAACATGGTGCGCAACATCAACAAGGCGGCGCAGCAGGCGCGCCGAGTGGTAGTGCGGTTGACAACGGGCGGCAAAAATCAAAACTACCGCATACGTGAACGCGCCACGGCAGCCAAGCGCGACAACCGGCTCGATGAACTTATCGTCATATTTCCCGATGGAGAGGTCGAAAGATTCTAAAAAACACGAGCCTCCGAAGAGGCTCGCTTGGGTGGCCCTGTCCGCAGGCAGGACTTGCAGTCCGAAGACTGCCGTAAAGATGCAATGCAAATATACATCATCAAATTCTTAATTCCAAAAAATTATGACGGAAATCGCCGAAAATGTCGTACACAACTGCGATTTTATGAAAAATCGGTTGCCCGACCATTGCGCCGATCTGATTATCGCCGACCCGCCCTATTTCCAGTACAAAGGCGATTTCGACTTCGTATGGCCGACGTTCGACGATTACCTGAACGATGTCCGCCGCTGGGGTGAAGAGTGCCGGCGTTTATTGAAAAACAACGGTACGCTGATATGGTGGGGCAGTGACAAGAAAATAGCCTATTCGCAGGTCGTTCTCGACGAACTGTTCACATTTGTAAATGCAGGAGTGTGGATGAGAATGAATGGGGTGAATTCCTTTTTCAATAAAGATATACAACGCTCATTTTTCCCGAATTTCGACAGGTTCCTGCTCTACGAGTCGAAGCCTGAGATTCGGGAGGGCGAGGCTCGGAAGATTCTGCGTGTATTCGAATACGAACAGGGGATGTGCCGGACACGGTGCATGAAGCCCCTGGTAGATTACATGATCTCGGAAATGGAACGGGCGGGCTTCACACCGAAGCGTGTCAACGATGCCCTGCATACCTGCATGGCCGGACATTGGTTCACGCGCGGCTCACAATGGGAATTGCCGACCCGAGAGAATTATGAACGTCTTCGCAACCTCTTCAACGGCGATCGTCTCGACGGCGAGTATCTGTGCAGGGACTACGAGGAGTTGCGCAAGGACTACGAGGAGTTGCGCAAGGACTACGAGGAGCTGCGGCGGCCGTTCAATCTTCCCGAACGGTCGACCGACGTATTACAGTTTCCGCAAGATTCCGGTGCATCGAAACGCTACGGGCACGACACGGTCAAAGGCGAGGCGATCACCAGTTATCTGATTCAGGTCACGACACGTCCCGGTGCGCTCGTGGTGGTACCCTTCGCCGGAAGCGGAACGGAGTGTGCAATGGCTGCCAAACTGGGACGCCGATTCGTGGGGTATGAGATCGATCCGAAACATGCACGAACAGCGGCACGTCGCACAGAAAAATTCATCCAAACGACACTATTGTAATGGCAAAGAAAATCATTGTCAACGGATACGCCTACTCCTGGCGCGAACTTCGGCATCGACTCGACCGCGTGCGCATTCGACTCCCGCAGGCCATGGCCGATGCGGCCCGTAACTTTTTCGTCGACTCGTTCACGAAACAAGGCTGGGACACAGGGCACGGCATCAAGAAATGGAAACCGCGCAAAAAGTCGGACGGCCGCCGCCGTCGTGCGATCCTTGTCAAGTCAGGCAGGCTCCGTAAATCGATCCGCATCCGTCGGGCGACGTTCCGTCGCATCACCATTGCCGCCGAAGCGCCCTATGCCGCCGCGCACAACTTCGGCGTCGACGAGACCGTCACCGTGCGGGCACATACCCGGCATACCTATGCCACCGTGAGCGAGAAGTATACGACGCGAACGGGAAAGGAGAAGACGAAATTCAAGCGCATCGAGTCCGGGAAGAGTTACACCGTGCGCAGCCACACACGCCACATGCAGCTGCCGCAGCGGCAGTTCATGGGCGACAGCCTGATGCTCGACCGAAAGCTCGATCGCATCGTAGAGCGCGCCGTGGAAGAGATATTCGACATTTGAAACATCGATTAAATAGCATTGAATCATGGATGAAAGACAGACGAAAGACGTTCGGGCACGGCTCTACCTCGATCTCGCGCAGGCGCTCCTGAACTCGAAACTGGTCGAATACGTCGACCGTTACAACAATCAGTTCGCACACCTCGAAGAGGAGAAGGTGCTGCGCTATCCCTGCGCGTTGATCGAATTCTCGGATATACAGTGGCAGCAGGTAGGACGGCACGTACAGCGCGGAACGGTGCTCGTGAACATCTACGTCGCGACGAAGGTACGCGGACGGACGTCCGCCGTGGGACGAACCGCCGATCCTGCCGTAGAGGATTTCGAACTGCTCGGCGCCCTGCGCATCGTACTGCGCGATCTGAGGCTCGATTATGCCGGAACATTCACCCGAATGCGATCCGTCACGGATCACGACCACGACAGCACCATCGTCAACCTCGAACAGTATGCCGTGACGGTTATCGACACATCGGCCGAACCGCAAACCCGACGCGTATCCGTCAGCGTCGAGATCGGAGACGTATCGATAAAATAGCGAGATTCTCGCAAAATATCGACAAAATGACGAACGAGCAGACCGTAAGTATCTGTTCGTTCGTATTTCGCTCAATTCTCAGGTTTCGCGGCTTCCTTAAAGGAAATGGAATAAAACAAATTCAGGAACTCGATTCGAAACTCGTAAAGATTTCGGTCGAGAACTCTCACCCATATAAATCTAACGGTTGGTAAGAATGCAAACGAAGAATAGAAGCATGAGCCATTATACGAATAATTAAATCCCAGCGCTAACACCCATTTACCGAAAGTTATCGTAATCATAATAATTATATTGGTTAAAAAATTCGTTTTGGCGGTCGCAGGCGATCGATTTGCGAAAAAATATTTACAGCCTCTCGATATTATCGACCTTTATATGCTTTCGGTATCCGTTTCGATCGTTATTCAAAAACGCATGCCCGCGAGGCTGAACGGCTGGCACGGGAATCCGCCGGTGAGCACGTCGACGCGGTCGCGCCAAACAGTAAAGTCTGTTGTCTCGATGTCTCCATATTGTTCCGATTCGGGAAAATGATACTTCAATACGCGCCGGCAGAACGGGTCGATCTCGCAGTTGAAGACGTTCGTCCAGCCGGCCCACGCGGCCGCCAGATCGAAGCCGCCGATGCCGCTGAATAGGGAGGCGTGCGTCATGGTCTCACTTTTTGAATAACCGTACCGGACGTACGACTAACATGCTATGCTTGTCTCTGCTGACCACGCCGCCCGAATTGCCGTTGTATATGAACGCGTTTCTGAAACTGTAATTCGGGTCGGGGTCGGCTTCACTCGTCCAGCCAGTTGTTCTTGCGGGCTTTCCGCCGATCTTCTCGAATGCTTCGTCCAACCCTCGGAATCGTGCGTCGTACATTTCGATTGCCTCGTGCCGGGTCGGGCAGCGGAAGCCCTTGTAGTATTCAGCTGCGACATACTGCGCGGCCTCGAAATCGAAATAGCCATGTAAGTCGTTTTTTGCAATTTCGAGCAGGTTGTTTCCTGTAAAGAGCACGACGGAGAATGCCGTCGTAGGATCGTCTGTCGCCATCCACGCTTCGAGCGTGAAGAGACGGCGATCTTTGTCGGGTATGAAGATTTTACTCATGGCTTTTCTCTTTTTTCAACGCCTCGATCCGTCCGAGAATCCGCGGCTCGGCGAGGTATTTTCTGAAAGTGTGAATCGATATGCGGAAGCGCGGTTCGATCGTCCTATGGAATATCTTGGACAGCGGCGCTCCCGTTCTGGTCTGTTCTTCTTTGGTGATACGCTGCACCTCGGCAACGCGTTCCAAGTAGACTAAATTCGGCTTCGGCATAGTTACGATGGTTTTAAGTTGGATAATATACGAGGCCGTTCGGCGACCTTCACCCCCTTGAGCTGCAATAACCGAAGTTTTTTGCAAAGCTTGCGCAGCTCGGCAATCGTCAGGAACCGGAACGGTTTCCCTGCGATGCGCGGCTGCGAGACGAAGGCGTCGACGCGAGCGAAGAACTCGCGCGACGTCTCCGAATAGGGTTTCTGGTAGAGCCCGAGGTCTCTGAGCAGACAGAGCGCCTCTTTGCGGCTGGCATCCATCATCATTCTGGATATCTTGTACAACGATTTTCCCGTTCTGGTCTGCTCTTCTTTGGTGATACGCTGCACCTCGGCAACGCGTTCCAAGTAGACTAAATTCGGCTTCGGCATAGTTACGATGGTTTTAAGTTGGATAATATACGAGGCCGTTCGGCGACCTTCACCCCCTTGAGCTGCAATAACCGAAGTTTTTTGCAAAGCTTGCGCAGCTCGGCAATCGTCAGGAACCGGAACGGTTTCCCTGCGATGCGCGGCTGCGAGACGAAGGCGTCGACGCGAGCGAAGAACTCGCGCGACGTCTCCGAATAGGGTTTCTGGTAGAGTCCGAGATCTCTGAGCAGGCAGAGCACTTCGCTGCGGCTGGCCTTGATCGCCCTGTCGGCTTCGAGCCAAAGGTCGTTCCGCACGCGAAGGAGTTGGGCATCCGTTAGGTCGCGCAGACGCGATTTCCCGAACGGTTCCAGAATGTCCTCCTTGCGATCCTTGGCACCCAGCCGCGCAAGATAGCCGTAGATCTCCCTGCATATTGCCGACCGATCCATGATTATGCCGTCTCCTGCTCCTTCTTGGGCTCGACGTAGAAGGTCTCATCCTGATCCACGTAGACGCCGCACTTGGTCAATTGTTCCGCCATACCCTCTTCGTCGCGGTCGGCCAGAATCAAGTCCTTCGCCAGTGCGAACTCCGTTCGCACATAAGCGGGCATGAATGTTTTCGCCAGTTCGAGTACGGATGCCCAAGTGAAGCCCTTGCGGTTTTTCAGTTTGGGATTTCCCGTGCGGAATCCGATGATGCCGTGTGTCGTCTCCATGCTGCGACGCTTGGAGAAGAGCTCCTCGCGATGCTCCGTTGCGAAGACCTGCATCACCTCGAACGAATCGGTTTTGGTCTGCTGTAATTCGGCCAGCTCGTCGGCGTATTTCTCGCGGATCTTCGTGAACTGGACATCCATGTCCGCCTGAATCTTCGCAATGCGTGCGTCGGCCACAGCGTACTCGCCGAACGCATCTTCCATCCGTTCACGGGTGACGCCCGTGATGATCTGTTTCTTTTGTCGTGCCATGTTCTCGTAGATTAAAAGATGAATAAATTCTATTTTTATAAAGCAGCAGCTTCATCGTTCTCTTTCCAGATTGTGAAAGGTTTTCCGCCACCATAGCGGCTCGTGACTCCCGCAACGAAATGTTTAACCTCCAATTTGACGTCAGCATGATACCACAGAGAGGTCGCCAGTGCTCCCCGTGGATTGCCAGAGCTGTCGACATGACTGTTCGTGATAATCGTTGTCTTGGGGTGGCGCATAACGAATGCTTTATAGTCAAGATCAGAGATTGTAAGATACTGTACAGAGTCGATGAAGAGGACTTGTACTGGATTACGCTGCGACAACATCTCATCCAATACGTTAAACGTACACTCAGGCTTGGCGATGTTCAGTTTTCCGGACCCATAGAGGAGAGCAGCACGCTCGACGGCCAGTTGCAACGATCTGCTGACTGACTCTTCGAGGGAAATATAGAGTGTTTTATAGCCTGCTGCTCCGAACATCATGGCCATCTTCGTCAAATAGGATGTCTTACCTTGTCCAGGCTTGCCAAAGCAGAAGATCGACGCACCCTGCGAGACCTTTCCTAAATGTTCCTCCCATTCTTTCGGAAGATTCAGGGTTTTAAACTTGATCGAGAGAAATTCCTCGACGCTCATATAGTACTTGCTTCTCATCGCGCAAATTGCAGTTCGTTGTAGATCATACGGGGGTTCGCCTTGCAGCGACGGATGAGCTGTGCGGCGTTGACCGAGGCGTCGGCGTTGAGCTTGACGATCGCCGCGCAGTCCTTCGATAGATACTGCATCGCCGAGGCGTCGTCCTCCGGCGTAGCGTGGTTGTACTGTCCGCCGAAGCGGCTGAACAACTCCACGAAGCCTACGACCTCGTTGCTGATGGCCGTGTCGATGCGTTTCTTCAATCCGTCGGCACCCATGGCGTACCACGCGCAGCGGTACTGCGTGGCGTTCCACAATGCCTTCACTTCCAGAATCGATTCGCGTTTGAGATCGCCCATCTCGTCGAGGATCACCAGCGGCCGTTCGAAGGCCGTGTTGAGCGCGTAGACCACGGCGTCGTAGAGCATGTCGTAGGTCTTGGCCGTATCGATGCCCAGCTGCCGGGCGATCGTGCGCAGCAGCTTGCGCCGCGTCTTGGCCTGCGAACAGTCGACATAGACGACGTTGCGGTGCGAACGTTTGTAGATCGTCGCGGCGAAAGTCTTGCCCACGCCCGCGCGGTCGACCAGGATCGCGCACATGCTGCTGCGCTGGCACTCTTCGAGCTGCTGCGTGACGTACTCGTAGACCTGCGTGCGGGCCGCGCGCCACGTGTTGTCGTGCTCCACGCCCAGCACATGCGCCAGGTGTTCCCATTTCTGAGCACTCACGACGCCCTCCGTGTCGCCCTTCATCAGGCGCGACAGCTGCGCAGGGTTGATGTCCAACGACACGGCGAACTGCGCGGCGCTGCCGCCGAAGTTCTGCCGCTGCTCGCGTAAGGCCGCAAGCACACGGTCTCTAAGATGCTGTTCCATATTTCTGTTGGGTTTTGGATAGATTCTTCTTGGCCTGACGGCGTACAGCGTCGAAATCGATCTCCGTGTCGACGTCGAACGGTGCCAGGTCGTCCGCCGCGGTCGGGATGGCCACCTCCTCGACATCCTGCACCTCGTCGACGGCTCGCAGGTCGTCGTGTTTGAGGATTCCCACATGCGGCACATCCGCCAGATCGTTCTTGACCTGCGACTTGAACGCCTCGATGTAACGGAACTGCTGCTCGCGGATTTCCAGATCGCGATCCGTCTGTTCGACCGTCGCCGTCTGATATGCCTCCAACGGCTCGCAGCGGCACAGGAAGCGGCTGCCCTGGTACAGGAATACTTCGTTGACCGTGCCGTCCTCTTCGGGCAGGCAGTAAGCGTCCACCTTGTAGTTGTTGGGCTCCAACCGTCCCAGCACCTCGGGCGACGGCAGTACGAACTCGCGGCAGGCGGCCATGACGAACTGGTTCGCGCGCACGCTCGTGCGGATCTTGTCGCCGATACAGTAGGTCACCAGGGCGCGGTTCACGTTTTCGAGATTCGGGTTGAACTGTTCGAGCAGCACCTGCCAGCGCGTCATGCCACGGTATTTCTTCTGATTGGGGTGCGGCGCCATATTGTATTCGAGGATGTCCATGCGATCCTCCTGTACGAGCTGCGAATAATCGTAGAGCTTCTCCACGTATTCGTTGTCGACCTTCGCCGAACGCTGTGTGTACCATTCGCCGCGTGCCCACCAACGCCCCACGTTGGGGTGGTTGCGGTGTTCGACGGTCATCTTCTTCGAACGGTTCATCGGCTCGGCGTACTTCTCGCGGGCGTTGCCCGGCCGGCACCAACGGACGAAGGGGAACATCGTCGACATCTCGTCACGGAAATCCGACGCGAGGTGATGTTCCAACTCGATCTCCGCAGGCATGGGGAGACCTTTCCTGACAAGGGTGCGGAACATGTCGCGGAAACATTCGAGAAACAGCGCCTTGTCTTTCTTTCTGGAATAGGCCACACCCACGACGGCCGTCGAGGCGATGTCGTAGATGTAATAGGCCAAGGGGGCGACGCCGCTGCGATCCTTGCGCGGCAGGTCGCGGTCGTCGGCCGACAGGCGCGACAGCGAGAACTTCGGCCGCTCGCGGTGGACGTAGGGCATGTGATGGTCGGAGTACCAGAGCGAGTCGTTGCGGCGCTTGTCCACGGCAGCGCGGGCGCGGGCCTGGTTGAGATAGTTGTGGACGGTGGCTGCCGACAGTTCCATCGGCGCACCCTGACGGATGAAGGCGTCGCGGTCGAACAGCTCCCCGCTTTGCTTGTCGTAGACGGCGATGGCGCCGCACATGAACATCTTGTAGTAGTCGTGCGTTTCCAGCCCGAAGGGTTTGTTCGGCATCGTGTAGAGTGCCCACAGCAGCCGCTCGATCTGCTGCGTCACCTTGCGCGAGTTGTTGTTGCCGAACCCGAGATGCACGAGCGAGGCGTAGCCGTCGGCGATGAACTTCTCGTACTTGGCACGCAGCTTCGCAGGGAACGTCGGAAGCGTATGCTCCCACGCCTTGCGGAACTCGCCGTCGTCGATCGACGAGCTGATGGCCGCCCACAACTCCTTCTTCGTGGTCTTCCGGCCCGAGAAACTCCGCGCGGCCAGCTTCGACGAGATGTATTCACGCACGCCGCCCAACACCGAAGCGTTGAGCGTGTACTTCTGCACGTCGGAGGCCGTCAGCGTGTCGCCGGAAGGAAGAACCATCTCGGAGTAGAACGAACGCGCCTTATCGTCGTAGTGGATGAAATCGATGACTTTCGTCTTGATCGGCTGCTTCGTCGGATCGCCGTGCTGCTCCTCCCAGGCGCGGCGGATGCGCAGCGGAAGACTCGCGTATTCATACAGTGCGGGGCTGCCCTTCGATGCTCGGTGCAACCGATTGACCTTCTTTTCTGAAACTAAATTTTGAAGGTAGCTGATACTCAGCAATTTCCCCCCCCCGAATTCTCAGAGGGTGCTGTCAGCTCCGTACCGCTGATGCACAGTATGCCTTTATAAATTTCCATGATATGTCGTGTCCTGTGCGGGGAGTCGAACCCCGATCTCGCCTCGGCGGCGGCTCTGCCGTTGAGCTGCACAGGTACGGGCCGTGCCCGCAAAAAATCGCTATCTTTGTCCGTGCAATAACCAAATTTTAGCGATTATGAATACTTCTGATGAACTTGAAATTAGATTCTGGGCTATCATGACATGTATAAAAGCCTTGAAAAAGTCGTTGACGCCAGAACAACTCGACCTCTACAAGGACTCCATACAAGAGTCTAAGCAGCGGTTTCTGAAGCATCGTCCAGACATTTCTCAAGAGTTTTTAGAACGGATTGATAAATTTCTGCTTTAACTCGTTCTTCCCGCTCTTCCACAACTTCTCGTACCATCGGTGCGAGAAGTTTTTTTATCCATTGCCGAATCATAATACTGAATTTTAAGGTCGTTTTATTGGCTCCCGTGCCGGTATCGCTCCGGATAACCCCTGCGGATTCACGGGATAATCGCTATCTTTGTCCGTCAACTACAAAAATCTGCGATTATGAAAGTTCCGTTTCTATCGCCGTTACAGGCGTCTGCATCTAATCGAATACCCAATCCGGAGCAGGCCCGTATTTTGCGAGAAATTCAGAGTAGTCGAGATACGCTGCATCAAGGATTTCTCCAACAATTGACAGTCGGCGGATGTGCGCTTCTCGGCATTGTTGCGTCGCTTGGCATACCTGACAGAACGATGAACATAGCTCGGATTCTGGCGTTATCGGCATCCATATCAATTGCACTCGGTATCGTCGCCATCGCAACCGTTTTATTCTGTCAAGTGCTGCGATTAAATCGTCTTCTGATGCGTTCTCGTCGAGAAGTATGTAAACGAACCCAAGATACAGAACCAGAAGAGCTGATGACACCTTTCGAAGCAGGCGCCGAAATCGCTGGATTCGCGTTCCTTTTTGTCGGGTTAGGATTGATCGTCGCATCGCGATTCTTTTTATAAAAATTCATTATATGGTCTATTCGTTTGTTTTCAGTTTCGACATCTCCCCGAAATCAGTGGAGACAACACCCGAAGAGGTATATGCAGCCGTTGCAGCTGCTACCGACTATCTCGACTGTCTCTATGGTATTTCACGCCGGTGCGAACCTGGTGCGACGAACGCGCAGACCTTACTCGATTGTACCGATCGACAAGGTCGGCGATGCGTAAGGTGTGGTACGTTGTTTTGTTTAGGTCGCGAACGCGCGACGTTTCTTCATCGACTTCTGAATAACTTAGAACGGTCGTTAAGGTCAGAGTTCCCGAATGTTTATATCGAATCGAACGTGGGGAATTATTAGCCAAAGAGGCTTCCCGCAGTTTGGGATCGGGACGATCGACCGGAGTCAGCAAATCGGCGATATTATTCGAAAAATACAGCGAAGCGTACATCTTCATAAGTATGTACTCTGTATAGGTCTTTTCCGGTGTGTCAGCGGTTGTGTTTGAACGTATCATTTTAAATATTAGATATATGGTTTCCGAATTCGATTTCCTGCTTTTGAAGACGCGCGTCGAAACGCTCGAACTCTTCACGCGCGGTATGTTCAATGGCCAGGCGCAGTCTATTCAGCAAAAGTGGGCCAGTCTTCATCACTATCTGAAAATCTATCACTCAGAGTTGGCCACGCTATGTCGAAGTCTATCGCTTTCTCCCGACAGAGATCGCGCCGATCGATTACGAGCAGAAATTGATTTGGCGTGCTCTGTATCATTCGTAAGGGGACGCCTGCAAGAAGTTGGTGAAACGCAGTCGACATACGGTATCGCGCATCGGATTGCGAAGATGATCCCGTACAACGAACCGTATCAGGAATCGCTCCTCGAAGCTGTGCGAGCTTATGCCGCCGCACATCCCGACGACCCAGAGGTTCGGCAGTTGTTTCACTGATTCCCCGTGTGCGGGAACTGTCCTGCAACACCTTGCAGATGTATGGCAGCGACACTTGATGCGGCAGCCTGCTCGAATCGAAGGTCGTGCCGTCCGGTAATACCGCACGGCCATTCATGCGGACGCAATCGTCATATATGTCTCGGATAGCCGAAGCATAGGCGTCGCAGATTTCGATGTCGATGTGTTTGCGGATGGAGCGGTCGATTGCGAGGATCGCGCGATCGATCGGGTTCGTTTCTTGGGAGTTCATAGTGTTTCGGTTTGCTGTTCGATTGTTCTCAATTTTCCTGCCATCTGTCGACTTTTTCGAAGGTCGCGTCCGGACAAAACGTTTCGATGTCCATTCTCACGATCTCCATCCAGTCGTCGGCCGTAGAGACCTCCGCGTGAAGATCATCCAGAATTCGGACGTGCGCCACGCTCGGATGGTAGCGGATGTCGATCATGTCGGCAATGTCATACGCCGTGCGGTCGGATGCGGCCGGAAGCGTCAGTTTCTCGATTTTCATGTTCGGGTCGTTTTATTCATTAAATTGCGTTGAAACTTCGTGCCGGTGGAGGACTCGAACCCCCGACGGAAAACTCTTTAAAAAACCGTCGCCCTGCCGGCTCCGTCGCTCGCAGGGAGCACCCCTCGCGAACCGCAGTCTCTTCCTGCTGTCACACTAAACAAAAAACCTTCACACGGTTTTGCGGCGGGCGGGGGATTCGAACCCCCGGAACAACAACCTAAACTCCGAAAAGAACTAAACCGATGAGAAATAATGCGTGCTCCCACGCTGCTGCCCGCCGTCCGCAGTCTCCCGACTGTGTTATCTCAGAATGTACGTCCGGCAGACTACGCCGGGGGTCATCCGCTTGCGGATCCGTCGGCCCGCAAGATGCAGCCGGCGGGAGACGGCGCGCCGCGTGCGGTATTGAAACCGCCAGACGGCATACTTGATTCGAGTCCATGCACCGAGACGCACATCGCTCGCGCAAATCAAAAATTCGTTTTCCATAGCTCACCTGTTATTGATTATTTACCTTGAAGATCCCGAAGCATCTCGATGCGGTTACGGGCTCGTACATTGTCCGCCAGAAGATCGGCCATTATCGACTCGGCGACCGGATTATCTTTTTCGACGGCCTGACGTGCGTACTGGAACAGGCTTTGCCGGTTCCGCACGAGAATCCTTTTCTGGTCGGCGATTATCGCCTCGATTTTACTTTGATCTTTCATTGCTATCCTTTTTTTAATCGGCATATTCACATCCCATCTCTGCCAGCTTGGAGGCATCGGCCGGACATACGACCCAGAACATCCCGTCGAAACCCAGCATCACACGATGCGGTTTCACTCCATGGGCGGCGAGGTCGATGGCTGCGGCCCGGCTACCCGTGCGGATAGGCTCGTGACGAAGGCCGTGATCTTTGCGAAGCTTTTTGATTTCCATATTGCATCCTTATTTATTGGTTTTTTCTACGCCGCCGCGAAGAACCGCTGTTGCGCGGATCTGCTTGGCAAGGTCGGATTGTGTTTTACCGTTCAGTGCACGGAGAACCGTCAAGCGTGAGACGCCGAACAACTTCGCTAATTTCGTCTTCTCCCCTGACTCTACTAACACCTTCGACATTTTTGCAACTTTTTCGTATATTTGTCCGGTTAACATCTGTTAACATGATGCAAATATAACAAAAGATTTCGCCAATATGCAAGAAAAATCGGCAAAAAAATCGCCAATAAAACAAAGAATTTTGCAAGTGGCTGATGATTTACCACTTAGTAGAAGAGAATTCTACATAAAAATAGGAGTGTCACGTGGCACTTTAGAGGCGAATACAGGTATTACCGAAGATGTTTTGACGAAATTTATTGTTGCATTTCCTGAAATATCATTAGAATGGCTCATCCTTGGTGTTGGCGAAAAATATCGCCAGAATAGCAAAATATCTAATGAAATCGATGCTAATATTTTAGAATTCATAAAATCATCACAAAATCAATTAATAGAGCAAGCGAATTTGATTGGACATTTAGAGGAGCGCTTGTCGCAATTTGAGAAAAACAATTAGTAACTCAATAGTATAAAATAACCCGTTCGAGTAAGACGAACGGGTTATTTTTTTGAGTTATAATAGGTTAACTCCTGATCCATTAAACGTAAATAGTTGACACTTAGATAGTAATGCGTACAAAATGCCAATAATGTCACATTTTTCCTGCATTTACCCCCTCCCAAAGCGTACCAAAATCCGCAAAAACAAGGGTATTTTATACATTTACCCCCTGTTTTCATGTACCTTTTTTACACGATTTTGTGACACCATTAAAATTATTTTGTGACACCATTGGTGACACCATTGCAAAAACACACCTTTTCGAGTATTGAAAAACGGAGGCTGTACGACCTCCGTTTTTACGCCGTTTTCAAGCCGTTTTTCCAGTGTTTCGATGACGATCTGCGCCCGTTTTGTCTCGCTTTTGTCCCGGCCTCGGTCGAACTCGTTTCGATCCCGTTGAATTGCTCCGTTTCCTGCGCTTTTCCTGCATCTTTTCAATGAGTTGCATAGATTATTACGCACGAAAAAAGCGGCCGTTTTTGAGCCGCTTCTGTCGCTTTTCTGGGCGCTTCTCGCCGAATTATCCCGAACTTTTTACCTCGACTTTGAAATCTTCGGTTTTATTCGTATATTTGAGTGTCCGAAATTCGGTTTTCCTTCTGAAAAAATCGACGAAATTCGGGGAAATTCACCCATTCGTTTTTTCGTCTCTTTTCTAACTTGCTGAATATCAAATCACGCTCTGATACTGTTATACCCGTTTGTTATAAAAATTATGGATCCAGTTTAAACGTACCGGCCATCGGCGTATTCTCGTCGGCGAAAGCGATCGATTGCACCTTCTCGTCTCCGTACTGTCCGTCTGCGAAGACCTTTGCGCGCAGAATTCCTCCCAGCACGTGCATTTGCAGGGCGGGTATCTCAGAGAGGGACTCGGCGTCGAGCCTTTGCGGGTAGGAGACCATTGGCAGGTTCGCGATGTCGAATGCGCCGGCCTCGGACTGCGACTGTACGGCAGCGATCGACAGCGCCACGTTTTTCGCATCGTTGGACGAATTGTCTTTCGTGTAGGGAAAATAGGCATGGAGCTTGTCGCCGGTTTCGGCGCGATTGACGTGGAATGCGATCGCGCTTGTGCCATCGTTCGTTGTGACGGAGGCTTCGGCATTGAGCGTCGGTGCCGACGATACGGCGTAGACTCCGATCCTGTCGCCGCTTTCCCACGGGTGTCTGTCGTCCGTCGACGATCCGAGAGCCGCCGTCAGGTCGGATTCGACGATGCAGGTCAGGTCAACGCCTCCGCTTTTCGGTTGTTCGACGGGGGCGTCGTCCGTGCAGGCGCCGAGTGCCAGTGCCAGCGTCGCAGAACAGGCGAACAGCCTTCCGATAAGACCGCTCCGGCGTTTTGCTGTCCGGACGGTCTTGTTTCGGAAGTTCTCTCTGCGAACGTCGTGTCTGTCGCTGCCGACCGTCGTGTGGCGGATTCCTGCCATGTAGTCGGGCTTTTTGATCTCTTCTCGTTTCATAAATTTGTAGTTTGAGGTTCGATGTGTCGAAAGGTTTTCATTATGAATATACACGCCGGCGGATAAAAACACCTAAGAACGAGGCGGGATTTTTCGACGATCGCGAACGGAATCGGCCGGAAAACGACACACGGGAGCTTTTCAGAAAAACTCCCGTGCCGTTTCGGTTTCCGATGTCGGCTTCTTTTACATCCGTCCCTTTTCGTCTCCGGCGCCGCTCTCGACCTTGCGGGCCTTGAACGACTTGCCGGTCTTGAAGTTGTAGTTGACCGTCAGTACGAAGCGGCGGGGCTGCCAGTCGTTGGATACCCGCAGGTCGCGTACGAAGGTTTCGGTCTCGGCCACGAACCGCTGCGAACGGTCGAAGAGGTTCGCTACCTGCGCCGTGAGTGTCAGACGGTTGTCCAGCAGGCGTTTTTTGAGGCTCAGCGTCACGCTGTGGTAACTCTTCATGTCGAGGTTGGCCTGCCGGAAGCGGCTCATGGCGTAGTATTCGGCTTCGATGAAGAACTTGCGCGGCAGCGTGAAGGTCGTCGCGGCGTTGGCGAAGGCGGCCCACGTCGTTCGCAGCGGTGCGTCGGCGGTGATGCGGTCGCGGCGGCAGATGCCCGTGAGGTTGGCGTTGAGCGTCCACCACTTCGTGAGTTGCAGGGGAATATTCGCCGCGGCGAAGTATTGCTCCGTGCGGTCGAGGTTCTCGAAACGCAGGTTGGTGATCGATGCGTCGGCGGCGTCGCTGCCGAAGACCTGCGCGATCTCGTCGTGGTGGAGTTGGGCGCCGGCGCTGAGCGAATACTTTCCGGCGAAGACGGCCGTGAGCGAGAGGTTGTCGGTGTAGGCGGGCAGCAGGTCGGGGTTGCCCGACTGGTAGGTGTAGTCCGAAATCTGCATTCGCATCGGGTTGAGCGCCCAGAAGCCCGGCCGCGAGATGTTGCGGGCGTACTGCGCCGTGAGCGACCACAGTCCCGCCGCATCGAACGCATAGGTCAGGTTGGCGTTGGGAAAGAGGCTGAAATAACGCTGGCGCACGTCGCTGCCGTAACCCGTGGTGCGGGTATATTCGCCGCGCAGCCCCGCCACGACGTTCCAATGCCCCTTTTTCAGCGTCGCGGCGGCGTAGGCGGCCGTGATGTGTTCGGTATAGTCGGTGACGTAGCTGTACGCGTCGAGCGTCTCCCACCCCTCGGGGCGGAGGTAGCGGTAGAGCGCTTCGTTGTGCATGTCGTTGTAGGTGTACTTCGCGCCGGCGCGCAGCTGCCACGCCTCGCCGAGCCGCTTTTCGAGTGCGGCGTTGAGCGCCGCCACGTTGTAAAGCCCCCGCGTGCGGTCGTCGTAGGTCGAGTCGCGCACGATGCCGGCGGCGGTGGAGCGGACGAAACTGTCGTTGCCGTGGCGGCGGTTGTTGCGGCTGTAATCGGCCATGACTTTGAGCGTCGAGCCGAGCGTGTCGATGCGCCAGATGTAGTTGAAGGTGGCCGAGAAGGTATTGACGCGCTCCGAACCGTCGTAGAGGCTTTCGTTGCGGGTCAGCCGCTCCGCTTCGCGGAAGTCGGTCGACGAGCGGTTGGGCGAGCGGTCGCGGTCGATGTAGAAGTCGGCCTCGGCGCCGATGCTGTGCCGTTCGGAGATGTCGAAGATCGCGCCGGCGCGTCCGCCGCCGCAGTTGTCGCGGCCCCGCATTTCGGAGGAGGCGTCGAGCAGTGCGCCGCCTGCACGGTATTCGGTGTGTTCGGCGGTTTTCGTGACATGCAGCGGCACGACGCTCGCCCAGCCCGAAGCGTTGAAGGTCCAGCGTCCTGCGTGGCCGTTGAGCGAAAGCGAGGGGTTGTAGCCTTCGATCTGCCGGCTCTGGCGCGTCGAGAACGAAAGGTCGCCCGTGAGCCCGTTGTCGCGCTGGCGGCGGAGCGTGATGCGGATGATGCCGGCCGCCGAGTCGGCGTCGTAGTCGGCACCGGCCTGCGGGATGACCTCGATGCGCTGGATCTCCTCCGATTTCAGCCCGCGCAGGTAGTTGAGCAGCTGCTCGGTGGACATGCGCACTTCGCGGTCGTTGATGTAGACCTTGACACCCGATGCGCCGTTGATGGCGATCTTGTCGTCGGTGAGCCAGACGCCGGGCGCCTGTTTGAGCAGTTCGGTGCCGTCCTTGCCGAGCGCGACGGGCGAGCCTGCGATCTCCATGACGAACCGGTCGGCTTCGCGGCGGACGAGACTGGTCTTGACGACCACCTCCTGCATCTCGACCGACGCGGGATGCAGTACGAATTCGCCCAGATCGCCCGGCGTATCGACGTCGCGTGTGAGCGTTTCGTAGCCGAGGTATTGGATCGTCAGGCGGTACCGGCCGGCCGGGACTTTGAGCGAGAACGACCCGTCTGCCGCGGTTGCCGTACCCGCCAACTGCGTTTCGGCGTCGAGCAGCACGACCGTGGCGTAGGCGACGGCCGTGCCGTCCGGATCGACGACCCGTCCCGTCGTCGGGGTTTGACGGGCGGCCGAGGCGTCGACGGCGAGGGCGGCGAAGAGCAGGAGCAGCGGCATACGGAGGAGATACTGTTTCATTTTCCGGTGGTTGTATGTTTCGATTGCTATTTTACGCTGCAAATATATATATAAACGAATATAGTTTGTATTGCAAAGTAGTGATTTTTTCAAAATATTTTTGTCACCTATTTTAAAAGTGCGGAAGAGGTGCGCCGGAAACGGCGGCGGAGCGGCGCGGATTGCGGCGGGGGGGGGGGGGGGCCCCGCGGCTCCCTCCCGCGAAA